>Ga0210073_1000084_pt1 | contig 19177 bp, 16 predicted proteins | sample Browns_ThreeSqC__2_FD_184853 | JGI IMG/M metagenome (GOLD analysis project Ga0210073, IMG submission 184853) | Wetland microbial communities from San Francisco Bay, California, USA, that impact long-term carbon sequestration - Browns_ThreeSqC_D2... | ecosystem: Environmental > Aquatic > Marine >...
CGGGCCCGCTCTTCCAGGATGACCACCGCCGCACCTTCGCCCATCACGAATCCGTCGCGTCCCCGGTCGAACGGACGGCTGGCTGTCGCGGGATCGTCGTTCCGGGTGGACATGGCGCGAATGAGGGCGAAGGCCCCGTAGCAGAGAGGGGACAGCGGAGCCTCGGCACCACCCGCCACCATTACGTCGGCGTCATCTCGCACGATGGCCCGGAATCCGTCCCCGATCGCGATGGCGCCCGAGGCGCAGCTCATGCCGTTGGTCGAATTGGGACCCGTCACGCCAAACTCGATGGCGATGTTGCAGCTGGCGGCCCCGGCGAAAACCATCAGGGCCAACCCGTGATCCACCTCCCGCGGCCCACCACTCAGGTACTTGGGGTACTGGGATTCGGCAAAGGCGACCCCACCGAGGGCGGTACCCATCATGGCCCCGATGCGCTCGCGGTCTTCCTGGGCCGGAACGATTCCCGCGTCGGCGAAGGCGAGACGGGCCGCCGCGACACTGAACTGGGAATAGCGATCGAGGCGCTTGACCCGTCGCTCCTCGATGTGATCGGTGGGGAAGAAGCCGTCGACCTCGGCCGCCATGTGAGAGCGGAACGGGCTGGGGTCGAACCGGGTCAGGGTGCGGACCGCCGAGGTGCGTTGCTGCAATCCTGCCCAAAGGCCCTCGACACCGATGCCGATCGGCGTGATGACGCCGATCCCGGTGATCACGACTCGTCGGGGCTCATGCATTGAAGTCCTCCACGAAACGACGAATGCCCGCCAGGGTGCGACTGGCGATGCCATGAATGAAGACGGGCCCAATCACCCACTCGGCGGCGGCCGTTCCTACCAGTGGCCACGCCGGGCCGGCCCAGTCGTGCACGATACTGACTTCCGTTTCCTGGCCCATCGGGGTCATCCGCCAGGAGACGTCCATGCCCTTGGTGACGCCGCGGATGTGCCGGTAGCGCACCTCGCCCCGCTCGGCATCGATCCACATCTCGGACACCCACCAAGTTGGATACTTGAGAAGGCCGAAGGGACGCCAGGCCGCCATTTCCACCACTCCACCGTCAGGCCTCCGCTCCAGCATGGTGACCCATCGGTAGTGGGCGAGTAGCCGGGGCCATCGCTCGACGTCTGCGGCGGCCTGGAAGACCCGGTCGCGCGGGGCGCGCATGCGAAGGGTATCGACGGTTCTCACTACGGTTCCCCGGTTCGCCAGGTGACCAGAAACCGGAACCAGGGCCGGCGGACGACTGACGCTTCGATGCCGGCCTCACGCAGCTGGGCCACCAGCTCGCCTTTGGAGAAGCCACGGCGAATCGAGGTGATCCCGTCGGCCCGGGTAGCGGGATCAAACCGAAGCAGGCGAGCCGCGATCCAGAATCCTGCCGTGGCCAGCTCGCTCCGGCGGAGGTCGGAGATGATGACGCCGCGACGGGCGATCCGGTCGCAGGCGATGAAGAGGCGACGCTGGACCTCGCCGTCGAAGTGATGGGCCAGTTGACTGACCAGCACCACGTCCACGCTGCGATCCCGGAAAGGCGGGATGCCGGCGCACCCGACCGCGACCGGCACTCCGCTCGCGCGAGCGAGCCGTGCGGCGGTCGGGTGCCGCTCCAGCCCCACCGGGGTGATTCGAATACCTCGGCCAGCCCCCCAACGAACTGCGGCGGCCGGCAGGTCTCCAGAGCCGGTCCCGATGTCGAGCAGCGAAATGACCGACCCGCGAGGGGTGGAGCCCAGGAGCCGCTCCAAGCCATCCTCGAGGGTGGAGCGTCCGCCGAGCCAGCGGTTGGCCCTGGCGATGTTGCGGAGCGATTCTGCCGCGGCGCTGGGATCTGAGGCCGGATCGTCGAGCAGCTCCCGCCCCGGTGCGGAGGCCAGATTCATCCGGGACTCAACCCGGCGTACCCGCCGCGATAGTAGAGGAGAGGGCGAGACTGGGCCGGATCCTCGGAAGTGCCCCCCCCGGTCACTTGGGCGACGAACAGGGTATGATCGCCCAGGGGATACTGCGCGAATTTCCTGCACTCGATGTAGGCCAACGACCCCTCGAGAATGACCAGCCCCTGAGGATTCACGGTATACCCCACTCCCCCGAAGCGGTCCTCCTGCCCTCCGCCGGCGAAGCGGCGCGAGACGGTTTCCTGGAGGGAAGAAAGGATGTTGATCACGAAGTCGTCGGTGTCGCTCATCACCTGGAACATCTCCGCCTGGTGTTCTACGCAGATCGAGATGAGCGGCGGCTCCAGAGACACGGACGCGAGACTGTTGGCGGTCATCCCGGCCAGCCTGCCCTGCCGGTCCCGGGCAGTGATCACTACCACGCCGGTGGCGAACCGCCCCAGGAGCTGGCGGAACCTGGCGGGATCGACGTCGTTGCCGCTCACCAGAGAGCCCGCGTGAGAAACAGCGGGTTGAGAACGGCGCGCGCCGGGACGAAATCCCCGGTTACGCCGATCAGGGTGTCCGCCATCCCGGCTCGGCGTCCCAGCCGGGCGACCGCACGATCGAAGAGCCTGGGGAACCACATGGCGTACCCGATCAGCCGCTCCACCGCCCACTTACCCGCGAAGACTCGTCGTCGATCGGCGATGTACCCCGCCAGGCTCGCCGCACTGGGGATTCCGGGAGACCGGAGCGCGCTCTGGATCCATTTCGCCGCCAGCTCGGCCCCCAGCAATGCCGAGTGGATTCCCTCTCCGGTGAACGGATCGAAGAAATCGGCGGCATCACCTACCAGCAGTGCCCCATGCGCGACGACCCGCCCCGACCAGGCGGCAAAGGGTCCGGTCACCAGGATTTCGTCCGTCAGGCCTCGCGGGTTGACTCGCTCCCCGATGCCTGGAAACTCGGCGAGGCTCTCGAAGAAAAAGTGGTGCGGCCGCCCACGGGCCTCCGCCGCTCTGCGAAAGGGGACTACCAGGGCTACGTTGGCGAGATCGGGGCCGATCCGATTGAGTCCGGCGTAGCCCCGGTCCCCGACGTGCAGCTCGGCCACGCCCTCCAGCCCATCGACGCCTCTCAGGTGGGCCACGAACGCCATGCGTCGAGGGATGCGATGATAGCGGCGTCCCAGACGCCGGGCCACGATGGAGCGCAAGCCATCGGCGCCGACCGTGACCCGGGCATGGATGGCCTGGCGCTTTCCCTCCGAGTCCCGAAGCAGCGCCCCCGCCACCGCCCCTCCATCATATAGCAGCTCCTCGGCTAGCAGCTCCTCGGCGCTCAATCGTTCCTCGATTCTGGCGCCAGCGCACCGGGCCGCCTCGACCAGCCGGGCGTCGAGGACCCGTCGCGCCACAGAGAGTCCGCTGAGCCGGAACGGTTGACCTCCGGCCCGGGCGAACAGGCCGGTGAGGCGTGACCCTCGGGGGGCGATGACGGTAGTACCCAGGAGCGGCTGCGCGCCTGCGCACTCCAGATCCCCCACTATTCCCAGATGGTCGAGGCGCCGGACCGCCTCCGGGCTCAGGTACTCCGAGCAGGCCTTGTCCCTCGGGAAGCTGGCGCGATCCGCCACCAGTACGCTGAGTCCGGCTCGGGCGAGGTGGGTTGCGAGCGCGCTCCCGGCCGGACCCGCACCAATCACCAGGACATCGAGCACTCAGGCCACCCGGGTGAAGAGGACGCCGTCGAGCAGCAGCCGGTTCCGGTTGAAGTCGTCGAAGGAGATCGAGAATCGCTCGGGGGTGCCACCGTCCAGCACGATGAGAATGTCGGTCCCGTCGAGCTGGTACTGGCAGTCGTGCCGGTGGATCCGGGGGAAGCCTTCCACGGTGGAGAAGCTCTCGACGGTCTTGAAGCAGGATCCGCCCGCGTCGAATCGAAAGGTCGTCGTGATTCGCTGCACATCATTGACCACGGTGACCAGGAGCACGTTCTGCCAGGTGCCCACGATAGCGGTGGTGCCCCCGCCGCCGCCCCCGCCGCTGGAGCCGCCGCTATTTCCTTCTTGAAGTCCGGTCGGCGGTCGAGAGGTCGGCGAACAGCCGGTCAGTGCGAGGAGGACCAGAACCACAAAGCCACTCCGCCCAAGCCCGCGAGGGTGGTGGCCACTGCGTTGACCCCGTCGTTGGTAAGCCAGCCCAGTCCGGACACTGAAATCGAGCGAGTCCCGCACCTGTGAACCCGCCGTTCGGTCGCGCAATCGCACCTGCCGCATCGAAACTTCCCTTGCCAAAGGGCCCCGATCACCGAATCGGCGGCCATGCCCAAGAAACCTACCCCGCCCGCGGCCAGAAACCGAGCGTCGTGAGCCAGGACGGCGGCACAGGTGGCTACCAGGACGCCACCCAGAGCTCCGCCCAGCGTTCCTATTATGGTGACGCCTCCGCTGGTACCCGCCGGCACGGGGAGTCCCGAGGTGATTGAGTAAGGGGGCCGGGCCGAACGCGCGCCCCAGGAGGTCGACCAGGTGTCGGCGGCCGCGGCCGCCAGGCTCGCCGTGACAATCCACATCGCCGGGTCAGGGAATTGCAGTCCAAGCAGCCCCCCGAGTCCGGCAACGCCGCCGTTGGCCAGCACCTGCCAATGGTCGCGGCGATGGTCTCTGGGGTCCAGCAGGGCGTTGGTTGGGTCAGGGAGAAGTCGGGAGACGAGGGTTGAGGGGATGAAGAAGGCGAGCAGGACCGCGCCTCCTTCCCATCCGGTGCCGCTCAGGATGGCGGTGCCGATCCCGGCAGCGGCGAGGGCTCCGCCCCGAGACAGGGCCCCGGTCCACCAGGCCAGGCCGGCAACCAGGGAACCGGCCAGCAGAGACACCAGGGGAGAAGAGGGGGCGCTCACATGACCTTTCCGGGTGGTTCAAACATATTTCTCAAACACCCACAACCCAGAAAGACCTTGACCGAGAACGCGACGGTCCACGCCATCATCCCCATGAGCCTCCTGGAGGCTCTGCGGAATCTGGACACGCCGGTAGAGGATGGCCTGGAGGAGCTGGCGGGGGAGATGGTCGCCAAGCGGCTGGGGCTGAGCGCGACGGTGGCGGCCCAGATTCTTCGATATCGCGATGCGGTCCGCCGCAACGGCCGAGTACCCCTGGACGAGGCGGTGGCGGTCTTTCGGCTGGCGGGGAGGCGCCCCGATGCGGCCCTGGTCTTCGCCGATGCTGGCCGGCGTGCGGCCCGTTATGCCGCTCGGCAGAGTGCGCTCACAGTGCGGGCACTGGTGCGGGCGACCCCCGGTCCGCTGAGCCGCCGAGTCGGGGGCCGGGCCGCCCGCGGGGTGGCGCGACGGTTCCTGCACACCGACCTCGAATTCGGAACCCATGGAGCCACGGCTCGGGTCGCGACGCCGCTCTCGCTGATGGCCCATCCCGACGGCCGCGCCTGTGCCTTCTACGGAGCGGCGCTGGGCGAGCTGCTCCGCCGCTTTACCGGATTCGAGGGAGCAATGCTTCACGACAGCTGCCGCGGACGCGGCTCTTCTGTTTGCCATTGGCGGGCTGCCTCGGGGGGAGGATACCAGTGACGGCGTTGGAACGGGTGGATTGGCGGGCCCTCAGGGAGCAGCTCGCTCAGATGGGAGCAGACGCCTGGCTCTTGTGGTCTTTCCGTGGGGTCAACCCGGTCGCCGATCGCGTGCTGGGCATGGGCGGGATGGGGACCCGGCGACTCTTCGTCCTTTTGCCGCGGGAAGGGGAGGCGGTGGCCGTCGCTCACCGGATCGAGCTCCAGCCGCTGGCCGCCTTTCCGGGCCGGGTGATCCCGTATTCCCGCTGGCAGGAATTGAAGGAAACGCTGAAGGGGCTGGTCGCAGGGCGAACCGTGGCGATGGAGGTCTCTGAGGACGACGCGGTGCCGTACCTGGACCGGGTGCCTCATGGAGTGGTCCAGTTGATCCAACGCCTGGGTGGGCGAGTGATCTCCTCCGCGCCCCTGGTTACCCGTTTCGCGGCGACCTGGAGCGGCGCGGAGCTGGAAGATCATCTGTTCGCGGCCGAGATCCTGGCGGAGATCGCCCGGGCGGCAATCGCGGAAACGGTCCAATCCCCCGGTGGCCGGACCGAGTTCGAAGTGCAACAGAAGGTGGCCGCGGCCATCCAGGCGAAGGGTCTGGTTTTCGATCACCCGCCCATCGTCGGGTTCGGGGCCAACACGGCGAATCCGCATTATGAACCGAAGCCGGGAAAGAGCGCCACGCTGAAGGAAGGAGATGTCGTCCTGCTGGACCTCTGGGCCGGGCGGCGGATGGATACCGTGTTTGCGGACCAGACCTGGATGGGATTCGCCGGGACCCGCCCCGGCGACCGGGTGCTCCGGGTCTGGGAGACGGTCCGCTCCGCCCGGGATGCGGCGATTGCCTTGCTCCGTGAGCGGTGGCGCACGTCAGAGCCGGTTTACGGGTTCGAGGCGGACCAGGCTGCCCGGGGAATAGTGGAAGGCGCCGGTTGGGGAGCGGACTTCGTCCACCGGACCGGCCATTCGATCGACCGGGACCTGCACGGCTCCGGGCCGCACCTGGATGACTACGAAACCCGGGACGACCGCCGCCTGGTGGCGGGGATCGGATTCTCGGTCGAGCCCGGGATCTACCTGGCCGGCGAGTTCGGAATGCGGTCCGAAGTAAACGTGCATTTGGAGGCCAGCGAGCCCCGCGTGACCCCGCGCGAACCCCAAAGAAATCTGATTCTCAAGGCGAGCTAAGTGCTGGTGTTGCAACGTGGAAAGCCGTTTCGAATGGAGCCCTCCGTTCGAATGTGACACAAACTTGACATGTGATTTAGCGCACCGCATATTGGCCGACGCTGCCTCTGGGCCGCAGAGGCGAGTGCGTCGTTTTTCGGTGTTCAGCCCACAAATCTTTTCCCCTGTACTCCGAACCCCCGCCGGCGATTGCCGGACCCCGGGTGGAGTCTAGGCGGAGGCCCCACAAACCCTTGTTTCGGCAGCTCGTCCGCGGAACTTCTCCGCCTCGGATCGAGCGTAGCCGCCAGTTAGGAACGAGGTCGGAAGTTTCTCGACCCAGCCCCGGTTCGTTGGCAACTGGGATCTGATGTCCAGGCGAGGCGACCTCGTTGAGCAAGGTGATGTGACGGCGGTTTGATGGGTGGCAAGGCGACGTTCCCGTTTCGGCTCCCCACTGAAGCAGCAGGCATGCAGTTCACTCTGATCCTTCGTTAGCAGGAGGAACCATGGTTCGAGCACTTCGTCGGATGCTCGCAACGGTCGGTGCCGTGGCGCTGCTCCCGATCGGTCTGGCGGCACAGGAAGCCGCCACGATCGGTGGGCAGGTAGTGAGCCAGGACGGCAAGCCGATCCCCGGGGCGACGATCGCCATCCCCGAAATGGGGCTGGGGGCCACGTCGCGGACGGACGGGCGGTACACGGTGACCGTCCCCGCCGCACGGGTTCAGGGCCAGCGAGTCAGCGTCACCGCTCGCGCGATCAACTTCAAACCTCAGACGGTGCAGGTCACCATCGCACCGGGGCAGCAAACCCAGGACTTCACCCTCGCACCGAACCCGTTGCAGCTGGGTGAAATCGTCGTCACCGGTACCGGTACGACGACCGAGTCCGAAAAGCTTCCCAACGTCCGCAGCAACGTCAGCGGGGAAGCCATCACCAAGTCGAACGAGACCAATGTCATCCAGGCGCTGGCTGCCCAGGCCCCTGGCGTCCAGGTCAGCCAGCAGTCTGGTGAGCCTGGCGCGGGCTCGTTCATCAACATTCGTGGTATCCGCACCATTTACGGCGGTGCACAGCCCCTGATCGTCGTGGATGGGACCCCGGTGAACAACGACACTTACTCGACCGGTCAGTTCAACCCGACCGACGAGTTGGCCACGCCCGAAGTAGCCGGTGTGGCGAACACGAACCGGGCTGGGGATATCAACCCGAATGACATCGAGAGCGTCGAGATCCTGAAGGGTGCGGCGGCGAGCGCGCTGTACGGCTCCCGCGCGGCCTCGGGCGTGATCCTCATCAAGACCAAGAGCGGACGCGCCGGGCCAACGCACTTCTCCATCGGGACCTCGTACTCGAGCGACCACGTTCAGCACTACTATGATCTGCAGACCCGATGGGGCCAGGGCGCCAACGGGATCGACCCCCGTGTCGCCAACCCGGCTGCCTGCGACGCGCCTTCCGGCGCCTGCCGGCGCAGCTGGGGCCCGGATCTGACCGATCCGGCCACGGCGGCCCTTGGCGTGCCGACCACGATTTACGACCACGCGAAGGAAGCGTATACGGACGGCTACAACTCGACGACGACGGCGACGGTGTCCGGCGGCAACGATCGGACGACGTTCTTCGTTTCGGGTGAGTACGTGTACAACCGCGGCGTGTTCGTGGGCCCGAACAACAAGTTCCAGCGGGGCACCGTGCGGGTGAACGCATCCCAGCGGATCGGCGAGGCGTTCAAGGTTGGCGCCAACGTTTCCTACGCCAACACGTTCGGTCAGTTCGTGCAGCGTGGTAACAACGTGAACGGCCTGCAGCTGGGCCTGCTCCGCACGCCGCCGAACTTCAACAACCTGCCCTATCTCGATCCCGTTACCGGCACCCACCGCTCCTACCTGTTCCAGCATCCGACGGCACAGGACATCGCGGTGAACCGCGGGTTCGACAACCCCTTCTACACCCTGTACACGGGGCAGAACACCTCGCAGGTCAACCGCGTATACGGGAACGTCAACCTGGATTACCAGGCCACCAAGTTCCTGAAGTTTGGCTACACCCTGGGTGGTGACTACGCCCAGGACGAGCGGATGGGCGCGGCCGGCCAGCAGTCTTCCGACGTGTCGGTCGGCGGCCGGGTGGTGGAAGGCAAGATCACCAACCTGTCCTTGGACCAGAACCTCAACGGAACCGCCACTTGGCGGAGGAACGCCAACCTGGCCGGTACCGTCACGGTCGGGACTACGCTCAACATCCGGAACTACCGGGACCTGGGCAACACGGGCAGGACTCTGATCACCGAGCCTCCGTTCCGGCTGTCCAACACGGTGACCCGTGACCCGGTGGTCGACAACCAGTCGAACATCCACAACCTGTCGTTCTTCGGGCAGGCCACATTGGACCTGTTTAACCAGCTGTACATCACGGCCGCGGCGACGCGGTTCGGGTCCTCGACCTTTACCTCGCAGAACACCTACCGCTGGTATCCGAAGGTGGGCGCCAGCTGGGAGTTCACCAAGGCGTTGCATCTCCAGGAAGGATCATTCCTCTCCTACGGGAAGCTGCGGGCGGCATACGGCGAGGCGGGCACCGAGGCTCCGGCCTACGTGACCAACACCACGTACAATGCATTGCCGTTCTTCGGGGCGGTGCAGGGTACCTCGTTGACCCCGACCATCGGTGGTAACGCGGGTCTGTCTTCCAACGCCACTCGCGGGTCTACGGACCTCGCCCCGGAAGTCAGTAAGGAAACCGAGTTGGGAACTGACATCGGCTTCTGGAAGGATCGGGCCGACATCAGCTTCACCTACTATCACTCCATCACGGACCAAGTGATCGCCCCGCTGCCGCTGGCGCCCTCCTCGGGCTTCCTGTTCCAGTGGCAGAACGCTCTGAAGCTGAGGAATGAGGGGGCGGAAGTCGCTTTGAACGTCCGGCCCATCGTGACTCGCGACGTGAGCTGGGACGTCGGACTTCAGTGGTCCAAGAACAAGAGCCGCACCCTCTCGATCGCGAACAATGTCAACTTCGTGGGCACCGATCCGGCGGGAGCCACTGCCGAGTTCGTGCAGTGGGTGGCGATCCCGGGTGAGGAGTACGGTGTACTCCGGAGCCAGGGCTGGGTTCGTTGCGGTATCAGCCCCGCCGGGACCCTGGGGAATAACGCCGGGGGTTCCGACAGCCTGGGCGGGCTTTGCGCCGGCCAGCCGAAGGGCGCGTTGTACCTGGACGCGACCGGTAACCCGGTGGCCGACCCGACGCTTCGCGTCGTGGCCAATCCCAACCCGAACTGGCTGGGCAGCGCCCGGACCAGCGTGCGTTGGAAGAAGCTGACCGTGTCCGGCCTGCTCGATGTCAAGAACGGCGGACAGGTGTGGAACGGCACCAAGGGCGCGCTCCTCAGCTACGGTACCGCTGCGGAGACCTCCACCCGTTGCACGTTCGTAAGTGGTTCTTGCATCGGCAACGACAAGCGACTTGGTATCGATCCTGTATACGGTTTTCCGGCCCAGCCCATCGTCGGTGAGGGGGTAGGCGTAGCGATCCCCATCGGCGCGGCGTTCTATCAGGGCGTGGCCGCGTGTCCCTTCACCGGCATCGACGACCCGTGCATCGAGGACGGCGGGTACGTGAAGCTGCGTGAAATCTCCGTGGGTTGGACGATGGATTACCCCTGGGTGCAGAAGTCGCTGGGGCTCTCCTCCATCGACGTCCGGGTCGCAGGTCGGAACCTGCACACCTGGTCCAACTACTCCGGGTACGACCCCGAGGCCAACCTGGGCGGCAGCATCAGCGCCCGGTCGGCTGACTACTTCAATGCCCCGCAGACACGCTCGTTCGTGTTCTCGGTGACACTCAATCGCTAAGGCGAAGGAGCGCGTCTCTATGCGGAAATTCATCCCTGTAATGATGCTTGCATCCGCGGCGGCGGTCGGCGCCACCGGATGTAGCAACTTCCTTTCGAGTAACGACGTGACGCAGGATCCCAACCAGCCTTCGTCCGCCACGGCCGCACAGCTGTTCCAGGGCGTCCAGGCGAGCCAATGGACGGAACAGGAGGCCATCCCGGCCATCACCAGCTGCATCTTTATCCAGCAGTGCAGTGGTCGGGGCAGCGGCCGGTTCTTGGACAGCTTCACGCAGTACATCTTCAGCGCCCAGGACTTCAGCTTCGATTTTGGGCAGATGTACCTGGGTGGTGGGTTGATCGACATTCGTTCGGTCGAATCCGCCACGGGGGCCGCCGGCAACCTGGGCTTCCGCGGGGTGGCACGCATCTACGAGGCGCTGGTCATGAGCACGGCGGCCTCGATCTGGGGGGACATTCCCTGGTCGCAGGCAGGTAATCCGGATGCCAGTCCGACGCCCGGGCTCGACCAGCAGTTCGATATCTACACCGGGCTGCTGACGCTTCTCGATGACGCCATCACGGATCTCGCGGCGCCCATCACCGGGAGCAACGCAGGACCGGGAGCAGTAGATCTGGTCTTTGCCCGGTTCGATCCGAACAACACGGCTTGGCCCGGTCAGTGGACCCGCGTCGCCCATACACTCAAGGCCAGAATCTACCTGCACATGGCCGAAGTGAATGGGGCCCCCGCCTATGCCTCGGCGGTCACCGAAGCGAATCTCGGCATCAATAACATCAACGAGAGCTTCCGGGCGCAGCACAGCACCACCGCCAACGAGGGCAACCAGTGGTGGCAGTTCAACGTCACGGCCTTCGGCCGCGACCTCACCGCGGGCCTGCCGATGGTCAACCTGATGAACAACCGGGACGGCGTGGTGGGTAACGCCGACCCCCGGCTGCCGGAGTACTTCGGATGCGCCCCGGGGACCAGCCCCTGCCAGTACATCGGCAACGGGTTCCCCGCGGATCCCACGCCTCCCTCCTACATCGAGGGGACGCGGAACGTCGCGAGCTTCAACCAGGGGCTCGTGACCTGGGAGGAGAATCAGCTGATACTGGCTGAGGCGACGTGCGCACCCGCGCAGGTCGCCGGCGCTACCGGAGGCGTCGATCCAACGACGGTATGCGCGGCCTCGGCTGCGGCCCTGAATGCGGAGCGTACCGCGCACGGCTTGGGCACCATTGCCACGCCGACGATTCGGGACATCATGGAAGAGAAGTACGTCGCGATGTTCCAGAATATCGAAGCCTGGTCCGACTACAAGCGGACCTGCATTCCGACGCTGGTGCCGAATAACGGGACCTTCGGACCCCCGGCTCAAATCCCGGGCCGCTTTTACTACGGGGACTCTGAAGTCAACGCGAACTCGTCGAACTACCCGACCACGGCCGGAGAGTTGACCTTCGGCGGCAGTTTCGTGTCGGGTCAGAACATCGTTGGGTTCCGGAACCCCGATGACCCGAAACCCTGCCCGTAATGGAGGGGATAACCCGGGGAGGCTGGTGCGGCTCCCAGGGGTAGGACGAATCAAAACGTAACGGGCGGGGAGCGGGTCACGAAGGTGTGATCCGCTCCCTGTCGCGCTGTTGTGGCGCTCTTACTATGTTCGGTAGAGCAACGAGGGATGCAATGACGATCAAACATCTGCTACTCGGGGCGGCCGCGCTTCTCCTCGCCGGCTGCTTCTCCTACGTGCCGTACGAGCACCTGACTCCCAGGCAGGGGGATCATGTGACGGCCGACCTTACCCCCGACGGGTCGCAGGATCTGGCCCGCCTGGTGGGTCCCCGGGTTGGATCGTTACGGGGACAGGTGGTCAACGCGGATACCGACCGAATGCTCCTGTCGGTCAGCTCGACGACCAATTTTGACGATGAAACGACCTACTGGAAGGGTGAAGAGGTCCCGGTCCCGATGGGCGGCGTGGATCACCTGTTGGCCAAGAAGTTCTCCGTGGGCCGGACAATCCTGGTCACCGCAGCTTTCGTCACGGTGGGCGTCCTCGGCGCGAAGATCCTCACCAGCGTCGACAAGGGAGGCAACACCCAGAATGGTGGGGGAGGGGGGCCAAGCCCCAACTAACGACTCTCCGGGGGCCTGGGTTCGCTACCAGGCCCCTAGTTGTGTAACACCGCGATCGACTTGGTCAGGTCCTGCTCGAGGGTCCACTCGATGGACATCCCCGGCTGCACGATCAGCTGATCGCTGGTCACCGGCTGGGCGTTGACGATTTTGGCGTTGATGGTCACCCGCCGGTTTCCGCCGACCGGCTCACCCCGAAGCCTCACCTGCCGGCCCTGGCCCAGATACATCCGAGGCATTACCAGACTCACCTTGGAGGACGCGGTCACGTCGCCGAACCGGGTGCGCTGGCCATCGTGAATGGCATAGATGTCGTAGTCGTTGTACGTCTTGTTGTTCACGACCACGAGCACGTCGGCCTCCGACGCCTCCGGATCGGGCGGCGCCGGCGCGCGGTTCGGTGAACACCCGCCGGCCGCGAGGATAGCGCCACAGGCGAGAACGGCAACGACAAGGGGTTGAAGCCGCCGGCGTTGGAGTGGGTTCATGGAGCACCTTCCTGGAGAAGCTCGCGCCCTAGTGGTCTGTCTCCCACCTGTCTACTTCAGGAAAATCGAGGAGGTGGCGAGGTTGTTCTCGATGGTCCACTCCACGATGGCGCCAGGCTGAACCGTGATCTGCTGGCTGAGGACGTCCCGTCCTCCTCCCGCGACCGGCGAGCCCTTGAGTCGAACCGTCCGGCTCGTGGGGGTCAGATAGCTGGCTGGCATCGAGAGCGTGGTCGTGGAGGTAGCGCGAGCCGTCCCGATCCGCCGGGACTGGCCCTGGGCCACCGCATATACGTTGACGTCCGAGTAGGCCCTGTTATTCACAGTCACCACGATCGCGGCCTCCCGCTCCTCGGGGGTAGGAGGGGTAGGGGTACTCTTGCTGCAGGACAGGGCCAGGCTGCCCCCTACCGCGGCCAGGATCAAGGAGATGGACCGACGATGTGAAATACCCACGGTGTTGGCTCCCATGCGGTGGAATGCCTTGGCTGGCGTGCGCCGAACCGGCTGATTGTGAGGGTTGACTTCTAAAGCTGACGCACGACTCTGTGTTGTCAATACTCGGACGAGCGCGGGAAAGATTCGCTTTGAACCAGGGGGTCCGGCGCTGGAATCTGTCTAGCGGATGTGCCTGTGCTCCGACGCGGGAATCTCCATGGGGCCGTGGCCGGGAGAGTCGGGCTGGTCGAGGATGATGATGTCTCTGGTCGAAAGGGAGTGGCCGAACGGCAAGGCCCGGTCGATACCCATGGCCGCGAAGAGAAGCGCCAGGTACAGGAGGGAGTAGCGGTACATTCGCCACGCGGTGGGAGTCACCTGGTGCTCGCGGAGGAGCCGCACACAGTACCAGAGCAGCCTCGCACCGAGGAGGGCCGCGGCGACGGCGTAGAACAATCCCAGCGCGCCGAACACCGAGGGCATCAGCGTGAGTGGAAGCAGCATCAGGGTATAGAGGAGCATCTGGATCTTGGTCTCCCGATCTCCTCTCACGACCGGCAACATGGGCACCCCGGCCCGCGCGTATTCGCCCTGCTTGATCAGCGCGAGGGCCCAGAAATGGGGCGGGGTCCAGTAGAACACGATCGCAAACAGATAGATCGCCGCGAGGTCCAAGTGGCCGGTCATCGCCGTCCAGCCGACCAGCGGCGGAAACGCGCCGGCCGCTCCTCCGATCACGATATTCTGCGGACTGGTCCGCTTGAGCCACACGGTATAGACGAACACGTAGAACAGCAGGCCGCTCAGAGCCAGCCAGGCGCTCAGCGGGTTCACAAAGTGCCAGAAGATGGCAAAGGCGAGGACACCGAGGCTCACGCCGAAGGCCAGCCCCGATTGCGGCGACAGGCGCCCCGAGGGAATCGGGCGCAACCGCGTGCGGGACATCTTGTCGTCGATGTCCCGGTCGAACCACATGTTGATCGCGTTGGCGCCGCCCGCCATGAGATACCCGCCCACCACGACCCAGAAGACCAGAGCGGCCGACGGGGTCCCCGAAGGGGTGATGAACATCGGTGCTACGGTCGTGACCAGGAGGAGAGAAATGATTCGCGGCTTGGTCAGGGTCAGCAGGTCACGGGCCAGCCCGGGCCGCCCAGTCGCAGCGCTCTCCGTTCCGGTGGCGAAGGCCGGGGTCCGCGTCGAGTACCAGGTCAGGACTGCGAGCAGGCTCCAGAGCAAGGTGCCGGTCAGGAGATGGGCCGCCCGGAGCGCGGGAGGCAACAGGTTGAGCACCATCGCGGCGGCCACCCCGATTTGAGCCAGGGTCGCGATCAGCGCGGCGAGCGCCGACAGGCGCAGCGGGCGGCGCTCCGGCTCCGAGCCACGCCACTGGCGAAGCGTGACCGTGGCGATCAGCCCCAGCAGCAGGAAGGCGAAGACCCGGTGCGTCCATTGCACCAGGCCGAGGGTGGTAGCCGGAGGCCCGAGCCGTCCCTCGCAGAGAGGGAAACCCTGGCAAACCAGCCCGGCATTCAGGTTGGCTACCAGCGCGCCGTAGAGGATCACTACGAACCCGAGCCCGGCCGTGAGCAACACCAACAGGTGGTCCTGGTGCCGGCGCTCAGGAGGCATGAGGGGGCTCGTGCTCCGGAGCGCGCAGACCAATACGACGGCCAGCAAGACCATCGCGTTGAGGAGATGGATCACGACCACCGCGGCCGGGAGCTCCAGCTTGACGATGATCGGTCCCAGGATCACCTGGAACCCGAGCAATACCACCGCCAGCATCGCGGGAACGCGCAGGTAAGGATCTCGGCGATGGCGGTGCCAGGCGACGAAGCCCAGCGCGAAGATGCAGACGGTGACCAGCGCCGCGACCCAGCGATGCCCGATCTCGATCAGGGTCGGGAGATCGAGCGGCGGGAACCATTCCCCTTTGCAGAGCGGCCAGTGCGCTCCGCACCCCATTCCGGAGCCGGTGATCCGCACCCAGCCGCCCAGCACGATGAGCCCGAAGACCAGGCCTACCGCGAGCCACGACAGCCTTCGGTAGAGCCGCGAGTCTCCGCGAGCTGGCTCCGCCATCACTCGACCTCCGAATTTCGTAACTTGTTGTGGCACATTGCGATACGGACGCCAGCCCGGGAGGGACCAACACCCCCAACTCACGCCTGGCGGGCAAAGCAATCGGATGGGGAGGGGGTTGTCAAGCGGGAGACCGGAATGCTCCGCTCCCTCGATGGACTGTTTCGCCAATTCCAGGCACTTGCTAACCTGCACTCATCTCCGAATCACAGGTTCGCATGGCTGAACCAGGGATGACGACGGTCGACCCGTGGGGAGAACGACTGCCGCGCCGACTCGGTCTCGCGAGCGCCATCGCCGTGCTGGTCGGGTCCACCATCGGGAGCGGCATCTTCCGGGTGCCGGCCGCGGTTGCCGCCCGCCTGGGTGATCCGACCCAGGCGCTGGTGGCCTGGGTCCTGGGCGGCGTGTTCGCCCTCTTCGGCGCGCTGACGATGGCGGAGGTGGCCGCGGCACTGCCACGCTCGGGCGGCGTGTTCGCCTACATCCTCGAGGGATTCGGACCGCTCCCCGCCTTTCTCTTCGGCTGGACCGAGCTCACCGTGATTCGCGCCTCGGCGCTGGGCGCCATTGCCACGATCTTTGCCGAATACCTTGGCTACTTCGTTCCCCTGGAAAATCAGGCGGTCCATCTGATCGCCGCGATCGGGATCGTACTGGTGGGCGCGTTCAACTATGTGGGCGTCTCGCTCGCCGCCACGATCATGAATTTCATCACAGCGGCCAAGTATGCGGCCCTGGCGGCGCTGGTGGGGCTGGCCTTCTTCGCCGGCCAGGGAAGTACCGCGCATTTCGTTTCGGGCGCCGGCGCCGCGGCGGGATTCCGTGTCTCCCTCTTCGCCACGGCGCTGATTCCGATCATGTGGACCTATGACGGATGGGCCGATCTTTCGTTCATGGGAGGAGAGGTCAAGGATCCGGGGCGAACTCTCCCGCTGGCGCTGATCGCCGGCACCGCCCTGATCGTGGCGGTCTACGTCCTGCTCAACGCCGCCTACCTCTACCTGGTACCGATCCCGGAGATGGCGCAATCGCGTTTGATCGCGGCAACCGCGGCGGAGCGGATTCCCCTCTTGGGACCGCGGGGCGGCGGCGTCATCGCCGCGGTGGTGATGTTCTCCTGCTTCGGGACGCTCAACGGGTCCATGATGACCGGGCCGCGGATCTTCTTCGCGATGGCTGACCGCGGGCTCTTCTTCCGCGGCATCGCCCGGGTCTCGCCCCGATTCCAGAGTCCCTCGGTGGCGATCTGGCTGGCGACCGGACTGGGAGTGCTGTATGTGCTGTTCAACGATTTTCAGCAGCTGGCCGACAAGTTCATCCTCGGCATCTGGCCGTTTTATGCGCTGGCCGTGGCCGCCGTCTTCGTGCTCAGGAAGCGGCGACCCGAGCTCCCTCGCCCCTACCTGACGTGGGGCTATCCCGTGGTGCCGGTCCTGTTCCTCGTGGCCTCGGTGGCGATGGTGGCCAACGCGCTGATCACCGATCCGCTCAACACGGGGATCACCTTTGCGATCATCGCGGCGGGGGTACCCGGATACTACGGGTGGAGAGCCTTGGAGCGACGCCGCCGAAAGGGCCGCAGCTCAGAGCAGACGTAAGGCGAGATCCAGCGCCTTGACGCTGTGGGTGAGCGCGCCCACCGAGATGAAATCGGCTCCCGCCTCCGCGTAGCGGCGCACGTTCTCCAGCGTAATTCCTCCACTGGCTTCGATCTCGATCCCGGGCGAGAGGCGCCTGGCCGTCATGGCCCAGGCACCCAAGGTCTCTGGCGACTGGTTATCGACCAGGATCCGGGTGGCGCCAGCGGCGCAGGCCTGTTCCAGCTGCGATTCCGACTCCGCCTCGACATAGTAGGCCTGCACACCACGGGCGCGCGCCGCCTCGAGTACCTGCGCCAGGGTCCGACCGCCCCGAGTGAGAGCCTGCCAATGGTTGTCCTTGATCATGATCTCGTGGGCCAGATCCAGTCGGTGCCGCTGCCCACCTCCGGCCAGGACCGCGCTCACGTCGAATTCCCGTAGTCCCGGTGCCGTCTTCCTGGTGTGCAGGATCCGGCAACGCGTGCCGGCGACCGCCTCCACGAACCGGCCTGTCACGGTGGCGATACCGGAGGCGCGTTGCAGCGCATTGAGCAGCGGTCGCTCGAGGCGGAGAAGGGTCGCGACTGGGCCCTCGATGGTCGCGACCGTGGCTCCGGGGCGAAGCGTGGACCCCTCCGGCCCATTCCAGGCGATCGGCCGACAGCCCACGTGCCGCGCCAGGGCGTCGGCGTACGGCTGACCGGCCAGGACTCCCTCCTCCCGGGCATCGACTGCGGCCCGGCCCGCGAGCTCGGATGGGACAGTGAGCTGAGTGGTGAGGTCTCGCGGACCGTCCTCCTCCAGCATCCAGCGGGCGAGGCGGTCGGGGTCGGAGTGCTGTTGGTCCTGATCCTGGAGCGTCAGGCCAGGCTGAGTGCGGCGAGGCGAGGGCGAGGATGGAGGGGGCTGCGACGGGCGATCACCGGTCACGGCTCACTTCCCCAGCGCCACCATGCGGTCCAGCGCGGCCCGGGCCCGGGCCGCGATGTCCGGTGGTACCGTGACGTGGTAGCGGTCCAGTCGGAGTGCGTCGAGGGTATTGCTCAGCGTAATGGTCTTCATGAACGCGCAGACCGCTTCCGGATCGGCGGCGTAGAACTTCTTGCCGGGCGCCACCTGTTTCATGCGGTGCATGATCCCGGTCTCGGTCGCCACGATGAACGACGGCGCGGGACGCTCTCGAGCCAGGTTTACCATGCCCTCCGTGGACGCAATGTGCAGCCCTTCAGGCTTGATGTCTCCCATCCCCATGGCGTAGATCAGCTGGCCGGCGCAGCCGCACTCGGGATGCACCAGCACCTCCGCCTCCGGGTGCTCGCGCCGCGCCTGGTCCAGCGTCTCGGTCCGAATGCCTTTGTGCACGTGGCACTCCCCCATCCAGACCTCGATGCGGCGTTCGGGGCGCATGCGGCGCATGTGCGCGCCCAGGAAGAAATCGGGGCAGAAGAGAATCCCGCGGTCGGCGGGGATGGCGTCGATGACGGCCAGGGCGTTACCGCTGGTGCAGCAGTAGTCGAGCTCGGCCTTGACCTCCGCGGTGGTGTTCACGTAACCAACCGCCAGGTAGCCGGGGAATTTCGCCTTCCACTTCCGGACGTCCTCCGCGGTGATGGTGTCCGCCAGCGAGCATCCAGCGCGCAGATCGGGGAGCAGGACCCGCTTGCTCGGCGCCAGGATGGCCGCCGTCTCCGCCATGAAGTGAACTCCGCAGAAGACGATAACGTCGGCGTCGGTCGCCGCCGCCTTCCGCGAGAGGCCCAGCGAGTCGCCCACGTAATCGGCGACGTCCTGTACCTCGGGACGTTGGTAGTTGTGGGCCAGGATGACCGCGTGACGCTCCCGGGCCAGCGCTCGGATCTGACTCTGGAGGCCCGGGACGTCCGCCTCGGAGTAGCCCGGCGCTTCGATGACCGGCAGGGGGGTCGCCATCAGGCGGAATCGCCGGTCCGGGCCAGGGGCGGGTAGTCCAGG
>Ga0210073_1000085_pt1 | contig 19054 bp, 16 predicted proteins | sample Browns_ThreeSqC__2_FD_184853 | JGI IMG/M metagenome (GOLD analysis project Ga0210073, IMG submission 184853) | Wetland microbial communities from San Francisco Bay, California, USA, that impact long-term carbon sequestration - Browns_ThreeSqC_D2... | ecosystem: Environmental > Aquatic > Marine >...
CTCGAGCACGGTCTGTCCGTGCAGGTCGAAGGTCGCTGCGGCCGGACGTTCGCTCCAGGTTGTCATGGTGGAGGGGCCTCTCGGGGGGATTGCCCCGCTCGGAGCGCGTTACTAGCGTTCGGACCCGAGTGCTCCGATTCGCCCTCCGTCTGCCACGTTACTCCGGTCATTGCTCGGGCGATCTGCCTCGCGTCGGCGTTTTCGACTGAGAGGACCATGTGACCCCTGAACGGCGACGTCACCTCGGACAAGCCCTCGTAATCGGGGCCCTGCTGGCAGCGTCGAGCTGCGGCGGAGCCGGTCGCGTGGTGCGGATCGGGCTGGCCGGCCCGCTCTCGGACCCGGTGGGAACCCCGATGAAGCAGGCTGCCGAACTCGCGGCCGCCGAAATCAACGCGATGGGAGGCATCGCGGGACAGCGCCTCGAGCTGATCGAGCGGGACGATCATGGCGACCCCGACTCCGCCGTCGCCGTGGCCAACTCGCTCTACGATGCCGGCGTCGTCGCCGTCGTCGGCCACGTTTACTCGGGAACCACGCTCGCCGCAGCCGGCGTGTACAACGGAGGCCGGGATCCGGTCACGCAGATCTCCCCCTCCTCCTCTTCCCCTGAGGTGACTCACGCGGGAGACTACACCTTCCGAATCTGTCCCAGCGATCTGGCCCATGGGGCCGCCCTGGCCCGCTGGGCCCGGGAACGGCTGGGCCTCCAGCACGGCGCCGTCCTCTACCTCAATGACGAGTACGGCCGTGGAATCCGACAGACCTTCGTGGACGAGTTCGTGAATCTGCATGGGGAGATCACCGAAACGGATCCCTATCTGGGCTCGAGCCCCGCCCTGGAGCCCTATATCGAGCGAGTCGCGCGCCGCCGCAACGCCCAGTTCATCCTGGTAGCCGGGAACCGGGACGAGGGTGAAGTGGCGCTCCGGGTGGCGCGCAGCCAGGGTGTCACGGTGCCGTTCCTCGGAGGCGATGGCCTGGAGGGCATCGAGGAGGCCGGGGCACTGGCCGAAGGGACGTTCGTGTCGGCTGCGTATCTGCCCAGCCTCGACACACCGGCCAACCGGAAATTCGTGGATGCCTATCATCAACGGTACCCGACGGCTGGACTCCCCAATCAGCCCGCCGCCGCGACCTACGACGTGATCTACTTGCTGCGCTCGGTGATCGCGCGGACCGGGGCCAACCGCCGGCGCATCCGGGACGGCGTCGCGGCCATCGGGACGTCCGGACCGGCCTTCGAGGGGGTCACCGGCTCCATCGCATTCGACGCCAATGGAGACGTGCCACGTCAGCGGGTCGTCATCGGAGTGGTCCGTCACGGGACCGTCAGCGCCGCGGAGGGACAATGAAGTTCCTCACGAGTCTTCGAGCGCGGGTGGCCGCGACCATGGCATCGCTGCTGGTCCTGGTGCTCATCATGACCGTTCTCGGCGTGAGCTCGATCCGCTCGATGAGCACCGACGTCGAGGCCGAGCTCAAGGATCTCGAGGCCGGCGCGGAGTTGGGAGGCGGGCTGGTGGCCTCGGTACTGGGCGAGATCCGGGCCGCCGAGCAATACCTGCTCACTCCCTCTGAAGTACTGCAGCAGGAGTTCATCGCCAGCGGCGACTCCTCCTACGCGTATCAACGCCAGTTCCGCGATCTCCACACCCTGTCCAACGCGGACCGCCACATCATCAACCGGATCAGCGCCAGTCAGGCCGAGATCGAGGTCGCCTATGCCACCGCCCATGCGCTGGCCGACCTGGGGCGCACCGACGAGTCCCGGGCCGTCGCGGGGCGAGCCAAAGCGGCCACCGATACCCTGGTCGCCGACATGCGCGCCCTCTCCGCCAACCAGGCCAGGCACTCGCTCGACCGTGCCACCGGCCTCCGCACCAAGGCCCGCCGCTACCAGACCCTGGTATGGCTCCTCTTCGCCGTGGCCCTGATCCTGGGCGCGACGGCGGCCACGTACACGGTCCGAACGGTGGACGTCCCGCTCCGACGCCTCATCCACTTCGCCGATCGCTTCGGGAGCGGAGATCTCAGGCCCGGAACCCTGGGTGAGATGCCGGCCGAGCTGTCGCGCCTGGGGTCGGCGCTGGAGGACATGGCCGGTCAACTCCGCAATGTGGTGGGAGCTGTGGTCACCGAAACCCAGCAGATCAGCCAGAGCGCCGGGGACTTCTCGGCCATGAGCCAGCAGCTGGCCGCCTCGAGCGGAGAAATCTCCGCGGCCATGGTCAAGATCTCCAGCAGCGCAGATCATCAGGTGCGCGGGATGCAGGACGCCGACAACCTCCTCGCTCGCCTGCGGGAGACGGCCGCGACCAACGCCGCCGCGGCCGCCCGCGTGGTGCAGCTGGCGGAGGAAATTCGCGCCGCCGCCGCCCGCCACCGCGCCGACGTAGGTGCCGCCCGCGCGACCCTGCTCGATGTCCGGGGGGTCGTGCGAACCTCGGCCAAACAGGTGCACGAGCTGGCCCAACTCTCCGAGTCGATCACCGAATTCATTGACCTCATCAAGCAGATCTCCTCGCAGACCAACCTGCTGGCCTTGAACGCGGCCATCGAAGCCGCCCGCGCCGGCGAGCACGGCCGGGGCTTCGCGGTGGTGGCGGAGGAGGTTCGTCACCTCGCGGACTCCTCAGCCAAGGCAGCCGAGGACGTCACCAAGACAGTGGAATTCATCCGGGGGCAGGTCCGTGAGGTCTCCGCCACGATGGAGGTAGGTACCCAGAAGGTCGGCGGGATCGAGCACGTCGCCCAAAGTGCGGCGAGCGGCCTCGAGGAAATCGGTCGGGTGGTACAGGAGGTCCAGGCCGCAGTCGCCGTAGTAGCCAGGGAAGCGGATCAGAACCGTGCCGTGGTGGATCAACTGGCGGAGCGGACCAAGCTGGTGGCGCACGCCGCCGCGGACCACGCCTCCTCGAGCGAAGAGGTGGCGGCCGCCGCCGAGCAGCAGAGCGCCTCGACCGAAGACATGGCCGCCTCGGCCAGCGAGCTGCTCGAGGGAGCCAACCGGCTCGCCAAACTGGTCTCGGAGTTTCAAACGTAAGGCCCCTCGTCGGGGCCTTGGGTACTACCGGCGCTTCTTGGCGGCTCGCTTGGTTCGGGGTCGCTTGACCGGCTTGCGACGAACCGCCTTCGCGCGAGGCCCCGGCCGTTCCGGCTTGGCTCGCCTGGCGCTGTGAAGCTCGGCCAGGGCGCGCTCGCCCTCTTCGGAGCCCACCAGGCCCCGGCGTACCGCGTAGCGGATCAGTTCTTCCGCATCGGCAATCGCAAACTCCCCGAGTCCCGCCCCCGCCCGAATCACATTCAATAGCGCGTCGGCCACCGGGCTTCGCAGTACGTTCGCGATCCCTGGTAGAGTCTCGAGCAAAGTCGAGATCTGCGACCCGCCAAGTTCTGACACCACGGCACCCCTCCTTGGACGCCTCGATCCCCGAGGCCACCTCTGCCAAACCTACACACCCACCCCGTCTTTTCGGCGTCAACGTATCACGGGCCCGCTGGCCAGTCAACGTATGAGCAGGTGCTACTACCAGACTACCTCATGAATTTGCCCGGGTTAGCCGCTCTCGCCAACCCGGGCGTGCCTTGACTGGTATCGACTTAGAACGTGTACCGGAGCAGCCCGTTCGCCTGCCAACCCGTGAGATCACTCTCGACCGTCGCCCCTGGGGCCCGCACCTTCCCGAATCCATACCGGCCGGTGGGGGTGAAGGTCAGGTGGGAGCCCATGGTCCAGCGCAGGCCCAGGCTACCGGAAAAGAAGTTCCCCATCCCATCGTTGGGCGCCCAGATCCGCGCTTCGGCGCCTGGCTCGAAGGCCAGCTTCCGGGCCAGGGGCCAACTCCCGCTAATGCCCCCTGTGAAGACGTTTTCGTGCGCCACCGCGCTGGGGCTCACCGAGCCTTTCTGAGCGCGGTAGAAATCCCAGGCGTAAAAGGACATCGACCCGGCTCCGACCGGTGAGGCCAGGCTGAGTTCGCCGATATAGCGGTTGCCGGGCTGGTTGACGCCGACGTTGACGCCGCCAGCCTGATCGGTTCCAAAGGTGCTGAAAGTGAACCCGGCTTGGAGACGCGAGCGGCCGACCAGGCGATCGGCCCCCGCCCGGACCCGACCCTCGAGTCCCGGCTGATAGGTGGAGTCCACGTCGCTGAAGGGCTGGTACTCCGTGTTGTACCGCACGCTCCCGGCGAGTCCGAGATTCCATCCTCCCGCCGTCTTGGCGAAGGCCAGACCGCCGGTCACCGAGGTCCCGTTACTGTAGGCGTTGACCGGGAAGAGCAGGAAGTTGTTGGCCGCGTATCCCAGGAGCAGGCTGTTCAGGGTGGTCTTCTTGCCCGTCGGGAGGTTCACCATGAAGCTGGCCACCACGGCGTCCCGGCCCATGACATAGGACAGGCGAAGCTGGGTATCGGTGAATCCGCTAAGCGACTGCGAGGCACCGGAAGTCGGTTGGACCTTGGTATACGCGTAGTAGCTGCCGAGGTCGAGCGAGAAGCGCCCGCCGATGGGCATGATGAAGGCCAGGGGCACCGCGACCTGCTGGATGCTCTTGGTCGGATAGCTGCTGGCGAAATCGTATCCAGTGGCCTGCACGCCGGTGATGAGGGAGGTCGGGCTTACGAAACTCGACTGCGCCGCAACCGACCCCGCGGCACCGACCAGGAGCCCGAACGCCAGGCGACTGGATCGCATCGGCATCCTCATGGGCGCGTGATGATGATGATCACATTCCCCGTCAGCCCCCCACCGGGATTGGTGGTCCCGATCGTCTCAGGCAATGCCGGTCGCGGGCTGGTGGGAGGAGTCGTCTGGCCGGTGTTGATGGAGCCCCCGGCCTGGACACCGAGTGTGGAACCGGTGCTGGGAATCGTATTGACGGTCAGGTCCTGCAGGGTCTGCCCACGGCCGATGGTGGTCCCCAGCCCGCTCGTCGGCGACGCCAGTCCACCCTGGATCCCGGCCAGCTGGGGCGGCGGCACCGAGATCGCCGAGCTCAGCTGCTCGTTGGCGGCCTGTCGGTCGGCGGCGGCACGGAAGTTGGGATCCCGCTGCACCGCGGCGTTGAAGTATCCCTCTGCGGCCTTGTAGTCGCCCCGGTCTTCCGCCTCGAGGCCCTTGCTGAAGGCCAGGAACGCCTGGAGGTCCGCGGTGGGCCGTTCGCTGATGGCGCGCTGTTCCGCCGGGCTCAAGGTGATCCCCATACCCTGGATCAGCTGGAAGACCACCTTCTTCTCGACGTCGAAGAACTGCTGAATCTTGTCGCTCCCGGATCCAGTTCCCACCACCGCCGCATTGGTTGCGTTCACCAGATCGGCATCGAGCTTGAGCTGGTTATTGGTGGGAACGTCCTGCAGCGATCCCTGCACGACCCGCGCGGCCCGCAGCAGCCGACCGGAGCGGGCGCCGGTCGTGGCATCGACCCGGCCGTCATCGGTCAGCTTGAGCTCATCCACCAGGGCCTGCACCCGCTCCCGCTCCAGCAGCTTGAGCCGGCTGACTCGACTCAAGTCCGTGATCATGAGATGGGTCACTCCGCGGGAGAGCGGCTCCAGGTCCTGGTTGGTCCCGACATACCGGAAGGGGAAGACCGCCACCGAATTCTCGACGGGGGGCTGTGAAGCCAGCTGGCTTTCCTGGGCGATCGCCTGTTGGGCGGCCTGCTGCAGCTCCTTGCGGGTGAGCAGCGCCATGCGGTTGGCGATCTCGGACTTCTGCTGCTGCGATGTCGCGAGCGCCGCCGCCGAGGTATAGGAGGCCCGCGCCTGCGCCAGCTGACCGAGCTCCTCGTAGGTCAGTCCCTGGTAAATGGTCGCGGGATAGTTGGTCTTGCTGATCGCGAGCGCGGAGGCCAGGACGTCGCGCGCCTTCTGATAGTCCTTCGCGTTGTAGTAGGCGATGCCCAGGTTGACCATGCGGGAGACGTCATTGGGATGCCGCTGCAGGTCGGCCTCAAGTGATGGAATCTCGGCCGGAGTCGCACCCTTGGGCTGCGGGTTCGAGGCGCATCCGCTGACAAGCGCTGCTCCGCTCACAGTGAGCACGGCGAGCGTGAATCTCACGGTCATAGGTCCCTGCTAGGCCTGAGGGAATGGGGGAATTCCAATGTACGGGCCGGTGGAAAAGTCGGGAAGGGGGTGCGAGGAGGCCCCAAAGCCCGCCCGAACCCGTGGCCTGGATACTACGGCGTAGATCGGCCCCGGATGTGGAGTTGGCCGAGCATTCGATAGGCCAAGTGAGGCAGGCAGAAGAACTCGTAACTGCCCGGTGGGAGCGCGGGGATGGTGATCTCGTACCGGGCCCCCTGAGCCACGAGAAGCGGCCCGCGAAGGTCACCCAGACGATCGGGCATGGCGGCATTCAAGGCCGCTTTGACGGAGGGCGAAAGACCATCGGATCGGAATCCGATGCTGTGGGGCCCGCCGCTCTGGTTTATGAACCGAAGAACCTCACCCGGTTTGGCCGGGATCTCGCTTGGAACGAATCGAAACACGCCGGTCAGCGGATCGCCCTCGAGCCGGATTTCGTGGACCCGCTGGGCGGCCAGCGGCACCGGGGCCAGGCATAGCCAGCTCGCCAGGGCCAGGAGCAGGATGGCCGTGGCGACTTTGCGCCCGCCCCAGGCGGCCGGTAGATTCCAGCGGTGGCGGAGTGTATCTCTGCTCCGCTGGAAGGACTGCCCGTGGGACGTCGCGGGATTAAGGAATACCGGGCGGCTGAAGCCTTGGCGTTGATCGCAGCAGACCGCGACAACCAGAAGTTGGTGTGCCCCTCTTGCGCGGCTCAGGCAGTCGAGCGGATCCCCAAGCGGTCCGCGCAATACGCTGGACGCATCACGCTGCACTGTGCCGCCTGTGGCCGGAGCGCGGTCTATCTGGCCCGCGGCGGACCCTTTGAAACCCCTTCACAATCCTCCGCCTCGCGGCACCGCTGAGCGCCAAGCCAGGGAGCGCCCCAGTCAGCGCGGCCGGGTAAAGATCCGTTTCCATCGGATCGCACTCAAGAAGGGGAGGGGCCGCCAGCTCTCCGGGTCATAGCTGAAGTACACAATGAGGGGTGTCCCGCGCACCTTGGACCGGGGCAGGAAGCCCCAGTACCTCCCGTCGTACGAGTTGTCCCGGTTATCCCCCATCATGAAAAACGAATCGGCCGGCACGACGATCGGGCCCCAGTCCTGCAGATCGGGGTCGTAAGCGGTTGGATCCCGCCCCGCCAGGTGGCGACTCTGCCACTGCCGCATCTTCGAGCGATAGATGGCGTCCTCGGACTTGGTGGAATCGGCGTGCACGACATAGGGCTCGTCGAGCGGTTTGCCGTTGCGATAGACATGGCCGTGAGCCATAGCGAGCGTATCGCCCGGCATGCCGATCAGCCGCTTGACCACCTTGAGTCCCTCTTCCTCCACCGAGTCGAAGACCAGGACGTCGCCCCGCGCCGGCTCCCGAAACGCCGGGAGGGATTTGTGAATCAACGGCACCTCGGCGCCGTAGACCGCCTTATTGACGAAGAGAAAGTCCCCGATCAGGAGCGTCCGCTCCATGGAGCCGGAGGGAATCCGGAAGGCTTCCACCAGAAAGGTCCGCATCACCAACCAGACCACCAGCGCGATCAGGATCGACTTCACCCATTCCCAGAGCCAGCGTCCGGTGGCCTGCGCGCGTCCGGCCAGGTCGGGAGAAGTCTTCGTCATGACGGTCACGCTCACATGGTGGAGACGGAGAACCGAGCGATCGGCGACCAGGAGGATACGCCAGACCGGAAAGAATCGCCCCGGGCCTGAGCCGTCAAGGCGAGGAGTCGGGACCAGCCTCCAACGCCTCGAGGACCTGCGCCGCGTGGCCCTTCGGCTTCACGTTGCGAAAGATCTGGAGAATCTTGCCGTCTTCCCCGATCACGAAGGTGCTCCGCCGAATCCCCTGGTAGGTCCGGCCATACATCGATTTGGGGCCCCAGGCGCCGTAGGCGTCGGCGACGGCGTGATCCGGGTCGGAAAGGAGTGGGAAGGGGAGCCGGTACTTCTGCTTGAACTTGATGTGGGAGGCCAACGGATCGGGTGAGACACCAAGCACCACGGCCCCCTTTTTCTCGACCTCCTTCCAGTGGTCCCGGAACTCGCAGGCCTCTGTGGTACAGCCGCTGGTGTCGTCTTTGGGATAGAAATAGAGCACGACCCTCCGCCCCTTGAGATCCTTGAGGGCGATGGTCGATCCGGTGTCGGATACGAGGGAAAAGGCGGGGGCGCGGTTACCGACGGCGAGCACGAGCGCAACACCAACGAGACGGGTTCAGGGCTGCTGCGCCGCTTCGGCGCCCGGCGGGGGGCCTGCCCGCCGCTCTACGACCTTGGGGTTGACCGGCGCACCCTCGGAGAGCAGCTCGAGACCGCCGACCACCACCTGATCTCCGGCATCGACCCCACTGCTGATCTCCACGAATCCGGGCGTCCTCACGCCCAGGCCGACCTGACGGCGCGTGGCCTTGGCGTCCCGTACCACCCAAACGTAGGACGCGCCCTGGAGGGGAAGGATCGCGTCTTCGGGCACCACCACGGCCTTGGGCCGGACCTCGGTGGCCAGACGCACTTCGATGAACATGCCCTGCTGAAGCAGACGGCGGCCGTTGGGGACCAGTGCCTTCACCAGAATCGTCCGGGCCGGGAGCTGAACCACCGGATCGATGAAGTCGACCACGCCGGTGAAATCCTCACCGGGCAGTGCCGCGACCCGGAAGGCCACCTTCTGCCCCTTCTTGAGTCGCTGCGCGTACCGCTCGGGCACCGGGAACGTGGCCCGCTGCGGATTGACGGTCTGCACGGTAGCGAGCCGGGTGCTGGTGGTGAGGTAGTCGCCCAGACTGACAAACCGCTGGCCCACGACTCCCGTGAACGGCGCCCGCACCACGGTGTGCGAGAGCCGAACCTGGAGCAGCTCCAGCTGAGCCTGAGTGCCCTTGGCCGTTGCCTGCGCCCGCTCGAGGTCGGCGGTCGACGAGGCGTTCTGCGACATCAAATCCCTGGTCCGGGTAAGGGCCTGCGCGGCGAGATCGCGATCCGCTTCCGCCCGGGCCACCTCCGCCTTGAGTTCGGCATCGTCCACCTTGAAGAGCGGCGTCCCCTTCTCTACCTCGGTCCCTTCCTTGGCGTAGATCTCGACCAGGCGGCCCTCGATATCGGAGCGCAGGTCGAGCGACTGGATCGCCTCGATCTGCCCCGTCGCGGCGATCGCGTCGACCACGGTGTCCTCGCGGGCCACCGCGACCTCCACCATCATCGGGGGAGGGCCGGCCTGGCCCCCGGCGGAGGCGGGGCCGGCGGTCTTCTTCGCCGCGCTCCTGGAGCAGCCGGCGAGGACCAGCACCGTGAGGCTTGTGAGCAGGACGTATCGCACCGGGTACCTCAAGGCGTGGGGAAGAGACGGGTCCCGAGGATCGCCTCGAGGCCCGCTCGCGCGAGCCGATTGGTGTACCGAGCCTGGACCAGACCGGCCTGCGCGTCGCTCAGACTGAACTGGGCATCCAGCAGGTCCAGAATCGTGGTGGCGCCGCCGCGATAGCGGGTCTGCTGGACCCGGAAGTTCTCGGACGCCACGATCACCGCCGTTTGCGCCAGCTTGGTGGCAGCCTGGGCGGCGGTATAGGCCTCATACGCGCGCGTGACGTCGGGATACGCCGAGCGCAGCATATCCTCCTTGGCCGCCCGAGCGACGTCCCGATTGGTCTTGGCGATGGAAATGTCCAGCTCGCGCTGGGCGTTGTCCCAAATGGTCAACCCGAAGCTCAAGGTAATCAAGGACACGGCCCGCGCGTTGGGAAAGAAATGATCGTCGAAGCGGAGGTGCGAGGCCGTCAGGTTGATGGTCGGGAGATATCCGCCCTTGAGGCCCAGCAGTGTCGCATTCGCCGAGCGCTCGTTGGCGCGGGCCACCTCGTACTGGGGCCCCTGCCGCAGGGCCTGTTGTACCGCATCCTCGAGAGTGAGCGGCAGATCGGGCTCGGGGAGCGTGTCGAGCGGCACCGCGTCGGCGGGGCCCGCCTCTCCCACGCGCCGCCCCAGCTCGAGCCGGGCGACGCTGTAGGTGGTCTCCTGCCGGAGCGCATCCACCTGAGCCCGGGTCAACTCGAGGAGCAGTTGCAGCGAGTCGGTCTGCACCGCCGCCCCCGAAAGCACCCTCGCCCTGGCGATCGCCAGCTGCTCGTCGGCTCGCCGAACCCGATCGTGAGCCACCCGGACCAGCTCCTGGCCCGCCAGCACGTCGTAGAAGGTGCGTTCGGTATCGAACGCCGCCTGGTACCGGGCCTGGAGCTCGCCGGCGACGGCACTGGCCTGATCCGCCTTGGTCCGCGTGAGGTCGGTGAACTTGCGCAGGCTGAACACTTCGTAGCGGGCATCGAGACGGGCATTCACGGCATTGGACTGCAGCTGGCCCGTCCCGATGTTGAAGAACTCGGTCGAGTACTTGGTCGCGTCGACTTGGGCGGTGAGGGCGGGGATGAAGAACGAGATGATGGCCTGCCGGCGCCCCCACTCCGCGTTATCGATCTGGCCCAGGGCCTGGACATAGTTGGGATCCAGCCTGGTGGCACGCTGCAGCGCCTCGCTCAGCGTGAGCGTAGGCACCGCGGCGTTCACTTGCAGGAGACCGACGAGCGCGAGGATCACTCCGCCCGTGCTCCCGCCCCGGCCCCGGCCGGAACCGTCCCGACATCGGCCACCGGTTCCCTGGCCTCGGCCCGGCGACGGGACCGCAGGCGATCGAACAGGCTGTACACCACCGGCACCGCAAAGAGGGTCAGCACCGTGGAGAACATGATCCCGCCCACGATGGCGTAGCCCAGCGGCCGGCGGCTGATCGAGCCGGCGCCGAGCCCCATGGCGATCGGAATCGCGCCCATGATCGTCGCCACCGAGGTCATCAGGATGGGACGGAGCCGGATCCGGCCAGCCTCGAGCACCGCCGAGACGGTATCGAGTCCCCGCTCCTTGAGCTGGTTGGTGTACTCCACCAGAAGAATCGAGTTCTTGGTGACCAGTCCGATCAGCAGAATCATCCCGATCTGACTATAGAGGTTGATCGTGGACTTGAAGATGAACAGCGTCGCCAGGGCCCCGGTCACGGCCAGGGGGACCGCGAGTAACACCGTGAAGGGGTGGATCAGCGACTCGAACTGCGAGGCCAGCACCATGAATACCACCACCAGGGCCAGCGCGAAGGCGAAGTAGAGCGCGCTGCCGCTCTCTTCCAGCTCGCGGGATTCGCCGGCCAGCGCGATCCCCGTCCCCGGGGGCAGCACCTGATGAGCGGCCACGCGGAGCGAGTCGATCGCTTCGCCCAGCGCGAACCCGGGGAGCAGACTGGCGGTGAGAGTCGCGGAGCGTACCCGGTTGAAGTGGTTGAGCTGTCGTGGCCCGACCCCTTCCTGGACGGTGGCCAGGGCATCGAGTGTGACCAGCGATCCATTCTTCCCCCGCAGATAGATCCCCTTCATGTCGTTGGGTGTGGCGCGTTGCTCCGCCGACAACCGGACGATGACGTCATACAGCTTGTTGTTCTTGGTGAAGGTGCTCACCCGCCGTCCGCCCAGGAGCGTCTGGAGCGCGCCGGCCACGTCCCGCACCGGGACCCCGAGGTCCTCGGCCCGATCCCGATCGAAGTGCACCGACAGCTCCGGCTTGTTCACCCGGAGGTCCGTATCGACGTTCACCAACCCCTTGATCCGCCGAGCCCGTCCCAGCAGCGAGTCCATCCCCTTGGCGAGCGTCTCGAAGTCGGGGTGCTGAATCACGAACTGCACCGGGCTGCCAAACCCGCCGAAGGCCGGCGGATTGATGGCGAAGACGAGGGTGCCGGGGATCCCGAAGTACTGCGGCTGCACCTCCGAGATGATGTCCTGCACGGTGCGCTTCCGGTCGCTCCAGTCCTTGAGCCGGGTAAAGATGATGCCGCGGCTGGGACTTCCCAGGAACCCGCCGGTCACGCTGAAGTAGCTCTGCACATCCTTGGTCTTGGCGACGATCGCCTCCACCCGCCGCTGATAGTCGTCGGTGTAGGCGAGGGTGGCGCCCTCGGGGGCGATGATCACCGTGATGAAGAAGCCGCGGTCCTCGGGCGGCACGAACTCGCGCTTGAGGTTCTTGAAGAAGAACACCGCGCCGACGGTCGCCACCCCGGTGAGCATCAGCACCGCCGCGCGGTGGTGGACCGCCCAGCGAAGTCCCCTCGAGTACCCGTTGGCCAGCCCGTTGAATCCCCGCTCGAGCGCCTGGTAGAGCACGCCATGGCGCGGCGGTACCCGGAGGATCTTGGCGCAAAGCATCGGCGTCAGCGTCAGAGCGACGAATCCGGAGATCACCACGGATCCGGCCACCGCGATGCCGAACTCGTTGAACAGGCGCCCCGTGTTGCCCTTGAGGAAGGCCAGCGGGGTGAAGACCGCGACCAGGGAGATGGTGGTCGCGATGACCGCGAAGCCGATTTCCCGCGTCCCGTTGGTCGCCGCCGTGTTGGGATCTTCGTGCAGCTCTTCCTGGTGGCGGAAGGCGTTCTCCAGCACGATGATCGCGTCGTCCACCACGATGCCGATGGCCAGGGTGAGGGCCAGCAGCGTCAGGTTGTTGATCGAGAACCCCAGCGCGTACATGATCGCGAACGTCGAGACGATCGACGTCGGGATGGCCAGGCCGGGGATGAAGGTGGCTCGGAAGTTCCGGAGGAAGATGAAAATGATGACGATGACCAGGAACCCGGCCAGGATCAGGGTCTGTTGCGCCTCCTCGATCGAGCGCTTGACGAAGATCGAACGATCGAACGCCGGCTCGATCTGCAAGCCGGGCGGGAGCGAGGCCTGAATCGCGGGCAGTTGGTTGTAGATCTCCTCCGCCACCGTCAGCATGTTGGACTTGGACTGGCGCACCACGCCGATGCCGATGGCCGGCACGCCCTTGTAGCGCAGGGCGCTGCGCTCGTCCTGGGGGCCCAGCTCGACGCGGCCGATGTCCTTCAGCTTGACCACCTGGCCCTGGCTGCTGGAGACTACCAGCTCGCCGAATTCTTCGGGGGTCTTGAGCTCGCCCAGCGAGCGGACTGAGAACTCCCGCCGATCGGATTCGATGCGCCCGGCCGGGATCTCCACGTTGCGGCTCTGGATCGCGGACTCGATGTCCTGCACCGTCAGCCCCCGCGACGAGAGCTCCGCCGAGGAGAGCCAGACCCGCATCGAATACCGCCGTTCGCCGGCGATGAACACGCTCCCCACGCCGGGCAGGCTCTGCAGGCGCGTCTTGACATTGCGATCCGCGATGTCCGACAGCTGGAGCATGTCGTAGTTGGTCCCGGAGAGCGCCAGCCAGTAGAAGGGCGAGGCATCGGCTTCCTGTTTGGCGACGACCGGCTCCAGCACGTCCTCCGGGAGCAGCCCCCGGACGCGCGATACCTTGTCCCGAACGTCTTGCGCCGCGTCCTCCACCCGGCGGTCGAGGGTGAATTCCAGCGTGATGTTGCTGGTTTCTTCGGCGCTGGAGCTGGTCAGGGTGCGGAGACCGGGCACCGTGCTCAGCTCTTCCTCCAGGATGTCGGTGACCGCTGACTCGACCACCTGGGGGTTGGCGCCCGGAAGGGTGGTCGAAATGGAAATGACCGGCGGATCGACGTCGGGGAATTCCCGGACCGACAGCTGGGAGTACCCGATCACGCCGAAGAGCACCAAGGCGGCGCTCAACATGCTGGCCAGAACGGGTCGCCGGATCGAAATGTCCGAAAGCGTCATGGCATCACCTGGCTGGCGATGGCATCGATGGGTTGGGAAGCCGGAGAGAGCGGACCGAACTGCCCCCACCTGACGAGGTTTTTCCGCTCCGGTTTCAGCCCCGAAACGGGGACGGGAACGTAAGTATTCGCGGAGGGGGAAGGAAGGGCCCTGCACCACCGCTCCGCCCGCGCCGGGAGGTCGCCCCCGGAGCCGCAGGTCCTTATACTACACGAGCATGGGCGCCAAGCTCTCTTCCAAACAGCAGGCTCAACTGGCCTTCCTCGAGACCCTGCCCCCCAAGATGGCCCGGATCAAGATCATCATCGAGGAAATGGGCAGTCTCCGGACGGATGATCTCACCATCAAGGGCTTCACCCGCATGCTAGACGAGATCAAGTCCAGTGCCAATCAGCTGAGCATCAACACCGTAGCCGACGCAGCCGGTCTGATGTCGACCATGGCGCGGCGGGGAGGTGGGCTCCAGATGAAAGTGCGGGGACTGCGAGAGCTGCTGGTGAGTCTCCGGAGCGGTTACGACATGGCCATCAAGGCCGCCACCACTCCCGAGGGCCCGTCGGTGGCTGAAGAGGCCTGATCTAGGTCAGGCTGCCGGGCTCGAAGACCCGGTGACCCCGCTTGCGAAGCATCCCGTCGATCGACTTCCCCGCCATCAACGCGATCATCAGATGAATCAGGACCCCGATCAACAGGGTCACGAAGGTCAGCGCGAAGAGTACCGCGGCGGCCCCGATCGTGGCGAAAATGCGGCCGATCAACTCCATCGTCTGGTCCTCGGCTGGCAGGGTCTTCCGGCCCCGGTAGGTTACCCAGAGTTGCCGAGCCCCGCAACTCGCTCCACGGCCCTCCCGGGCTATTCCGTCGTCGCGAGCGCCTTGCGCGCGGCGTCCCGGAGCGGCGCATCGGCTTCAGCGGCGATCCGGGTCAATGCCTGCCGCGCCGAGGGCGTCTTCGCCTGGGCCAGGGCCATGACCACCTCCAGCCTCTGCCCCACGGGGTGACCTCCCTTTCCCAGAAGCGGTTTGCGCTCGGTCGCCAAGCGTACCAAGCCGTTAATCGCCTCTGGAGCCTCGAGACCGCTCAGCGCCGCCAGCAGCTCGCGGAACACGGCGGCGTCCTTTTCGGCCTCGATTGCAGCCAGCAGTGGCATGGCCAACGCGCTGTTCCCGCGACTGGCCAGCGCGCGCCCGGCCGCGACCCGGGTCTGAGGGGACCGGTGCGCCAGCGCCTGCCGCAACGGCTCCACCACGCTCTTGTCGGGGAAGCGGCCGAGCGCCTCGATCGCCACGGTGCGGACCCGCTCGTCGGAGTGGCCGACCTGGACCTTGAGGGCTTCGACCGCTTCAGTAGCCCGGAGCCGGCCCGCCACCTCGGCGGCATGACGAACCTCGTGCCACTTGGCGCTGCTGAGGAGTGGGAGGATCAGGGGAATCGCCTCGGGCATCTCTCCCAGACTCTCCAGTAGAAAGCCCCGGGGACCCACCGCCTCGGACTGCCGCACGACTTCGAGCATCACCTCCGCCCCATCGAGTCCGGCCCACTTCAGAACCTCTGTCGCCCGGGCCTGTTCCTCGGGTGTACGCAAGGCGAACTGGAGAAACGTCTCCAGAATCGGCTTGGACAGATACCGCCGAACCGAGATCGCGACCCCTCGCCGAGAGTGCTCCGGGACCGCCGGGAGAATCCGGATCAGGCTCTGTGCCGCGTGCAGTGCTTCCCGAATGGCGTGGCGCTGCACTCCGTCGGTGAGCCCTCGCGTCAGGGAGGCGATCAACTCAGCCAGATTCTCGATGGTCCCTTCCCGCCTGGGCCCGGGCGGGATTTCGATCGAGTGAGTCGAGGACCGGGCCACGGATGGCGCCCCGTAGGTGGGGGGAGGGGGCGGCGCCATCGGGATCAGCTCGACTTTCACGTGCGCGCTGCTCTCCAGCGGAACGTTGTCGGAGACCAGGGCCCAGGCCAGGGTCAGGAGCTCTTCGGGCGTGACCCCGGAATCCACGCGCACCGTGTCGACCTGACGGGCCAGGAGGCGGCCCTTGAGCGAGACATCCTCCATCCCCGCGGATGTCTCCACCCCGGCTTCGAGCAGGGCGGAATCGGTGCCGACCTTGGCGACCGCTGCTCTCACGGCTTCCTCCACCTTGGCGCCGCTGTCGATTCCGGTACGCAGCAGAGTCACCAGCCGATCGAAACTCTCGGCGAAGGGGGAATCGAATCCGAAGCGGGGGGAGGCGTCGTCGTTCATGGCAGCGTCGTGGAAATTGCCTGCCCACCGCCAAGGGTGCAACAAGGGGCAGTTGAAACCGGGCCGCGCTGGCACCGGATTCGCGTAACCCAGGCTACTTTGAGCGTACACCGTGAGGAGAGGGACCATGAAGCCGGGACGGATAACCGCTTGCGCCGTCATTGTCGGAGCCGCATTGGCTCCGGAGGCGATGGCCCAGGCATCGCTGGGGTTAGATGCCGCGTTCTACAGCCAATACGTCTGGCGAGGCCTGACGATGACCAATAACCCGGTCTTCCAGCCGGCGGCCTATTTCAACGTCCCGCTGGGCCCGGCGGGATTCTCGGTGGGGGTTTCTCCCAACATCGAACTGGGGCAGTACAACGGGCCCAACGACATCAGCATGAATGGCGGGACCGGCAGCTTCAGCGTGACGGAGCTCGATTACTTCGCCAAGGTGGGCACCGACCTGGGGGTCCTCCGGGTGGTCGGTGGCGTCAATGGGCTGTACTACCCCGATGGCCTCTACTGGGGCGGGAAGACCGCGCAGCCCGAGCTCGAGAATACCTTCGAGATCAACGGTCGCGCGGCGCTCCGGATCCCGCTCAATCCCCAGGTCACGCTCTGGTACGACATCGACAAGGTCAAAGGCCTCTACTACGAAGCGGGCCTGGGACAGCACTTCCAGCTGGGAGCCATCGCGGCGATCAAACTGGATGCCATCGCGGGATTCTCCGCCGGACAGGAGAAGAACGCGCAGAAACCCAATGAGAACTGGTGGTTCAAGGAGAGCGGGTTCACGGCCGCTCGATTCACCGTGTCGCTCCCGGTCACGGTCCGCGCCTTTCAAATCATTCCCAGTGTGAACTTCCAGGTCAACGAAGACCCGTTTACCAAGTGGACCAAGGGCGAACCCGGCACGCCGACCGGGTTCAACAGCGACGGGAGCAAGGCCTGGTTCGGGATCATGTTCAGCTGGTCACGCGGCTTCGGCGGAGCGCCGCGCTAGGTCCGAACCACCCTCCCGTCTCAACCGGGGTCCCGCTGATTATCTTTGTGCGCCCCTGAGCGGGGCCCCACACCACATCCCAGTCAGTCGAGGCACCGCGTGCCCGCAAGCTACGATCTCATCATCATCGGCGGTGGACACAACGGCCTGGTCACGGCCGCCTATACGGCGCGGGCCGGGCTCAAGGTCCTGGTACTCGAGCGCCGGGAGATGGTAGGTGGCTGCGCGGTGACCGAGGAGCTGTGGCCCGGCTTCAAGGTGTCCACCGCCAGCTACGTGAACAGTCTCTTCCGACCGGAGATCATCCGGGACCTCGATCTCAAGCGGCACGGCTTCGAGATGCTCCCCAGAAGCCCATCGTCCTTCACGCCCTTCCCCGACGGGCGCTACCTCCTGATGGGGCCGGACAAGGAGATGACCCACCGGGAGATCTCGAAGTTTTCGAAGAAGGACGCGGAAAACCTTGCGAAGTACGAAGCCATGCTCGAGAAGGTGGCGGAGTGGCTGGAACCCACCCTGGTCCGCACCCCGGCCAATCCCTGGTCGCTCGCGCCGGGGAATCTTTTCGAGCTGGCCCGCATGGGACTTGGCTTCCGCCGGTTGGGGACGGACGGGGTCCGGGCAATCGAAGTCCTCACTGGCGCCGCCAATCCGATTCTGGATCGCTGGTTCCAGTCCGAAGAGCTCAAGGCAACGCTGGCCACCGACGCCATCATCGGCGCGTTCGCCACGCCGTCGATGCCCGGCACCGCCTACGTCCTCTTCCACCACGTGATGGGTGAGTGCGACGGTGTGCGCGGCGTGTGGGGCTACGTCCGGGGCGGCATGGGGGGCTTGAGCGACGCGATCGCCGCGGCGGCCAGGGAAAAGGGAGCCGAGATCCGGACCAACGCCGCCGTTGCCCGGATCCTGGTTCGCGACGGTCGCACGACCGGTGTGGCGCTGGCCGATGGGACCGAGCTGCTCGCCCGCAAGGTCGCATCCGGGGTCGATGCCCAGGTGACCTTCCTCAAATTGATGGACTCGAAGGAACTGCCGGGAGAATTCGTGGAGGGCGTACGGCATCTCGACTATGCGAGCGGCAGCTGCAAGATCAATCTGGCGCTGAGCGAGGTCCCCAACTTCACCTGCCTGCCCGGTAACACGCCGGGGCCTCAGCACCGTGGCACGATTCACCTCTGCCCGGATCGGACCTACATCGAGAAGGCCTTCGATTCCGCCAAGTACGGCTACATCTCGCCCAACCCGATCATCGAGGCCACCATCCCTTCCTCGCTCGACGACACGGTAGCCCCCAGGGGCAAGCACGTGATGTCGATGTTCACCCAGTACTTCCCCTACAAGCTGGCGCCGGACGCAGGAACCCTGGAGGAGAATCGCCGGCGCTACGCCGAGCGCTGTATCGATATCATGACGGAGTACGCACCGAATTTCCGGAAGGCCGTCATTGACTACCAGGTGTTGGCCCCCGCCGATCTGGAGACCCGCTTCGGGCTGACCGGCGGCAACATCATGCAAGGGACCATGTCCCTCTCGAGTCTGGCCTTCATGCGGCCGCTCCCGGGGTACGCCGACTATCGAACGCCGGTGAAGGGCCTCTACCTCTGTGGGGCCGCCACTCACCCCGGCGGCGGCGTGATGGGCGCCTGTGGGTACAATGCGGCGAGGGAGATCCTCCGGGATCGGTAGGCAAGAAACGGGGGAGCCGTCAGCTCCCCCGTTCCCTGCACCGCATCTATTTACTTCACCGACACCGGAATTTCCCGCTGCCGCGCGCGCTCGGCCTTGGGAAGGGTCACGGTCAGGACGCCGGCGTCGTAGGCAGCCTGGACCTTCTCGGGGTCGACGGAGTTGGGGAGCGCGAAGATCCGCTCGAAGCTTCCGAAGGTGCGCTCGTACCGATGCAGCCGATCAGTCTTCTCCTCGGCCTCCTGCTTCTTCTCCCCGCGGATCGTCAGGGTCTGGTTCTCCAGCGTCAACTTGATGTCCTCGGCCTTCACGCCGGGGAGCTCGATCTGAATTTTCACCGCCTCCTTATCCTCGGAGACGTCGGTCGC
>Ga0210073_1000087_pt1 | contig 18672 bp, 17 predicted proteins | sample Browns_ThreeSqC__2_FD_184853 | JGI IMG/M metagenome (GOLD analysis project Ga0210073, IMG submission 184853) | Wetland microbial communities from San Francisco Bay, California, USA, that impact long-term carbon sequestration - Browns_ThreeSqC_D2... | ecosystem: Environmental > Aquatic > Marine >...
GAACTGGCGCTTGCCGGTGAACACCATGGCGATCCCGTGGCGGTTGGCCGCGGCGATGACCTCATCGTCCCGCACCGATCCGCCCGGCTGAATGATGGCGGTGACTCCCGCTTCGGCGGCCTGGTCCACGCCGTCCGCGAAGGGGAAGAACGCGTCGGAGGCCATCACCGAGCCTTTGGTCTCGTGACCCTGCTGGCGGGCCTTGTGGGCCGCCATGAAGGCGCTGTCCACCCGGCTCATCTGACCGGCGCCGATGCCGATGGTCTTCTCGTCCTTGACCAGGATCACCGCGTTCGACTTGACCGCCGAGACCGCCGGCCAGGCGAAGCGGAGGTCGATCCACTCGGTCTCGCTCGGTTTCCGGCCGGTCACCACCTTCCAGGCCGATTCGGCGGCATCGTACATGAAACGGTCCTGCATCAGCACGCCGCCCCGCACCCGTTTGAAATCGTAGCCCGGCTCGCCATGGCTCACGGGGAGTTCGACCACCCGCAGGTTCTTCTTCCCCCGAAGCGCCTCCAGCGCCTCGGCTTGTACCGAAGGGGCCGCAACCACTTCGAGGAAGATGTCCTTCATCGCCTCGGCAGCCCGGCGGTCGAGCACCGTGTTGAACGCGACCACGCCTCCGAAAGCCGATTGGGGGTCGCAGGACAGGGCTCGCCGGAAGGCTTCCTCCGCCGTGCCTCCCAGGGCGATGCCGCAGGGGTTGGCGTGCTTGATGATGGTGCAGGCGGGGCGGTTGCTCCAGAGCGACGAGGTGCCCATCCCCGCATCCAGGTCGAGCAGGTTATTGAAGGAAAGCTCTTTCCCCTGGAGCTGTTTGAGGTCCCGCATCCCGCGGGGCTCCTGGTCCACGTAGAGCGCGGCGCGCTGGCTGGGATTTTCCCCGTAGCGCAGCACCATGACCCGCTCCATGGTCCCGCCGACCCGGTCGGGCAGCCCCTCGGCCCTGGGCGTCAGGTAGCGGGCGATGGCGCCGTCGTAGTCCGCGGTGTGGCTGAACACCTTCGCGGCCAGCATCCGGCGGCAGTCTTCCGACACCTCACCCTCGCGCAGCATGTTGAGCACGCTGGTATAGTCGGTGGGATCCACGACCACGATCACTGCCTGGTGATTCTTGGCCGCGGACCGCAGCATCGAGGGCCCGCCCACGTCGATGTTCTCGATGGCGTCCTCGAAACTGATGTCGGGTTTGGCCACCGTCTCGCGAAACGGATAGAGATTCACCGCCACCAGATCGATCGGCTCGATCTTGTGGGTGGCGAGAGCGTTCCGGTGCTCGGGGAGGTCGCGGCGGGCCAGGATCGCGGCGTGAACGACGGGATGCAGGGTCTTGACCCGGCCGTCGAGGATCTCGGGGAACCCGGAAATGCTTTCGACGGTTCGGGCGGGGACGCCGGCGGCCTTGAGCGCGGCGTAGGTGCCGCCGGTGGAAATGACCTCCCAGCCCAGCTGGACCAGGCCTTGGGCAAAGGCGACAATCCCCCGCTTGTCGCTGACCGAGATCAGTGCGCGCGGCATGAGCAAGCTTTCACGGCAATCGCTCCAGAGGTTCAGCCAGCGGCACCGCGCGTCCGGCCCGCGCCGCAGCGCGGACCACGGCGGGCAACAGGCGATGCTCGACTTCGAGAACGCGGGCGGCCAGCGTTTCCGGCGTGTCCGACGGTCGGACCGGCACCCGGTCCTGCGCCAGGATGTCGCCCCGGTCGTAGACCTCGTCCACCAGGTGCACCGTGGCGCCCGACTCGCTGACCCCGCTGGCCAGCACCGCCTGATGTACCCGGCGGCCGTACATCCCGGGTCCACCGAAGCGCGGTAACAGCGCCGGATGGATATTGATGATGCGGCCGCGGTAGCGCGCGATCACCGGGCCGGGGACCAGACGCACGTACCCGGCCAGCACAATGAGCTCGACGGCGTACCGGTCGAGGGTGGTGAGCCACTCGTCGCCGTTCGCGGGATCCGTCAGGACCGCCGTGGGGATGCCGAGGCCCCGCGCATGCTCCAGCCCGGGGGCCTCGGCACGGTTGCTCAGGACCAGAACCACCTGGGCCTCGTCTCCCGGGGGAAACGCCTCGAGGAGCGCCCGCAAGTTGCTCCCACGACCCGAGATGCACACGGCGACCCGCATAGGCATGAGGCGAGGAAAATAACTGCGGCGAGGGGCGAAACCTAGCGGTGTAGCGAGAGGCCCGTTAGCCATTCGTGAAGGGGGCACGTCCCTTGCGCCCTCGTTCGGTACCGCCCGTTTCACGACTGGCTTCATGCTACCGGCCGGAGGTCACAGGGACCGTGCCCGCCTCACCGCAGTTCGGCTATCTGCTCTATCAGCTCACGCTGCGCGACCTGAAAGCGCGCTACAAGCAGACGCTGCTGGGCTCGTTCTGGGCGCTGGGGCGGCCGCTGCTCGAGTTGGCGGTCTACGCAGTCGTCTTCGGGGCCGTGCTCAAGGCCCCGACCGATGGGCTGCCGTACAACCTTTTCGCTTACGCTGGGGTGGTGCTCTGGAGTGTGGTGGCTGGGGCGCTGCCGCGGGGAACCCGAAGCATCACCGGCCACGCCGCGCTGGTGGCCCGGACGCCATTCCCCAAGCTGGCCATCCCGCTTTCCGCGGTGCTCGCAGCGCTGGTCGATACCGCCCTGGCCGCGATCGTCCTGGTGATCCTGATGGTGCACTACGCGGTGCCCTTCACCTGGGCGATCTGGTGGATCCTGCCGATTCTCTTCCTTCTTATAACACTGGTCACCGGGCTCACCCTTCTGGCCAGCGCTCTCCACGTCTTCTATCACGACCTGGGTCACGCGGTCGAGCTGGGGGTCCGCGTCTGGCAACTGCTCACTCCGGTTGCCTACGCCACCTCGGCGGTCCCGCTCGCCTGGCAAGGACTCTATCGGCTGAACCCGATGGTGGCGTTGTTCGACGCCGCCCGCGTCTGCCTGTTACGAGGCCATGCCCCCGATCCGGCCACGCTGATCTATCCCGCCACCTTCGCGGCGGCAGCCCTGGGCCTCGGCATGGTGGTCTTCCGGGCCACCGAGCCCTATTTCGCGGAGTCGGTATGAGGGCTGAGTCCTGGGTCCTGAGTCCTGAGTTAGTACTGAGTACTGAGTACTGGGTACTGATTGCGGGTTTTGGGTTCGGAGTTCTGGGTTCTGAGAGTGGTGTTCCACACCTGTCCGTCCTGTCCGTCCTGTCCATCTTGTCCACCTTTCCCCCATGACTTCCCCCGTCCTCGACGTCCGCCAGGTCTGGAAGCGCTTCCGGCTCCGGGGCCGATCGCTGGTGGATCTCACCCGGGACCTGATCGCCCGTGCTTCCGACCGCCCGCGCGAGCTCTGGGCCCTGGAGGACGTGTCGTTTGCGGTTCCCGCTGGACTCTCCTTCGGCGTGATCGGCGCCAACGGCTCGGGGAAGTCCACGCTGCTCAAGTTGATGGCGGGGATGATGCCGCCGACTCGTGGTGTCATCGCGACGCAGGGGCGCGTCGCCCTGCTCAGTCATCTGGGCGGTGGGTTCCACGGAGACCTGAGCGGCCGGGAGAACGTCTTTCTCCAGGGCGCCATCCTGGGACTGGGACGGCACGAATTGGCTCGTCAGCTGGACGCCATCCTGGCCTTTGCGGAGCTGGAGCCGTTCGCGGACATGCCGGTCAAGTTCTATTCGGCGGGAATGACCCTGCGGCTGGGCTTTTCAGTCGCGGCCCACATCGAGCCCGAGATCCTCTTCATTGATGAGGCGCTGGCGGTGGGAGACACCGCCTTTCGCGACCGGTGTCTGGCTCGCCTGCTCGAGTTCCGGGCCCGCGGCGTCACCATGGTGCTGGTCTCCCATGAGCGCTATCTGGTAGAACAGCTTTGCGACCGGGCCGTACTGTTGCAGCATGGACGCCTGATCGCCGATGGGACTCCGCACGAGGCCTTCACCGCCTACGAGCGGGCCAGTGAGGTGGAGAACCCGTCAACCGGCGGGATCACGATCGAGGGCGATCCGGCGCGTGCCCCCCTGGTCCTCGAGCAGGCGGAGCTGGTGGGTCATCCGCTGGGGAGTGTGCCGCTGGTGGCGACCGAATCTCCGCTCACCCTGCGACTGCATCTCCGGGCCACTGCCGACACCAACGGCGTCGTGGTCGGCGCCCAGGTGGCGCGCGAGTGGCACGTGTTGCACGGGACCCGGACCAATCGTCAGGGAATCACTCTGCGGGCGAGAGCGCGGGAACGCCTGGTGCTCGACCTGGCCTATCGCACCCTTGGCTTGTCACGAGGGACCTACGCGATTCACGTCCTGGTCTTCCCCCATCAACTGGCCCAGGTACCAGTGGTGGGTTGGAAACGAGCCGCGCGCTTCCGGATCGAGCAGGCCGAATCGGAGGGTGTCGGCCTGGTCCGGCTACCGCACGAGTGGCGGCTGGCTCCGCCCACCGCCTAGCGCGCGCGCCATCCGCCACAATCCGTAGGCCGCCTGCCCGGCGATGGCGCTTCCCACGCGCCGAGGCCGCCGCGCTGGATCCAGTTCCTCGAGACTCCGCACCAGGAGCTTCCCCTCGGCTCTCGACGCTTCTTCCAACAGAGTCTTTTGCACCCGGGGCCGGCCCGTGGTGTGACTCAGTACCCAGTGGCGCCAGGCCAGAAGGCCCAGGAGATCGCACGGCGGGGCTAACGCCGCCATCGACGCCGGCAGAGGGACATCGGCCAGCCAGGAGGCGGTACCGAGCCAGCGAGCGGCACGCTCACGCTGGGCTGGGACGCCGGCGGCGATCCGCCGCTCGACCTCATCCCATTCGATGGGCACTCCGCTTGCCAGAATGACGGCCGGATCCTGGAAGTATCGGAGATGCCAGGCCAGCGCGCCGTCCCGCATCGCATGGCTCACGCTGTGCCAGAGGAGATCGGTAGGGCTGGGCACGGGGACCGAGACCGCCTGCCAGGACGCCTCGTGGGCGTGCGCGCGGGTCCGCTCCCAGATGTCCTGCGCCGCGATCGTGGGCGAGATCGAGGTGTGGATTTCGACCGCGATCTTGTTGGCGTTCCATAGAGGGAAGAGGTGGTGCACGGTGCGGTTATCGCTGGGGTCGCGGACCACGGTGTACCCTTCCCGCTGCATGGCCTCCCACACCGGTTGCGCCTGCTCTTCCGGGACCAGGACATCCACGTCGTTGGTCGATCGCGCATCGGCGTAAGGGAGTTGGGCCGCCGATGCGCGAAGGGCGATCCCCTTGAGAAAGATGTGAGGAGTGCCGCGGGCCTTGAGCCAGCGACTGAGCTCGAGCGCCTGGGCGTCCACCAGGAGATTGCGGGCCGCCAGCTGAGTGGCCTGGTCCCGGAGTGGGGCCAGCAGCTCGGGGGGGACGGCAGGCTCGAGGTTGAGTACCCGGATCCGGCGATAGAGCCAGAGCGCGCAGCGCTCGAGCTGGATCAGCCCGAGGAGGGGAGCTGGGCGCAGCGTGCGCCAGGCCGCCGCCAGGCTCTGCTCGGGAATCCGCGGGCGAGAGCGCAGGGTCTCGACCAGGACCCGCACCGCGCCGAAGCTGTCAGCCGGCCCGAGCGACATCGTTCGGCAACCGGGCGATCACCCGGTGGAGCATGGATTCGGAGCTGTGCTCGAGGTAGGCCGCTCCATCCCGAGTGAGCCAGGCGTGGGCGACCAGATTGCCCTCGGCGTCTCGACGCACGCCGATGCACAGCTCCACGGCTCGCCCGGCGCGGCGCAGGAGGTAGAAGAGCACGGCGGATCGCTTGAGACAGGTGTGTCGCCAGGGACGCGGCAACCGGCGCATCACGCTATCGACCCAGGCGGCCATCGCTTCATCATCGAAGCCGGCGGGATCCCGGGCAGCGCCGACGGGCCGGTCGAGCCGCGCGCCGAGGCGAGAGAAGGAAACCAGGGAGACCAGCGGCGGAATCACCGCGATCCCCAAGGCGGCGCGGAGTCGCCAGCCAAGCGGCGGCGGTGAGCCGTTCAATCGGCCCCCTCTTCGCGAGTCACCAACTGCGCCGAGAGACACCGATCCAGAAAGGCCTCAGCGCTGGACCTGGCATGCTCGGCGGTAACGTCATAGCGCTCCTGCAGGCTGGCCACGATCTCTTCCAGGCTCCGGGGCGTCTTCAAGGCCTCGAGAATGGCCAACCCGGTCTCGCTCACGGTGAAGTAGCGTCGCGTGCCGAGATGCAGCACGACCCCCTCGCCTTCGAGGGCGGTGAGGCGCAAGTCGGGATGGGGACGGTACCGGGTAGGGGTGCTCACGGAATCAGCTCGTCGATCAGTTGAGGGTTGCTGAACAAGTCGCGGCCCAGCTCCAGGCGGTAGGCCACGGCCTGGCGACCCAGGGCTGCCAGCAGGTCCAGGTGTTCCTGCGCGAGCTCCGGCTCGAGAATCACCCAGGCGGACCAGCGCACCAGCTGCGCCAGGGTGTCTCGCGGTGCCATCGGCGTCACCGTGGTCCGGTCAGCGCCGATGAGAGGAAAGAGCAGGACCTCGGGCTCGATCCGCTCCACCCAGGTTCCGCCCAGCTCCTCGGGCCAGAACACGGTCTTCCCCCGCTTCGGTTGGAACGCGCCGCCGGAGACCGCCAGCAGCTCGAGCCCCCCCGGCCTGAGTGCGATCCGGCTGCGAAAGGCGTGGACCGCCACTCGGCCCGCGGACGGGACCAGGAACGCGATGTCGTCGGTCCCTACCGGCCAGCCCCGGGATGCGAGAAGCGCGGTGGTGGTCGACTTCCCCACTTGCGAATTTCCGGCCATCAGCCAACCACGTCCCCTCCGATCGACCGCCGTAGCCCCGTGGACGTGGTGCCACCCCGAGCGGCGAAGGAGAAAGATCACCGTCGTCATCAGGAAGCCGATCTGGCATTCCGGGAGACGATCGACCGCGGCCGGTGAGAGGATGACGCGCGCCTTGCCGGCCCCGTTCTCGAGGCGCGCCTGGGCCGGGGCGACTTCCCAGACGATGGTGAGCCCGCCGGGTTGATCGCCGGGATAGAAGGCCAGCTGCGGCTGATGGAAGGGGAGGGCCGAGGCCGGAGGCACCGGGGGTACCTCGCCGACTTCGATTTCGAGCGTCAGGGGGATGGGCGGATGGAGCCGACCTTCATCGAGGTACTGCTGCACCGCCGACCGAATGGCGGGTTGATCGCACTGCGCCGCGATTCCCGGTGACATGGATGCAAGATGACCGCATGAATAGACAACGCGCCAGGTCGCGGATGCGGCCTGGCGCGCTGCTTCCCGATTTCCGGTCGTAACAACCGGACGAGCCTCGATCAGGTCGAGGTGTCGTCGGTCGGTACGGAGGAAATCAGGGTTACCTCAGCGAGGGAGGCCTCCTCGGTGAGGGTCGGCTCGACGAAGCCGCGTTTCGTGTCTTTCTGCATGAGCCGGACTCCTTAATACGGGACCAGAGAAGGGGGAGGACCAGTCGCGGCCCCAGATGGCCGCAAGACGCGAGCCCCCTCGAGGGGCGGATAATGTGCGCCCTAATGCTTTCAAGCGCAAATGGTTACGGTGGATATTCGGGCGCTCACCCTTCGGTTCGCTAGTGGTCCCAGGGCCACAGACTCGTGGCCCCGAGCCCCCATCGGCCCGGCCTTTGCTCTTGCAATGGGCAGGGACCAAAGTCGCCAAAAAGCTGGGGGAGACCAGAATGCGCGAGCGCTACCGCAGGGCCGTGGTGCGCCTGTGGCGTCCAGTGGTAACGGTCGCCGCGGGGCTCCTGTTTGGCTGTACCCCGACGATGAGAGACTCGGGGTTCCGAATCGAAGACTACATCACGCGAGTCACCGATCCGACCGGGACCATCGTGGCCGCGCTTCGCACCGGCCGTGCGCCCAACCCCAACGGGGGCCCGGACGCCTCGGTCAGCGGCATGGCCGCCCTGGTCAACGGCGGGAGTGCCCAGCAGTCGGTGACGGGCACCGGCTCCTTCGCCACCGTGTTCGTCGCGATTCCCAACTACGATGATTACTACGAGCTGACCCTGCCGGCCTCGGCGCTGAACGCGGGTCTCATCCTGACCGCCAACGAGAATCTCCCCAACGCCACCTTCACCATCAATTTCGCGGTGGCCAACAGCGGGGTGATGGGGAACTGGGCCAGTCAGAGCCTGCGTATCATCCACGTGGGGACCGGTGACGTTCAGGTCAGCATCGCCTGGAGCGGCGCCAGCGACGTCGACCTGCACGTGGTCGATCCCAGCGGCGAAGAGGTCTATTACGGCAACCGGACTTCAGCCAGCGGCGGCTCCCTGGATCTCGACTCCAACGCGGCCTGCTCGCTCGACAACAAGAACAACGAGAACATCGTCTGGCCTACCGGCATGGGCCCCCACGGCACCTACATCGTGCGGGTAGACTACTGGAGCGCCTGCAATGTGACCCAGTCCGACTTCGTGGTAACGGTCGCGACCAAGGGTGGAACCCCGCAGGTCTTCACCGGCAGCCTCACCGGCACCGGCGACGGTGGCGGCCTGGGCAGCGGCCAGTTGATTACGACCTTCACGTACTGAGCAACTCGGTCCTTCGGGACCACGACAACAGAAAGGGAAACGGAGCCACGCCTCCACCGGCTCCGTTTCCCTTTTTCGTTTTGCCCCGGCGAGCGTCAGCCCTTGGTACGACTCCGCTCGCTCAAGATCGCCTCGACGGCTGCGGCCAGGTCTTGCGCGACGCGGAACCCCGCTCCCCTGGCCTGCGTGACATGCTCCCGCCCCTCACCGGTTTCCACCAGAATGGCCCGCCCTCCATAGGGGATCGATGGCTCCAGGTCGCTCAGTTTGTCGCCGATCCACCAACTGGCGCCGAGATCGATCCCCAGGTCCCTGGCGGCCTGGCGAAACAGGAGGCCGCCCGGCTTCCGGCACTCGCAGGGGCCGGTGATCTCGGGGAGGTGGGGACAGAAGTATTGTCCGTCGAGCCGGGCTCCCGACTTGGCGAGCAGCTCTTCGAGCCGGCGCTCGACCTGGCGATAGTCCTGTTCGGTGTAGAATCCGCGCGCGATACCCGACTGGTTGGTGACCACGATGGCGGCGAGCCCTGCGGCGTTGATGCGGGCGACGGCGGGGGCCGCCCCGGGTAGGAGGCGGGCGCCGGCCGGGTCTCCCAGGTAACCGCGGTCCTCCAGTATGGTCCCATCGCGGTCGAGAAAGACCGCGGGGCGGGGGTCCACTACGGCTCCTCCAGCGCGCGCCCCAGGGCGAGGCCCACGTCGCCGTAGGCGTCGACCGGCAGGGTGCGGGGATCGAGCAGCAAGCGCCCGTCGGCCACGCGCCCGATCAGGGCCGGCTGCCCGACCCGGAGGCGCAGGGCAAGACCGTCGGCGCCCAAGGGACCGGGGTCGAGGGAAACGACCGTCGTGGGAAGCACCGCGCCCGGGAACGCGCCGCCGCCGACCGCTGATTCTCCCGCTTCGAGTCGTGGGTGGAGCGCCTCGGGGCATTTCGCCGCCAGGGCCCGGGCCCGTTTCACCAGCTCCTCCGCCGAAAGGGTGAGCATCGCGAGCACCGGGATCTCCCGGAGGGCCCGCTCCGGCTCTCGATAGAGCGCCAGCGTCGCTTCCATGGCGGCCAGCGTGAGCTTGTCGGCCCGGAGGGCCCTCGCGAAGGGATTCTGCCGGCAGCGCTGGATGGCCACCCGAGTTCCCACCAGGCAGCCCGCCTGCGGCCCGCCCAGCAGCTTGTCTCCCGAGAAGATCACCAGGTCGGCCCGCAGAGCCACGGCTGACTGGACCGTCGGCTCCGAGTCGAGTCCCCAGGGCGAGAGATCGGCCAGGAGCCCGCTCCCGATGTCGTAGATGTAGGGGAGACTCGCCTGGTGGGCGAGCCGCGCCAGCTCCGCGGCCTCCGGGGTGCTCACGAACCCGCGCTGCTCGAAGTTGGAGCGATGCACGGTGAGGATCGCGACGGCCCCTTCGATTCCTTCCCGATAGTCGTCGAGGTGGGTGCGGTTGGTGGTGCCCACCTCGTGCAGATCGGCTCCGCTCTTCTCCATGATCTCCGGTATCCGGAACGACCCGCCGATCTCGATCAGCTCGCCCCGGGAAATCAGGACCTGACCCGGCGCCGCCATCGCGTTGAGGGCCAGGACCAGCGCACCCGCCGCATTGTTGACCACCAGCGCATCCTGCGCTCCGGACAGCTCGGCCAGGAGGGTCCGGCAGTGATCGGCCCGATGTCCGCGCGCTCCGGAGCCGAGATCGAATTCGACGGTGCTGTAGCTCTGGGCCACCGCCTGGACCGCGGCGGCGGCGGCCTCGGCCAGTGGGGCGCGCCCCAGGTTGGTGTGGAGCACCACGCCGGTGGCGTTGAGCACCGGTTGCAGGGAGGGGGTGGTTCGCCGGCGCAGGCGCTCCTGCACGTCGGCCGCCCAGTCCGCCGGCGCGCCGCTCCGGCTCTTACGGGCCGCGTCGATCGCCTCCCGCACCGCCGCGACCACCACGTTGGGCGGAGCCGCTTCCGAGAGGGCAGCGATAGCCGGCTCCCGCAACAAGCGGGCAACCGAAGGCAGGGCCCGTCGTGGATCGGTCATCGAGGCTTCTTGGATTGTTGGGTGGTATCCGGCGCCGCCTGGGTCTTGGCGGAATCGGGTACCGCCGTCGTGTCCTTCGGGGACACCTTGGGACGCTGCGGAACCGGGAGCACGCCGAGGGCATCCGCGGTGACGCCGGAAATGCTCCGCAAGCCGGTCAGCTCGAGCACGTAGCGGGTGTCGGGAATCCAGGGCTCGAGGACCGTCACCACCAGCCTGTCGATCAGCGCCGGCCGCTGAGCCAGGAGCGCGCCCGTGCCGGTGGTGTCCACGGTGGAGCGTCGGGTGGGATGCGGAGGCGGCAGCACGAACGTCGGTGGCGGTTTGGCGGCCTTGGCCCTGGTCGTGTCGGCCAAAGTGTCCGCGGCAGCGCGAGCCTGGGCCTTGAGGGTGTCGTACCTGGCCAGGGACATGATCGTGATCGGCTTGACCCCGATCGAGTCGGGCAGCCTCCGGATCCTGACCATCGAGGTATCCAGCACCAGATCGGTGGCCAGCGGCTGACTGAGCTCAATGGCCGCGGCCAGGCTGTCCGCGGCGGAGATGTTCTGGATCCGCGGCCCCAACGTGTCGTGGGGGTACATCCAGAGGTTGGGTACGGCCGCGCCGGCGCTGTCGATCTTCACGCGGGCGCTGTCGAAGATCTCGCGTCCATCGCGTCTGCGGTTCTTGTTGGCATCCACCGTCGAGAACACCAGGTACTCGCCCGCGGGCACCGGGCCCAGCTTGAAGCGGCCGGCCGAGTCGGCGAGGCCCCGATAGACCAGGCTATCAGGGGAGAGGACCGCTTCGACCAGCGCGCCGGCTCCCATCTTCCGATTGGGCCAGTCCACCACCCGGCCGGTGAGCGCGGCGGAGGGGAGGGGCGCTCCGGTGCTGAAGGTGACCACCAGGCCGCTGTCGGAGCGATTGTGGCTCACGTCGGTGATCCCGGGGAGGAGCTCCACGCGGTACACCCGGTTGGGTTTCCAGCCTTCGCGCGGCTTGACCGTGATCTTGCTTCGTTTCCAGTTGACCTTGGGCACCTGCTCGGTCGGGGAGAGCACGATCAGCTTCTCCAGGTCGCCGGTACCGAGGCCGACGTTGGGCTGTCCCCCTTCGGAGACCACTTCGTCGAACTGGAACTCGACGTCGCCCTTGTAATCGGGGAGGATGCTCAGCGACTCGGGCACCACCGCGATCACTCTGGGCGGGGTCTTGTCCTCGGGCCCGCCCGGGGGCGGCAGCACGTGGGCGCAGGCCAGCGCGAAGAGGAACCAGAAGGCGCGCGCGGCGGCCCGAGTCTGACCCCGGGTCCCCCGTGCCCGTGCGCTCACCGGCAACCCAGTCGCCGCCGTCTTTCCGACAAGACGCGCTGCTGTTCCTGCCAGTCGGCCAGTTTCTGCCGTTCGCGCTCAACCACCTCGCGGGGGGCGCGGCTCACGAACTGCTGATTCTCGAGCTTCCCCTTCTGAGAAGCAACCAGACCACCCAGTCGAGCAATCTCCGAACTGAGGCGGGCGCATTCCTTCGGAATATCAATGGCGTCGCCGGGTTCGAGCGTGACTTCGCCGAGGCCTCTGAGCGCCAAGGATATCACCACGCCGCCTGAGCCAGTGATGCCTCCGCTGCGTCCTAGAGGTGGCTTCGTTACCTGGGCCTTCACCAGGCGTTCCACAGTCGCCTTTTCCTGCATTACGAACTGGTCTGATTCCGGAATCGTGATGTTCCCGATCTTCTTGCCGGGGTCAATGTTAAAATCGTTTCGGAGCGAGCGGACGGCGTTAACCAAGTCCTGAACCCGCGCGAATCCTTCGATCGCCTCCGGATCGGCCGCGCGCTCGTCGCGTAGGGGCCAGGGCGTCGTGCAGAGCCAGGTCCCCGCTCGGCGGCCGGGCATCCGTTGCCAGAGCGACTCGGTGATGAACGGCATGATCGGGTGAAGCAGCTGGAGCGCCACCTCGAACACCCGGGCCACCACCGCGCGAGCCACGTCTCCCCCCGCCTGATCGCCGTAGAGCCTCGGCTTGATCTGCTCCAGGTACCAGTCGGCCAGATCGCTCCAGACGAAGTGGTAGATGGCGGAAGCCGCGTCGCTGAGGCGGAACTTGGCGTAGGCCTCGGTGACCTCCACCACCGTAGCGTCGCAGCGCGCGATGATCCAGCGGTCCGCCAGCCCCAGCTCCTGGCGGCGGACCACGTTGGGCGCACGGCCGGCCAGCGGGCGGGTGGGACCGTCCAGGTTGGAGAGAATGAACCGGGCCGCGTTCCAGAGCTTGTTGGCGAAGTTGCGCCCGGGCGCGAACGAAGTTTCCAGGTCGTCGGGATCGAGGATCAGGTCGGTCCCCACCCCCATGCCCGCGATGATGGTGTAGCGCAGCGCATCGGCCCCGTAGCGTTCCACCACGTCGAGCGGATCGATCCCGTTGCCCAACGACTTGGACATCTTGCGGTGCTGGGTGTCCCGGACGGTACCGTGGAGATAGACCGTGGTGAAGGGCACGTCGCCCATGAACTGCTGGCCCGACATCACCATCCGGGCCACCCAGAAAAACAGGATCTCGGGGGCGGTCACCAGGGTGTCGCCGGGATAGAAGGCGGCCAGATCGGGGGTCTTCTCGGGCCAGCCGAGGCTGCTGAAGGGGACCAGCCAGGAGGAGAACCAGGTGTCGAGGACGTCCTCGTCCTGGCGCACCGTCCCGCCGCAGCCGGGGCAGCGGGTCGGTTCGCCGCGGCTCACGGTCTGTTTCCCGCAGCCCGGCGCATCGCAGTACCAGACCGGAATGCGATGGCCCCACCAGAGTTGCCGCGAGATACACCAGTCGCGGATGTTCTCCATCCAGTTGGCGTATTCCTCGCCGCGCCGCTCGGGAATGAAGCGGAGGCGACCGGTGCGGTAGGCCGCGAGCGCCGGCCGAGCCAGGGGCGCCATCTTCACGAACCACTGGTCCGAGAGCCGCGGCTCCACCACGGTGTCGCAGCGATAGCAGTGCGCGACCGCGTGCCGGTGATTCTCGACCTTCTCCAGTAAGCCCAGCGACTCGATCTCCGCCGCCACTCGCTTGCGGACCTCGAAGCGGTCCATTCCCTGGAAGCGCCGGGGCACCGTCTCGGCCAGCTTGGCTTCGGGGGTGAAGATGTCGATGACCGGGAGCTGGTGCCGCTGGGCGATCTCGAAGTCGAGGGGATCGTGCGCCGGGGTCACTTTCACCGCGCCGGTCCCGAAGGCGGGATCAATGGCCTCGTCGGCCACGATCGGCACTTCGCGCTCGGTGAGCGGGAGCCGGACCTTGCGGCCGATCAGGCCCTGGTAGCGTTCGTCATCTGGATGCACCGCCACCGCGGTGTCGCCCAGCATGGTCTCGGGCCGGGTGGTGGCGACGGTGACGGCGCCGGTGCCGTCAACGAGGGGATAGCGGAAGTACCAGAGGCGGCCGTCGGTCTCCTCCTTCTCCGCCTCCTCGTTGGACAACGCGGTGAGGCAGCGCGGGCACCAGTTGATGATGTAGTGGCCCCGATAGATCAGGCCCTTCTCGTAGAGCTGCACGAAGCACTCGCGCACCGCGCGTGAGAGCCCTTCGTCCATGGTGAAATAGGTCCGGCTCCAGTCGCAGCTGGATCCGATCGCCTTGAGCTGGTCGAGGATCACCGGTCCGGTCTCCCGGACGTGGGCCCAGACCCGCTCCACGAAGACGGCGCGGCCGAGGTCGAACCGGGTCTTCCCCTCCTTGGCGATCAGCCGTTCCACCACGTTCTGGGTGGCGATCCCTGCGTGGTCGGTCCCCGGAAGCCAGAGCGTCTCCTTCCCCCGCATCCGCTCGAAGCGGATCAGCACGTCCTGCACGGAGTTGTTGAGGCCGTGGCCCATGTGGAGCACCGCCGTCACGTTGGGCGGCGGCATCATGAGCACGTAACGGGGCTTGTCTGAGGCAGCCCCCCGCGGCCGGTGAGCGGTGAACAGTCCCGCCTCCAGCCACCGGCGGTAAAGCGGGGCTTCGATTTCCTGGGGCCGGTACTGCGGGGGCAGTTCCGTCCCGGTCCGGGACGCGGGTGGGCCCTTGCGGGTGCCTCTTACACTGAGGTTCGACACGCGGTTAACTTAACACGCCTTCGAGAGTTGGGCAGGATCCCACGAAGGCCTCATCGGAGCCAATGTGAATCGAGATGTCTGAAGAAAAAACCACCATGACGGGCGCCGAAGCCCTGCGCTGGTCCCTGCTGGCCATTCTGGTCGTGCTGGGGCTCGTGAGCTATTTCTGGCTGGGTCCCAAGGTGCATCCCATCGAGGGCCCCCCGTCGGCCACCAGTCCGCGATGAGCACGGTACGCCTCACCCTGCCGGACGGCAGCGTGCGGGAGGTGCCCAGCGGCACCACCGGCGCCGAGGTCGCCAAGAGCATCGGCCCCGGCCTGGCCAAGGCGGCGCTGGCGGCCCGGGTCAACGGGGAGATCCGGGACCTGAGTCGTCCGCTCGAGCGCGACGCCCCCTTCGCGGTACTCACCGACAAGGATCCCGATGCGCTCGAGGTCCTGCGGCACTCGTCGGCCCATATCCTTGCCACCGCGGTGCGGGAGCTGTTCCCCAACGCCGGGATCGGCTTCGGCCCGCCGATCGAGGACGGGTTCTACTACGACTTCCAGGTGGAACGTCCCTTCACCCCCGAGGACCTCGAGAAGATCGAGCAGAAGATGGGCGAGGTGGTCGGGCGGGACTATCCGTTCGTCCGGGAAGTGGTGGACCGGACCGAGGCCAATCGCCGCTTCGCGGACGATCCGCTCAAACTGGAGCGGATCGCCGAGCTCCGGGACGACGAGGTGATCTCGGTCTATACCGATGGCACCTTCATGGACCTCTGCAGGGGCCCGCACGTCCCCAGCACCGGGCGACTGAAGCACTTCAAGCTGCTGCATGCGGCCGGCGCGTACTGGCGGGGCGACGAGCGGCGCCAGATGCTCCAGCGGATCTACGGCACCGCCTGGTTCAAGAAGGAGGATCTCGAGCGGTACCTTCACCGGCTGGAAGAGGCCCGCAAGCGGGACCATCGAATCCTGGGGAAGCAGCTCGACCTGTTCTCGATCCAGGAGACGGTGGGGCCCGGCCTGGTGTTCTGGCACCCCAAGGGCGCCATCATCAGATGGCTGCTCACCCGGGCGGTCGAAGACGACAACCTGGCCCACGGCTACCAGCTGGTGTACACCCCGCACGTGACCCGGGAAGAGCTGTTCAAGATCTCGGGCCACCTGCCGCACTATGAGGCCAACCAGTACCCGGCGATGGGAGCGGGGCAGGAAGAGGCGGAGGACGTGCGCTATCGGGTGAAGCCGATGAACTGCCCGATGCACTCCCTGATCTATCGGAGTCAGCAGCGGAGCTATCGGGACCTCCCGCTCCGGCTCTCCGAAGTGGCCAGCGTCTACCGCAATGAGAAGTCGGGGACACTGCACGGGTTGCTGCGGGTCCGCGGGCTCTCGATGGACGACGCCCACATCTTCTGCACCATGGACCAGACCGAGGACGAGATCTTTCTCTGTCTCGATCAGGTCGAGCGCCTGGTCAAGCAGACCTTCGGCTTCACGCTCGACTTCGAGCTGTCCACTCGGCCGGAGAAGAAGCTGGGCGACGATGCCACCTGGGAACGAGCCGAGCAGATCCTGGCCTCGGCGCTCAAACGGAAGGGGATCGCCTACCGGGTGGATGCCGGCGGCGGGGCCTTTTACGGCCCCAAGATCGACATCAAGTTCGAAGACGCGATCGGGCGGATCTGGCAGGGCCCGACCATTCAGCTCGACTTCCAGTTGCCCGAGCGGTTTCAGCTGGAGTACACCGGGCCCGACAACAAGCCCCACCGGCCGGTGATGATCCATCGCGCCATCTATGGGACGATGGAGCGGTTCGTGGGGGCCCTGATCGAGCAGTTCTCGGGGGCTTTCCCGGTCTGGCTCTCGCCGGAGCAGGTACGGGTGCTTCCGATTTCCGACCATCAGACCGCCGCGGCGCACCAAGTCGCCGACAAGATGAAAGCGGCCGGTCTCCGGGTGCACGTGGACGAGCGGAATGAGACCCTGAGTTACCGGATCCGGGACGGCGAGCTAGCCAAGGTTCCCTACATGGCGGTGGTGGGGCAGCGGGAAGCAGATTCCGGCACCGTTGCGGTCCGGACCCGTGGGGCGGGGAACAAGCAGGACGTGATGCCGCTCGAGGAGTTCATCGGGCGGGTCACCGAGCAGGTACGGACCCGGGCGCTGGCCCCTCAACACCACGACTGACGTGCTATCGTGACTGACTCCACTACTCCCGTCATCCTTTCCGCGGTCCGGACCCCGATCGGCAAGTACCTGGGCGGACTCTCTGGCCTGACCGCCACCCAGCTTGGCGCCATCGTGGTCAAGGAGGCGGTACGCCGCGCCAAGGTGGAACCGGCCGAGATCGAGGACGTGATCCTGGGTCAGGTGATCCAGGGCGGATCGGGCCAGGCCCCCGCCCGGCAGGCGATGATCCACGCCGGGCTTCCCGGGACCACTGCGGCCGTCACCATCAACAAGGTCTGCGGCTCGGGACTCAAGGCCGTGATGCTGGCCAGCCAGGCGATTCGCGCCGGAGATACCGAGTGCGTGGTGGCTGGCGGAATGGAGTCGATGTCCACCGCACCCCACTACCTCTTTGGTCTCCGAGCCGGGATCAAGGCCGGCGACCAGACCCTGATCGACGGGATGCAACTCGACGGCCTCTGGGATTCCTTCGGCGATAACCACGTCGGCGAATACGCCGAGTACAGCGCCGAGAAGTGCGGGGTGACGCGGCAAGAGCAGGACCAGTATGCGCTGCGGAGCCACCAGAAGGCGGTGGCCGCGATGGAGCGCGGCGACTTCAAGGCCGAGCTGGTCCCGGTGGAGGTGCCGGCAAAGGGCGGCACCGCAACCATCTCTGCCGATGAGGGCCCGCGCAAGGACACCAACCTCGAGGCGCTGGCCAAGCTCAAGCCGGCCTTCCGAAAGAACGGAACCGTGACACCCGGCAACGCGCCGGGCTTGAACGACGGCGCCAGCGCGCTGGTGGTGACTTCACTCGCCTTTGCCAAGGCGCACGGCCTGAGCCCCATGGCCAGGATCACGGCGCAGGCCACCGGCGGCGGTGAGCCCAAGGACGTTTTCTTCGCCCCGATCCAGGCGGTCAAGAAATTGATGGCCAAGGCTGGCACGAAGATCGGAGACTACGACCTGATCGAGGCCAACGAGGCCTTTGCCGTCCAGGCCATCGTCGATGGGCGCGGCCTCAACTGGGATTGGGACCGGGTCAACGTCAACGGAGGCGCCGTGGCGCTGGGCCATCCGATCGGGGCCAGCGGCGCCCGCATTCTCACCACTCTCCTTTATGCCATGGCGGGCCGCGGCGCCCGGACCGGGCTCGCGACTCTTTGTCTCGGCGGCGGGAATGCCGTCGCCCTCTCCGTGGAGCGCCTCTAATGTCCAATCCCAACACGTCCACCACCGCTGCTCCGCTGTCGCTGCCCCTTCGCTGGCCCCTCGCCATAGTGGGTGGCGCGCTGGTGGTGGCGCTCTCCGCCCAGGTGGCGGTCCCGCTCCCCTTCACTCCGGTGCCCATGACGCTGCAGGGGCTCGCCGTGATCCTGGTGGGTGGCACGCTGGGAGCCGCGGCCGGCGCCGGTGCGCTGGCGTTCTACCTGGTGATGGGAGCGCTGGGTCTTCCGGCCTTCGCCGGAGGTGCGGCTGGCGTGGCCAAGTTGCTGGGACCGACCGGTGGTTATCTCCTGGCCTTCCCGGTCGCGGCGGCCCTGGTGGGACGATTCGCGCTCCGCGGCAACCTGCTTCGCTGCTTCCTGGCTTCGCTGCTCGGGATGGTGACCATCCACGCGGGCGGCGTGGCGCAGCTCGCCATCGTCACCGGTGGGCTCGACCGCGCGGTGGCGCTGGGAACGGCGCCCTTCTGGATCCTCGATTTCCTCAAGGTAGTCATCGCCGCCCTGGTGCTGGTCAAGGGAGCGGGCCGACTTCGCCCTGATCCCCGAGTCGGATGACTCCACCGATCTCGCCGGAGACCAATTCCCGTCCGGTCCTCCGCGCGATCGCGGGGACGACCGGCTATCTGGGATTGGGAACCGCCCTGGCCCTCGTGGCCGGGGCTCTTTATTTCATCCTGGTCCCCGGTGGTGCTTCGAGGG
>Ga0210073_1000089_pt1 | contig 18487 bp, 18 predicted proteins | sample Browns_ThreeSqC__2_FD_184853 | JGI IMG/M metagenome (GOLD analysis project Ga0210073, IMG submission 184853) | Wetland microbial communities from San Francisco Bay, California, USA, that impact long-term carbon sequestration - Browns_ThreeSqC_D2... | ecosystem: Environmental > Aquatic > Marine >...
ACAGGATTTCACAAACACCGTCCAGCCGGTAGCGGGCGATGAGTTCCTGTGCCCACTGGTAATCCTCGCGATCGCAGATGACGAACTTGACCTGATCATTGCGACTTAGCGCATCAAGATTCTCATAGCGATTGCGCTCCACCTCGCCCGATCCGGGTGTCTTCAGATCCATCACCTTGATCACCCGCGGATCGACTGCCTCTACGCTCAGCGCGCCGCTGGTCTCGAGCGAGACCGTGTAACCGGCATCGCAGAGCGCCCGCAGCAGTGTGAGGCAGTTCCGCTGCGCCAGCGGCTCACCGCCCGTCACGGTCACGTAGCGCGGGGAGTAGCCGGCGACACAGTCCAGGATCTCGGGTAATTTCATCCATTCTCCGCCCTGGAATGCGTAGTCGGTATCGCAGTAGCCGCAGCGCAGGGGGCAGCCCGTCAGGCGGATGAATACCGTCGGGCAGCCCGCGGTGAGTGACTCGCCCTGCAGTGAATAGAAGATTTCCGTAATCCGCAGACGCTCATCGGCGGTGGCGGGTGAGGCGTCAGTCGGCATTGATCTGATGTTCATTGCGGAGGGGCGAAGCGTGAAGAGAACACCGGATTCGATGGTTTAATCGAAAGCATCCCGGGGAATTACAAACCAATCGTTAGCGGGAGCAGATTTTTGTACCGTTTGGGCATGCCCGCGAACACGGTGATTATTCAACCGACCGTTCGCGGGCAAGCCCGCTCCAACAAAAATAATGGAACATCATTATCCGTGGGTTAATGGCCTTCCTTCTTCATGCGTTGCAGCCGATCATCGGCCAGACGGGCCTCGGTGCTGCCCGGGTAGCCGGTCACCAGGCTGCTCAATTCCTTGCGAGCCGCCGCCCAGTCCTGTTTTTCATAATAGATATAACCGATTTTCAATCGGGCGCCCGGAAGCTTCGGACTCATGGGATAACTCCCGACCAGCTGGTTGAATGACGCCAGGGCGCGATCGAAATCCCGGGTGACGTAATAGGTCTCGCCCAGCCAGTAATAGGCGTTGTCGGAATAGGTGCTGCCCGGGTATTTCTCCAGGAACTGATTGAAGGCCGAGGCCGCCTCGACATAGCGCCCCTCCCGCAGTATCGCCAGCGCCTTATCGTATTCAGCCTGTTGTTCCGCCGTGTTGACGGGCGCCGCCGCAGGCGGTGGAGCCACCGGTGGCGGGGCAACCGTCACGGGTGGTGCCGCGATCGGTGGAGGCGTTTCGTATGAGGGCGATGCCTGATACGACGGGGGCGTTTCGTATGAGGGCGATGCCTGATACGACGGGGGCGTCTCGTACGAGGGTGGCGCCGAAACGTCCATCCCCCCGGGAACCGGCGCTACGCCCGCCGCGCCTGCGGGCTTGCCGGTCTCCAGCGCCTGCAGACGCCGGTCAATATCCAGGTAAAGGTCCTTCTGCCGGCGCTGCATGTCTTCCAGCTGATGGTTCTGGACCTCGATATCTCCGCGCAACTGCTGGACATCGCCCTGCAGTTTTTCGAGCTGGTTCAACAGGTCGATCAACCCGCGGCCTTCGAGCTGGCGTTCGATGCGATCGAGCCGTTCGGAGGTCGAGAGATTACTGTCCGAGTAGACCGGAGACGCCAGTGCGACGGCGAGCACCGCCGCACCGAACCTTGTCATGTGACCGCAGCGTCGCATATCAATTGCCGACGTAGACGATCTCGACACGACGATTCAGCCGGTAGGCCGCCTCGCTATGCCCTTCGGCCGCCGGTTTTTCCTCGCCGTAGCTCACGACGGTAATCTGCTGTGCCGGGACACCCTGCAATTCAAACGCCTTCTTTACAGCCTGGGCGCGCCGGTCACCCAGACCGATGTTGTATTCAGGCGAGCCGCGTTCGTCTGTGTTTCCTTCCAGGGTCACCATCTGCTGAGGATGTGCGGAAAGGTAACTCGCGTGTGCGGTGATCAGCTCCTGGTCTTCCGGCAGAATGGAGTCGCTGTTGTATTCGAAATAGATGACACGGCGCGACAGGGGACTGCTCGGATCGGTCAGCGAAGCGCCCGCATAGGACGAGGTACCGGCCGCCCCGCTGGTCTCCACGCCGCCGGCGCCGCCCATGCTCTGATCCACTACGTCGGCGCCAGTACCTTTTTTGGTCGCGGTACTGCAACCTGCCAGCAGGGCGACCAGCGCCAGGGCGATAAAACTGTTTAACTTGAATTTCATTACTAATTTCTCCTGAGTTTGGAAAGATATTCCGGAAAGTTGTTGGATGCAGACGATTCCAGCGAGCATGGCAAGAGAGCGAGAACAGGGTTCACGCTTCCGGCGCGCAGGATGATGCAGCGCAACGGAAAATCGGGAACGATGAGTGGCTCTCCCTCAAGCGCAGTAGATTAATCCTAAGTCCGGCATCTTGAAAGGATTCTTGTCATCGCTGGTAGGGAGACCAGACCGGTGCACGCACATTACCCGCCTGCAATGACAGCCGCTGACGAAAACGTCCGTCTGTGGACACGGCTGCCAGCACGCCCCGGTTGCCCGCCTCGGTGGCATAGATAATCATGCTGCCATTAGGCGAAAAACTGGGAGATTCATCGAGGGGCCCGTCCGTCAGGACCCGAAACAGGCCCGATCCGATATCGAGTACGGCGATGCGATAGGCGCCGCTCTCGCCATGCACCATCACCAGCTTGGTGCCATCGGGTGAGAAATCGGCCCCGGCATTGTATTTTCCGTCAAAAGTCAGGCGCTGCGGCTGCCCGCCCCAGGCGGCAATCCGGTAGAGTTGCGGGGAACCGCCACGGTCCGAGGTGAACACGATGCTTTTGCCATCCGGCGACCAGGAAGGCTCGGTATCGATGGCGGGGCTGTTGGTCAGCCGATTGAGGGCCTTGGAATTCAGGTCCATGACATAGATTTCCGGGTTGCCATCCTGGGAGAGGGTCAATGCCAGACGCTGTCCGTCCGGGGACCAGGCGGGCGCCCCGTTGATGCCCTTGAAGGAGGCTACCTTGCGCCGGGAGCCGGTGGCGACATCCTGTAGGTAAATTTCCGCGGCCTTGTTCTCGAAGCTGACATAGGCGATCCGGCTGCCGTCCGACGACCAGGCGGGCGACATCAGCGGCTGGTTGGAGCGCAGGATCGTTTGGGGGTTGTAGCCATCCGAGTCCGCCACCATCAGGGTGTAGGATTTCGAGGCGCCCGTGCCGGTCGTGGTGATGTAGGCGATCTGGGTATTGAACGCGCCCTTTTCACCGGTCAGCTGTTCGTAGATCAGGTCGCTGATGTGGTGGGCCACCCGGCGCAGTTCGGTGCGCCGCGCCGAGAAGCTGTAGCCGATCAGCTGTTTGGTGCGCAACACGTCGAGCAGCTGGAACTGGACGCTGAACTGATCCGGGCCGGCCGGGATCACCTTGCCGATCACCATGTCGTCGACATTGAGCATGCGCCAGGTCTGGTAATTCACCTGGGCGATCTCGGACGGATGGGAAACGAGATCACGATCGGCCAGCGGCGTGAAGCGCCCGCTGCGACTGAGGTCTGAGGAAATGATCGCGGCGATATTTTCCTGCCCCGTCCCGGCGGACTCGTTCCCGCCGAAGGGGACCACGGCGATCGGTATCGCCCCTTCCATGCCCTGGGTGATCTCGATTGTCAGGTCGCTGTAGGCCGGCCGCGAGAGCAGCAGCAGAAGAACTATCAGGGTGTGTCGATAAGGTTTCACGGGTTCTCGGTATCCTGGATCAGTTGGGTTTAAAGATCAGACGCAGATCGCGGAAATTCTTGAACAGCGACGCATCCGGCGGCAGCGGCAACGGCGACGCCTTGTAGACGGCCGTCTCGACGGAGCGGTCGAATACCGGATCGCCGCTGCTGCGGACGATCTGCACCCGGGCGACTTCCCCGCCGGGAATCAGGCTGACCTGCACGACGCATGACAGTCCCACGGGACTGCCCGGAGGACGCAACCAGCTGCGCTCGATGCGTTCCTGGATGTAGCCGATGTATTCGGCCACCACGCCCTGGACGCGCGCCGCCTCCACGCCCGCCTGCTCTGCGGCGAGTTGTTGCTGCAGCGCCTGTTCCGCCTCTCGCCGCTGCGCTGCCTCCGCCTTGCGTTTGGCTTCCGCTTCGGCTTTCTTCTTGGCCTCCGCATCGGCCTTGCGCTTGGCCTCTGCATCGGCCTTCTGTTTGGCCTCCTGCTCCGCCTTCTGCTTCGCCGCCTGCTCGACCTTCTGTTTCGCTTCCAGTTCGGCTTTCTTTTTCGCTTCCAGCTCCGCCTTGCGCTTGCGTTCGGCTTCCACCTTCTGCTTCGCCGCCTGTTCGGCCTGCTGCTTCGCCGCCTGCTCGGCCTTGTGTTTTTCCTCGATCTTGCGCTGCTCGGCAAGGGCAGCCTCGCGCTTGGCCTCCTCGACCTTGCGCTGCTCCGCCTGCTTCTTCTCCACAATGGCGTCGAGCTGGCTCTGGTCGACCAGCTGGGCATCGATCGGTACCTTGATGCCCGGGGGATGACTGACCTTCGGCGTCCAGTCGAGGCTGAACACCAGCAGCACAAGCAGCAGCAGGTGCATCAGCACCGCGTACACTACCGGGCGAGGATTCTCGCGTATGGACTCCCACATGCGTCCGTTACTCGCCTTCCGGAGACTCCGTCACCAGCCCCACGTTCGGCACCCCGGCCTGCTGCAACAGCACCATGGCCGCAACCACGCTGCCATAGTCCGCCGCGTGGTCGCCGCGCACCAGCACGCTCCGGTTCTGGCTGCGGCGCAGCACCGCCGCCACACGCTGCTTGAGATCGTCTCCGGTGATGGGCTGCTTCGGGTCGTCGGCGATGTTGAGGTAGAGTTTCCCGGCCGCATCCACGCTGACCACCAGCGGCTCCTGCTCCTCGGGCGGCATGGGCTCGGCGCTCGCCTCGGGCAGATCCACCTTGACACCCTGCGTCAGCAGGGGCGCGGTGACCATGAAAATCACCAGCATGACCAGCATGACGTCGATGTACGGCACCACGTTGATCTCGGCCATGGGGCGTTTGCGAACTCGATGGCGGGCCATATCAGTCCCTTCCTCTGGTACCGTTAATCACGTGCGCTCGTCCTGATCGGAAATCGCCGGCTGCGGTTCATGCGTGTGCCTGGCGCTGCAGGATCGTCGAGAATTCCTCGAGAAAATTGTCATAGCGGTTGATCAGCCGTTCCACGTCATTCGAGTAGCGGTTGTAGGCGATAACGGCGGGTATGGCGGCGAACAGGCCCATCGCCGTGGCGACCAGGGCCTCCGCGATACCCGGAGCCACCATGGCGAGCGTGGCCTGCTGTGCATTGCCCAGACCGCGGAAGGCATTCATGATGCCCCACACGGTGCCGAACAGGCCCACATAGGGACTGGTCGAGCCGACGGTGGCCAGAAACGACAGATGGGTTTCCAGGTCATCGGTTTCACGCGAGAGCATGACGCGCATCACCCGTTGCGCGCCTTCCACGACGGCGCGGGGTTCGATGCCGAGCTGTTTGTGCAGCCGGGCGAATTCACTGAAACCGGCATGAAAGATACCGGCCATGCCGATGGCCTCGTCCTCCTGCTTGTCGACCTCGCGATACAGCGCCGCCAGATCCCCGCCGGACCAGAAACGGCGCTCGAACTCATCCGCGGCGAGACGCGCGGCGCGCAGCACGGCACGTCGCCTGAAGATCATGGTCCAGGACACCATAGAGACTGTCAGCAACACCAGCAGCACCAGCTGCACCACGGTGCTGGCGCCTGAAATCAGGTGAAAAAATGACATGTCAGTCGACATGCGGAATCTCCTTCAGAATAAATTCGGGGATTGGCGTGGATCGGAACGACGCTGCTTCCAGGCAGGCGATGCGGATGCTCCCGGTGCACAGGGGGTGCTCGGCATCGCCCTCGCGGTTGACCACTTGCTCAAATACCAGACTGGCGCGGCGGCGCTCGCTCAGACTCACGCTGACCTCAAGCAGATCGTTGAAACGGGCGGGCTGCAGGTATTCCAGGCTGGCCGATCGGACCGCGAACAGAATCCCTCTGTCCCTGATCAGGGCGTCCTGCTCAAAACCCAGCCTGCGCATCCATTCCGTCCGTGCCCGTTCCATAAATCGCAGATAATTGGCGTGATACACCACACCGCCACTGTCCGTGTCCTCGTAGTAGACCCGCACCGGCCAGCGAAAGTCAGTCACCGGCAAACGCTATCCCTCCGTTGACCGCACCGCACACCGTAAATTCCCCGGATGCAGCGCACCCCGGGTGACGTCTGTCACCGAACATGACGGAAGACTCCTGCCTGGTGTGTAGGTAACGGACTACTGGCCGTTTGGAAACAATTCAAGTGCATCGGTTGCGGATTGTGAAGCAGGCGGCTTCAGACCGCAATGCAGATAGGCATTGCGTGTCGCCATGCGTCCCCGTGGGGTGCGCATGAGAAAACCCTGCTGGATGAGATAAGGCTCGAGTACGTCCTCGATGGTGCCGCGCTCCTCCCCGATGGCGGCGGACAGGTTGTCGACGCCCACCGGGCCGCCATCGAATTTCTCGATGATGGTCAGCAACAGCTTGCGATCCTGGGCATCGAAGCCATGGGCGTCCACATTCAGCATCTCCATCGCGCGCGAAACCACCGCCGCGCTGATGTGCCCGTCCGCCATGACCTCGGCGTAATCACGCACGCGCCGCAGCAGGCGGTTGGCGATGCGCGGTGTGCCGCGCGAGCGCTGCGCCAGTTCCATCGCCCCGGTCGCATCGATCTGGATACCGAGTATCCCGGCGGCGCGGCGCAGGATGGTGGACAGGTCCGCCGTGTTGTAGAACTCGAGTCGCTGCACGATGCCGAAGCGGTCGCGCAACGGAGATGTCAATAATCCGGCACGCGTGGTGGCGCCCACCAGCGTGAAGGGCGGCAGTTCCAGCTTGATGGAACGCGCCGCCGGCCCCTCGCCGATCATGATGTCGAGCTGGAAGTCCTCCATGGCCGGATAGAGGATTTCCTCGACCACCGGACTCAGCCGGTGAATCTCGTCCACGAACAGCACATCGTTGCGTTCCAGGTTGGTCAGCAGGGCGGCCAAGTCCCCGGCGCGTTCCAGCACCGGCCCCGAGGTGTGGCGCAGATGCACGCCCAGTTCGTTGGCGATGATATGCGCCAGTGTGGTCTTGCCCAGGCCCGGCGGACCGAAAATCAGGGTGTGATCCAGGGCCTCGCCCCGCTTGCGCGCCGCCCTGATGAATATATCCATTTGTTCAGAGACTTGCGGCTGCCCCACGTAGTCCCGCAACGACTGCGGACGCACACTGCGATCGATGAGTTCGTCCTCTCTTGTCCCTTGCGGAGTAACCAGGCGGTCGGCTTCGATCATAGGCGGCAAGTGTCGGCTCTCACGCCGTACGAATCAAGCTATTGCACGCTGGCCTGCAGGGCCGCGCGAATGATCTCCTCGGAGCCGAGATCCGCCGTATCGATGGCGCGCACCATGCGGCTGGCCTCCTGCGGCTTGTATCCCAGCCCGATGAGAGCCGTGACGGCATCCTCAAGAGGACTGGAAGGCGGACGGGCTGCGATGCCCGGTCTGGCCAGCGTGATTCCGGTGAGGCTGTCCAGCCGGTCGCGCATTTCCACGATCAGCCGCTCGGCCGTTTTCCGCCCCACGCCCGGCAGGCGCACCAGCATCGCGGTATCGCCGGCCTGGATGCAGCCGGCAAAGGCGCCGGCATCCATTCCGGAGAGGATCGTCAACGCCAGTTTGGCACCCACCCCGTTGACGCGCAGCAGATGGCGGAACAGGTCACGGTCGGTGACTTTCGCGAAACCGTACAGCAGGTGGGCATCCTCGCGCACCGCCAGGTGGGTGTAGAGCGTCACCACGCCGCCCGTGGCCGGCAGCTCGTAAAAGGTCGTCATCGGGGCCTGCAACTCGTAGCCGACGCCCTGCACCTCGAGCAGCAGATGCGGCGGCTGCTTGTCGAGGATCGTGCCGCGCAGCAACCCGATCATGCGGTCATGCCCCTGGGTCCGAGGGCGGCGATGCGATCGCGGGTCTGCCGGATGTGGCCATGGCAGATCGCCACGGCCAGCGCATCAGCGGCATCGCTGGGCGGGCGTTCGCTGAGCGAGAGCAGCACACGGATCATGTGCTGAACCTGCTCCTTGGTTGCACCACCCCTGCCGACCACGGCCTGCTTGATTTCCCGGGCGGCGTATTCATCGACCGGCACCGTGCGGGTGACGCCGGCGCAGATGGCGGCGCCCCGGGCCTGTCCCAGTTTCAGGGCGGAATCCGCGTTCTTGTTCATGAACACCCGTTCGATTGCCATTTCCTCCGGCCGGTACTCATCGATAATCCGGTTCACCCCTTCGAAGATCATCCCCAGCCGCGCGGCAAGCGCATCACCTTCGACACGGATACAGCCGCTCGCCACGTAACTCAGCCGTTGACCGTCCTGGTCGATGATCCCGTAGCCGGTAACGCGCGATCCGGGATCGATGCCGAGGATGCGGATCATGCGGCGCGGTCGTCTATGGGCGCTATTCTGGAATCGCTATTCACCAATCTATTGTTCTCATGCATTCGTTGAAACGTTGTTTTCACCGCAAAGACGCAAAGTACGCAAAGTACGCAAAGAAAAATATTGCAAAATCTATTTAAGCCTTGATGTGTCGTGAGGCCGGATGCTTTCCGGCATTCACTGGAATGATGGAAAAAGAATTTATCATTTTTAAAGTGTTTCTTTGCGTACTTTGCGTCTTTGCGGTGAACATGCCGGTGAATCTTCGTGGCTAGCCCAGCTGCGCCAGGACGTCCTCGGAAATGTCCGCGTTGGAGTACACGTTCTGCACGTCGTCGAGTTCTTCCAGCGTATCCAGCAGGCGCACCATCTTTTCCGCTTCCTCCAGCGCCAGTGAGGTCGAGTTGGCCGAACGCATCGTCACCTCGGCCTGATCGGTTCCCAGCCCGGCGGCCTGCATGGCGTCGCGCACTGCTTCGAACTGCTCCGGGTCGGTCAGCACGTCGACGGAACCGTCATCATAGTTGACGATGTCATCAGCGCCGGCCTCGAGCGCAACTTCCATGATCCGGTCTTCATCACTGCCCGCCGGATAGCTCAGCACCCCGGTCTTGGCGAACTGGTAGGCAACCGAACCGCCGGTGCCGAGATTGCCGCCGGCCTTGGTAAAGGCATGGCGCACTTCCGCCACGGTGCGGTTGCGATTGTCGGTCAGGCAATCGACGATCACGGCGACGCCACCCGGGCCGTAGCCCTCGTAACGGATTTCCTCGAAGTTTTCGCCTTCCTGGGCGCCCGAACCGCGCTTGATGGCGCGCTCGATGGTGTCCTTGGTCATGTTGGCCGTCAGCGCCTTGTCCACCGCCAGGCGCAGCCGCGGGTTGGCCCCCGGATCCGGGTCCCCGGTGCGCGCCGCCACGGTAATTTCCCGGATCAGCTTGGTAAACAGCTTGCCGCGCTTGGCGTCCTGGGCATTTTTCCGGTGTTGTATGTTGGCCCATTTACTGTGTCCTGCCATTTTTGCATCACCTCATGACTTGCAGTGGGCGCATTTTAGCACCGCCCGGACAAAGAGTTACAGAAGTCGCGTGCACCAGAACGGAATAGCCACCAACATTATCCAGTTTCCGTCCACCAGAGAATCAAACTCACCGCAGAGACGCAAAGAACGCAGAGAAATTCTTTAACGAAAACGATTAAATGGCTTTGCGTTCTCTGCGTTCTTTGCGTCTCTGCGGTGATAATGGTGTTTATGAATGAACACTATCAATGAATACCTTCCCCCGCACGATCAGGCCGCGGAACTGTCGGCATCGAAGCGGCCATGCTTCAGAAAGACGCAGACCTGGCTGGCAACCCGCCGTGAGGTGAGCAGCCCCATGTGTGTGGACTTAATGACGATGTCGTCCTGTGCGCCCTCTATTATGGTTTCCTCGAAGTTCACCACACCGTCATTGACACCGTTCAGACCGCCCATCAACCGCCCGATGCCCAGCGAGCGGCGACCGGCGATCACCCCCAGCGACTGCCCTCCCCGCCAGCGCGGTCCGTCGCCGAGCAAGCCCTGTTCACAGCTGCGACCGATCAGCCAGCGCAGCAAATAGCGTCCGTGGATGCGCCGGGCAACGGCGCTGCCTTTGACCGGGCTGCCCAGCAACACGATGCGGCCGCTGACCAGGTCGGGATGGTCCTGCAAGGCCTGCAGGACCACCAGGCCGCCCAGACTATGACCAATCAGATGTATCCGCCCTGCGGGAAGCTGTCGCACGCGGCGGGCAAGACACTCCGCATTGTGCCGGACCGGCTGGCGCAGGGAGCGGTAGCGGAACCGCAGCGTCCGGTAACCGCAGCGACGCAGCCTCCAGGCCAGCAGCACCAGCACCAGGCTGCTCACCCAGATCCCGTGAACGAGGACGACGGTTTCTGCTACGGAAGAATTATCGGACATCATGATGGGATATCCTGTTGACGGTGGTCCGCATCCGGGATCGGCACGAATCTCAGCAGCGCTTCCCGATTGGTCCAGGAGGCGGCCAGCGCGGTGGCCTCCTCACAGGGCAGCCAGCGATAGCTGTTATGTTCCCGCGGGTTCAGTATCACCGCCGGACGGACCGGGCATTCAACCCGGAACACATGCTCCAGGTTGGTCGTGACATCCGGCGCATAGCGCCTGCGCCAGGCGGGAAGAATGGGAAAGCGATTCGATAATTTGCAGTCGAGCGGTTCCCGATCGATGCCGGTTTCTTCTTGCAACTCACGTCGTGCGGCGGCAGCGGCCGTTTCACCCCAGCGCAGCGAGCCCGTCACCGACTGCCAGAAATCCGGGGGTTCCACGCGACGCAGCATCAGGACCTCACCCGCCGTGGTGTGGACAATGACCAGCACCGATTCCGGTCGCTTGTATTGCGGGTGTTCCAGAATCATTCACCGCAGAGGCGCAGGGGACGCAGAGCAAGCAAAAATTAATTCGTGCATACAGAATATGCTCACTATAAATACATCCACTACCAGTGATTTTTAATTGGTCTGCTCCCGGAAACGTCATTTTCACCGCAAAGGCGCAAAGTTCGCAAAGAATCTTTACTGACAAAAAGGTAAATGCCTTTGCGTCTTTGCGTCTTTGCGGTTAATGAACCAGTTTATCGATAGACATCAATAAGAAAATTCGTTGCTCCGCGTCCTCTGCGTCTCTGCGGTGAATAAATGCATAGGGCAGCCGCTCAGGCTTCGACCTTCGGCGGCTTGCGCAGGTGGATGCCGAGTTCGATCAACTGGCCGGTGGCCACGGGCGAAGGCGCCTGGGTCAGGGGGCAGGTCGCCGTCTGGGTCTTGGGGAAAGCCATCACCTCCCGGATCGACGCGGCGCCGGTCATCAGCATCACCAGGCGGTCGAGACCGAAGGCGATGCCGCCATGCGGAGGACAACCGTATTTGAGTGCATCCAGCAGAAAGCCGAACTTGTCGCGGGCTTCCTGCTCGCCGATGCCGAGCAGCCGGAATACCACCTGCTGAATTTCGCTGCGGTGGATACGGATCGACCCGCCGCCGAGTTCCGTCCCGTTCAGCACCATGTCGTAGGCCCTGGACAGGCTGGTCGCGGGATGCTCGGCGAGCCGCACGGGGTCATCGATATTGGGCGCCGTGAAGGGATGATGCAGGGCCATCCAGCGGCTGGTCTTCTCGTCCCACTCGAACATGGGGAAATCGACCACCCACAAGGGCGCCCAGTCAACTGTCAGCATCCCGAGGTCATGTCCCAGCTTGACGCGCAGCGCGCCCAGCGAGTCGTTGACGATACCGGCACGGTCAGCACCGAAGAAAATCAGGTCGCCATCGACGACGCCGGTGCGTGCCACGATAGCCGCGACGACCTCGTCGGGCAGGAACTTGAGGATCGGTGACTGCAGCCCGTCGCGCCCCGCCCCAACGTCGTTGACCTTGATATAGGCCAGCCCGCGCGCGCCGTACTTTCCGACATAGTGGGTGTAGTCATCGATGTCCTTGCGGCTGATCGCATTGCCCCCAGGGACACGCAGGGCCGCGACGCGCCCGCGCGGGTCGTTGGCGGGTCCGGAGAACACCTTGAATTCGACGTCCTTCATGACGTCGCCCAGATCGATGAGTTCGAGCGGGATGCGCAGGTCGGGGCGGTCGGTGCCGAAGCGTGACACCGCCTCGGCGTAGGTCAGGCGCGGAAACGGCTCCGGCAAATCGATGCCCAGCACCCCGGCAAACAGTTCGCGGATCATGGTTTCCATCAGGGTGGTGATGGCCTGTTCATCCATGAACGCCGTCTCGATATCCAGCTGGGTAAACTCCGGCTGGCGATCCGCTCGCAGGTCCTCGTCGCGGAAACAGCGCGCCACCTGATAGTAACGGTCCATCCCCCCCATCATCAGCAGCTGCTTGAACAGCTGCGGCGACTGCGGCAGGGCGAAGAATTCTCCGGGATGGGTGCGGCTTGGCACCAGGTAGTCGCGCGCGCCCTCGGGGGTGGAACGCGTAAGTATCGGGGTTTCGACATCGACGAAACCGTGGTTGTCCAGGAAGGCCCGCAGGGTGCGCGTGATCCGGGCGCGCAGCCGCAGTTTTTCCTGCATTTCCGGGCGCCGCAGATCGATGTAGCGAAAACGCAGCCGTGTTTCATCCTGCACGCCCTCTTCATCCAGCTGGAAAGGCGGCGTGTCCGCGGCATTCAGCACCTCGAGACCCTGCCCCAGCACTTCGATCTCGCCGGTCGGCAGATCGCTGTTGACCGTCCCCTCGGGGCGGTTGCGCACCCGCCCCCGCACCTGCAGCACGTATTCATTGCGCAGGCGCTCCGCAGTCGCGAACACCTCCGCCGTGTCCGGATCGAACACCACCTGCACCAGCCCGGTATGATCGCGCAAGTCCACAAAAATCACGCCGCCATGGTCACGCCGACGGTGCACCCAGCCACACAGGGTGACCTCCCGCTCAAGATGCGTGGTGTTCAGTTCACCACAGTAAATGCTGCGCATGGAATGGAATTCCTGTGATTTTCAAGGGCAAACGCGGGATGGTACGGGGTCGCCGCAGCCGGTGCAATACGGCAACGGCCCCGGTTACCGGCCTCAACTGCCGGTGGTTTCTTTCTTGGCGGCGGTTCCGGCAGTCGCGTCCCCGCTCTTCGATTTGCCGGCGGTGGGGCTGTCCTTGCTGTCCGACGCAACGACATTCTTCTTCCCGCCGGTCTTGAAATCGGTCTCATACCAGCCGCCGCCCTTCAGCCTGAAAGCCGAGGCTGAAATCAGCTTTTTCAAGGCCGGCTCGCCGCATTTATGGCAGACCGTCAGGGGTGGATCACTGATCTTCTGCAGGGTCTCGAGATAGTGTCCGCAGGCTTCGCAGCGATATTCATAAATAGGCATGTCAGGTGCTTCCGTCCGGTATCTTCGCCCTGCCGCCGGATCGTCCCGGCAACAGGTGTAGCTATTATAGCGCCCGCGCCGGGACCGCTGTCTACGCCCCGCTGCAGTTCAAAACACCAGGCATCCAGGGATGCCTGCGCGGTATCGCGGGTAGCAGGATTTTGTGACAATAGGGCATCGCAAAGCCACCCGGGAATTCCCCCTCAGCACATGCGCATCCACCACACCACCCTTCCCGGCGACGCCGGCGCGGACATGAAGACGCTGCGATCGCTGGTGCCGTTCCTGTGGAAGTACCGGGGCCGGGTATTATTCAGCCTGCTGTTCCTGGTGCTGGCCAAGGTGGCCAACGTCGGGATTCCGCTGGTCCTCAAACACATCGTCGACCACCTCGATGCCGCGGGAGGCAAGACGCTGGTGTTGCCGCTGCTGCTGCTGATTCTCTACGGGGTGCTTAAACTGTCGAGCTCCCTGTTCAACGAGTTACGGGACTCGGTGTTCGCCCGGGTGCGCCACGGCGCAACCCGCAGCGTGTCGATCAAAGCACTGGAGCACCTGCACAGGCTCTCCCTGCGCTTCCATCTGGAACGCAAGACCGGCGGCCTGTCGCGTGACATCGAGCGGGGCACGAGCAGCGTCAGCTCACTGCTCAACTACATGGTGTTCAGTCTGCTGCCGACGCTGGTGGAGATCACCATGATCGCCGGCATCCTGCTGGCGCGCTATGACATCTGGTTCGCCGTCATCACCTTCGTTTCGGTGATCGTCTACATCGTCTTCACCATGAAGATCACGGAGTGGCGCATGCAGTACCGGGTCTCCATGAACGCACTGGACTCGAAGGCCAGCAGCCAGGCCATCGACAGCCTGCTGAACTACGAGACCGTGAAATATTTCGGCAACGAAGCCTTTGAACTCGAACGCTACGACGAGTCGCTGCGAGGCTGGGAAGCCGCGGCTGTCAAGAGCCAGACATCGCTCTCGGCGCTCAATTTCGGCCAGTCCACCATCATCGCCGCCGGCGTTACCCTCATCATGATCCTGGCCGCCCGCGGGGTCGTGGCCGGCACCATGACGCTGGGCGATCTGGTGCTCGTCAACGCCTTCCTGCTGCAACTGTTCATCCCGCTGAATTTTCTAGGCGTCGTCTACAGTCAGCTGAAACATGCCCTCGCCGACATGCAGCTAATGTTCCAGGTGCTCGATCGCGAGCCCGAGATCACCGACCGGCCCGGCGCCCGTGAACTTGCCGTCGGCGAGGCGGAAGTGCGCTTTGAGCATGTCTCCTTCGCCTACGAGCAGGACCGGCCGATCCTGCATGACGTCAGTTTCACCATTCATCCCGGGCAGAAGGTGGCGGTGGTCGGTCCGAGCGGCGCCGGCAAATCCACCCTGGCGCGGCTGCTGTTCCGCTTCTACGACGTCTCATCCGGGGGCATCCTCATCAATGGCGAGGATATCCGTTCGGTCACCCAGGAAAGCCTGCGGCGGACCATCGGCATCGTTCCCCAGGACACGGTGCTGTTCAACGACACCCTGTACTACAACATCGCCTACGCCAGGCCCGGGGCGGATCGCGCCGAAATCGAGCAGGCCGCCCGGCTGGCGAACATACACGAGTTCATCCTGTCGCTGCCCCGGGATTACGACACCGTGGTCGGTGAACGCGGACTCAAACTCTCCGGCGGGGAGAAGCAGCGCGTCGCCATCGCCCGCGCCATTCTGAAGAACCCCCGGATCCTGGTCTTCGACGAAGCCACCTCCAGCCTGGATTCGCATTCCGAGCAGCAGATTCTCGACGCCCTGCGCCAGGTAGCCGCTCACCATACCACTCTGGCGATCGCCCACCGGCTGTCCACCATCGTGGATGCCGATCACATCCTGGTCATGGACGGCGGCCGGATCGTCGAGCAGGGAACGCACCCGTCGCTGCTCGCTCACAAGGGGTTCTACGCCAGGCTGTGGTCGTTGCAACAGGAGGAAAAACGCCACGAACTCACGGAGGACGCGGAAATCATCAGATCAGAGCGCAGTCGCGCTTGATTAGCCGTCCATCCATTTATCCGAGCCACAAAGCAGAAACCCGCCAACAGGCGGGTTTCCGAAAGCGACGGTGAGAAACTGAATCAGAAATTCAATCGAACGCCAGCGAAGAAGTCGGTCACGTTATCGTCGCTGAACCTGCGCACGCGCGTCCGGATCGAATACTGCTTGTTCAGTGCATAAACCAGCCCGAGGCTGTAACCGGTCGCATCGAAATTATCGGTATCTACCTTGATCAGGGATGGAGTCATTTCCAGCTGCTTCAGCGCCTGCACGCGTGCACCGGCTTCGACTTCGTAACCCCGCTCGCTGTTGTTGTTGTCACCCGTAAACTCGTTGTCCAGGTAGCTGATCGTGGCCGTCAGATCGATCTTCTTGTACACCGGGTAGTTGCCACCGATACCGACGCTGAAGGAATCGAGATCGACATTCTGATTGTTCTTCGTCCAGTAGGGGTATCCCTTAGAGGAAAGATCGGCGTTGTTGAAGTGAGAATAACCACCCTTGAGGTGGACATAATCGCCCGCGGCGATCGAGAGTTCCGCGGCACCGCCCTTGGCATCGAGCGGATCCGAGTTAATGCTGTTAAAGCCGACTTCGGCGTAGGAATAATTGAATCCATCTGCACCGGCGCCCGCTGAAACGGCCGTCAGAAGCCCCCCGATACATGCGCACCGCCAGTTTCTTATCATGTCTTTCCTCCTGCAGCCTTGTTGTGATGCTTCATAGAATTCTTGTTAATAAACTGATACTAAGAAATACTACCCGCAAGTTCAAGCGCATTTATTCGATTGCTGAAGTTCCGGAGCGGCATCGTCAACCTGCCGCGCTCCGCTACCCGGACAGGTCGTCAACTGATATCTCTGATCCACAACAAGGGTTTAAACCAACCGGATGGACGCTAGACCCATACTGATCACCGGCTGTTCTACCGGCATCGGACGCTGCGTGGCCCGCGGACTGGCGACGCGCGGGTACCGGGTGTTCGCGACCGCCCGCCGGCACGAGGATGTGGAAAACCTGCGGGCGGAAGGACTCACGAGCCTGCGGCTGGATCTGGCGGATTCCGGTTCGATCGCTGCGGCTGTCGCCGAGGTTCTCGAACGGACCGACGGGCGCCTCTATGCCCTGTTCAATAATGGCGCCTACGGCCAGCCCGGCGCGGTCGAAGACCTGTCACGCGAGGTGCTTCGCCTGCAGTTCGAGACCAACCTGTTTGGCTGGCACGAACTGACCAACCGGGTGCTGCCGGTGATGCGCCGTCAGGGATACGGACGCATCATTCACAACAGCTCGGTGCTGGGGTTCGTGGCGTTGCCGTTTCGCGGCGCCTATACCGCCAGCAAGTATGCGCTGGAAGGTCTCACCGATACCTTGCGCCTGGAATTGCACGGCACCGGCATTCACGTATCGCTGATCGAACCCGGGCCGATCGAAAGCCGCTTCCGACCCAACGCCTATGCTGCCTACAAGCTCCACATCGATCCGCAGGCGAGTGTTCATCGTGAAAGATACCTGAAAATGGAGGAACGCCTGCTCAAGGAAGGACCGGTCGCTCCGTTCACCCTGCCGCCGGAAGCGGTGTTGGAAAAGGTCGTACGGGCACTCGAAAGCCGCCGTCCCCGGGCGCGCTATTACGTCACCTTCCCCACCTATTTATTCGGGGTGTTGAAGCGTCTGTTGCCCCAGGATGCGCTCGACCGGCTGCTGCTCAGGGTCTGACCCGCACGACGCCGGATCGCGATAGCAGCATTCCCGGATCTATCAGGCAACCGACGCCTTGTTCGCCGCCGAGGTGAATACCAGTCGATCCTGATCCACATCGACCTGTATCAGGTCGCCGGGCCCGAAACGCCCCGCCAGAATCTCCTGCGCCAGCGGGTTCTCCAGCTGGTTCTGTATGGCTCGCTTCAGCGGGCGTGCACCGTAGACGGGGTCGAAACCGGCCTCGCCCAGATGATCCAGCGCCGCATCCGAGAGCTCCAGATGAATGTCGCGCTCCCGCAGGCGGGATCGCAGGATGTCGACCTGCAGACTGGCGATGGAGCGGATCTGTTCGCGACCCAGCGGATGGAACACCACCACATCGTCGACGCGGTTGATGAACTCCGGCCGGAAGTGTTGGCCAACCACTTCCATCACCGCGGATTTCATCGCCGCGTAATACTCTTCGGTCGCTCCCGGCGTCCGGCCTCCCGCGACACTCGCGCGCCCCTGCGCTTCGCCCGCCATTTCCTGAATCATCTGGCTTCCCAGGTTGGAGGTCATGACGATCACCGTGTTGCGGAAATCCACGGTGCGGCCCTGGCCATCGGTCAGGCGGCCGTCATCCAGCACCTGCAGCAGGACGTTGAAGACATCCGGGTGCGCTTTCTCCACTTCGTCGAGCAGGATGACCGAATAGGGTTTGCGGCGCACCGCCTCGGTGAGATAGCCGCCCTCCTCGTAGCCGACATAACCGGGCGGGGCGCCGATCAACCGGGCGACGGAATGCTTCTCCATGAACTCGGACATATCGATGCGCACCATGGCCTCGTCGGTATCGAACAGGAAATTGGCCAGCGCTTTCGTCAATTCGGTCTTGCCGACGCCGGTCGGACCGAGAAACAGGAACGAGCCGTTGGGCCGGTTGGGATCGGACAGGCCGGCGCGCGAGCGCCGTATCGCATTGGACACGACGATGACCGCCTCGTCCTGACCGACCACGCGTCGGCGTAGCGCCTCTTCCATGTGCAGCAGCTTCTCGCGCTCGCCCTCCAGCATCTTGGACACCGGGATGCCGGTCCACTTGGAAACCACCTCGGCGATCTCTTCGTCGGTCACCTTGTTGCGCAGCAGTTGCATCTCCTGGGTTTCGGCCTGGTCGGCCGCCGCCAGCTGCTTCTCCAGTTCGGGGATCCTGCCGTACTGCAGTTCGCCGGCCCGCGCCAGATCACCGGCCCGCCGTGCGGTATCCAGCTCCAGGCGCGCGCGCTCCAGCGCCTCCTTGATGTGATGCGCGCCCTGCACGGCGGCTTTTTCCGCCTTCCAGATTTCCTCGAGATCGGAG
>Ga0210073_1000094_pt1 | contig 17918 bp, 13 predicted proteins | sample Browns_ThreeSqC__2_FD_184853 | JGI IMG/M metagenome (GOLD analysis project Ga0210073, IMG submission 184853) | Wetland microbial communities from San Francisco Bay, California, USA, that impact long-term carbon sequestration - Browns_ThreeSqC_D2... | ecosystem: Environmental > Aquatic > Marine >...
CCGACGGCAAGCTCTACGTCGCGGTGGGCGGCGGCCCGCCCGGCCTGGCGGCGGTGCGGATCTCGGCCCCGCTCGATGCGGTGGATGCCCACGTCGGCGACGTCCAGCGCGCCGTGCTCGGCGCGGGGGTGTTCGCCCTCGTCGCCGCCGCGCTGCTGGCCTGGCTCGCGAGCGTCGTGCTCGCCCGCCCGCTGGTGCAGCTCGGCGACGCGGCCCGGGAGATCGCCGCCGGCCGCCCGCCGACGTTCCCCGAGTCCCGCATCCCGGAGGTCTCGCGCCACATCATGGCCCTCCGCGGCATGCACGAGGAGCTCGGCAGCCGCTTCACGCAACTGCAACGGGACCGGCAGGAGACCCGTGCCGTGCTCGAGGCGATGTCCGACGGGGTGATCGTCGCCGACCGGCGCGGCGACGTGACCGCGTGCAACGCCGCCGGCCGCCGCCTGCTCGCGTTCCGCGAGGGCGCCCCGCTGCCCCCCGTCGGCGAGCTGTTCCACGAGAAGCGCGCCCGCGACCTGCTGCGCCGTCTGGTCGCGGGCGCCGAGGTCGAGCAGGAGGAGCTGGAGGTCGAGGGCCGCACGCTGCTGGCCGCCGGTCGCACCCTGCCCGACGGCGGCACGCTGCTGGTGCTGCGCGATGTGACCGCGCTGCGACGGCTCGAGCACGTGCGGCGGGACTTCGTGGCCAACGTCTCCCACGAGCTGAAGACCCCGCTGACGTCGATCGCCGGCTACGCGGAGACGCTCGCGGGCGAGGCGGCTGCGGACGTCCAGACGCACCGCTTCGCCGAGACGATCCTCGGCAACGCGCGCCGCATGCAGCGGCTGGTGGACGACCTGCTCGACCTCTCCCGCATCGAGTCGGGGGGCTGGCAGCCCGCCACCGACATCGTCGAGCTCGAGCCCGCCGTGCGCGACGCCTGGGCCCCGTTCGTCGAGCGCGCGCGGGCGGGAGACGTGACGCTCGAGCTCGCGATCCCGCCGGAGGCACACGCCGTGCCGGTCGACCCGGACGCCCTGCGCCAGATCCTCACCAACCTGTTCGCCAACGCCCTGCGTCATACCACCGCCGGGGGACGCATCCGCGTCGGCGCCGAGCTGGTGCAGGACAGCGTCCGGCTCTTTGTGAGCGACACGGGCTCGGGGATCCCGGCGGAGCACCTGCCCCGGATCTTCGAGCGGTTCTACCGGGTGGACCCGGGCCGCTCGCGCGAGCAGGGCGGCACCGGCCTGGGACTCGCCATCGTGAAGCACCTGGTCGAGGCGCACGGGGGCCGCGTCGAGGCGGAAAGCGCGCTCGGACGCGGCACCACCATCCGCATGACCTTCCCGCCGAGCCCGCTGAGCTGATTCCGGCGGCCGCCCGGCTGCCGTAGGTCTATCCCCTCGAGACGGATCCGTTACAAGACCGTTTCCATCGGCGTCGCGTATCCGTTACACGGCGGCGCCACCCTTGATGCGGAACCACCGTGCAAGGGACACCATGCTGATCCGTGCATCCACGCTCCTGACCGTGCTCCTCGCCGGCGCCGTTGCGCCGGCCGTTTCCCAGTCCGCGACCGGTCGCATCGTCGGCCGTGTGATCGACGCCACCTCCGGCGATCCGATCCCCGGCGTGCAGGTCGTCATCGTTGCCGCCGCCATCGGCGGACGCACCGACCTCACCGGGCGCTACACATTGCTCAACGTGCCCGCCGGCACGCACACCGTCACCGCCCGCAGCATCGGCTACGGGGAGAAGTCGGTGATGGGCGTCGTGGTAACCGGAGGCGTGGCCCTGGCGCTCGACATCTCGCTGACGGCCGCCGCGGTGCAAGTGACCGGGATCGAGGTCACCGCCGAGGTGGAGCGCGGATCGGTGGGCCGCGCCCTCGAGGAGCAGCGCGCCGCGTCCAACATCGTGTCCAGCATGTCGCAGGAGCAGATCCAGAGGAGCCCGGACTCGGACGCCGGCCAGGCCGTGCAGCGTGTCAGCGGCGTGACGGTCCAGGACGGCCGCTACGTATTCGTGCGAGGGCTGGGCGAGCGCTATACCACGACGTCGCTCAACAACACGCGGATTCCGAGCCCGGAGCCCGAGCGCAAGGTCGTGCCGCTGGACCTGTTCCCGGCGGGCCTGCTGCAGTCGATCACCACGTCCAAGACCTTCACCCCGGACCAGCCGGGCGACTTCACCGGCGCCCAGGTTGACCTGCGGACGCGGGAGTTCCCAGCGCAGCGCGTGACGAACGTCTCCGTCTCGGTCGGGGCGAACGACGCGGTCCTGGGACAGCGGCTGTACGTGGCGCCCACCGTGGGGTCGGAATGGCGCGGGGCGGCTGGGAGCGAGCGCGCCATGCCGGCCGAAGCGGCGGCAGCGGGTGACCTCTCCGGCATGACCCAGGCCGGCCTGAACGCGCTCATCGGCTCGTTCCGTAACGCCTGGTCGACCCCCCAACATGCCGGCCGGGGGCAGCTCTCGCTGGCGGCTTCGACGGGCGGCGAGGCGGTGCCGCTGGGTGTGCCGCTGGGCTATATCGCCTCCTTCACGTACGCCGCGGCCGAGGAGGTGCACCGGAACGAGCAGCGCGCCCTGGCCATCTACGGCGGCACCGGCGACTCCACCCTCCCCCAGAACGCCTACCGCGGCTCGACGACCACGGCGACGGTGCTCTGGGGCGGGATGCTGAACCTGTCCGCCCGGCTGGGCGACGCGACCAAGGTCTCGTTCAACAACACCTACAGCCGCAGCGGCGACAACCAGGCCACACGGCTCGCGGGCCAGAACGAGGAGTTCGCCGAGACGTTCGATGTGACGCGCCTGACCTTCACCGAGCGGTCGGTACTGTCGAGCCAGGTCGCGGGAGAGCACCTGCTGGCCGGGCGGCACGGTGTCACCTGGTCGGGCACCTGGTCCCAGGTGCGGCGCTACGAGCCCGACCGCTCGGACCTCGTATACCAGACGGCGATCGACCCCGCGACCGGCGCGTCGGACCCGGTCGCCTGGTGGGGGGCGCCGCGGTCGGCCGTCCGGACCTTCAGCGACCTCGACGAACGCGGGCTCGACCTGAACGCGGCGCTGGCGATGCGGTTCGGCGCTCCCAGCCGGCCCGTGACGCTGAAGGTGGGCGGCGGCTACCGCCATGTCGATCGCGACGCCGATACTCGGTTGTTCGACATCAGCAGCATCGGTCTCGACGACGCCCAGCGGGCCCAACCCGCCGAGAGCATCTTCGCGGGCACCTACGCCCAGGCGGGCCTGCTCACGGTGTTCGCGGACGCGAACGCCGGCCGCTACACCGCGGACGACCGGGTCGGCGCTGCCTTCGCGCAGGCCGCAGTGCCGCTCGGTGCGCGCCTCCGCCTGATCGGCGGCGCCCGGCTCGAGCAGTGGCGCCTCGACCTCGTCACGACCACGGTGGGGGGCGTGACCTACCCCGTGGGTCGCGACAACACCGACGTGCTCCCCGCGCTGGCGCTCACGTACGACGTCGCGGCGGCGCACGTGCTGCGCCTCTCGGCGACGCAGACGCTGTCCCGCCCGGAGTACCGGGAGCTGTCCCCGGTGAACTACCGCGACGTGCTCGGCGGGCTGACGGTGTTCGGCAATCCCGCGCTGGAGCGCGCGCTGATCCAGAACTACGACGCGCGCTGGGAGTGGTATCCCCGTCCCAGTGAGCTCGTGAGCCTGGGCGCGTTCGCCAAGCGGTTCGACCGCCCGATCGAGAAGGTGCTCGTGGCGACGACCGGAGCGAACGCGCTGAGCTTCGTCAACGCCGACGCGGCGTACAACTACGGCATCGAGCTCGAGGTACGGAAGAACCTCATCAGCGTGACGCCGGTACTCGCGCCGTTCAGCGTGTTCGCCAACGCCACGCTGATGCGCAGCGAGATCCGTCCCGGCAACGACTCGATCTCGAGCCTCACCAGCGCCGCGCGCCCGATGGTGGGCCAGGCCCCGTACGTCCTCAACGCCGGGCTCATCTACACGAGTCCCCGGGGCATGAGCGCCACGCTGCTCTTCAACGTCGTGGGCCGGCGCATCATCGAGGCCGGCTCGTTCCCGCTGCCCGACACTTACGAAGAGGCGCGCCAGATCGTGGACGCCTCGTTCCAGGCGCCGTTCGGCGGGCGGCTGACGTTCAAGCTCGACGCCAAGAACCTGCTGGACGCGGAGTACCGCGTCACCCAGGGCTCCGTGATCCGCCACAGCTACACGGCGGGTCGGAGCTTCGCCGCCGGCCTGAGCTGGCAACCCTGAACGGACCCCCGTTCCACACCGTGAGGAATGCAATGCGAACGATGAGGATGCGCGCCTCGCGCGCCGGGCTGGCGGCGATCGCCATCCTGGCCGTCGCGGCCGCCTGCAGTGACGAGAGTACCAGTTCGACACCGATCGCCACCCCGACCGGGCTCGCCGTCCAGCAGCTGTCGCTGACGTCGGCGCGGATCTCGTGGAACGCCGTGTCGGGCGCCGCCGGCTACACGCTGCAGCGGGCTGACGCGAGCAACCCGGGCACCTTCGCCACCGTCTATGGCGGTGGCGCCACGCAGCACGACGACGTAGCCCTGACGCAGGGTCTGGCGTACAGCTACCGGGTCGCCGCGACCGCCGGATCGGATACGAGCGCCTTCTCCGGGAACGCCAACTTCACGACCGGCCTGCAGCAGGCCACGCTGACCGGCAGCATCACCACCAGCCGCACGCTGTACGCGGATACGGTGTATGTGCTGACTGGCTACGTGAAGGTGCAGAGCGGCGCGGTGCTCACCATCCAACCGGGCACCAGGATCGTCGGTGACACGACGGTCCTCGGCAGCTCCCTCTGGATCCTCCGGGGAGCGCGCATCGAGGCGAACGGGACCGCGGTCGCCCCGATCGTGTTCACGTCGCAGCGCAGCGCCCCCAACCGCAAGCCGGGGGACTGGGGCGGCACCATCATCATCGGCAACGGCATCATCAACCGCACCGGCTCGCCGATCCTCACCGAGGGCGGCGCGGCGGGCGTCGCCGAGGACTACTCCGGCGGCAACGACAATGCGGACAACAGCGGCACGCTGCGCTACGTCCGCATCGAGTTTGCGGGATTCGACATCTCCGGCGGCGCGGGCCAGGAGCTGAACTCGCTCTCGTCGTACGCCGTGGGTCGCGGCACCACCTACGAGTACATCCAGACGATGTCGGGCCTCGACGACTCGTTCGAGTATTGGGGCGGTGCGGTGGACGGCCGCTACCTGGTATCCTATGAGTCCGGGGACGACCACTTCGACGCCACCGAGGGGTATCAGGGGCGCAACCAGTTCCTCATCTCGCTCCAGACCCAGCGGCTCACCCCAGCCCCGGGGTCGGGGGTGTTCTCCTCCGATCCCCGCAGCTTCGAGATCGACGGCTGCGATCCCGCCGTGAGCGGCTGCACCATGACGGCCACCGGCACCAGCGCGCCGTACACCAACCCCACGTTCGCGAACTTCACGGTCATCGGCACCGGCAACCTCGCCGGGTTCCCGAGCGACGGGAACGGCGCCGTGCTGCGCCGTGGTACCGCCGGCTTGTGGATCAACGGCGTGATGGGCCGCTTCAAGGGCACCGCCATCGACGTGCGCGATGCCTGGAGCGACACGCTCCTGTCCCAGCTCGACTCGCTGAACGTCATCAGCGTGTTGCTAGCCCAGAACGGCGCGAACTACGACACCACGGCCAACTTCGGCCAGGCTGCGAAGTTCGCGGCCGACGGGCACCTGGCCTACGCCGCGACCGTCGCGGTGGACACCCTCCTTGGCATCAGCCTCAACCCCGCCGGCCTCGACTGGACGCCGAAAGCCGGGTCGCCCGCGGACGCCGGTGGTGCCAGCACGCCCGCCGGGCGGGTAACGGGATACTTCGGCAATACGTGGGTCAACACCACCTACCTGGGCGCGGCCGATCCGGCGGGTCCGAAGTGGTGGCTGGGTTGGACCGCCTACAACATCAACTGACGGGCCGATGGTGGCTCGGCCGGCCCCGTGCCGGCCGAGTCCGCCCGCCCCGTAGACCGATGCGAGCACACAGACACCGATTCGCCGCCGCAGTGCTGATCACCGCGGCGGCCTGCGGCACGACGACGCCCGATGCGCAGCCGCCCGGACGCACGACATCGTACGCGGGCGTCGTGGACAGTGCGCTGCCCCGTGACGAGGCGCTGCGGCGGTTCCGCGCCGGCCTGGCCGAGCCCCAGCAGCTCGACGTGGCGGCGCCGCGCAGCCGGGACGCGCTGGTGCGGGCGTTCGTGGAGGCGGTGGAGGCGGGCGATTCCGCGCGGGTGCGCGCCCTCGCCCTCACCCGGGCGGAGTTCGGGTGGCTGTACTACCCGACCACCACTCAGGGGCTGCCCCCCTACGACCTGTCGCCCTCGCTGCTCTGGTTCCTCACCGACGGAGGGACGTCGAAAGGCGTGCGCCGGCTGTTCGAGGATCGCAAGGGGCGACCGCTGGGCTATGCGGGGTATCGCTGCGACGGCGCGTCGTCGCATGAAGGGGCGAACACGGTGTGGGGTCCCTGCGTGGTACGGCTCGTTCAGGCGCCGGACGACACCGTCGAGGAGCGGCTCTTCGGTCTGATCCTCGAGCGCGAAGGGCGGTTCAAGTTCGTGAGTCTGGCCAACAAGCTCTAGCCGGTCGGGTGGCCGCGACGTCCGGCGCTGGATGCACGGCCAGCGTTCGGGCGCCAGGTAGCGGAGGCCCGTACGGCTCCGCTATCTGTTTCCTGGTACCTTCGAGGCTCCACAGGAGACGGCGTCATGCACGTACACACGCCGGCGATCGGCGCCCCAGTCGCCGCCCGGCTATCGACTCTCGACCGCTTCCTCACGCTCTGGATCTTCCTCGCGATGGCGGCGGGCGTGACGGTGGGCGCGCTCGTCCCCGGGGTCGCATCGCTGATCGAGCGCGGACAGGTCGGGACCACCAGCGTGCCGATCGCCATCGGGCTGATCCTGATGATGTACCCGCCGCTCGCGAAGGTACGGTACGAGAAGCTGGGCGCGGCGTTCCGCAACGGCCGGGTGCTCGCGCTGTCGCTCGTCCAGAACTGGGTGATCGGACCGCTCGTGATGTTCGCGCTCGCGATCGCGTTCCTGCGCGACCTGCCGGGCTACGCGCAGGGCCTCATCCTCGTCGGGCTGGCGCGCTGCATCGCCATGGTGCTGGTGTGGAACGACCTCGCCCGGGGGGACCCGGACCTGGTGGCCGGCCTCGTGGCGTTGAACGCGATCTTCCAGGTGCTGCTGTACGGGGTGTACGCCTGGGTGTTCCTCACGCTGCTGCCGCCGCTGTTCGGTATCGACAGCGTCGTCGTGGACGTCAGCGTGGGCCAGATCGCGGGCACGGTGCTGGTCTATCTCGGCATCCCGCTGGTGGCGGGACTCGTGAGCCGGCTCGCGCTCGTCCGCGTGAAGGGACCGGCGTGGTACGAGCGCGTCTTCCTCCCGACCGTGAGCCCCCTCACGCTGATCGCGCTGCTCTTCACCATCGTCGTGATGTTCTCCCTCAAGGGCGGCCTGATCGTGCGTCTCCCGTTCGACGTGGTACGCGTCGCCATCCCGCTCGCCCTCTACTTCGCGGCGATGTTCTTCATCACGTTCTTCTCGGCGCGGGCCCGCCAGGTCGCCGCGACCTACGAGCAGAACGTCACAGTCTCGCTCACGGCCGCGAGCAACGACTTCGAGCTCGCCATCGCCGTGGCCGTCGCGGTCTTCGGCATCGCCTCGCCGCAGGCGTTCGCCACCGTGATCGGCCCGCTGGTGGAGGTGCCGGTGCTGATCGGCCTCGTCAACGTCGCCCTGTTCCTGCAGCGCCGGCTCTACGCCCGTCCCTGATCTTCGTTACACGCTCGTTACAATCGGGTAGCGGTGTCGTCACGGGCGAATCCCACCATTGAAGTGGCTCCGGGCGTTCCGGGCCGGCCGTCCACAACCGAACCCTGGTCTTGAGGATTCTCCCGTGCACACAAGACCCCTGCGCCTGCTCTGCGCCGGCGCGTTGGCATGCGTGTCTCTGACATCGGCGCTGTCCGCTCAGGCGCCCAACATCCGCGTGAGCGGGCGGATGCAGTTGCAGTACCGGCTCTCGAGCGGAGACTCGAGCGCCAGCTTCGACCCGGCCGCGGTGGACAACCAGTTCCTCGTCCGGCGCATGCGCATCCAGGCCGACGTCCGGTTCGGCGACAACATGCTCCTCGTCATCCAGCCGAGCTTCGAGATGGGCACGCTGCGGATGCGCGATGCGTACCTGCGGGTCGGGCTGGCGCGCGGCCTGGGGCTCACGATGGGTCAGGAAAAGTCGCCCTTCCAGCGCTACGAGCTGACCTCCTCGAACAACCTCCCGTCCATCGAGCGCGGCGTCGTGATCTCGGGTCTGCGGATCCAGCAGGAGGCGATGAACAACCTGGTGGTCGCCAACGGCTATGCGTCCCACGACATCGGCGCCTTCCTCGACTACGCGACCCCCAATACCCGCTTCGCCATCAAGGCCGGCGTGCAGGGGGGCTCGCGCGAGAGCACGCGCGACGTGAACAACGCCAAGAGCTACTTCGCGCGGGCCACCGGGACGGTCCTCGTCAACGCCGAGGACCAGCCGGTGCTCCAGGTGGGCGCCTCGTTCGCCGCCCGCGACCGCGCCATCTGCAATCCGGGGCCGTCGTCCTGCACGTCGAGCGCCACCACGGCCAAGACCTTCTACACCGACTCGTCGAAGATGACCACCGCGATCGGCCTCGACTTCGAGCTGGGCGGTTTCCGGCCCGGCTGGCACGTCATCGGCGATTTCGTCACCGGCGACAACGTCCCGATCCCGCTGCGGGTGAACGCCCCGTTGCTCAACACCGGCAACCTGCTCAACAGCGCCGACTCGAACATCGTCACATTCGCCTCGGTACACGTGGTCGGCGCGTACCGCTTCATGACGGGCACGAGCGAGGCGAGACTGGTCAAGATGGTCGAGCCCGCCCTGCGGGTGGATCTGACCGACCCCGACACCGACCAGAACGAGAACGCCGCGTACCTGATCACGCCCGTGATCAACGTGTACTTCGCCAACACCGTCATCCTGCGGGCCGGATTCGACTACTACTCGTACGTGCTGGGCACGGAGCGCTTCTCGGCTCGGCAGTTCATCATGTCGTGGCAGGCCAACTTCTGATGGAGACGCTCATGCGCAAGACCCTCATCGCCGGAACGCTGCTCGGCCTGGCGCTCGTCGCGCCCGCCGCCGCGCAGGTGCGCCTGAACGGCGCCGGCGCGACCTTCCCGAACATCGTGTATCAGAACTGGATGATCACGTACAACCAGAAGTTCGACAACGTCGAGCTGAACTACCAGTCGATCGGCTCGGGCGGCGGCATCCGTCAGTTCTCGGACAGGACGGTCGACTTCGGCGGCACCGACGCGCCGATGACCGACTCGGCGATCACCGCGATCCAAGGGAACGTGATCCACATCCCCACCGTGCTCGGTGCCGTCGTGCCGACCTACAACCTCCCGGGTGTCACCGGGGCGCTGCGGTTCACCCCCGCCCTGCTGGCCGAAATCTTCCTCGGCAAGGTGACCCGGTGGAACGACGCGCGGATGGCCGCCGCGAATCCGGGGGTCACGCTGCCGGAAGGCGACATCCTGGTGGTGCACCGCTCGGACGGGTCGGGTACGACGTTCGTGTGGACGGATTACCTTTCGAAGATCAGCCCGGAGTGGCTGCGCAGCGTGGGCCGCGGCACGTCGGTGCGGTGGCCCGTGGGGCTGGGCGGCCGCGGCAACGAAGGCGTCGCCGCAACGGTGCGGCAGACGCCGGGCGCCATCGGCTACGTCGAGCTGGGCTACGCCATCATCAACAGGATGGCGGTGGGCCAGGTCCAGAATCGCGCCGGGAGTTACATCACACCGAGCCTCGAGTCCGTAACGGCGGCCGCGGCGGGCGCGATGGCCGATATGGGGCCCAACACCGACTTCCGGGTGTCGATCACCGACCCCGCCGGAGCGGCCGCCTATCCGGTCTCGTCGTTCACGTGGCTGCTGCTGCGGCGGACGTATCCCGACGAACCGAAGGCGCGGGAGTTGATCAAGTTCGTGTGGTGGGCGGTGACCGACGGCCAGGCGAAGGCCGCGCCACTCGGCTACGCTCCGCTCCCGAAGGAGATGCTGCCGTGGATCGAGGCGAGACTCAGGACCGTGACGGGCGGCGGCCAGGCGGCGTGGCGCGGGCCGCGCGCCGGCGGCTGACGCGGGCGGCGTGACGACGCGCGCGGCTGCCCCCGCGCCGCCACCGGCGGCGCGGGGGTCGGTGCGTCCGGGGCCCGGCCTGCTCGGCCGCAACCGGGGCGATGCGGCCTATCGCGCCGTACTCACGGGATTCGCGCTGACCCTGCCGATCCTCATGCTGGCGCTCGTCGCCGAGCTGGTGACGAGCGCCTGGCCATCGATCGGCCGGTTCCGGTGGGCGTTCCTGTGGACCTCCGTCTGGGACCCCGTCGCCGAGATCTACGGCGCCGCACCCATGATCTTCGGGACGGTGGTGTCGTCGTTCCTCGCCCTGCTGCTGGCGGTGCCGCTCGCCCTCGGCGTCGCGATCTTCCTGACGGAGTTCGCGCCGAAATGGATGCGGCAGCCGGTCGCCTTCCTGGTCGAGCTGCTGGCGGCGATCCCCAGCGTGGTCTACGGGCTGTGGGGCATCTTCGTGCTGATCCCGTTCCTGCGCGAGCAGGTGGCGCCGCCGCTCAGGGCCGTACTCGGCTGGACGCCGTTCTTCCAGGGCGCCTTCTACGGCAACTCGATGCTCGCGGGCGGGATCATCCTCGCGATCATGGTCGTTCCCTACATCGCCGCCGTGTCGCGGGAAGTCCTGCTCGCCGTGCCGGCGAGCCAGCGCGAAGCGGCGCTGGGCCTGGGCGCCACCCGCTGGGAGGCGGTGTGGAGCGCCGTGCTCCCCTACGGGCGCGCCGGCGTCATCGGCGCCTGCATGCTGGGTCTCGGTCGCGCGCTGGGCGAGACGATGGCGGTGACGATGCTCATCGGCAACCGCCACGACATCTCGCTGTCCGTGCTCCAGCCGGGCTATACGATGGCCGCGGCCATCGCCAACGAGTTCGCCGAGGCGACCACCGACCTGTACCTCTCGGCGCTGTTCGAGGTCGGGCTGATCCTGTTCGTGATCACGGTGATCGTGAACGGCCTCGCGCGCCTGCTGGTGTGGCGCGTGGCCCGCGGCGCGGCGGTCGGGAGCAAGGCGCTGTGATCCCGCGCGTGGTGCGCCGCCGTCTGACGAGTGGCCTCATGACGGGCGTGGTCACCGCCCTCTGCCTGCTCGCCATCCTGCCGCTCGTATTCATCTTCGGCGACCTGATCGCGAAAGGCGCCTCGTCGATCGACTGGGCGTTCTTCGTCCGGAACCCGGCACCCGCCGGCGAGTCGGGCGGCGGGGTGGCCAACGCGATCGTCGGCACCGGCATCGTGGTGGGCCTCGCGGCGCTGATCGGCCTGCCGCTGGGGATCGGCGCCGGCGTGTTCCTCGCCGAGTACGGCGGCGGCCGCCTCGGCTGGACCGTCCGCTACGTGGCGGACGTCCTCAACGGCACGCCGTCGATCGTCGTCGGCATCTTCGCCTGGACGTTCATCGTGAAGCCCGTGGGGCATTTCTCGGCCCTGGCCGGCAGCGTGGCGCTCGCGGTGCTCATCGTGCCGATGGTGGCGCGGACCACCGAGGAGATGGTGCGGCTGGTGCCCAATTCGCTGCGCGAGGCGGCGCTGGCGCTCGGGTACCCGCGCTGGCGTACGTCGCTCACCGTGGTGGTGCGCTCGGCGCTGGCCGGCATCGTCACCGGCGGCATGGTCGGAGTGGCGCGCATCGCCGGCGAGACGGCGCCGCTCCTGTTCACCGCACTCGGCAACCTCAACTTCTCGATGCAGGTCACCCAGCCGATGCAGACCCTGTCGCTGCAGATCTACGTGTACGCGACGGGGCCGTTCGACGACTGGCACCGCCTCGCCTGGGCGGCGGCATTGGTGTTGATGGGCCTGGTCCTGACACTCGCGATCGTCGCCCGTCGAGTGACGCGGAGCAAGTATGCGAGCCGCTGAAGCCGGGAGCAGGGAGCGGGGAGCCGGGAGCAGGGATGCGGAAGCCACGACACCACCGGAGCGTCCCGCTCCCCGCTCCCCGCTCCCTGCTCCGGATTCCCTGGGTCCCCTGCGCGAGCCTGACGCCGGCCGGCTCGCCACGGACCGCCTCACCGCCCTGTTCCACCGCACCGCGGCGGTGAAGGAGGTGTCCCTCGACATCCCGCCCCGCACGGTCACCGCGATCATCGGGCCGTCCGGCTGCGGCAAGAGCACGTTCCTGCGTTGCCTCAACCGCATGCACGAGCTCTCGGACGGGGGTTGGGTCACCGGCCGGGTGCTGCTCGACGACGTGGACATCTACGGCGGCGCCGTCAATCCGATCCAGGTGCGACGCCGCGTGGGCATGGTGTTCCAGCGCCCGACCCCGTTTCCCACGATGTCGATCTTCGACAACGTCGCCGCGGGGCTGCGGGTGGACCACCGGACGCCGCGGTCCGCCACCCCTGAGACCGTCGAGGCCGCGCTGCGCCAGGCCGCCCTGTGGGACGAAGTGAAGGACCGGCTGGACGCGAGCGCCCTGGACCTGTCGGGCGGCCAGCAGCAGCGCCTCTGCATCGCCCGAGCGGTGGCGCCGCGCCCCGAGGTGCTGCTGCTCGACGAGCCCACCGCCTCACTCGACCCGGCGGGGACCCAGCGCATCGAGGAGCTGTGCCGCGAGCTGAAGCGGGACTACACGATCGTCATCGTGACGCACAACCTGCAGCAGGCCGCCCGCGTCTCGGACTTCACCGCCTTCTTCTATCTGGGCCGGCTGATCGAGCACGGCCCGACGACCCAGCTGTTCACGGCGCCGCGGCTCGAGCAGACCGAGGCGTACATCACGGGCCGGTTCGGATGAGCGCCCCGCCCGTCGTCGAGGTGCAGGGCTTCGACTTCTGGTACGGGGCGACCCAGGCGCTGTTCGCCGTCGCCCTGGACGTCCCGCGACACGCCGTCACCGCCCTGATCGGGCCGTCGGGCTGCGGCAAGAGCACGTTCCTGCGGTCGGTGAACCGGCTCAACGAGCTGATCCCGGGGACCCGGCATCGCGGCGACATCCGGCTCGACGGCGCCTCGGTCTACCGGCGGAGCACCGATGTCGTGGACCTCCGCCGCCGCGTGGGCATGGTGTTCCAGCGCCCCAACCCGTTCCCCAAGTCGATCTTCGACAACGTCGCCTACGGCCCGCGCCTCAACGCGCTGGCCCGCGAGCGCGAGATTCCCGAACGGGTGGAGCGCGCCCTGCGTCAGGCCGCCCTGTGGGACGAAGTGAAGGACCGGCTGGACGAGCCGGGCACGAGCCTGTCCGGCGGGCAGCAGCAGCGCCTCTGCATCGCCCGGGCGCTCGCCAACGAGCCGGACGTGCTGCTGATGGACGAGCCGTGCTCGGCGCTCGACCCGATCGCCACCCAGAAGATCGAGGAGCTGATCATCGAGCTGAAGCGCCGCTACTCGATCGTGATCGTGACCCACAACATGCAGCAGGCGGCCCGCGTGTCGGATTTCACGGGCTTCTTCTACCTCGGGCACCTCGTCGAGTTCGGCGAGACGACCCGGATCTTCACCAACCCGCGCGACGACCGCACGGACGCGTACATCACGGGACGGTTCGGATGACGGCGACCCCAGCCCACCGGCACTTCCACGACGAGCTCTCGGAGCTCAAGGTCAAGCTGCTCACCATGTCGGGCGACGCGCAGGCGGCGCTCGCCGCCGCGGTGGACGCCCTGCTCAGCCGCGACGCGGCGGCGGCCCGCGACGTGATCGCGGGGGACCATCGCATCGACCTGATGGAGATCGACGTCGAGGAGATGGTGATGCGCCTGCTCGCGACCCAGCAGCCGATGGCGCGCGACCTGCGCCTGCTCACCGCGGCGACGAAAATCGCCAACGACCTCGAGCGGGTCGGCGACCACGCGGTGAACATCGCGCAGTGCGCCGAGCGGCTGGTCGTGGCCCGCCCGATCACCCCCGAGCCCGAGATCGTCGAGATGGCCCGGCAGGCCCGCCAGATGCTGTCGGACGCGCTCGAAGCGTTCGTGCGCGCCGACGCCCAGGCCGCCCGGGCCGTCTGCCTGCGGGACGACACGGTGGACGAGCTGCATCGCTCGGTGTTCCGGATCCTGCTGACGCACATGATGGAGGACCCGCACATGATCGGGGCCGGGATGGAGTTGTCGCTGGTGAGCCGCAACCTCGAGCGGGTGGCCGATCTCGCGACCAACATCGCCGAGGACGTCGTGTTCCTGGTGGAGGGGAAGTCGATCAAGCACCGGACCGAGCAGGGCGGCGCCAGCGAGGGTGCCGCGGACGTCTGACCCCGGTCAGTACCAGGACTGGCGCCGCCGGGCCGCGACCGGGGCCGGCCGCCGCTCGGCGTGCTCCGCGCTCTCGAACAGGCGGATCAGCAGCAGGCCGCACGCGAACCCGCCGATGTGCGCCCAGAACGCCACCCCGCCCCCGCCCCCGACCTCCACCAGGGACGGCAGGCCGCCCAGCACCTGCAGCACGATCCAGTATCCCAGCAGCACGTACGCCGGCAGGTCCACGGTCGTGATGAACCCGAAGAACACGATCGTGTGCACCCGCGCCCGGGGGTACAGCAGCAGATAGCCGCCCATCACGCCGCTGATCGCGCCCGACGCGCCGATCATCGGGACGACGGACGACGGGTTCACCAGGATCTGCGCGGCCGCCGCGGCGATGCCGCACAGCAGGTAGAACGCCACGAACCGGCCGTGGCCCATCGCGTCCTCGATGTTGTTCCCGAACACCCACAGGAACACCATGTTCCCGATCAGGTGCAGCCAGCCGCCGTGCAGGAACATCGAGGTGAGCACCGTGTGGTAGTGGGGCCCGGGTTCCACCGGGCAGACCCGGCCCGGCGCCAGCTCGATGGCGACGCCGGGCGGGACGGTGCCCAACAGCTCGCCCGGCGTGAGGCCGAGGCGGCATACCGAGGCGACCATCGCGTCCCCGGTCCCGAGGCCCTGGACGACGATCCAGACGAGCACGTTGAGGCCGATGATCGCCACGGTCACGAGGGGCCGCAGCAGCGTCGGGTTCTCGTCGCGATAGGGAAACACGGCGTCCTCCTCGCTGCGTAAGGTATCCCCGGCGCCGGGCCGTGCCACCGCCCCGCTCCCGGCTGGACATTGGGCCGGTCCCAAGGGGATATTGCCCCCCCGATGATGCCGCGATGCCGGTCCGCTCTCGTCGCCCTGCTCGTCGCCGCGGCGCCCGCGGCGGCGGCGCAGAAGGTGGACACCCTGACGTTCCGCAACGGCGATCGCGTCACGGGCGAGATCAAGCGGCTGTCGCGGGGTGAGCTGGAGTACGCGACGAGCCAGATGGGCACGGTCGGGGCCCGCTGGATCTACGTCGTCCGCATCGAGAGCCCCCGGTTCTTCGAGCTCACGGTCCGATCGGGTGCGCGGTACTACGGCGCCCTCCGCGCCGCCCCCGACACCGGTCGCGTGATCGTCCACGTCGCGCAGTTCGCCGACACCGTGGGGCTCGACTCGATCGTGGATATCGTCCCCATCGGCCAGGGCTTGTGGCATCGGATCGGCGGCTACCTGGATCTCGGCCTGACGTTCGCCAAGGCGAACAGCAACACCCAGTTCACCTTCGGCGCCGAGGCCCGCTACCGCACCCGCGGATGGCTGGCCCGCCTCACAGCCGAGTCCTATTACCAGAAACAGGCGTCCACCAGCGCCACCCGCCGGAGCAGCCTCAGCTTCTTCGGCCAGCGGTTCCTCACGGGCCTCTGGGGCGTCGGCGGCTCGACCGGCATCGAAAGCAACGAGGAGCTGGGGCTCGACTCCCGCGGGACGCTCGCGGCGGCGGTGGGCCTCGCGTTGCAGCGCTCCACCGCGACCCTGATCACGGCATACGCCGGGTTCGCCGGCACGGCCGAGGACTACTCGGGCGTCGACCGGACGACGAACCTCGAGGGGTTGCTCGCGCTGGAAGGGGACATCTACCGCTTCGGCGACCACAAGCTGGACCTGAGCGCGCGTGTGCATGGGCTCCCGAGCATCACCGACCGCGGGCGCGTACGCGTCGAAGTCGACGTGCGGGTGGCCTACGAGCTGCTGCGGGACTTCACCGTGGGGCTGACGCTGTACGACGACTTCGACAGCCGGCCGCCCGGCGGGTCGGGATCGGCCAACGACTACGGTACGTCCTTCACCGTGGGCTGGGCGTTCTGACGAACGCTGCAACTTCTTACCCGACAACTACGTAGAGACTGCCATTCTGGCGCCTTTTGGGGGCACGCAGCTTGCCTTGTGCGACCCCGGTAGCATCATGCGCATCTCATACCTGATCGAGGAGTGACGGCGATGTCGTCGAAGATTATCGGGATCGACCTGGGCACCACCAACTCCGTCGTGGCGGTGATGGAGGGCGGCGACCCCGTCGTCATCCCCAACGCCGAGGGCGGGCGCACTACCCCGTCGGTGGTGGCCTTCACCAAGGACGGCGAGCGGCTGGTGGGGCAGGTGGCGAAGCGGCAGGCGGTCACCAATCCGCAGCAGACGATCTTCTCGATCAAGCGGTTCATGGGCCGGCGCATCGCCGAGGTGACCGAGGAGATGAAGCGCGTGCCCTACCGCGTCGTCCCCGGCACCAACGAGCTGGCGTCGGTCGAGATCCAGGGCAAGCGGTATACGCCGCCCGAGATCTCGGCGATGATCCTCCAGAAGATGAAGCAGACCGCCGAGGACTACCTCGGCTACAAGGTCGAGAAGGCTGTGGTCACGGTGCCCGCGTACTTCAATGACGCGCAGCGCCAGGCGACCAAGGACGCCGGCAAGATCGCGGGTCTCGACGTGGTGCGGATCATCAACGAGCCCACCGCGTCGGCCCTCGCGTACGGCCTCGACAAGAAGAAGGAGCAGACGATCGCGGTCTACGACCTGGGCGGCGGCACCTACGACATCTCGGTCCTCGAGCTCGCCGAAGGCGTCTTCGAGGTGAAGTCGACCAACGGCGACACGCACCTCGGCGGCGACGACTTCGACCAGAAGATCATCGAGTGGCTGGTCACCGAGTTCAAGCGGGACCAGGGCATCGACCTGTCGAAGGACCCGATGGCGCTGCAGCGCCTCAAGGAGGCCGCGGAGAAGGCCAAGATGGAGTTGTCCAGCGCGATGCAGACGGAGCTCAACCTCCCCTTCATCACGGCGGACCAGTCTGGCCCGAAGCACCTCAACCTGTCGCTGTCGCGCGCCAAGCTCGAGCAGCTGGTGGACGACCTGGTGCGGCGCACCATTCCACCGATGGAGCAGGCGCTCAAGGACGCGGGGCTCAAGCCGGGCGACATCCACGAGGTGATCCTGGTCGGCGGCCAGACGCGGATGCCGAAGATCCAGGAGACGGTGCAGAAGTTCTTCGGGAAGGAGCCGCACAAGGGGGTGAACCCCGACGAGGTCGTCGCGATCGGCGCGGCCATCCAGGGGGGCGTGCTGGCCGGCGAAGTGAAGGACGTGCTGCTGCTCGACGTCACGCCGCTGTCGCTCGGCATCGAGACGCTCGGCGGGGTCACGACGGCGCTGATCCCCCGGAACACCACGATCCCGACCAAGAAGTCGGAGATCTTCTCGACGGCGGAGGACACCCAGACCACGGTCGAGATCCACGTGCTGCAGGGCGAGCGCCAGATGGCGCTCGACAACCGCACCATCGGCAAGTTCCAGCTGACCGGGATCCCGCCCGCTCCACGGGGCATCCCGCAGATCGAGGTCACCTTCGACATCGACGCCAACGGCATCCTGCACGTGTCGGCCAAGGACCGCGCTACGTCCAAGGAGCA
>Ga0210073_1000096_pt1 | contig 17473 bp, 15 predicted proteins | sample Browns_ThreeSqC__2_FD_184853 | JGI IMG/M metagenome (GOLD analysis project Ga0210073, IMG submission 184853) | Wetland microbial communities from San Francisco Bay, California, USA, that impact long-term carbon sequestration - Browns_ThreeSqC_D2... | ecosystem: Environmental > Aquatic > Marine >...
CCAGGCCACGAGCGGCGCCCTGACCCCCGTCAACTTCACCGCCACCGGCACCGTGGGCGCCGCGACCCAGATGACGATCAGCGCGGGCAACGGCCAGTCGGCCACCGTCGGCACCGCGGTCACGACCGCTCCGGCGGTGCTGGTCCGCGACGCGTTCAACAACCCGGTCGCCGGTGTCTCCGTGACGTTCACCGTCACGGGCGGCGGCGGGTCGCGCACCGGCTCCCCGGCGGTCACCAGCGCGAGCGGCATCGCGACGGTCGGCAGCTGGACGCTCGGCACGACGGCGGGGGCCAACACCCTCCAGGCCAGCGCCACGGGGCTCACCCCCGTCAACTTCACCGCGACCGGCACCGCGGGCACCGCAACCCAGCTCGCGTTCACCGCGCAGCCGAATAACGCGACTGCCGGCGCCGCGATCGCGCCCCCGATCCAGGTGACGGCCCGCGATCAGTTCGGCAACACGGCAACCAGCTTCGCCGGCGACGTGCGGCTGACGATCTTCAACAACCCGAATTCCGGCGTTCTCGACGGGACCACCACCATCGCCGCCGTGAACGGAATCGCCACCTTTAGCGCGGTCGACATCGACGAGGCTGGCGTCGGGTACACCCTGCAGGCGAGCCGCATGGGCGGCCCGGCCCTGACGACCGACATCAGCACCGCGTTCAACATCACCGCGGGCGCGGCGACCCAGATGACGATCAGCGCCGGTGACGGCGAGTCGGCCACCGCCGGCACGAACGTCGGCATCCCCCCGGCGGTCCTCATCCGCGACGCCTTCAACAACCCGGTGGCCGGGGTTTCCGTGACGTTCACCGTCACGGGGGGCGGCGGGAGCACCAACCCTGCGTCGCCCGCAACGGTGGTAACCGGCGCGAACGGCATCGCCACCCTCGCCGGCTGGACCCTGGGCGGCGCGCCGGGCCCCAACGCCATCGAGGCCACGAGCGGCGCACTGACTCCGGTGACGTTCAACGCTACGGGGACGTAGTGAGCCCCATCGCGGGTGGCTGCCCCGGGCTGACCGCCCCGTGAACGCACCGAGTACCCCGCCACCCATGCCGTAAGTCCCGGTACCGTCCGGGTTTCGCCGTAGTATCTTTGTGCTCTATGATCTGTCCGCGCTGTACCGTCGCCGAGATCTCCGCGGAAACGCACACGTGCGTGTTGTGCGGCTATGCCCCCGGCGGCGTGCAGCTGCAGGTCGAGGACGCGCTGGACGAGGCCGCGCACGAGGAGCTGGCCGGCCAGTTCGACATCGATACCGTCATCTCCCAGGAACCGCAGTCGATCCTGTACGCCGCGCGCGAGAACGCCACCGACCGGCGCCTCACCCTGTGGGTGCTGCCGCGGCGCCTCTTCCGGGAGGCCCAGCTCGAGGAGCGGTTCCAGAAGGAGATGAAGGCCGCGACGGTGCTCGACCACCCGCACGTCGTGCCGGTGCTGCGCTTCGGATCGACGACGAGCCTGCTCTGGTCGGTCACCAAGCGCGTGGGACAGCGCTCGCTGGCAGCCCTGCTCCAGGAGCGCGGCCCCCTCGACCTCCAGGCCTGTCTGCGGATCGCCGAGCAGATCGCGAGCGCGCTGCAGTACGCGCACCGGCGCGGCATCGTACACGGCGACCTGCGCCCCGGCACGATCTTCATGGACGAGGCCGGCTGGGCGTTCCTCACGGGCTTCGCCGCGGCCCGCCTCACCCGGGAGGCGACGGCCCAGAGCGGCGAAACACCGCGCGCGCCCTATGCCGCCCCCGAGGACGCGCCGGGGCGCCAGCCGACGCCCGCGTCCGACCAGTTCGCCCTCGCCGTCATCATCCACGAGTGCCTCACCGGGACGCGGCCGGTCCCGAACGACACCTCCGTGCCCGCGGAGCTCCCCGGCCACGTCGCGACGGCCCTGCGGCGCGCCCTGCACCCCGATCCCGCCGGCCGCTACCCGTCGGTCTCCGATTTCGTATCGGCCTTGAGCCTCACGGCCGCCGTGGCACCCCCGGCGCCCCTGGAGCGGCCGGCGCTCGCACAGCCGCAGGGCCGCGAAGGAGGCCAGCGCCTGCTGCGCGTCGATCGCTACCAGGGCCCGCGCAACCCGCGCCGCATCGGGCTGAGCATCGCCGTCGTGCTCGGGCTGATCGTCCTGTACGAGGTCTGGACGCCGCCGACCCGCGCGCCCGCACCGCGCTCCGTCGCCATGCCCGGCCCGCGCCGGGTGGACACCCTCGTCGTGCCGTCCGCCACGCCCATCAACCCGTCCGGCGGCCCCGCCCGCCCCGCCCCGGTGCGGCGGCCGAGCCCGACGATGTCCGCCGCCGAGCCGGGGCTGCTGTTCATCAACTCGAGCCCGTGGGGTGACGTCTACGTCGATGACCGGCTCGTCGGCACCACGCCGCTCGCCAGCGTGTCGGTCGATCCGGGCGAGCACCGGCTGCGCGTCATGCGGGAGGGATTCGAGACCTACGAGCAGACCGTCTCGGTCGCCCCCGGACAGCAGCTGCGGCTGACCAACATCACGCTGCGGAGCACGCCGTGAGGCGCGCCCTGGTGATCGCCACGGCGCTGTGGCTGCCCGCCGCCACCCGCGCGTTGCCGGCCCAGACCGCCGACGAGCTCGTCACCCAGGGCATCGCGGCCTACAACGCGCTCGAGTACGACGCCGCCGCCGCCCTGCTGCGCCGCGGTCTCGGCCTCGCGGGGCCCGGCGCCCTGCCCTACGACACCCGCGCCCCCATCCTGGTGTACCTCGGTGCGACCGAGATCTTCCGGGCCCAGCGCGACTCCGCGGCGAGCGCCTTCCGCCAGGCGCTCCGCACCGATCCGCGTCACCGCCCCGACCCGCTCGTCTTCCCGCCGGCCGTCGCCAATGCCTTCGACGCGGTGCGGCGCACGACCGCCTACGTGCGCGTGAGCGTGCCTCCCGACACGTCCATCGTGCTCGGCTCGGAGCTCTACGCCGCGCGGCTCGACGCGAGCGCCCTGCACAACATCACGGTCGACCTGCTGCAGCGGGACTCGGTCCTCGTGCGCCGGCTGTACTCGGGCCCGATCGCCGACAGCCTCATCGTCCGCTGGGAAGGCCTCGACGAAGCCGGCCGCGCGGCATTCGAGGGACAGCTGATCCTGCAGGTGGCGTCGCAGAACCCGACCGGCGGCGGACGCCGCATCCAGATCCCGCTCACCACCGTCAGCCGCCCGCGCGACTCCCTGCCCCTGCCGCCGCCGCCGGCCGACTCCCTGTTCCTGCCGGAGCGCGTGTCGAAGGCGCCAGCGCGGCGGTCCCTGGGAGCCGGCATCCTCACGGGCCTCGCGGCCATCGTGCTGCCGGCGCTGCTGACCGAAGAAGGCGGGTCTGCGTCCAGCCGGTACCTGGTGGCCGGGGCCGCCACGACGGCCGGCATCCTCGGGTGGGTCGCCGCCCGGCCGGGACGCCCCATCCCGGACAACATCCTGGCGAACCAGTTGATCCGCGATGCCTGGCGCCGCGAGTACGATGGCGTCATCGCCGAGAACCAACGCCGCCGGAGCGAATCGGTCCTGTTCGTCAGTGCGGGACTCGCGACGGCCGAGGAGCTGCGATGAGAGCCGCGCTGCGCGTACTGGTCGTCCTGGGGGTGGCCGCCGCCGCGCCCGCGCCCGCGCCGGCCCAGCGCGTCGCGGTAGGGGCCGCCCTGTGGGGCGCCGGGGTCAAGGCGCGCAGCGTATACCCGGGGGGCCGCGAGGCGCTGAGCGGCCCGGTGGTGGGGTTCGACGCGCGCCTGAGCATGGGGCGGTGGGGGCTGCGCCTCGGCTACGGACAGGGCAGTCTCGATCCCGACACCCTGGGGCCCAACGCGCGCGACTACGTCGACGGGTCCGTCGACGTGAGCTTCCGGCCCATCCCGACTCTCGAGATCGGCCTGGGACCGTACGCTCGCGCCTACACGTCCGACCGGGGGACGCAACGCTGGCTGTTCTGGCAGCTGCGGGCGCGCTACGAGGCCGGCATCATCACGCCCGACGTCCGCGGCTACGCGGAGGTATGGAACGGATTCTCCGGCACGGTCAACGCGGCCGAGCAGTACGACGGCTCCCGCGGTGGCGCCGCGGGGTTGCATTGGCGGATCTCCCGGCTGAAGGGGGCCCCCGTCACGCTGACGATCGGATACCTGATCGACGAGGCGCGCGCCGGCGGCGGGACGCGGCGCGAGACCGTCGAACGGACCTGGCTGGCGATCGGCGTCGGCCGGATCTGAGCCGCGCCGCCCCCGTCCTTCGGGGCTAGTGCTTCAAGCCCGCCCGGTCGGCAAATTCCCGGGCTGCGGCTTCCTGGTCCGGCGTCAAGTGCGCCGGAATGTCCACCCGCACCTCCACCAGCTGATCGCCCCGCCGGCCGCCCTTCTCGGTGCCGTGACCGGGGATGCGGAACCGCTGCCCGTGCTGCGTCCCGGGCGGGACCTTGAGCACCACGCGGTGCCCGTCGAGCGTCCGCACCTTGAGGCGCGTGCCCAACATCGCCTGCGCCACGTTGACGGGCACGACGCACACCACGTGGTGGCCCTCGCGATGGAAGAACGCATCGGGCTCGACCTGGAACACCACGTTCACATCGCCTTTGCCCCGGGCGCCCTGGCCCTTGAGCCGCACCTTCGCGCCGTCCTCGGTGCCGGGAGGCACCGTGATCATCAGGCGCTTCTCCACCTTGACCTCGCCCGCCCCCTGACACGTCGGGCAGCGAGACGACGGCACCTTGCCCTTCCCGCGGCACACCGGGCAGGGCCGGTTGACGGCGAACCCGCCCTGCCCGAACGAGATCGTGCCCCGGCCACGGCACTCACCGCACTGCGTCACCGTGGCCCCGGGAGCCGCGCCCGAACCGCCGCAGCCCGGGCACACCTCCGTCATCGGCACGGTGACCGGGATCTGCCCGCCCAGGGCCGCCACCCGGAACGGCACGCGCACCGTGGTCTCGACGGCCTCCTCGGCCTCCTCCCGCCCGCGGCGCCCGAAGATCGAGCTGAACAGGTCGCCCAGCCCGCCCATGCCGCCGATGTCCCCGAGGTCGAACTCCACGCCGGGGCCGCCGCCCCCCGGCGCTCCCGGGGTCCCGCGTCCCCCCCCGGCGAACGCGCCGTAGCGCCGCAGCCGGTCGTACTTCTTGCGCTTCTCGGCGTCGCTCAGGACGTCGTGCGCCTCATTGATCTCCTTGAAGCGCTCGGCCGCCTGCGGGTTGTTGGGGTTGCGGTCGGGATGGTGCTGCTTCGCGAGCCGCCGGTACGCCTTCTTGATCTCGTCCGTGGTCGCGCCCTCGGCCACCCCGAGCACCCGGTAGTAGTCCTTGGCGGCGGTCATGCGGCCGCGTCATCCGCGCCGGTGGGCCCTCGCCAGGTGAGCACCAGCACCCGCGCCGGCCGCAGCAGCCGCTCCCCCAGCCGGTAGCCCGGCTGCAGCACCGTCCCGACGGTGTGGTCCTGCGCCGCCTCGGAGGCGGGTGCCGTGGTCACCGCTTCGTGGACCACCGGGTCGAACGGCACGCCCGCCTGGTCGATGCGGACGAGCCCCGCGGCCGTGAGCGCCTTCCAGAACTTGCGCTCGACCAGGTCGATGCCGTCGTGCAGCGTCTTCGTGTCCGTCCCCGCGGGGTCCACGTGCGCGAAGCGCGCCAGGTCGTCCAGCCCGTCGAGCACCCGCCCCACCAACTCGGCCTGCGCCAGCGCCGTCAGCTCGGCCCGCTCGCGCGCCGTCCGGCGCCGGAAGTTGTCGAACTCGGCCGCCAGCCGGAGGTGCCGGTCCTTGAGGGCGTCGAGCTCCCCCTCGAGGCGGGTAATGGCCTCCTCGGGCGGCTCGGCCAGTGCCCCCGGAGGCGGCGGGGCGGCGTCCTGGTCCTTCGCTTCGGAATCCGTCATGGTCTCGTCAGTCCGTGGCAACGGTCGTGCCGTTCCAGTTACGCCGGATTGGCGGATGCACCCGCCGCGTACCGTGTAAGCTGTTCTGTGACAATACGATATGCCGACGCAGCGCGTCTGTCGAGTCTGCGGCCCCCTACGGCGCCCGCGTCGCCGCGGTTGCAGGGTCCGCCAGGAACGCGAGGACGTCATCCACCACCCGCTCCCGCTGGGGGTCGTTCAGGATCTCGTGGTACATCTCGCCGTACCAGCGCACGGCCGCCGGCGCCCGCAGGCTGTCGGCGAACGCGCGCGCCGCCGCGACGTCCACGATCCGGTCCTCGCCGGCGAGCAGGAACAGCACCGGGCTTTCCACCCTCCCGGAGTCGGCGGCCACAGCGCGCTGGGCCCAGCGGATCTCCCGCCAGGCCCCGAGCGTCATGCGCCGGTGCACGGCGGGATCGGCCCGGTAGGCGGCGTTGCTCGCGGGGTCGCGGCTCAGGTGCTCGATGTCGATGTCGGCGGGCACGGCCAGCCCGGGCCAGAGCTCGCCCAGGAGGCGCTCCGCCAGCTGCTTCCACAGCGGGATGGCGTACGGCAGGCCGAGGAACGGCCCCGAGACCACCGCCGCGGCCGGCGGCACCGTCGGCTGGGTCTCGAGGTATCGCAGGACGACGAGCGCGCCGAAGGAATGACCGAGCAGGACCTGCGGGACGTCGGTGCGGCCGCGGACGACGCGCCGGAACGCCTGCAGGTCCCCGAGCAGCTGGCTGAAACGCGACAGATGTCCCCGGTGGCCCCCCGAGCGCCCGTGCCCGCGAAGGTCCGCGACGTACGTCGCGAGCCCGGCGTCCCGCAGCCGCGCGCCGAGCCACGCATAGCGGCCGGCGTGCTCGAACCATCCGTGCGCCACGAGCACCGCGGCCCGCGGGGGCCCGTCGGGCTCGTAGCCATCGTAGACCAGGGTGGTGGCGTCGGGCGCGGTGAACGTCGCCATCACGCGCCGGCCAGCAGGCGGCGGAGCAGGTTGAGCGCCCCCTGGGCGGCACGGGCCCGGATCTCGTCGCGGTCCCCACCGAACACCACGCGCACGGCCCGCGCGGCATCGCCCCACTGCGCGGCGAGCCACACGGTGCCGACGGGCTTCTCCGGTGTGCCGCCGGCGGGTCCCGCGATGCCGGTCACGCCCAGGGCCGCGGCGGTCCCGAACGCCGTGCGGGCGCCGGCCGCCATCGCCCGGGCGACGGGCTCCGACACGGCACCGTGGGCGGCGAGCAGCTCGGCGGGCACCGCGAGGCGGTCGATCTTGACCGCATCGGCGTAGGCCACCTCCCCACCGAGGAAGACCGCGGACGCGCCCGGCACCGCGGTGAGCCGCGCGCCGAGCAGTCCGCCGGTGCACGATTCGCCGACCGCGAGGGTCGCCCCCCGGGCGCGCAGCATCTCGAGCACCACCGCGGCGAGGTCCGCCTCGTCCTCCCCGTAGCAGTGCTCCGCGATCGCGTCCCGCAGCCGGCCCGCGCCGGCGGCGAGCCGCGCATCCGCGTCGCCGGCCGCGAGGTCCCAGGCGGTGAGTCGGAGATCGACGCCGTCCACGGACGGCAGGTAGGCGAGGGTGAGGGGCGCCAGGTCCGGCTCGAGCGGCCCGACCCGGTCCGCGATGGTCGATTCGGCGACGCCGGTGGTCCGCACGGTGCGCGAGCGGACGACGCGCGCCGCGCCCGCGACCCGCTGCCCGAGACGGGGCAGCACCTCTTCGTGCAGCAGGCCCCGCATCTCGCGCGGCACGCCCGGCAACAGGATGGCGATGCGCCCGGCGGGGTCTTCGAGCCAGATCCCCGGGGCCGTGCCGCGGGGATTGGGCAGCACGGTGGCGCCCGCGGGGACTTCGGCCTGCGTCCGGTTGCTGGCGGCCATGGGCCACCGCCCCATGCGCCGCGCCCGCTCCTCGAGGCTTTGCGCCACGTCCGGGTCGGTGACGAGCGGCCGTCCGAACAGGTCCGCCACGACGGCCTTGGTGGCGTCGTCCTGCGTGGGACCCAGTCCGCCCGTGGTGATCACGATCCCGGTGCGATCGAGCGCCTCGGCGACGGCGGCGCGGATGTCCGCCGGCACGTCCGAGACCGCCGTGCGGCGCACCAGCCGGATGCCGGCGGCGGCGCATGCGCGCCCGACTTCCGCGCCGTTGGTGTCGACCGTGAACCCCAGGAGCAGCTCGGTGCCCACGGTCACCAGCTCGACGTTCACCGCAGCAGCGCGCGGTACCGGTAGAGATAGACCAGCAGGGAGTACACGGTCAGGACGACCGCGCCGAGCAGCGTCACCGCCACCACGATCGCGTGGAACTGGTCCCACACGTCGCGGAACCAGCCGGCCAGCTTGAGCTCGGCGACCGCGTCCTTCCACGCGAACCAGGCGAGCGTGGCTCCGATGAACACCGCCTGGAACGTGGCCTTGAGCTTCCCCGGCCCCGCCGCCGGGATCACGACGCCTTTGCGCTTCGCGAACCACCGGAACAGCGTGATCAGCACCTCGCGGCCCACCAGGATGATCGCGACCCACACCGGCAGGCTGCCCCACCACGGCAGGCGGTAGTCGGTGAGGATGGTCGGGTGGCGCGTCATCCAGAAGATGGGCACCAGCGTCGCGAACAGCAGCAGCTTGTCCGCGATCGGGTCGAGGAACTGTCCCAGCTCGGAGACCTGATTGTGCTTGCGGGCGATGTAGCCGTCGACGGTGTCGCTGATGGCGGCGGCGCAGAAGATGACGAATGCCAGGACCTTGGGCCAGTACCCCTCGATGAACGGCAGCAGGGCGATGACCGGCGTCAGGCCGATGCGAACCAGGGTGATGATGTTCGGCAGGGTCCAGTGCATCAGGCCCCCGGCTCAGCTCAGCGTCTTCAGCACCATCTTGCTGACGACCTTGAGCGTCTCGAAAACCCCGTCGCCGCGGACCGCGACCGCCTCGACGTACGGAGCCCGACCGATCCACTGATCCTCGACCCGGTCCACGATGGTCTGACCGGGGTTGGCCGGGTCGGGGGTGACCTTCTGGAGCGCCGGGTCCTCGACGGGCCACCCGGGGTTGAGCGACGCCTGCAGGTCCCGCACGGGCGCGGCGTTCGGCAGGTCGCGCTTGTTGTACTGGACCACGAACGGGATCCTGGTGAGGTCGTAGCCGTACTCCGCCATGTTGTCGTACAGGTTCTGCATCGACTCCACGTTCGCTTCCATGCGCTCCATCTGGCTGTCGGCCACGAACACGATGCCGTCCACGCCCTTGAGGATCAGCTTGCGGCTCGCGTTGTAGTACACCTGCCCCGGCACCGTGTAGAGGTGGAACCGCGTCTTGAACCCGCGGATCGTCCCCAGGTCCACGGGGAGGAAGTCGAAGAACAGCGTGCGCTCCGTCTCGGTCGCGAGCGAGATCATCTTGCCGCGGGTGTTGGGCGATACCTTGCCGTACACGTGCTCCAGGTTCGTCGTCTTCCCGCCGAGCCCGGGCCCGTAGTACACGAGTTTGCAGTTGATCTCGCGGGACGCGTAGTTGATCATCGACATGGTCGCGTCCCCCTATCCGAACAACCGGTCAATTTCGTCTTCCGCTCCCTCGAGCACGCGATGGTCCGTCGCGGGCGCCGTTCCCACCCGGTTGAACATGTCCTCCAGCACCCGGGCGAGCTGCTCGACCACGGGCTTCGCCTTCAGCTTGACCAGGCCGAGCGTCGCGCGCTGGTCGAACAGCACCACGAGGATGACGCGCTTCGCGACGTCGGCGAGCAGCATCGACTCCCGCTCGCCCTGGTGCACCAGCGACGCGAACTCCGGCTCGCCGATCATCCGCGCGAGCTGGTCGTTGGCGCTGAAGTCCGCCGCGGTGAGCGACGCGAACGCCGTGGGATCGAACTGCGGCGTTTCGCCGACCGTGGTGACGAGCTGGCCGGTACGGTCCACCAGCAGCGCGCACCGCGCGTTGGTCTCGCGCAGGAACGCCGTCAGATGCACCTGGATCTGCCGGTAGTGGTCCTCGCTGAACGACCAGCTCGCCGCACCTGTCATCCGTCGCCCCGGTTAGTCGGCCTCGGACATCTCGCGCCGCGCCGCCAGCGCCTGCGCGATCGTCACGCCGTCCGCGTACTCGAGATCGCCACCCATCGGCAGGCCGCGCGCGATGCGGGTGACGCGCACCCCCGTCGCCGCCAGGACCTGTTGGAGGAACGTCGCCGTCACCTCGCCCTCCATCGACGGGTTGGTCGCGATGATGACCTCCCGTACCGCCCCACCCTCGCGCACCCGTTCCAGCAACGCGTCCACCCGCAGGGCCTCGGGCCCCACCCCCTCGAGCGGCGAGAGCCGCCCGCCCAGGACGTGGAAGCGGCCGCGGAACCGCCCGGCCCGCTCGATCGCGCCCACGTCCGCCGACTCCTCCACCACGCACAGCACCGTGGCGTCGCGGCGGGGATCGGCGCAGATCGCGCACGGGTCCGCATCGGTCAGGCTGCCGCACGTCCCGCACGCCCGCACCCGCTCGCGCGCCGCGCTGATCGCCCGGGCGAGGCTGGCCGCCGCGTCGGGCGGCTGCTTGAGCAGATGGAACGTGAGCCGCTGGGCCGTCTTCCGCCCGATGCCGGGGAGCTTGGCCAGCTCCCGGACCAGCTCCTCGATCGCCGACACCGATGCCCTACAGCGGCAACTGGAACGGGAACGGCAGACCCGAAGCCAGCTTGCGCACTTCCGTCTGGTACAGCTCGGCGGCACGCTGCTGCGCCCCGGCTACCGCGGCGAGCACGAGGTCCTCCAGCATCTCCACATCACCCTGCCGGACGGCGTCCGGCGCGATCCGGATCGACCGGATCTGCCCGCGGCCGTCGGCCGTGACCCGCACGATGTCGCCGCCGGCCGATGCTGTGACCGTCTGACCGGCCAGCTGCGCCTGGATCTCGGAGATCTTGCCCTGCACCTGCTGGCTGAGCTGCAGCAGGTTCGATAAATCCGCCATACGTCGAAAGTTACCGCTCGCCCGGGGGCCGGGCAAGTTACTCCATCAATTCCAGGTCCAGCGCGTCCACCGCGTCGGACAGCGTGGGGTCCTTCTCCCGCAACACTTTGAGCCGCTCGGCGTCCGCCGCCCGGGGCGTGAGGCGGGCCGCGCGCGGCGGCGCGTCCGCGGCGGGGGCCGGGGCGCCGATGCGGACCCGCACCGGCCCCTCGACCCACGGCCCGATCAGGGCCGCGATCGCCTCGTGCTTGTGCGTCAGGCCCTCGAGGTGCGCCGCATCACCCGCGCGCACCGTCACCACCGCCCCCTCGACCGCGGCGACGTCCGATCCGGCCAGCAGCGTGCCGAGCATCGGGCTCGCGGCACGAGCGCCCCCGGAGATCCGCGGCCACAGCTCGCGCAGCCGCGCGAGCGCGAGCGGTCCCCGCACGGCCGCCGGCCCCGCGGGAGCCGTCGGTGCGGCCGGCGCGGCCGCGGCGCCCGGCGGCGCGATGACCACCGGTGCGGGGCCCGCGTCGCGGAGCATCGCGGACGGCCCGCCCCCCGGACCAGGGGACGGCACGGTGCTGCGCGGCCGGGCGGGCGCGGGCCCCGGCTCGCCGCGCGATCCCGGGTCCGCGGCGCTGCCGTCCAGCGCGCGCAGCACCGACTCGAGCTCCACGGTCCGGTCCATCAGCGCCCAGCGCAGCAACAGCAATTCGACCGCGAGCCGGGGATTCCCGCTCTGCTTGATCTGCGGCTCGGCCTGCGCCAGGGCGGCGAGCAGGCGCACCACGTCGCCCGGCGGCAGGTCGGCCACGCGCTGCTGCACCACCGCCTGCAGCCCCTCCGTGAATCCCTCCGCCCGGCCGCCCAGCCCCGCGAGGAGCACGGCGCGCAGCACGTCGCCCGCCCCGGCGACGAACTCCTCCAGGTCGGCGCCGGCCTCGAACAGGCGGCCCACGAGGGGGAAGACGGCGGCCGCGTCCCGCGCGGCGATCAGGCGCAGCAGCTCGCCGTAGACGTCGTCGGGGATCAGCCCGAGCACCTCGCGCACGCGATCCGCCGTGAGGGGCCCTTCGCCGAACGCCCGCACCTGGTCGATGATGGAGAGCGCATCGCGCATCCCGCCGTCGGCGCTCCGGGCGATGAGCCGCAGGGCGTCGTCCTCGGCCGCGATCCCTTCGGCGGCGAGCACCTGCTGCAATCGACCCACGATGGCGCCGGGCCCGATGCGCCGGAAATCGAACCGCTGCAGGCGCGACAGGACCGGGGCGGCGCTCTGGAAGATCTTCTGCGGCTCCGTGGTCGCGAACACGAACACCACGCGGGGGGGCGGCTCCTCGAGGATCTTGAGCAGCGCGTTCCAGGCCTCGCGCGTCAGCATGTGCGCCTCGTCGACGATGTACACCTTGTGGCGGTGCTCCGCGCTCGCCGCGTACATCGCCCGCTCCCGCAGGTCCCGCGCGTCGTCCACGCCGCGGTTGGACGCGGCGTCGAGCTCCACGACGTCGAGGTTGACGGACCCGGCCCACACGCGTGCGCACGAATCACATTCGCCGCAGGGCTCGCCCGGCGCCCCGGCCGCCGCATGCTCGCAGTTGAGCGCCATCGCGAGGATCCGCGCCGCCGTCGTCTTGCCGACGCCGCGCGGGCCGGCGAAGAGATAGCCATGCGCGACGCGCCCCTGGGTGACGGCACCCCGCAACGCCGCCGCGACGTGGTCCTGGACGATGAGGTCGGCGAACCGCTTGGGCCGGTACTTGCGGGCGAGGGCGATCATGGCAGACGCGGAACGCGGAACGGGGAACGTGGAACGGACAGGCCGATCATGTGGCGCCGATCCCGGGGGTGGGGACGGGAACGGACGCGGGCCTGGTGTTCCGCGTTCCGCGTTCCGCATTCCGCAATGGAATTGCCCCGGGCACCCCGCGGCAACTTCCGGATTCGCTGAGCGCTGCTCCCTGCGGGGGCCTGACGCGGTTCGCGAGCGGAAGCCCCGCGGACCCGGGGCACCCGGAAGATAGTGGGGGGGAGGCGCGTCGCCTAGCGGGGGCTGGCGCAGCGGGCGGGCGCGCCCGACTGCACCACGGCGACGAAGTCGGCGCGCACGCCGGCGGCCGTGAAGGCGAGGTTGGTCGATCCCGGACTGCGGCCCCGCAAGGTGACCTGCGCCACGTCGCTGCCGCCGCCGACCCGGGCCACGTCCACCACCTTGCGGTCCCCCGCCGACACGCGCACCGCGCCCGGCGGCACGGGGTTGCCGTAGGCGTCGGCGGCGGTGACGGTGAGCGTGCTGGTCGTGTCCGCGGGGATCACCACCCGCGCCGCGAGCTCGGCCCCGCAGGTCAGCCGCAGGTGCGCCGCCGGCCCGGGAAGCGCCACGAGCGTGACCTGCCGCTCGATCGTGCCGACCCGCGCGACGACGGTCGCCGTCCCGGCGCGCTCCCCCAGCCGGACCCGGATCGCCACCCGCCCGTTCGCGTCGGTGCGGACGCTGTCGGGCTCCACCACGGCGTTGACTCCCGACACCACCACCAGCTGGTTCGCCACACCGGCGTTGGCGGTGTCACGGACCTCGAAGACGACCACCTCGCTCAAGCGGGCGCCCACCCGCCCCCGCTGGCCCTGCCCCGCCACGAACCCGGTGCGCGCCGGCGCCACCGGCGCCGGCAGCACGACCTCGACCGAATCCACCGCGCGCCCGCCGGCGCGCAGCACCAGCCGCGCGTCACCGCGGAACGCGCCGGCGCTGAGCGTGAACGTGGCCCGGCCCCGCGCGTCCGTCGTGGCGGACTGCGGCGGGACCGCCCCCGCCGACGCCACCAGGTCGATCCGCTGCCCGCCCACCGCGTTGCCCAGTGCATCGCGCAGCGCCACGGCGAGCGTCTGCTCGCGCCCCGCGGTGAGCTCGACGCGCCGCGGCCGCACGTCCGCCGTGAACGGGCCCGCGGGGCGCGCGGTGACGCTCACGCCGGTGCGCCCGGTCAGCGCGTCCCCGGACGCGGTCGCCACCGTCAGCGGATAGGTCGCGACCGCGGATCCGAGCGGGACCGCGAACACCGCCATGCCGCGCTCGTCGGTCGTGGCTTCCACGTCCCTTCCGGCCCCGCCCGCGATGGCCCCGCTCCCCCGCAGCGTGAGCGCGAGGCTGGCTGCGGGAGCGCCGCCGCGCCGGACCTCGACGCGCACCAGCGCCTCGCCCCCCGCCGCGCCGGTGATCTCCTCGGCCGGCACGCGCACGACGAGAGCATCGGCCGTGCGACGGCAGTTGGCGATGGCCCGCAGCATCGCCTCGTCCGCCCCCACCGCGCGGAGATCGCCGCGATCGCGCTCGCTCGGCGTGAAGTTGGTGCAGTTGCGCCGGAGGATCGTGGTGATCTCCTCCTTGCCGAGCGTGCGGCCGGTGAGCAGCCGGACCAGGTCGCTCTTGGACAGGGGTCGCGGCGGCGTGGCCTGGGCCTCCCCGGAGACCACGGCCACGGCCAGCGCGATCGCGAGGGCGGCGACCCTCATGGTGCGCTGCAGCCCGCGCGCACGAAATCGCGCCGCATCGCGTCCACCCGGTCGGCGAGACGAACGTCCCGTGCCTGCCGCCCGGCGTCGAGCGGCAGCGCCAGGCCCCGCCGCATCGTCCGGTACGTCCCCCACAACGAGTCCACGGCGGCGTACCCGCGGGCCAGGCCGTCGCAGCCGAGCAGCCCGTCGTGGTACAGCGCCACCCGCTCCCCGTAGTTGCGCAGCGCGGGACCGAGCGTGTCGCTCAGCCGATCGAGCCGTGCGATCCGCGCCGCGTGGGCGTCGATCGCCGTCACCTCCGTGGGCGCCGGCCCCCACACCCCGAAGATCAACGCCGCAGCGAGCGCCGCCGCCATCCCCACGCCGGCGAGTGCCAGACCCATCGTGCTCCGTCGCCGGCGTCGCCGCCCACCGGCCGTCTGGAATACCCCGGGGTCGGCCACCGCGACGGAGGACCGCCGCGGCGCCGGCGGCGACAGCGGCAGCGGCAGCTGGGCCTCGCGCACCGGGGGACGCTCCGGCGCCCGGGGCGGCTCCGGGGTCCGCGCCGGCTCGGGCGGCAGCGCCGGCCGCACCACACGCAGCGTGGGACGGCGCGACTCCTCGGGGTCGGGCTCGGGGTGGCGCGGGGGCGGCAGGGCGGCCGCCGACGGCCGCGCCGGCGCTTCGGCGGCCAGCACCAGCTCGTTGGTGTGGTAGTTCTTCCACGAGAGCTGCGTGCGCTTGCCGCCGGTGCTGCGCCGCGGCTGGTAGTCGAGCAGCTCGTAGAACGACAGCGGCGAGGAGGCCCAGCCGTGCTCGGGCGTCATGCGGTACAGGCCGCCCGCCGGCCGCAGCCGGTCCGGCCGCACCGCGATCGCGATCTGCCAGGGCTCCGGGAAGTGCGCCCCGTGCGCCGTCACATCGGCGGAGCCCAGGCTCGGATCGCCGCGCGGGAAGCTGCGGTACCACCCCACCAGCTGCGTATGCCGGTGCTCGACCTCGTCCCGGAGGCGGTCCCACACCCGGAGGAAGAGCGGCATCGGATCGTCGTTCTCGATCGGGTAGCGGCAGACGAACACGCCGTCCACCATGAGGTACTGCACCTCGATGTCGGGACAGACGTACAGCTCGCCCGCCAGGAACCCCAGGAGGGGCTCGTTCGGCGAGGCTTCGACGTGCGCGCGGACGGCGTTGAGGACCGACTGGTCGAGGAACACCGGATACCCGCCGCGGCCCATGCCGGTGTCGCGCGAGCCGCGTCCCGCCGGATACCAGAGGATCGAGCGGGCGAGCGGCAACGGCTCGCGCCGGGCTGCCGGTGGGGCATCCCGTACGACCGCGTCCTGGCCCGCGCTCGTCATGAGCGACCCCTCCGGGACGTCACGGTCGAGGACATCCCGACCGGCCGAAATGCGTGTCCACCGCCTCGACGTGCACGTACGCGTCCTGGTCCCGCAGCATCCGCAGCGAGTCGAGCGGCGCGTCGACCCGGCGCCGCTGCGCGTTGTACGCCACCCACAGCCGGTCCACACCCACGAGGGCGCTGGACAGGTTGTGGCAATCCCGCTCCCCCGCGTCGAACACGGCGGCGCGGTCCTGGTACTGGAAGATCGCCACGTCGAGGCTGTCCACCAGGAAGTCGAGCGGCGTGAGGACGTCCGGCACGATCGCCGGGGGCGCACTGCGCCCCGAGTCCGCCGGGGGCGTGACGGCAGGCGGCTCGGCCGTCACCGATTCCACGGGCGTGATCGCCGCGGGCGGGGGCGCGGAGTCCACGGGCGCGGTCGCGACCGGCACGCCCGTCGCCGGCACCTCCGCGCTCCGCGGTCGGATCGCGAACCACCATACCGCCGCGCCCAGCGCGGTCAGCAACGCGAGCACATAGGGCACCCGCACGAGCGATCCGGCGGGCTCGGGCGCGGTCTGGGCCTGGAGCCCGGCCCCGAACGTCCGGCGCGGGGCCACGCGCGACGCGCGAGCCTCCGGCGCGCTCGCGAGACCCGACGGCGGCGACGCCCGCTCGCCACGCAACGCGTCCGGCAGCACCTCGGGCTCGGAATCGGCGCGCGCGCGCTTCGGCGCGAACGCCGGCTCGAGCGGGCTGGCCACCGGCTCCGGGCTCGCCGGCGTGAACGTCACCTCGGCGGACTCGCGCGTGACCCGCCGCCCCGGCGGGGCCGCGCGCCGGGTGGGCGGCGCGTCCACGGGCGTGAAGGTCACCGGGCCCGACTCGCGGCGCCCCGGCGCCGAGGCGGCGGGGGACGGCGGCCGCCGCGCCGGCGACCCGCCGGCCGGCGGGCGCGACCCGGGGCGACCGCCCCCCTCCGCCAGCGGCACCTTGCGGGCCGCCGTCGTGCGGGGTGCGCCGGGCGCCTCGATCGCGGGCATCGATCCGCTCGTCCGCGCCGCCCGCGTGATCGCATCGGCCAGCTCCTGCAGCACCTCGGAGGTCGGACGGTCACGCGACGGGCGCGACAGCGGCGTTGCGCTCACGGCCGGCCGCTCCGTCGGCGTCTGGGCCGCCGGGAGCGCGCGCAGGATATCGAGGCCGCTCGCCGAGTGGATCGACGGACGCAAACGTTCGGGCGGTGCGTGGTCCGGCGCCACGGGCGGCGCCGCCGCCCGGACCGCGGGCGTGGGCGGGCTCGGCGAGGCCGCCGCCGCCGACACCGGCGCGGACCCGGCGACCGCTGCCGGCGTGGCCGGCGCGGGCGCGCGAGGCGGCACCGGCGGCTCGATGATCGGCAGTCCGGCGATGGCTGGATTGCGGGGGCGCGGCCGCACCGGCTCGGGCGCCCGTGGGGCCTCAGGCGCCGCTGCGGCCGCGCTCGCCACGGCCGCGACCTCGCGCTCCCGGGGCGGGACGGCGGTGGCCGCGGCGGGGCCCCGGGTCTCGACCGGCTTGGTGGCTGGTGCCGCCGGCGCCGCCGGTGCCGGCGCCGGGACGGCGTCCGCCACGGGCCGCGCGAAAGCCACGGGCTCCGGGGTCTTTTCGATCCCCGCGCTGATGCGGGCGGCGGGCGGCAGCGGCGGCACCGCGTCCTCGACCGTCGCGGCCAGCGTCAGCCAGCTGGCGCTCCGGTGGAACAGCTTCCGGCCGGCGAGGAGCTCCCACAGCACGACCGCGGCGGCAAA
>Ga0210073_1000097_pt1 | contig 17272 bp, 15 predicted proteins | sample Browns_ThreeSqC__2_FD_184853 | JGI IMG/M metagenome (GOLD analysis project Ga0210073, IMG submission 184853) | Wetland microbial communities from San Francisco Bay, California, USA, that impact long-term carbon sequestration - Browns_ThreeSqC_D2... | ecosystem: Environmental > Aquatic > Marine >...
CCGAGATGCACGATGTAGCCGCCGTAGCGGCGGCGGTTGCGGCCCACCAGCCGCACGGCAGCGATGGCGTACGCTTCGTGGTACTGGCGATGGCGCGCGGTGATGCCGCGCCAGAACTCCTGCACCACGGTGGCGAGCACGAACCCGCCCAGGATGAAGGCGACGAGGGCGTAGTAGTCCCGCATCCCCGCTACGAGCAGCGCCAGTCCCACGAGCACCGCCGCCGCGCCGGGCATGGCGAACTGGCGCTGGATGTTGGCCAGCGACGCGCGGCGCCAGGCGATGAGCGGCCCGATCCCGGTCAGCGCGAGCAGGGCGAGGCCCAGCGGGACGTTCACCTGATTGAAGAACGGCGGCCCCACGGTCACCTTGGTGCCCTGCACCGCCTCCGAGAGGATGGGGAAGAGCGTGCCCCACAGCACGGAGAAGGCGATCCCGATGAACAGCAGATTATTGAAGAGGAAGCTCGCCTCGCGGCTCACCATCGATTCGAGGCGCGTCTCGGCCTCGAGCAGCGGCAGGCGCCTGGCGTACAGCCAGAAGCTCAGCACCGCGCCCGTCACCAGGAAGACCAGGAAGAAGTAGCCGACGCCGGACTGGGCGAACGAGTGCACGCTCGAGATGATGCCGGAGCGCGTGATGAACGTCCCGAAGATGGAGAGGAGCCACGACCCGATGATCAGGCCGAAGTTCCACTTCTTCAGCATCCCCCGTTTTTCCTGGACCATCACCGAGTGCAGGAACGCGGTCATGGTGAGCCACGGCAGGAGCGACGCGTTCTCGACCGGGTCCCAGGCCCAGTAGCCGCCCCAGCCGAGCTCGACGTAGGCCCACCACATGCCGAGCAGGATGCCGATCGACAGGAACAGCCACGAGACGAGCGTCCACTTGCGGATCGCGACGAGCCACTCGACGTCGAGCCGCTTGGAGAGCAGCGCCGCCATGGCGAAGGCGAACGGGATGGTGATCGAGATGTAGCCCAGGTACAGCATCGGCGGGTGGAACACCATCCCGGGGTTCTGGAGCTGCGGGTTCATGCCGCGCCCGTCCACCGGGGTGAACGGCAGGCGGTCGAACGGGTTCGACGCCGCGAGCATCGCCGAAATGAAGAACGCGACGACGATCGACACGATCCCGGCCACGTACGGCAGGTACACGCGGTGGCGGGCGGAGGTCAGGGACATCGCCAGCGTGCCGAACAGCGACAGCACCACCGCCCAGAACAGCAGGCTGCCCTTCTGGCCGGCGTAGAGCGCCGACCACGTGTAGAACGTGGGCAGGTTGCGGCTGGTGTAGGACGCGACGTACTCGACGTTGAAGTCGCGCGTGAACAGCGCGTACTCGAGGCAGCACACGGCGACCAGCAGGGAGCCGGTCGTGGTGTACATGGCGCGCGTCGCGCTCGCCTGCAGGTCGGCGCGCCCCTGCCTGCCGCCCGCGAATCCCATCACCGCGCCCCACAGGGCGACGAGCAGCGCGACCCACAGCGCCAGGTTGCCGAGGATCGTCATGTGGCTTTCGGGACCGCCTCGTAGCGCGACCCGCACTTCGCCAGGACGTCGGTCGCGTGGATCGCGCCGTCCTTCTGCAGGCGGCCCTCGACCACGACCTCGACCGAGTCGGTGAAGGTGTCGGGCGTGATCCCGCGGAACACGACCGGATAGGTCGCGCCCCCGTCCGTGATGCTGAACCGCACCGTCTGCGCGGCGACGTCGCGCTGGATGGTCCCGGGGACCACGCGCGCGCCGACCTTCATGCCGACGTCGTAGAAGGTCGGGTCGGCGGACACCTTGCGGGACAGCTCGCTCGGCGTCAGGAAGTACTGCCCCGTCTCCTTGATCCCCGAGGCCATCAGGTAGCCGACGGACCCGACGATCAGGAGCGCTCCGATGGCGAACTTCATTCCGGCGTTCATAGTCGAATTATACAGTCGAGTTTGAGAATGGCTCCAGTCGCCCGGGTGGCGAGCTGGCAGGGGTCAGGTTGCACCGTAGGCGATCACGGGTGAAGAACTCATGAAGATGCCCTGCGGGGGCCTTAATCGTCCAGCCCGGCTCACTGGCTCACCGTTTGCGGCGGCTCGCGCCCGCCCCCGCCCAGTGCAGCGCCGCGGCGACCGCACGCCGCCACTCGGCGAGGCGCGCCCGGGCCGGGGCCGCCTGCCGCGCCGGCACGAAGCGGGTGAAGCGGCGCCCGGCGAGGAAGTCCTCCGGCCGGCGCCACACGCCCATCGCGAGCCCCGCCAGCCCCGCCGCCCCCAGCGCGGTGGTCTCGAGCATGTCGGGGCGCGTGACCGGTACCCCGAGCACGTCCGCCTGGAACTGCATCAGGAAGTCGTTCGCGGCCGCGCCGCCATCGACCCGGAGGGCCGCGAGCGTGAGCCCCGCGTCGGCGCTCATCGCGTCGAGCACGTCCTTGGTGGAGAACGCCATCGCTTCGAGCGCGGCGCGCGCGAGATGGGCGCGCGTCGTGCCGCGCGTCAGCCCCACGATGGTGCCGCGCGCAGCGGCCTCCCAGTGCGGCGCGCCCAGCCCGACGAAGGCGGGCACGAACACCACGCCCCCGGCGTCGGCGACGCCGCGCGCCAGCGCCTCCGTCTCGCTCGCGTGGGCGATCACGCCCAGGCCGTCGCGCAGCCACTGCACCGCCGCGCCGGCGATGAACACGCTGCCCTCGAGCGCGAAGGCCCGCTCGCCGCGCGGGCCGCACGCCACCGTCGTGAGCAGGCCGTGCCGCGACCGGGCGGGCCGCGCCCCGGTGTGCAGCAGCAGGAAGGCGCCGGTGCCGTAGGTGTTCTTCGCCTGCCCCGCACGCCAGCATCCCTGGCCGAACAGCGCCGCCTGCTGGTCCCCCGCGACGCCGGCGATGGGCAGCGCCCGCCCGACGTGCTCGGCCGCGGCCACGCCGAAGTCGCCGCTCGACGCCCGGATCTCGGGCAGCGCGTGGCGCGGCACGCCGAACACGTCGAGCAGCGCGTCGGCCCAGTCGCCGGCGCGGAGGTCGTACAGCAGGGTGCGTGAGGCGTTGGTATGGTCGGTCGCGAACACCGCGCCGTGCGTGAGCCGGTGCACCAGCCAGGCATCCACCGTCCCGAACACCGCGTCGCCGTGCTCCACCCGCCGGGCGAGGCCGCGGACGTGGCCGAGCAGCCACTCGATCTTGGTGGCGGAGAAGTAGGGATCGAGCACGAGGCCGGTGCGGCGGCGGATCGCAGCCCCGCGGCGGCCGCGCGCCAGCGCGTCGCAGCGCGCCGCGGCGCGGCGGTCCTGCCACACGATGGCGCGGTGCAGCGGCCGCCCGGTGTCGCGCTCCCAGACGCAGACGGTCTCCCGCTGGTTCGTGATCCCGATGGCATCGGGCATCGCGCCGGCCTGCGCGATGGCGTCGCGCGCCGCGGCGAGCGTGAGCTGGAAGAGATCCTCGGGATCGTGCTCGACCTGTCCCGGCGCGGGAAAATGCTGCGGGATCTCGCGGTAGCCGCGGCCGCGCACCTGTCCGCCCTCGTCCACCACGAGCGCGGTCGAGCCCGTGGTCCCCTGATCGAGGGCGAGGATCGTCTTCACGACGGCGCTCCGGTGAACGGCGGCCGCACCAGGCCGCGGTCGGTGAGGAAGCCGGTGACGTAGCGGGCCGGCGTCACGTCGAACGCGGGGTTCCACGCCGCGGTGCCCGCGGGCGCGATCGCCCGCCCCGCGAACGACGTCACCTCGGCGCCGTCGCGGTGCTCGATCGTGATCGCGTCGCCCGCCGCGGTCGCGGGGTCGATGGTGGAGGTCGGCGCCGCGCAGTAGAACGGGACACCGTGGTGCAGCGCCAGCACCGCCAGCGCGTAGGTCCCGATCTTGTTGGCGAAGTCCCCGTTCGCGGCGATGCGGTCGGCGCCCACCAGCACCAGGTCCACCCGGGCCGCCCGCATCAGGGCCCCCGCCGCCGCGTCGGTGACCAGCGTGCAGGGGATCCCGGCGTGCCGCAGCTCCCAGGCGGTGAGTCGCGCGCCCTGGAGCACCGGACGCGTCTCGTCCACCCACACGTGCACGCGGCGCCCCGCCTCGTGCGCCACGTACACCGGCGCGAGCGCGGTCCCGATCCCGCCCGTCGCGAGCGCGCCCGCGTTGCAGTGCGTGAGCACCTGCGCCCCGGGGGGGATGAGCGGCAGGCCGTGCTCCCCGATGCGCCGGCACATCGCCCGGTCCTCGTCGAGGATCGCGCCGGCCTCGGCCGAGAGGCGTTCCCACAGGGCCGAGCCGTCGCCCGGCGCCGCGGCCGCCGCCCGGCGCATCCGGCCGAGGGCGGCCGCGAGGTTCACGGCCGTGGGCCGCGTGGCCTCGAGCTCGGCCGCGAACCCCTCGAGCCGCGCCAGGAAGCGCTCGCGCGGGGCGCCGCGCTCGTCCCGCAGCCCGGCCACGAGGCCCATCGCCGCCGCGATCCCGATGAGAGGGGCTCCGCGCACCCGCAGCGTGCGGATCGCGTCGGCCATCTGCGCGACGGTGTCGAGGTCCCGCGTGACGAGCGCGTCGGGGAGCTCGGTCTGGTCCACGATCCGCACGGCGCCCGCGGGCGTGCGGGCGATGGCCTGTACGCTCATGGCAGAGACAATTGCGGATTGCGGATTGCGGATTGCGGAATCGCCAGGCATGCCACCGAGCCTGCCGCGAGCCTCGTGACGACCCGGTCCATGCCGGCCAATCTGCAGCCGTCCGGCGCCAATCCGCAATCCGCAATTCGCAATCCGCAATGGGTTAAGTTTCCCCCCATGACCTACCAGACCCTCCTCTTCGACGTGCGCGACGGTCTCGCAATCATCACCGTGAACCGCCCCGACAAGATGAACGCGCTCAACGACCAGGTGGTCGACGAGCTGCGCGACGCCATCGAGCGCGTCGCGACCGGCTCCGACATCCGCGGGGCCATCATCACCGGCGCCGGCCAGAAGGCGTTCATCGCCGGCGCCGACATCGGCGACCTGGCGAAGCAGGGCTCGTTCGACGGCAAGCACCGCTCGCTGCGCGGCCAGCGGATCCTGCGCCGCATGGAGACGTGCGGCAAGCCGTTCCTCGCCGCGGTGAACGGGTTCGCCCTGGGCGGCGGCTGCGAGCTGGCGATGGCGTGTCACATCCGCCTCGCCAGCGAGAACGCGAAGTTCGGCCAGCCGGAGGTCAAGCTCGGCATCATCACGGGCTACGCCGGCAGCCAGCGCCTGCCGCGTCTCGTCGGGAAGGGCCGCGCGCTGCAGCTGCTGCTCACCGGCGAGATGATCGACGCCCAGGAGGCGTACCGCATCGGCCTGGCCAACAAGGTCGTGCCACTGGCCGACCTGCTGGCCGAATCCGAGAAGATGGTGCGGGGTATCATGGCCAACGCCCCGCTCGCCGTGGCCCTGGCGATCGAGGTGACGGACCGCGGCTTCGACATGAACCTGGACGACGCCTCGCTCCTCGAGGCGAACCTGTTCGGGCTGCTGGCGTCGAGCCAGGACATGAAGGAGGGGCTGACCGCATTCCTGGAAAAACGGCCCGCCAGGTTCACCGGGCGCTGACTCGGGCCCCCTTCCTGGCCGCCCTGCTCGTCTGCGGGGCGGCCGCGGCCTGCTACGAGGAGCGCGGCCGGCCGGGCCCGCCGCGGCTGAGCATCACGCTCGACCAGGCGGAGGTCGACTCGCCGGACACCCTCACGGGCCGGTGGCACGCCGCCGACGCCGACGGGATCGACTCCATCTGGCTGGTGGTGGACACCGCCCGGGTCGGGATCGAGGCGTTCCTGCTGGAGGACATCGAGGGCCCGTTCGAGGTCGAGATCCCGGGCGGCCGGTTCGCCGGGGAGGCGATCCCGCTGACCCTCGAAGCGCGGGACGCCCTGGGCTATGTCAGCACGCTGGATACGTTTGTGCGGGTCGCCTTTCCGCTGCGCGTGGGACCTTAAGTCTTGACCTGACAATGGTTTCCGGGTAGTTTTGTAGGGCTTTCCGAGGAGTCCCGTACCCCACCATGGCGAAGCACAAGGAGCGGCTCCGCGGCCCCGTGGCCGTCGCCGACGCGTTGCAGGGATACCTGTCGCGCAGCGGCCTGGCCGGTCGGGTGGCGCAGGCGCAGGTGGTGCCCGACTGGCCGCGCCTGGTGGGCGTCCAGATCGCGGCCGTGACCCGGCCGGCGAGCGTGGGCGCGGACGGGACGTTGTTCGTGCGGGTGACGACCAGCGCGTGGATGACCGAATTGCAGCTGATGGCACCCGAGATCATGGCGAAGCTGAACGCGGGACGCGGCGCGGGCCGGTTGAAGACGATCCGCTGGCTGCTCGCGACCGACCCCATCTGACGAGGACTATGGCGAAATCGAAGCCGGCCCCGCGGGCGAGCGGCAAGGACAACGGCGGCTACCAGGCCGACTCGATCCAGGTCCTCAAGGGCCTCGAGGCGGTGCGGCGCCGCCCGGCGATGTACATCGGGTCGGTGTCGGGCCGCGGTCTGCATCATCTCGTCTACGAGGTGGTGGACAACTCGGTCGACGAGGCGCTCGCGGGCTACTGCACGAAGATCGACGTCACCATCCACGCGGACAACTCGGTCACCGTCATCGACAACGGCCGCGGCATTCCGGTCGACCAGCACAAGACCGAGAAGAAGCCGGGCGTGGAGATCGCGCTCACGGTCCTGCACGCCGGCGGCAAGTTCGACAAGAACACGTACAAGGTGTCGGGCGGCCTGCACGGCGTCGGCGTCTCGGTGGTGAACGCGCTGTCGGAGAAGCTGGAAGTGTGGGTGGACCGCGACGGCAAGCGGCACCACATGGCGTTCGTCCGGGGCGAGACCAGGACCAAGCTCGAGGTCGTCGGCAAGTCGCGCACCACCGGCACGACCGTGTGGTTCAAGCCCGACACCGAGATCTTCACCGAGACCCGCTTCGACTGGGGGATCCTCTCGAACCGGCTGCGCGAGCTGGCGTTCCTCAACAAGGGACTCGCCATCACGCTGAAGGACGAGCGCACGGGCCAGGCCAAGGAAGAGACCCATCACTACAAGGGCGGGCTCGCCGAGTTCGTGAAGTGGCTGCTCGGGAACCGCAAGCCGCTGCACCCGAAGGTCTTCGTCTTCGAGACGAACCGCGACGGCGTCGAGGTCGAAGGGGCGGTCCAGTACGACGAAGGCTACAACGAGAACACGTTCTCGTTCGTGAACAACATCAACACGCACGAAGGCGGGACGCACCTCACCGGATTCAAGTCGGCGCTGACCCGTACCATCAATGAGTGGGCCAAGAAGGACGGCCTCATGAAGAAGGAGGACTTCACACTCACGGGGGACGACGTCCGCGAGGGGCTCACCTGCGTCCTGCACGTCAAGGTGAAGGACCCGCAGTTCGAGGGGCAGACCAAGACCAAGCTCGGCAACTCCGAGGTCGAGGGGATCGTGAAGAGCGCCGTGAACGATGCGCTCGGCGAATTCCTCGACAAGAACCCCAGCGTGGCGCGGGCGATCATCTCCAAGGCGGTCAGTGCGGCGCGCGCGCGCGAGGCGGCGCGCAAGGCCCGCGAGCTGGTGCGGCGCAAGAACGCCCTGGAGTCGGGGCTCCTCCCCGGCAAGCTCGCCGACTGCTCGGTGACCGACCCGAAGCTGTGCGAGCTGTACCTCGTGGAGGGCGACTCCGCCGGCGGCTCGGCCAAGCAGGGCCGCGACCGCGGCTTCCAGGCCATCCTTCCGCTGCGGGGCAAGATCCTCAACGTGCAGAAGGCCCGCATCGACAAGATCCTCTCCAACGAGGAGATCCGCACGATCATTACCGCCATCGGCACGGGCGTGGGCGAGGACTTCAAGATCGACGATGCGCGCTACCACAAGATCATCATCATGACCGACGCCGACGTGGATGGCGCGCATATCCGCACGCTGCTGCTCACGTTCTTCTACAAGGAGATGCACTGGCTGATCGACGCGGGCTACGTGTACATCGCGCAGCCCCCGCTGTTCCGGGTCGCCAAGGGCAAGGAGGAGTACTACGCCTACGACGAGAAGGACCGCGAGCAAGCGGTGAAGCGGCTGTCGAACGGCGGCGAGACCAAGTCGAGCGTGCAGATCCAGCGCTACAAGGGCCTGGGCGAGATGAACCCCGACCAGCTGTGGAAGACGACGATGGACCCCGCGACCCGCACCATCCTCAAGGTCGAGCTGGAGGACGCCGCCCAGGCGTCGGTGCTGTTCGAGACGCTGATGGGAGACGAGGTAGAGCCGCGGCGGCGGTTCATCGAGGAGAACGCGAAGTTCGTCCGCAACCTCGACGTGTAGTCTCGGGTCGCGCTGATTCCTTGGGCAATGACCGCCACCCTGATCGTATTCGCACTACTGTTGGCCGTGCTGGCGTGGCTGTTCCTTGGGGGCCGAAGCACCCCGGATGAGCTGACCCCGGGTGGGCGGCCCGGGGTGGACGACTCCGTCATCGATCGCGCCGAGCTCGAAGCCGCGGAGCGGGACGTGCAGGACGCGGCGAGCGACGACGCCGTGCGCGACTGGGGACCTGGCGCGGGCAAGCCGCGGCCGCCCGAGCGCCTGTAGCTACCCTTCCCCCTTCCCCTTTCCCCCTTCCCCTCTACCCCGTCCCCCCTCTCTCGACAGTACCTCGACCCCGGCCCTGCTGACGCGGTGCGTGACCAGCGGCAGCGGCCGCTCCCGCAGGCGGTCCCCGATAGCGATGGCGCGCGCCAGGGCTTCGCAGCCCAGCTGCGCACCGGCGGCGTCCTTCGCGTAGACGGAGGCGATCGGCTCGCCGGCGACGATCTTGTCGCCCGGCTTCACCGTGATCACGAACCCCACCGCGGGATCGACGCTGTCCTCCACGCGTTGCCGGCCGCCCCCCAGGGCGATCACGGCGCGCCCGATGGTGCGCGGGTCGACGCGGGTCACGACCCCCGTCTCGGGCGCTTCGAAGATCTCGACCGCCGCCGCCTGCGGCAGCGCGCCGGGATCCTCGACCACCCCGGGGTTGCCCCCCTGGGCCTCGATGATCTGCTCGAACTTCTCGGCGGCGAGGCCCGAGGCCAGGGCGTTCTCGAGCTTCTTGCGCGCCTTGGCGGAGCCCTTCTCCACGCCGGCGGCCAGCAGCATCTCGACCGCCAGCGCGTAGGTGACCTCCATCAGGTCGGGCGGGCCCTCGCCGCGCAGCGCCATGATGGCTTCCTCGGTCTCGAGGCCGTTGCCGCAGGCCCGACCGAGGGGCCGGTCCATCGCCGTGAGCAGGGCGACGGTGGGGCAGCCACGGTCCTCGCCGAGGGCGATCATCGTCTGCGCCAGCTCGAGCCCCTGCTCCACCGTCGGGAGGAACGCGCCGGAGCCGTGCTTCACGTCGAGCACCAGCCCGGTGAGCCCTTCGGCGAGCTTCTTCGACATGATGCTGGCGCTGATCAGCGGGATCGCCTCGACGGTGCCGGTGACGTCGCGCAGCGCGTAGAGCTTGCGGTCGGCGGGCGCGATCTCGGGCGTCTGGCCGATCATGGCGCAGCCGAGCTTCTGCACCTGCGCCTTCGCCTCCGCGAGCGAGAGGCTGGTGCGGAATCCCGGGATCGCCTCGAGCTTGTCGAGCGTGCCACCGGTGTGGCCCAGGCCCCGCCCCGACATCATCGGGACGGCGACGCCGCAGGCGGCGACGAGGGGCGCGAGCACCAGCGAGACCTTGTCGCCCACGCCGCCGGTCGAGTGCTTGTCGATGCGCGGCACGGCCCACCCGTCGAAGGCGAGGCGGGCGCCGGAGGCGAGCATCGCGTCGGTCAGCGCCGCGAGCTCCGCCCGCTCGAGGCCGCGGAAGAGCACGGCCATGAGGAGCGCGGAGATCTGGTAGTCCGGCACCTCCCCCGCCGTGTAGGCCGCGACCAGAGCGGACCATTCCTCCGGTGTCAGCGCGCCGCCGTCGCGCTTGCGCTCGATCAGGGGGACGACGAACATTCAGCTTCGACCTCCCTCCGGAGTCCGTGATGCGCCGCCGCGTCGTGCTTCCCGTACTGGCCGCCGGTCTCGCCGTCGCTCCCGCCGCGCTCGGCGCCCAGGACGTGGCGGTCCTGCTCGCGGCGGGCGACAGCGCCTACGATACCTACCGCCCCGTCGAGGCGGTGCGGGCCTTCGAGGCCGTCCTCGCGATCGACTCGCTGCGCTACGAGGCCAACTGGAAGGCCGCGCGCTCGATGGTGGACATCGCGAAGCAGATCACGGGCGGGGCCGACTCGCTCAAGCGGCGGCGCGACAGCATCTACACGCGGGCGCGGGCCTACGCCGAGCGCGCGCTGCGGATCGACTCGACCGACGCCTCGGCCCATTTCGCGCGCGCACTGGTGCTGGGGCAGCAATCGCGCACCCGCGGGGGCAAGGAGCGCGTCCGGTTCGCCAAGATCATCTTCGACGAGGCCACGCGCGCGATCGCGCTCGACTCGACCCACGACGGCGCCCATCACATCCTCGGCGCCTGGCATGCGGAGGTGAAGCGGCTGTCGGGCATCTCGAAGTTCTTCGCCAAGACCCTGTTCGGGGGCGGCTTCCTCGACCAGGGGAGCTGGGAAGCCGCGATCACGCACCTCGAGCGGGCGGTGGCGCTCCGTCCCGGCTACGTGTTCCACCGGCTCGAGCTGGCCGAGGTGCTGGTCGACCGCAAGCGGTACCGCGAGGCGCGCGAGCTGTTGGCGACCATTCCGTCCCTGCCCCAGTCCGACGTGATGGACGCGCAGTACCAGCGCGATGCCGCCGCGCTGGCCGAGCGCATCCGGGACAAGCGCGACGGGAGCTAGCGCCCGCCGCGCTGGCGGCGCCCCTCCCGCATCACGCGCTCGATGTCCGCCGTGGTGCGGGGCGCCGCCGCCGACATCCACACCGGCCCCGCCGCCGTGATCAGCACGTCATCCTCGATGCGCACCCCCAGCGCCTCGGCCGGGAGGTAGATGCCGGGCTCGAGGGTGAAGGTCATGCCCGGCGCGAGCGGCGTCGCGTAGTCCCCCACGTCGTGCACGTCCATCCCGATCCAGTGACCCAGACTGTGGATGTAGTACGCGTCGCAGGTGCGCTCACCGCAGAGCGTGCCCGAGTGCGTCCGCATGTACTCGCGCGCCACCCGCCCGAGGTCCCCCATCGTGCTGACTCCCACGACGATGGAATCGAAGGCTGCGGCCTGCGTCGCGAGCACGAGGTCGTAGATCGCCTTCTGGCGCGGCGTGAAGGTGCCGTTCACCGGGAAGCTGCGCGTGATGTCGGCGGTGTACTGCCCCCACTCCGCCGCCGCGTCGATCACCACCAGCTCGCCGTCCTTCATCTGGCGCCGGTTCACGTCGTAGTGGAGCGTGGTGCTGTTCGGGCCGGACCCGACGATGGACGGGTAGCCCACCCGGTCCGCTCCGTTGCGCCGGAACCCCGCCTCGAGCGCCGCCTCGAGCTCGTACTCGAACATCCCCGGCCGCGCCGCCTGCATCGCGGCGACGTGGCCGGCGACGCTCACGTCCACCGCATGCTGCAGGCGGGCGATCTCCTCGGCGCCCTTGACGAGGCGCATCGAGTCGACCACCGGCCGCAGGTTGCGCACGTCGCGCAGCCGGAAGACGGCGTCGAGGACGCGGGTCTCCTGCCGCGTGGTCACGTCGAGCGGCAGGTAGACCGGGCCCGGAGACGCGAACGGAAGGCGCTGCAGGCGCCGCTCGAGGGAATCGGTGGGCAGCACGGTCGCGATGCCGGTCAGCCGCGCGGCCAGCGAATCGGGGCCGAGCGCGGCGCCGGTCCACCGCTCGCGCATCGGATTGCGCGGCGGCAGGAAGAGCACGGTCTCGACGGAGTCGGGACTCCGGACGGTCATCACCAGCCAGGCGTCCTTCGCCTCGAGCTGCGTGAGATAGAAGAAGGTGTTGTGCTGGCGGAAATCGTTGTCCTGGACGTAGTCGAGCTCGAGCTCGCGCTCGTGCGCCGCCGGCACCACGACCACGCCCCGACCGATCCGCCGCGCCAGGGCGTGGCGGCGGCCCGCCGTGGCCGCGGTGTCGATGGCGCGGCCCATTCCCGGCAGCTCGGCCACGACCGGCCACGAGGCGAGCGGGCCGGCGGCGGGACGCGCCTGGGCGGCGAGCCCCCCCGCGGCGCCGGTGATCAGCAGAAGCAGTGTGCGCATGGGCGTCGAAGCTACCGCTCCCCGCGGCAGGGGGCAACCGCTTGACGCAGCACAGGTTGGAACCTCATTGTATGCCATGACCATTTCCACCGCCCTCACCCACGCCGAGGGCGAGCGGCTCGCGGCGCGGGTCGCCGAGCTGGAGAAGGAGCGCAAGCACCTCCTCGCCGTGATCGAGATCCTGCGCGAGGTGCAGAGCTCCCTCCACTTCATCGACATCCTGCAGGTGATCGCGCGGAAGCTGGGCGAGGCCTTCGGCCTCGACCGCTGCTCCATCTTCCTCTCCGATCGCGGGGGCGACTCGGTGCGGCTGGTGGCGTCCTACGAGGACCCGACCATCCGCAACTACGTCGTGGACCTGGAGCGCTATCCCGAGCTGCGGCGGGCGCTGCAGGGCGGTGAAACGGTCTTCATCCCCGACGCCGCCAACGACCCGATGCTGAAGCACGTGAAGGGCGAGCTGCAGACGCGGCGGGTGAAGTCGATCACCGTCGTCCCGATCACGTGGCGGGGCGTCGCGATCGGCGCGATCTTCCTCCGCGCGTTCCGCGACGGGCCGACGTTCTCGGACGAGGACGTGCGGTTCGTCCAGGTGGTGGCCGCGCTCACCGCGCAGGCCCTGCGCAACGCGCACCGCTACGAGCGCCTGGCCCAGCGGCGCCAGGAGACGACCGAGCAGCTGCGCCGCATGGAGCTCGAGCGGGTGGCGCTGCTCGGCTTCCTGCGCCGGCTGCTCGACGCATTCGGGCAGCACGAAGGCGCGTGGGCCGAGGGCCTCCTCCCCAAGGCCGGTGCCGAGGAGCTGGACCGGCTCGTCGGCGTGGCGCTGTCCGTCATCCAGGAAGAAGCCAAGGGCCGGTGAAGGCCGCGGCCGCCCGGGCCGCGGAGCTGCGGCGGCTCCTCGAGCGGGCGAACCACGCGTATTACGTGCTCGACCGTCCGGAGATGTCGGACGCCGAGTACGACCGGCTGTTCCGCGAGCTCCAGGCGCTCGAGGACGCGCATGCCGACCTCCGCTCGCCGGACTCCCCCACGCTGCGCGTCGGCGCCGAGCCGGCGGCCGCCTTCAGGAAACACCGTCACCTCGTCCCGATGCTGTCGCTCGCCAACGCCTTCAGCGAGGAGGAGCTGGCCGAGTGGGAGGCGCGCAACGCGCGGCTGGCCCCGGAGGTCACGGGTGCCGGATACACGCTCGAGGTCAAGATCGACGGCGCGGCGGTGAGCCTGACCTACGCGGGAGGCGTCCTCGCGACCGGCGCCACGCGGGGCAACGGCGTGGAGGGGGAGGATGTCACCGGCAACCTGCGCACCGTGCTGGACATCCCGCTCCGGCTGCGGGGCAAGGGCTGGCCGGAGCGGATGGAGGTCCGGGGCGAGGTGTACCTCTCGACCTCCCAATTCGAGCGCGTCAACGCGGAGCGCCAGCGGGCCGGGGAGCCGCTGTTCGCCAACCCCCGCAACGCGGCCGCCGGCGCGCTGCGCCAGCTCGACGCGCGGATCACGCGCAAACGGGGCCTGCGGCTGTTCTGCTTCCACGTCGAGACGCCGGGGCGCCGGCCGGTGGCGGCCACGCAGCACGAGCTGCTCGCCACGCTCGAGGCGTGGGGGTTCCCGGTCGAGCCCCACCACACCCTGGTCCCCGACCTGGCGCGTGCCCATACGGAGATCGCGCGGCTCGAGGGCCTGATCGACGACCTCGACTACGGCGCCGACGGCGTGGTCGTCAAGGTCAACCGCATCGCGCTGCACGCCGAGCTGGGCACGGTCGGTGACCGCGAGCCGCGGTGGGCCGTAGCGCGCAAGTTCGCGCCCGAAGTCGCGGTGACGAAGCTCCGGGAGATCCGCACCAACGTGGGCCGCACCGGCGCGCTCAACCCCTACGCCGTACTCGATCCGGTCGCGATCGGGGGCGTCACCGTCTCGACCGCCACACTCCACAATGCCGACCTCATCGCCGCCAAGGACATCCGCATCGGGGACTGGGTCGAGGTGACGCGCGCCGGCGAAGTGATCCCGCAGGTGCTGGGACCGGTGCGCGCGCGGCGCACCGGCCGGGAGAAGCGATTCCGGATGCCCACGAAGTGCCCCGTGTGCCGGTCCCCGGTCGAGCGCCCCCCGGACGAGGTGGCGCGCTACTGTCCCAACGTGTCGTGCCCGGGCCGGATCTACGAGGGGCTGGTGCACTTCGCGTCGCGGGGGGCGATGGACATCCGCGGGCTGGGGTACGAACGCGTACGGGCGCTGCTCGACGCCGGCCTGATCGCGGACGTCGCCGACCTCTACGACCGCAAACGGGTGGACCTGCTGCGGCTGCTGTCGCTCGAGGGGTTCGCGGAGAAGTCGGCCCAGCAGCTGCTCGATTCGATCGACGCGTCGAGACGCCAGCCGCTCTCCGTGCTGCTGTTCGCGCTGGGCATCCGGCACGTGGGTGCCCAGGTGGCCCGCCTGTTGACGCGGCACTTCGGCACGATGGACGCCCTGGCCGCCGCCGACGCCGAGCAGGTGAGCGCGGTCCCCGGGGTCGGCGCGGTGATCGCCGAGGCGGTGGTCGGGTTCTTCCGGGACCGGCGGAACCAGGCGCTGCTGAAACGGCTCCGGGCGCTGGGTCTGACCCTGGCCGAGCCTCGCCGGGCCGCGACGGGCGGCCCGCTCGCCGGCCAGACCTTCGTCGTCACCGGCACCCTGCCGACCCTCTCGCGCCAGCAGGCCGCGGACGTGATCACGGCCGCCGGGGGCCGCGTGGCGGACTCGGTGTCCAAACGGACGACCGCCCTGGTGGTGGGCGCCGACGCCGGGTCGAAGCTCGACAAGGCCCGGGCGCTCGGGGTCGAGCTGATCGACGAAGTCGAACTGTTGCGCCGCGCGCACCACAAGCGCTAAGTTGGCGTCCGCATGACTCTTGAACGCGCCGGCGCCGTGCCGACAGCGACATGATCGGTCCCAGCGGGTTGCGTGCCCTCCACGCCAGCCTGCTCGGCCGTGCCCCGGAGCAGGCGCTCACCGTCCTCCAGGAGGCCGGGTACGGCGCCGGGGCGGACCTGTATCAGGCGTTCGTCTCCTGGCTGCCGCGGGCCACGGGGTTCGCGAAACCCGAGGAGATCGGGGCGGCGCAGCTCTCCGCCGTGGTGTCCCGGTTCTTCGAACACGCGGGCTGGGGCGACCTGTCGGTGACGTCGATCGGCGGCGGCACCCTGGCGCTCGATTCCACTACGTGGGCCGAGGCCGAGGTGGGGACCGCCGAGCAGCCGATGTGCTGCTATTCGGCCGGGATGCTGGCGGACTTCTTCGGGCGCCTGTCGGGCGAGCCCGTGGCCGTGATGGAGGTCGAGTGCCGGAGCAAGAGCGACGCCCGGTGCCGGTTCCTCACGGCGGTCCCGGAGCGGTTACAGCGGGTGTACGAGGGGCTCACGCAGGGCAAGTCGTACGAGGAAGCCCTCCAGGCCGCGGAGGGTTGAAGGTCAGCGTCGCGCGACGCTGACGCCATCCAGCAGCAGCGACGGCGACCACCGCGAGCCGACCCACCGCCCGTCGTCCCCCCACCCCCCGATGCGTCCGAGCAGGTCGTAGACGTTCCCCGCCACGGCGGCCTCCTTCACCCGTCCCACGACCTCGCCGGCGCGGATGCGGTACGCCAGGGCGACGGGGTGGCTGAACGCTCCGGAGATGACGTTCCCCTGCCCCACCCCGATGAGGTCGTCGACCAGCAGCCCGTCGTCGATGCCAGTCAACAGCCCCCCGCCGAGGACCCCGCTCCCTGCTCCCTGCTCCCTGCTCCCAAAGATGAAGTTGGTGTACCCGATCCCCGGCTTGGTGAACGTCCCGCGTTCCCCGTGGCCCGTGGTGCGCGCGCCCGCGCGCGCGGCCGTCTCGAGATCGTAGACGAAGGCGCGCAGCACGCCGTCCGCCACGAGCGGCAGGGGCTCGGACGGCACCCCCTCGTCGTCGAACGGACGCGAGCCCGGGCGGCGGTCGAGCAGCGGGTCGTCGGTGATCGACACGCGGGAGTCGGCGATACGCTCGCCGATGCGGCCGGCCAGGGGCGAGACGCCCTGCAGCACCGACTTGCCGGAGAGCGCCTGCTCGAGCGGCATCACGATGACGGACAGTCCCTCCGGGGTGAACACCACCGGCAGCGTCCCTTCCGGGGGATCGACGACGGTGAGGGCGAGGTCGAGTCGCGTCGTGATGCCGAGCACCAGACGGTCGAGCTCCGCCTCCGCGGGGAGATCGACGCCGGTACGGGAATCGTAGAGGAAGAGGACGTCGTTCCCGGCGACCCGGCGGACCTCCCCCGCGACGCTGACCACACTCGACTCGTAGCGGCCGAAGGCGCCGGCGGTGTTCGCGAAGACGGTCTCCGCCACCACCCGCTCGACCGACACGTTGACCTGGCAGCCGTCGCGCGCCAGCCGGTCCGCCAGACCGCGGCCGATGGCGATCAGGGCGTCGAGCGACGCCTCGGCCGCCGCTCGGTCGTGCGTGATGACCGCCCGGCTCGGGGCGGCACCGGGGAGCGCCAGCGGCACCGTCTCGCCCAGCTCGGCGGATGCGATGGCCCGCGCCACGAGACGCCCGATGTCGTCGGCGGTGGTGCCCGCGACCCCGACCCGGCCCCCGCGCACCACGCGGAGGTTGATCCCGGTGCCTTCGCTCCCCCCGGCGGCCTTCAGCCGGCCGCTCTCGATGGCGACCTCGGTGCGCTCCACGCGCTGCCACAGTGCGTCGGCCGCCTCGGCGCGGCCGCGCGCCGCGTCGAGGACGCGCTCGATCACGTCCCCGCCCCGACGTCGCCGCCCACGAGGGCCTCCTCGATGCGGACGTGCGGCGCACCTTCGGTGACCGGCAGGGGGAACTGTCCGCCCTTGCCGCACCCGCCCCCCATCTGGTTCCAGCGGAAGTCCGCGGCGATGTGGTCGATGCGATCGAGGGTCTGAAACAGGTTGCCCGCCAGCACCACGTCCTTGACCAGCTCGGCCACGCGGCCGTCGCGGATCATGTGGCCGTACGCGGCCGTGAAGGAGAAATTCTCGAGCAGCGTCTGCCCGCCGAACGCGCCGCAGGCGTACACGCCGAGCGGGATGTCCCGGATCAGGTCCTCGAACGAGCCCCGGCCCGGCCCGATGTAGGTGTTGGTCATCCGCACGATCGGCGGG
>Ga0210073_1000098_pt1 | contig 17185 bp, 15 predicted proteins | sample Browns_ThreeSqC__2_FD_184853 | JGI IMG/M metagenome (GOLD analysis project Ga0210073, IMG submission 184853) | Wetland microbial communities from San Francisco Bay, California, USA, that impact long-term carbon sequestration - Browns_ThreeSqC_D2... | ecosystem: Environmental > Aquatic > Marine >...
ACGCCGCACAGCCCACCCAGAACGACATGTCCTTTTCGAGAAACTCCTTCCAGGACATGTAGTGACTGCCGTCACAGGAGAACGTCAGACTGATCGTGCCATTGAAAATGTTGATCGAGGCCGAACGCAGGTAGAGCGTGTCGTCCGCCAGGCGCAGCTGGCGCATGCCGGAGAGAATGGCAACGATCTGCTCCTGCGGGATGAGTGCATCTTCGGGGTAGGGGGTCACCGGGTAGAGCATGCAGACATCCGGATCGCTCAGCGCCTCGTGATCCAGGATGCGGTAGCGCAGCGGATCCTCCAGCAGCCAGATGGTGGCGCGACTGCTGGAGAAGTGAATCACGCACTGGAACATGCCGCGCTCGGTCATCAGCTCCTCAAGGATGGCGCAGGCGGAATCCATGTTCCTATCCATCAGGCTCTCGATCCGGCGCTGCTGGAATACCGTGCCGCGTATCGCCGGGTCGCCCTTGATCTGGCGCCAGCCGCCGGACTCCTCGTAGAGCGAGGCGGTGACCGGCAGGTCGCGCAGGTCGAAATCGGCGGCGAGGTAACCGAGCAGGCCGCCATCCCGGAGCACCACCTGCATGGCCGTCAGCGACGGCCGGTTGGAGCGCAGGCTGAGGTAGGCATCGGAGAGCAGGAAACCCCAGTCCGGCACCGACTCGCACATGTAGGGGCGCTGCGAGCGGTCGCGGCCGTAATGCTCCGGCAGCAGTCCGCTGGCGCTGACGTTATCGCTGATCTGGATACCCTCGACGTCCATCACGTACAGGAACAGGCAGTGCGGTATGCTGCGGAACCCGTCGGTCAGGACGATGTCGAGTTCCTCGCGTTTCCCCCACGCGCCGGCGCACTTCTCCGCGAGCCGTGCGATCGGAGCATGGAGCAGTTCAGCCAGCGCCACCCGCTGGCGGTGGACGGCGTCCTTGAGGGTGAGTTCCATATGCGCGAGTTTAATCACAACACCTCCGCACTGCCATCACAGAGAGATGTCAAACCATTCAATACGGGAGACAGCGGCGCCAGGATGACGGCGATTGTTCCTGGCGCGTCCTGAACGGCCGATACACTCAGAGCAGCGGGCCAAGCATGGCGATGGTGTTGTTCAGCAAGCGGCGCGTCAGGGGCCAGGAGGCGACCTGCTCCGGGTTCACAGCCCGTGACCGGGCGATGTAATCCTGCTGGAGCCGGCGCACATCCGCGGTCAGCCCGGGGTCGCGGAAGAGGATGTTGTTCTCGTAGTTGAGATCGAAGCTGCGACGGTCCAGGTTCGCTGACCCGATCAAGGTCAACTCACCGTCCAGCGTCAGCGACTTGGTGTGCAGCAGCCCACCGGCGTATTCAAAGATCTTCACCCCGGCCGCCAGCAGCTCCGTGTAGTAGCTGCGGCTGGCAGCGCCCACGACCCGGGAATCGTTGCGTGCGGGAAACACGATGCTCGTTTGCACGCCGCGGTAGGCCGTCGCGCAGAGCGCATTCTGCATGGACTCATCAGGCACATAGTAGGGTGTGGTAATGACCAGTTCGTGGCGTGCAGTGTGCATCAGGCTCTCGAACATTTCCGGCATGGCCGAGTAGCGCACCGTCGGTCCGGTACCGACAACCTGTGCGGGGAAACCTTGCCGGGGAGCCGGGACCGGCTGGCGGAGCAACCCGGCGAGGTTCTCATCCACGTAGGTCATCCAGTCGCTCGCGAACAGCCGCTGGTTCTGGGCCGCGACCGGTCCCTCGAAGCGTATCAGGGCATCCACCCAGGGGGCGTACTTCGGCTTGATGCGGAATTCGGGATCGGCGCAGTTCTGGCTGCCGCAGTAGGTGATGCGCCCGTCGATGACCACGATCTTGCGGTGGTTTCTCAGGTCGATGCGCCCGGTGAGCGATCGCAGCAAGGGGTTGCCGACCGGGAGTGCCGCGGCTACATGCACCCCGGACTCCCTCATGGCCTGCCAGTGCCGCGAATGAATCATGCCGCGCGAACCGAGGTCATCAGCCATGGCCCGGCACTTCACGCCGCGGGACGCCGCGCGCTTCAGCGCCTCGACGATTTTGCAGCCGTTGTTGTCAGGGAGCCAGATATAGAAGAGCACATGAACATGCTGCACGGCCGCGTCGATGTCCGCAGCCATCGCCTCGATGGCTGCGTTTGAGTCCGCGATGAGGCGCGCCGAGTTGCCACCGACAGGCGCGAAGCCGCTGATCGATTGTCCGAGTTGAAAGAGATGCAGGTACCGCTCGGGTACGTCTGCAGCAAGATTCGCCTCATCCCCGGGAGCCGCCGGCGGAAAGTCGGGCATCTTCCCGAGGACATCGCGCAGGCGATCCACACGCCGCCTGCCGATATTCACCTCGCCGAACAGCAGGTAGGCAATGATGCCCAGCACCGGCAGGGTGGCGATGACCACGGTCCAGGCCATCCTGGCGGCCGGCTGACGATGCGGACGCAGCAGTACCCGGATAATCAGCGCCAGCTGTACCAGTATATGAACCGCTATTGCTAACGGCGTGCTATTCGCCATCAGGCTCATTTGCGGGTCTCCACAGCCAGCCTGTCATCTGCGCACTCGCTGGAACCGGAACATCAGACACACAGAAAATGATGATGATTTATCTCTCTAGGTCCGTGCTTTTCCGGGCATGAGATACCACAGAACGAAGGCCACCAGGAATAGTGCAGGCACATCGCCCAGCAGATTTATTCGGTCGGTCTCGTCCACAAGTGCCTGGACCAGCATGATGCCCCCGTGAACGAGGCTCGACCAGATCGTGAACCAGATGAGACTGGCGCTGGCCAGCGGGTTTTTCGCGGCACGAATCAGGAAAACGCCCAGGGTGGCGTAGACGCCCATGATCATCTGCTCGTATTCGGGCTGCCGCGGTGTCCAGGACCAGCCGTCGGGCCATATCCACATCATCATCGCCGGGACGCCCGCGATGAAGATGATGCCGAACACGACAAGCGCGACTTTCAGGTACTTGAGCCTTGTTACCTCTTGCATGAGACGATCCTCTTCGTGGTGTCAGGAATCCCGGTACAGTAGAACCGGATAACAAAAATCCGGGTTGCTCTTTCCACGTAAAAGGAACGCGCCCGAATGAGCACCCACTTTATAGTCCCCGATAGGGGATCAGTAAACCCCTCGTCTTTAGACGATGGATGCATACGTATGCAAATGTTGTTAGGAAAAATTTTACTGCGACAGCTAAAGAAGCTTTCCTTCTCCCTTGAAGTCGCATTTCCCTTGCGTTTCGAGCCAATCCCGATGGATACGGCAAACGTATCCATGTTCAATGCGATCGCCAGAAGGAATACCTCAATCATGTCGGTGGCGGGTCCCGGGATATGGACATCGCACAAATCCCTGATTCGTTATCGTTTGCCTGCTCCGGCCGGCGATTCCGTGAAGGGGTGCATCGGCGTAGAAAATTATTTCCGGGTGACCGGAACTAAAATACCAAGCCGTCAATCTCATAGTCAGGCCAGGACGTTTGTTGCGGCGTATTGTGGAAGTTGCCGGCACACCCGTCGTGATCCGTGGGTTCCATTTTTATCGGCTCTGAATGCAGGGGCGGTAGCGGTAGTGTCAGGCAGATTCCATACCTCCATCCCCCTCCGGGATAAATCTCCGACGATCCAGGACGGTAATTCCGGCATCCCGATGTTGCGACGAAAGGATTGCCGGAACGTTATCGTCATAGGGAAAGTCGCTCTATTGCCGGGAAAGCACGAGTTATGAAGGCCACTCTGTGGCTCACAATATTGCCACTTGCTGTTGCGGGTTGTGCCGCCGTCGGACCGGATTACGTGCGCCCTGAACTGTCCACGCCTGCCGCCTGGCATGAACCGCTCGCACAGGGAATTACCGCGACATCCAGCGATCCGCAAACGCTCGCGAGATGGTGGTCGGTGCTGGATGATCCAGTGCTGACCGCCTTGGAGGAGCGCGCCGTCAACGGCAATCTCGATCTCGCCCAGGCGAAACAACGGGTGTTGCAGTCGCTGGCCCAGCGCGAGGTGGCGCGCGCCGGCTATTACCCCACGGTGCGCGGCGGTGTTGCCTATGTCTCTCCTCTCGGCAGTCTGAGAACCGCGGGCTCGAATTCGAATTCCGGCTTTCACCCGGGGCTGGATATCAGTTGGGAGCTGGATCTGTTCGGGGGCGTGCGCCGCAGCGTTGAAGCCGCCGGCGGAGAATACGAGGCGAGCGAGGCGGACCTCGACGGCGCGCTGGTGAGTCTCGCCGCTGCGGTGGCGCAGAATTATATCGAGGTGCGCTCGCTGCAGGCGCGCCTCGATGTCCTGGGCAGAAATGTCGGGATACAGGACGAACTGCTTCAGCTCGCGAATTGGCGGGCAAAGGCGGGATTGACCGCCACGCTAGATATCGAACAGGCCGGCTCCAGTCTCGAACAGACGCGCGCTCAGCTGCCCGCGTTGCGGGCTGCGCTCGAAGCCGCTCGCAACCGCCTGGCGGTTCTGGTCGGTGAACCCCCGGGCGCGCTCGCCGATCTGCTCGCTGCATCCGGATCCATCCCGGTGCCGCCGGCCGGCATCGCCGTCGGCGTGCCGGCTGACGTGCTGCGCCAGCGGCCGGACGTGCGGCGCGCGGAGCGCCAGCTGGCCGCCGAAACCGCCCGCATGGGCGTGCAGGAGGCGGCGCGCTACCCGACGCTCACAATCGGCGCGAACCTGGTCACGCTGTCGCAATTGTTCTTCGATGCCGGCGCGAGCGCTGGCAAGGTGAAGGCGCAGGACGCGGTCCGGGAGGCGGCTCTGGCCAGGTACAAATCCACGGTGCTGACCGCGCTTGAGGAAGTCGAGAATGCGCTGGTGTCATTCAACCAGGAGCAGGACCGTCACACTTCCCTGGCGCGCGCGGCCAGTCTTGCGGAGGATGCCGCGAAACTGGCCCAGGACCAGTACACCGCCGGCCTGTCCGGTTTCGAGGTCGTGCTGAATGCCCAGCGCACGTTGTTCTCGCTGCAGGACCAGCTGGCGGTCAGCGAGGGTCAGGTCACAACGGACATGATCGCCCTGTACAAGTCACTGGGCGGCGGATGGTCCACGAGGAGTGAGGGATGAACGCAGTCCGAAAGGAGTGGGGACAGCTTGCCAACATCGGTGAGGTGCTGGGTACGGAGGGTTCGCGGCCGCCGAACCGGTTCCGCAAACCCGCGATCTGGGTCGCGGTCGCGCTGCTGGCGGTGCTCGCGACCAGCATGATTTTTTTCTCCCGGGGCGGACCCAAATTGCAATACGTGACGGACAGCGCCCGGCGCGGCGATCTCACCGTGATCGTAACTTCCGCGGGGACGGTACGCCCGACCAACCAGGTCGAAATCGGCAGCGAGTTACCGGGCACGCTGCGCAGCGTAGAGGTCGACTTCAACGACGAGGTGCATGCCGGCCAGGTGCTGGCGCGGCTCGATACCGCACGGCTGGAGGCACAGGTCCGGCAGTCGAAGGCGGAGGTCGATTCGGCCAGGGCGGGCTTGCGGCAAGCAGAATCGGCGGCCCGTGATGCCGAGAGTCAACTCGCGCGTCTGCGCCAGGTGCGCAAACTCAGCGGCGGCAAGGTGCCCTCCGGGCAGGAGATGACGAACTCGCAAACGGCCCTCGAACGGGCCAGGGCAGGCGTGATAAGTGCGCACGCCTCGGTCGAGGAAGCCGACGCGACGCTCGAGACCCAGCAGAGCGAGCTTGGCAAAGGCGAGATCCGATCGCCGATGAACGGCATCGTGCTGACGCGTACCGCCGAGCCCGGACAAACGGTGACCGTCTCGCTGCAGTCACAGACCTTGTTCACGATTGCCGAGGATCTCTCGCGGATGCAGTTGCTGGTCGATGTGGACGAAGCCGATGTCGGTAAAGTCCAGTCCGGTCAGGATGCTACGTTCACGGTGGATGCCTGGCCCGACCGGAAGTTTCCGGCCAGGGTCACCCAGGTCCGCTATGGCGCAAAAGCCCTGCAGGGCGTAGTGACCTACGAAACGGTGCTCGCCTTCGACAACAGCGACCGTCTGCTGCGTCCCGGCATGACCGCCACGGCGGTGATCGAGGTGGGCAAGGTCAGCAACGGCATCCTGGTGCCGAACGCCGCGCTGCGTTTCGAACCGCCGGCGCGCGAGGAGCTGCATCCGGGCGGGCTGCTGAGATCGCTGCTTTCCAAGCACCGGCGGGCGCTTCCCGCGGAGGTGAGTGAACAGCCCCCGGGGTCCCAGGCGCATGTCTGGGTGATGCGCGACGGACAGCCCGCGCGGGTCGATGTCGAGGTGGGTCGCAGCGACGGGTCCTGGACCGAGGTCCATGGCCAGGGCATCGAACCCGGCACGCGCCTCGTCGTCGACACCCTCACTACGCCGTCGTGACCGAAGCCGTGCCCGCCCTGGTGGCCTTCGAGGCCGTGACCAAGGTCTATGGTCTGGGCAACGTCGCGGTGCCGGCGCTGCGCGGCGTCGACGTGCGCATCGAGTGCGGCGAGTTTGTCGCGGTCATGGGCCCCAGCGGCTGCGGCAAATCCACCGCCATGAATATTCTGGGCTGCCTCGATGTGCCGACCGGCGGGGCCTACCGTTTCGCCGGCGTGGACGTGGGTGCCCTGACCCCCGATCAGCGCGCGCGCCTGCGCCGCCATTACATCGGTTTCATCTTTCAGGGCTTCAACCTGCTGGGTCGGACCTCGGCGCTGGAGAACGTCGAACTGCCGCTGGTCTACCGGGGTGCGCCGGTGCCGGAGCGCCACCGGCTCGCCGCGGAAGCGCTGGCCTCGGTCGGGCTCACGGGCTGGGAATCGCACACGCCTGCGGAGCTCTCTGGAGGTCAGCAGCAGCGTGTGGCCATCGCGCGCGCCATTGTCACCGCGCCGATGCTGCTGCTCGCCGATGAACCCACCGGCAACCTCGATACCGAACGCAGCAAGGAGATCATGCGCCTGCTGAAGGAACTCAGCCGCGAGCGCGGCATCACCATCGCCATGGTGACCCACGATCCCGCCGTTGCGGCCTGGGCGGATCGCATCATCCGCCTGAAGGACGGCCGCCTCGAGGACGAACTGTATCGGGAGAGCGCCTGATGCTGTGGGACATGCTGCGCCTGGCGCTGCAGGCCATCCTGCGCAATCCGCTGCGCTCCGGACTGACCATGCTCGGGGTGGTGATCGGTGTGGCGGCCGTGATCACCATGGTGATCATCGCCACCGGCACCAGCGCGCGCGTGACCTCGGACCTGTCCCGGCTGGGGACGAACCTGCTGGTGATCAAGCCCGGCCAGAACCAGGTGGGCACGCATGGCCTGAGGTCGAGCGCGTCCGCCTTCAGCCTGGCGGACAGTACGGCGCTGGAACGCGAGATCCCCGGCCTGGAGGCTGTTGCCCCGGTCGCCTCGCGCACCCTGCAGGTGATCAGCGGCGACAGGAACCGCCCGACCAGCGTGCTGGGAACGACCTCGGCCTTTCTCAAGGTCAGGGACTGGCCCATCGACAGGGGGCGTGGTTTCACCGACACGGAAGAAATCGGCGGGCAGGCGGTCTGCATCATCGGGGCGAGCGTCTTCAAGGACCTGTTCAGGGTGGGCACGCCCGTCGGGCAGCGGCTGCGGCTGGGCGGCTTTTCCTGCGAGGTGATCGGCACGCTCGCGTCCAAGGGCGAATCCAGTTCGGGCTCCGACGAGGATGACCTGATCCTGGTGCCGATCCGCTGGTTCCACCGCACCATCGCCGGCAACAACAGCGTGTCACAGATCTTCGCCTCGGCACGCGACGGCGTGGATACCGCCAAGGTCCAGGCCGATATGACGCGCCTGCTGCGCGAGCGCCGCCACAATCCCTCCGGCGCGGATAACTTCTCGGTACGCGACATGCGCGAGGTGGTCAACGCCGTGACCCGCACCGCGCACTTCCTGACCGGGCTGCTCAGCGCCATCGCTGCGGTCAGCCTCATCGTCGGCGGCATCGGCATCATGAATGTGATGTTCGTCTCGGTCACCGAACGCACGCGCGAAATCGGCATCCGCCTCGCCATTGGCGCGCTGAAGCGCGAGGTCGGACTGCAGTTCCTGGTCGAGGCCGTGGTGCTGTCCTCGGTCGGCGGGGTGCTCGGTATCCTGCTCGGCCTGGCCGGCGCCGACCTCGGCGTGTCGCTGCTGGGCGTCCCGTTCCACTTCCAGCCGGGTGTCATCCTGCTGGCCTTCACCTTCTCGGCCGCGGTTGGCGTCGTGTTCGGCTATTTCCCCGCTCGACAGGCCGCGCGCCTGGACCCGATCGAAGCGTTGCGGCATGAATAGGGAAAATGGGGCCGGAAACATTTTCAATAATCTATCTCAAGCGATCGTACCTACGGAAAAATCTATCAGACGTTTTTTTCATTAGGAGTCGGTCGCTGGGCCTGTCGGCAGAGGATCGGGATCGATATCTTCGTACGCCTCGGGACGGAAGCGGGGTGTACAGATGGCGAGGAAGACGAGATCTTCATCGCCCAGGCTGGTGATGCGCTGGCGGCAGCCAGGTGGAATGAGTACCACGTCACCTGGGGCGACAGTCTGCGCGGGAAGGTTGCCGACCTCCACTTTGCCCTCGCCGGACAGAACGACATAGCGCTCCGTTATTCCTGCCAGGCGGTGCCACCGGGTGGTAACGCCGGGTCGAACGCGGGCTCGTGCGATCGATGCTTCGGGGTCCGCGTCGCTGTTCGAGAGTTCATTGATATAGCAGTCTTCCGCTGTGTAGAACTCGGCCTCCGGGATCATGGGTCGTACTTCTTCGCGCATACGGGCTCCCGTGTTGAAAGTGATCAACGTGGCCGGGGATCAGAGTCGTTTACTGGATGAACCGGTTGCCACGTCAGAACGAACCGCATTCATTCCTGTCGTGCAACTCACTTTGCGATGAAATCATAAGCCCCACCATACTGAACAACCAGATACCGGCCCGGTTCACTGCCGGTATTGATGACCTGGTGTTCGACACCCGCAGGAATCACTACTTTGCCACCCGGCGACAAGGAATGCCTCGAATCACTGTTGATTATTATCTGAAGCTGACCTTGTAAACAAACGCATTGTTCCGTTGCGGATGAATGAGCATGAACTTCACCCTCTGAATTCGGCGCCAGTTCGAATTCAGCAACTCTCACGTTATCAGCGTGAACAATTGTTGTAATGCACTTTACCGGGTTCATTGGGGTATCGATATTTGCATTCACCTTTGACAACGGTGAGTCATCAATCGCGCTTTAACGATCAAGGTCACTTGGGAGGGCGAATATCATTAATCGGAGGCCATGACCAGCGCCTACTCGATGATCGCCGCAGATTCTGCGCAACCACGCCCCCGCACCAGTTGCACCTCGTCACCAACGGTAATCTCGCCGCCTTCTATCACGAAGCAGTTGAGCGCAAGCTTGCCGTCGAAACGCTTGTAGATGTCGCGCGTGATTTCCTTATCCTGCACCAGCGTGTCGGGGTCGTATGAAGTCATGATGCAGCGCAGACGCAGATCCTGGACACCGATGATAACTTTGCCGATTCGCAAGCACGCGCCCGGCCACTCACGTTCGGTCAGGCCTTCGACGCCGCCAATCACGATGTTCGGCCGTAAGCGGCGATGGTCGTGGCCGAAAGCCGCGATTGCGCCGTCGGTGGCCACCAGTAATGGCAGCACGTCGAAGCGCTCGGCGCCTTCATAGTGCACCAGCTTTGCGCCTGGTCCGGCAATGTCCACAACCTCGGCGGCAACATCCGGACTACTCCAGGGCCGGCCGTCCACTCTGATTTCTCCATGCTGGCCCAGCGAGCCCTTATGGCCCAGAAAGCGCGGATGAGAACGTGAAGTAATCACCCGACCCTTGTCGTCCTCGACATGCATGACCCGATCACCCTCGATACCGAGAGACCCCAAGCCTGCCTGTCTCAGTTTCTCTCCAGCCATTGTCTTGACCGGATACCGCCAGATTTCCTTGACCTTCATCTCCACCTCTCGTTTCCGGCCGGTACACGAGCCTCCAAACAGTAAAATAAACGAGACCTCACGTCTCGTTATTCATTTTTTGGCCATCCGCTCTAAATACTTCGCGGAAAGTGACAGTACCCCGCGGGGGATGGCCATCGAAAGACAGAGCAAAAAAGACCTCCGGTGGAACTTCCTCAAGCACAAGCTCCGGCATGCGTTTAAACCCGAAATTCCTGTAGTAATTCGGATGTCCCACGAGACAACCCCCGTGGGCATTAAGGGCATTTAGCCGTGACACTCCTTCCATGATCAGGGCCTTGCCTATGCCCAACCGTTGATACTCCGGCAACACCAAAACAGGTCCAAGGCCGTACCAGTCCCGTGTGCCGTCCGAAATTGTCACGGGAGAGAGGGCAATATGCCTCATCACAAGGCCATCCAGTTCTGCGACACCCCTCAAAGCATGATTGTTTGACCCCTAACTACAAGTATCAGCCGCGGCCGGCGAGGAGCGAAGCGACGAGACGGACGTCGGCTGGATCCGCTGGTTAGGCCGCACGCAGCGCAGGCTCATGAAAGAAGTGCCTGCATGATCTGCTTCCCGACCGAGATAACAAGATCAAACGACATATCGATGCCCTTTGACTGAAACCGCTCCACGGTTTTGTTCCAGACTGTATCGTTTCGGATCGTATCAAGAAGGTCATGCCCCGTGTTCGTGAGGTGCCGCGCCATAGCCATAACGATTTCGCCGTCACCCATATTCGACTCGAGAATATTGGCCTTTATGAATCCCGCCTCATTGAGGAGTCGCATGTTGTATGCAACGGCCTGCTCAGGATGGTTGGAAACGTCCTTGGAGTTTAATACTGCATTTGCGGCCTCAGCTCCTTCCAAACGCTGAAGAATTTCGCGGATGATTACCCAGTCCCTCTTCATGAAAGCATCTCCGGGTGGCAGTGAATACTGTGCAGCCTAACGGCCAAGCTCAGTCGCGCCTTGGGCGAAGCGCAGCGCAGCGGAGTCAAGGCCGTCGACTGGAGCGCCGTGTTAGGCAATGTTTCCATCCACAACTTCCATTGAAAAGATTGGAAGCTTTTCGTGAAACTTGATTTCGTCAGACGCGCCCTTCAAGAGAAAAGGGAGAATGAATTCCTCAAAACGGATGGCAGAATAGAGAGCAGTGTCAAAGTTAAATGACTTGTTGTTCACTCCAAGGCAGACTTTGCTTACCCATGCCTTCTCCTGACGATCATACACACAACTAGAAACGCTGGTCCCCGGGATCTGTGCCCCGAGGAATGCTGTGTGCGACTTCTTCGGGTTGACGGCATCCGCCCACGAGATAGAACCCCACACGGGAAACGGGTTTGGCGGGTCTTTCGCCAACTCACCCCTCAGGTGCTGGATATAATGTCGATGTTCTTCGGCATGACTGGACGCGGACAAAAATGCCCGCATCTCAATGTGTTTTGAACTCAAACCAGGGACAGACTGAGCGATTTCTCTGATTCTGTGTAATGCATCAACAAAACCCCAGCAGGCCGCGAGCGCCAGGATGACTTTGTAATTGTCTAATGGAATTTCGCAGCAGGTCTCCCACAGCCCCGAGTGATAGTATCGAAGCAGCTGGAAGGAATAGTGTAGTCCATCCAAGCAGCGAATTCTTCGGAGCATGATCGCGTTTAACATGAGTTGCCTAACTAGTGTCCATCCACAAACAAATAAACTCACCGCAGAGACGCGAAGTACGCAGAGATATTTGATTGTTTTTTATTAGTAAATTCTTTGCGTCCTTTGCGTCTTTGCGTTGAAAACGGTGTTTATGGATGGGCACTAACTATTAATAGAAGGCCTAAAAGTCAGGTTTGTCTTGCGACTTTTAGGTCATTTTTAAAAATCACATCTTCATGAAATCAAGCGGTTGACTCCGTATAGCATGGCCTAATGCGGAAAACAAACCTGGCTTGCAACGGGAAGAAGAAAGCCACTGAATGAGTCGCTGTGGATTGTTTATAGCTGAACCCTTAAAGAGTACTTCGGTTTCTACGTATACCGTCACCATCTTTTCAGGGTGCCCTCTGCCGTGTGGCACGATTCCAGGCGGGAGATTTTTGAATATGCAGTTACACCGGTACCATGGTACGCCAGCCGGCCCGTTCACTACTCCGACTCATCCGCATCCGGCGCGAAGCCGCGGCGCAGGGTGTTTTCGGTGACGCACACCGGGTCGGTGAACTGCTTGAGGTAATCCTCGCCGCCGGCCTTGCTGCCGATGCCGCTCAGCCTGAAACCGCCGAAGGGCTGGCGCGCGACGAGTGCGCCGGTGATCTTGCGGTTGAGGTAGAGATTGCCGACGCGGAAACTCTCGCGTGCGCGCTGCAGGTGGGCGGGGCGACGCGAATATACGCCGCCGGTCAGCGCGTAGGACGTGTTGTTGGCGATCGCAACGGCCTGCTCGAAATCGGCGGCGCGCAGCAGCGCGAGCACCGGCCCGAAGATTTCTTCCTGCGCCAGCGCATCCTCCGGCGCCACGTCGGCGAAGATGGCCGGCGCGACGTAGCAACCCGCTTGTGGTACTGACTGCGGTTCGTACAGCACGAGCCGCGCGCGCTGTGCGCCGTCCTCTATGACTGAACGGATGCGCAGCTGTGCGACGGCGTCGATCACCGGCCCCAGGAAATGTCCGGGTTGCGCGGGATCGCCGATGGTCAGGCTGCGGGTTGCCTCGACGAGGCGTTCGAGGATAGCGTCGTGCAGGTCGCCTACCACCACCACGCGCGAGGCCGCGCTGCACTTCTGTCCCTGGTAGCCGAAGGCGGAGGCGAGCACGCCGGGGATGGCGGCATCGAGGTCGGCATCGGCGTCGATGATGATGGCGTTCTTGCCGCCCATCTCCGCGATTACGCGCTTGACGTGTGTCTGGCCGTCCGGCACCCGTGCGCCGAGCTCGATGAGCCGTGTGCCCACCGCGCGCGAACCGGTGAAGGCGATGAGATGAAGGTCGGGACGACCCGCGAGGTACTCGCCGACCTCGCCGCCCGCGCCGGGGAGGAAATTGACAACGCCCGGCGGTAGTCCGGCCGCATCGAGCAGCCGCATGAAGCGTGCGGCGATCACCGGCGTCAGTGAGGAGGGCTTGAGGATGGCGGTGTTGCCGGTGACGAGGGTCGCCGAAAGCATGCCGGTGAGGATGGCGAGCGGGAAATTCCAGGGCGCGAGGATCAGGCCCACGCCCTTAGGCCGCCAGTCGAGGCGGTTGTCCTCGCCGGCGAGTGCAACGATACGGCCTTCAGCGAGCCGCTCCGCCTGTTGTGCGTAGTAGTTGAGAAAATCGATCGCCTCGCACACATCGGCATCGGCCTCGCTCCAGTTCTTGCCCGCCTCCAGCACCTGCCAGGCGGCGAACTCGTCGCGCGCCTCGGTCAGCGCCGCCGCGATCATGCGCAGGTACCCGGCGCGATCATCCGCCGACAGCTGGCTCCAGCCGGGGAAAGCAGCCTGCGCGGCGGTGAGCGCCGCATCGGCCTGCGCACGGCCGGCCGCCGCCACGCGCCCGATGATCTCCGCAGGCCGGGCCGGGTTGGTGGAGGTGATCTGCCCGGTTCCGTTCACCGCTTGGCCGCCGATGATGAGCGGGTAGTCCTCGCCGAGTTGTTCGCGGACGGCGTCGAGCGCTGCGGCGAAGCCCTTGCGCTCGGCGGCTGCGGTGAAGCGGTGCACCGGCTCGTTGTGGAAGTGCCGCGGTGCTTTTGCTGCACTCGCCGTGGCCGATACTTGCGGCCGTTCGAGGCTCGCGGCCTGCAGGCGTGAGGGTGCGATGCCGCTGTCGAGAATGGTCTGGCCGGTGCTGTTTTCCAGCAGGCGGCGCACCAGGTAGGCCATGCCGGGCAGGGTCTCGCCGAAGGGCACGTAAACCCGCAGTCGATACCCTTGCTGAATCAGCGCCTGTTTGAGTTCATCCGCCATGCCGTAGAGCATCTGGAACTCGACGCGCTCGGCCGGCAGACGCCGCTGTTCCGCGAGCGCAATGGCGCAGGCCAGGCTGCGCACGTTGTGGCTCGCCACCGCCGGCTGTACGGCCTCGGGATGGGCGAACAGCTCGGCCAGGCAGTCCTCGAAGCAGGCATCGGTCTGCGCCTTGGTTTCCCACACTGGCACTGGCCAGCCGTGCTGGCGCGCGATCACCGTCTCGTAGTCCCAGTAGGCGCCGCGCACCAGGCGGATGTGCACCGGCGCGCCGCGCCGCTCCGCCCAGTCGATCAGTTGCCGCAAATCGTCGCGCGCTTCCCGCAGGTAGGTCTGCACGGCGATGCCCGCATCCGGCCAGTCGCGGAATTCCGGTTCGTTCAGCACCGTCATGAAACACTGCATCACGATGTGTTTGAAGTCGTACTGCTCCATGTCGACGGTGACGCCGATCTGTCGCGCGCGGGCCGCGTAAAGAATCGGCCGCAGCCGCGCGGCGATGGCTACCGCGCCGCCGCCGGGGTCGAGCGGGCTCCACTGCGAGTACAGCGCGGAGAGCTTGAGGGAGATCTGCGGGTGGAGGGTTTCATTCTCCATCTCGTTTCCCGACGGCACACCCTGCAGCAGGTCCAGATAAGCCTGCTGGTAGCGCTGCGCCTCCGCTTCGCTCACTACCGCCTCGCCGAGCAGGTCGAGGGTGTAGCCCATGCCGCGACGGTTCAGTCTCTCGATGGTGTGCCGTGCCTCGCGGAGCGTGTGACCCCCCATGAAACGCCGCGACAGGGCGCGCAGGGTCGCGCGCAGCAGCGGCGCGGCGATGTGCAATGCCCAGGGCGCATCGCTGTGCCGCAGGCTCCAGGCGCTCACTTCCGGCCAGGGGAGTTCCAGTCCGGTGAAATAATCCTTGAGGTGCGCGACCAGTTCTGCATCGTCGCGCAGCGTCGGCAGGACATCGATGAAACGCAGGGTCTGCACCCGGAAGCCGGGTTCGTCGACGGCGCGCAGGATCAGCCGGTCGAGCCAGGCGTGATGGCTCGCCGGGGCGGATTGCGCGGCCGATTCCAGCAAGCGCCTGCCCAGTGTTTGAATCCGCGTTTCCAGTGCCATGTCATCGTTCATGCCGGCATGCCCTAGCGAGATTTTCGATTGACCCCCGGTCTGCAGTGACGCGGCCGTCAGCGCATCCCGATGGCGCACTCATGGGAGCGCCGGAGGCCGCTTTCACCGTCCGCCTCGCCGGGGTAAACCCGGGGAACGTTCGGAATGCCCATGGGGAAAGCATAGGCCGCCGGCGGCGAGATGTTCAACGGCGGTTGCGGGGGAGGGAATGAAACGACCAGCGTGCTTGTCGGGAAGTTGGTTTACAGGCAGCGGTCAGTCGTCATCGCGCCGGGTGGTGAGCGAGAGCAGTTCTCCGTCCGTTCCCGTCACGAGATGAAACTCGACCGGACGGCAGCAGACCGGGCAGTCCTCGATGTAATCCTGATCGCCGCCACTGGTGTCGGCGGTGGTTTCAAAAAACTCACCGCAATAGGGGCACTCAACCTCGACCGCTTCGAGCATCAGTCGGTTCCTCCGTCATCCAGTACTGCAAGAGTTCGTCGAGGTAGCGCCGGCCGAGCGCGGTGCAGCGGATGATGTCCCCCTCCCGTTCGAGCAGGCCGCGCGCGATCGCCTCGCCGATCGGAGCGTCAGCGGCGCTGATTGGCAGCCCGGTGGCCGCGCGAAAGCTGTCGGTCGTAAATCCGGCATCGAGTCGCAGGGCGTTCATGGCGAATTCGAGCACGGCATCCGCCGCGCTCAGCGGCGTCACGCTGTCGAGGCGTTTGTCCCGCGCCGCCGATTCCAGGTAGCTGCGCGGATGCCGGGTTTTCGCGTAGCGCGTTACCGTCTGGCGGGCGACATCGGTGAGTTTGGCGTGTGCTCCTGCGCCGATGCCGAGGTAATCGCCGAAGCGCCAGTAATTGAGGTTGTGACGGCACTGCCGGTCGGGCTGTGTATACGCGGACACCTCGTAGCGTTCATAGCCGTACTCGCGCAGCAGCGCGGCGCCTGCCTGCTGCATGTCCCACAGCGTTTCATCGTCCGCACGCGCCGGCGGGTGGCGGTAAAACCAGGTATTGGGTTCGAGGGTGAGTTCGTACCAGGACAGGTGCGCCGGCTGCAGCGCGATGGCTGCGCGCAGATCGGCCAGTGCCGCCTCGATGTCCTGCCCCGGCAGGCCGAACATCAGGTCGAGATTGAGGTTGTCGAAACCGGCGTCCTGCGCAGCGCGTACGGCGGCGAGCGCCTGCCGGTCATCGTGGATGCGTCCGATGGCCTTGAGCAGGCCGGACTGGAAACTCTGGATGCCGAGCGAGAGGCGGTTGACGCCAGCCTCGCGAAAACCCCGGAAGCGTTCCTGGTCGACGGTGCCGGGGTTGGCCTCCAGGGTGATCTCGGTGCCGGGTCTGAGCGACACGCGCGCGCGCACCGCGCCGAGCAGCCGGTCGATCGCTGCCGGTGAAAACAGGCTGGGCGTCCCCCCGCCGATGAAGATGGTCTCGACGGTGCGTCCCCACACCAGCGGCAGGTCCTGCTCGAGATCCGCGATCAGCGCTTCGACGTAGGCCTGCTCCGGAACCGCTTTGCGCGCTTCATGCGAATTGAAATCGCAATAGGGACACTTGCGCACGCACCACGGGATGTGGATGTAGAGAGTGAGCGGCGGCGGGACGGTGAAGTCGAACATGTATGTCAGCGTGCGGTGTTGACCGTAAAAACATTATGGCCACGGAATCCACGGAAGAACACGGAAATATAAAAATAAACTACCTCGCTGCAAGCAGCGGGGTATTACGTTTGCAATGTCGTATTGCTAATACGTAGCAAGCTACGGGGAATTCGACCCATGGCGATTAAAAAATTCTTGATTTTGCTTTATCCCCGGATTCCCTCGGCCGGGAAGGCGTGTAGCACCTGCATCAGGTTTCACCGCATGAATTTCCCCGATGAACAACCCGTTCATGAAGAATCGAAGACAGGAAAAAAACGGGTTATTCTTTCCGTGTTATTCCGTGGCCATCAAGAACGCCGTATGACGATCACGCCGACCCTTAATCGTTCACAGTGAATGCCGGGCATCCGCCTGCTGCAGGGCGGCCAGCAGTTTGCGCAGCGCCTGGCCGCGGTGACTGAGGGCATTCTTGACCTCGGGCGGGAGTTCGGCCGAGGAGCAGTCGTGCGTGGGAACGTAGAACACGGGGTCGTAGCCGAAGCCGTTGTCGCCGCGC
>Ga0210073_1000099_pt1 | contig 17157 bp, 8 predicted proteins | sample Browns_ThreeSqC__2_FD_184853 | JGI IMG/M metagenome (GOLD analysis project Ga0210073, IMG submission 184853) | Wetland microbial communities from San Francisco Bay, California, USA, that impact long-term carbon sequestration - Browns_ThreeSqC_D2... | ecosystem: Environmental > Aquatic > Marine >...
CCGAGCTCCTCACCGCCGATCAGGCCGACGTAGTAGATGGTGAACACCCCCAGGCTCACGCCGATGACGAGGCCGATGCCCCCGCGGGGGAAGCGCAGCGCCACGGGGATGCCGACCAGGGTGAACACGAGGCACGCGGCCGCGATGGCGAGCTTCTTGTGGATCTCGACGAGGTAGGCCGCGGCGCGCTGGCGCGCCGCGCGGATGCGAGCCTCTTCCGGCAGCGCGCCGCCGGCGCCCGACAGCACGGTCGGGCGCGCCCGGGGCACGGCGCGTTCGAACACGGGGCGCGGGCCGCTGTCGGTCTTGAGACGGCCGAGCGTCTGGGCCTGGAGGGTGTCCGGGAGGACCAGGTTCCCGATCCAGCTCCATACCCGACAGAGACGCGAGGGCGCGCCCAGGGGCAGCGACTCGGCCGCCGCGGGCACCGGCGGGGGCAGCCCTGCGAGCCCGTGGAGCTCCCGGGTGACGGCCGTCTCGGCCGCCGCGCGCGCGCTCACCAGATCCGCCCGGGCCTGGCGCACGGTGCGCTCCATCTGGCAGACGCTCATCTCGCGGTCGGAGCGGTAGGTGTCGGCCTCGGTACGCTCCCATTCCCGCCCGACCCCCTCGATCCGGATGACGTTGGTCTGGAAGAACGTCCGGCTGAACTGCGCCGGCTGGTCGCGGCTGACCTCCTGGATCTCACCGTCGTACAGGGTGAGGTACAAATCCGTGCCCCCGGGGGTATACGCCATACGGCCCGAGTCGGCCCGGATCACGCGGCGCCGGTCGGGGTCCTCCAGGTCCCAGATCGACACTCCCCGCAGCTCGTTCGAGGACGGATCGATTCGCGATGCGCGCAGGAAGAACCGCTGCGACTGGACCTCGTTGATCACCTGCTCGCGCAGAATGAAGGACGGCTTCATGCGCTGGATGTCCACCAGCAGCGTGCGCAGGCTGTGATTCGAGCGTGGCAGGAGCTGGTCGCTCCAGATGAACGCGAGGAACGAGACGGCGAGGGCGCCGCCGAGCACCGGCAGCACCAGGCGGGCCACGCTGATCCCGCTCGCCTTCATCACGGTGATCTCGTTGTCGGCGGCGAGATGACTGAAGGTGTACAGCACCGCCACGAGCACCGCCATCGGCAGCGTCATCGCGACGATGAACGGGATCGACAGCAGGAACACCTCGCCGATGACGGACCACGGAAGCCCCTTGCCGACCAGGTTGGTGAACTGCTTGGCGACCTGGTTGAGGAGCATCAGCGACGTCAGGGCCGTCAGCGCGAACGCCAGCGGGGCGAGGTGCTGCCGCAGCAGGTAGCGGCTGATGATGCGCACGGTGGTTGCGGGCAGTATATTCGTATCTTCAAGTCACTTCAAGGGATGCAGCGTCCCATCCTGGCGGTGCTCGCCGCGCTCCCCCTTCTCATCCCCGTGGCTGCCCGAGCGCAGGGTGCGCGGGCCGACTCCCTCCCCCGATCGGTGGTCGGGTTCGGGGTGGCGCCGCTCGCCGTGCCCCGGAACCCCGCCCTGGCTCCGGGGGGTCGGCTGGGACCGCGGCGCTCGCCCACGGCCGTGGCGGATGCGTGGGTGGCGGCGCTGCGCGCGCACCTCGCGGCCGCGCGCGCCCGCTGGCCCACCGACACGGCGCCCCGGCCCCTGTTCGCGCTCGCCCCGCGCCGGGACGCGGGGCTGTCGCCGCCCACGTCCGCGACGACCAGCCCGTTCGGTCCCTACGCCGATCTCGGAATGCAGCTGAGCCTGCGCCTGGAGCTCAAGGCGGACCAGTTCCGCAACCTGAACTGCACGCCCCAGGACCAGCAGAGCACGCTGTCCGGCTGCAACCCCGGCTTCCCCACCATCACCCCGGATCCGCAGTACTCGATCCGTACCGCGGGCGTCGTGGGCAAGCGCCTGCACATCAACGTGGACTTCGACAGCCAGCGCGAATTCGACGCCAACAACAACCTGCAGGTCTGGTACGAAGGCCTCGAGGACGAAGTGCTCCAGCGGGTGGAGGCGGGCAACGTCACGTTCCGGGCTCCGCCCTCCCGCTTCATCTCCGCCGCGATCCCGGCCAACAACTTCGGGGTGCAGGCCGTCGGGCAGCTCGGCGCGCTCGAGCTGCGGGGGATCTACGCGCAGCAGAAGGGGAACGTGGTGCGCGACCGGTTCTACACGGTCGGCGAAGTCACCTCGCAGGCGGTGGACCGCGAGGCGCGCGACCTGGACTATGCCGCCGGGCGTTTCTTCTTCGCGGTCGACCCGACGCTCCTGCCGGGGTACCCCGCGATCGACATCCTGAACCTCGGCGCGCTGGCGATCCCCGATTCGGTGCGGGTCGGCAACCTGCGGGTGTACCGGGTGCGGGTGGTGGCGCCCGGCACGACGAACAACCAGAACATCGGCGGGGTGCGGGCCGTCGCCTGCGCGCCCACCACGGATGTGGGCGGCTGCGCGGCGCAGCGGGCAGGCCCGTTCCAGTGGGAGGTGCTGCAGGAAGGGCGCGACTTCTACGTCGATCCCACCGGGGCGTGGTTCGCGCTCACCACGCCTCTGGCGGTGGAGGACTACCTCGCCGTGTCGTACGTCCCCGCGGGCCAGGAGGCATGCGGGGTGCCGTTCCGGTGCATCGGCACCTTCCCGATCGCCGGCAACGCGGACACCTCGGTCGTGGACACGCTGCGCCTGGTGTACGACCCCAAGACGGGCGTCACCAGCGCCACTCCCAGTTTCCGCTTCGAGCTGCGCAACGCCTACCGGGTCGGGGGTCAGGAGATCACGCGCGAGACGGTCGAGCTCGCCCTCACCGTCAACCAGCGGGAACAGAGCGGCTCGGCGAACGAGACGTACCTGTCCCTGCTCGGGCTCGCGGTGGGCAGCGATCCCAACCGCTTCGACCAGTACAACCGCCTGTTCCCGCGGGACCTTGACCCGGGGCAGGGCGCGCCGCTGCGCGACTTCTTCGTGATCTTCCCGCACCTCACGCCGTTCGCGGACACGGCGCGCCTGGCCGCCGCCGAGCGCAACGACAGCCTCTACCGCACCCCGCGCGGCCTGCTCAGCACCCAAGGGCCGTCGTCGGTCTTCGCGCTCCGCATCCGGGCGAGCGTGGCCGCGTCCGCCGACCGGTCGGTGCTCGCGCTCAACAGCATCGAGATCCGGGAGTCGAGCGAGAAGCTTTACCTCGGCAGCCGTCTCCTGCAGCGCGGGACGGACTACTCCATCGACTATACCACGGGACAGGTGACCTTCCTGCATCCCGATTCGCTGTTCCTCACGGGCCTCGGCCAGGTCCGCGCGCAGTTCGAGGAGCGGGCCGCCTTCGAGATCGCGCCGACCTCGATCTACGGCGCCGCCGCCCGCTACGATCTCGGGGAGCGCGGGTCGGTGAGCTTCACGTCGCTGTTCCAGCGCGAGCGATCGGCGTTCACGCGGCCCCCGCTGGGCTTCGAGCCCTCGTCGAGCTTCATCGGCGGCCTCTCCGCCGACCTGCGGTTCGAGCCGCAGTGGATCTCGCGAGCGCTCGCCGGCCTGCCGGGTGCGGCCGGGGGCTCGTTCCTCACGGTGGCGGGCGAGGTGGCCTACTCGAAGCCCACCCCCAACCAGGCGGGCCAGGCATACCTGGAGGAGTTCGAGGCGGAGGCGGGCCGCTTCGTGCCGCTCACCGAGAGTCAGTGGCGCTGGGGGAGCCGGCCGTCGTCGGCGCGCGGGGCCGAGGGCTTCGGCATCTCGCCGTTCGGGTTCGACCCCTACGAGGCCGCCGCCCTCACGTGGCAGAACGTCCCCTACAACCCCAACGGCCAGCCGGTCGAGTTCCTGCCGCAGCAGATCGACCCGACCATCCGGACGACCGGCGCGGCGCAGAACGCGGAGCCGGTGCTGTGGCTGCTCCTCAAGCCCGACACCGTCCTCGGGCTCGCCAACGTGAACACCGGTGAGCCCAACTGGGTGCGGCCGCCGCAGTTCGCGCCGCGCTGGCGCTCGATCACCCTGCCGCTCGCGGCGGGCGGCATCGACCTGTCGCGCGTCGAGTTCCTCGAGTTCTGGGTGTGGGAGGACAACGAGCGGGTGGCTCGCGAGAACCGGGCCGGCCTGCTGATCGACATCGGGTCGATGTTCGAGGACGCGCTCGCGTGGGTGCCGGACTCCTTCACGGTCGCCGGGGCCGACACGACCTACTACGGCCAGCGCCTGGTCGGGCAGGGCCGCCTCGACACGGAGCGCGACCCGGTGACGCGTTCGTGGAACGCCGCCATCAACGACGAGGGCTTCCTCACCGACCGGGTGGTCGACGGGATCTACGATGCGAGCACCGGCACCGTGGTCGATACGCTGCCGCTGTGCAGCGCCACGGTGGGTGGCCATCTGGTCGGGCACGGTTTCGGGGACCTGCGTTCGCGCTGCGGCCGGGACAACGGCTTCGTGGATACCGAGGACGAGGACGGGGATTTCGCGCTCGACTCGGCCGCCGGGGTGCGGCCCACGGAGGACTTCGTACGCTTCGTATTCAGGTTCGGCGACGACCGCTACTTCGTGCGGGAGGGCGGCCAGATCCCCGTGAAAGACAGCCTCGGCAATCCCGCCGGCAGCGCGGGGTGGCGTCTGTATCGCATCCCGTTCCGCTTCGATACGCTCCAGGTGGGGACGCCGAACCTGCGGCAGACTCAGGCGGTCCGGTTCACGGTCGTGGTGCCGCAGACCGCGCCGTTCGGGGAGCCGGACCCGCAGATCTACTTCGGCCTGTCCCGGGTCCGGCTGGTGGGTGCCACCTGGCTCAAGCGCACCGACACGCCGCAGCAGGGCCTGGCCGGCGCCGAGGGGACGGGGACGGGCGAGGTGGCGGTCACGGTCGTGAGCACCGAGGACGTGCAGCTGGGGTACATTCCGCCGCCCGGGGTCACCAACGAGGCCGACCGCCGCGACGCCGGGCTGCAGATCGGGTCCCAGCAGATCAACGAGAAATCCCTGCGGGTCCTGGCGCAGGGCCTCGACACGGGCGAGCGGGCGGAGGCCTACCTGCGGTTCACGACCGAGGGCGACAAGAACTTCCTGCGCTACCGCACGCTGCGCATCTGGGCCCGCGGCCGCGGGCCCGGCTGGGACGACGGCGACCTCGAGTTCTACGTCAAGGCCGGGAAGAACGAGCACAATTTCTATCTCTACCGGACGCCGGCCCGCACGGTCGCGTGGGAGCCGGAAGTGGTGGTGCAGCTCGATCGCTGGCTGGTGCTGCGCGCCGAGATCGAGCAGGCCTGGCTGGCCGGCGTGCCGCCGCAGGTCTTCCCGGGCTGCCCCGACTCCACGTTCCTGCCGCCCGCGGACTCGGCGTACGTACGGTGCGACGGGCCGTACATCGCCTACGTCCGCAACCCCGGCACCGCGCCCCCCAACCTGGCCCAGGTCCAGGAGCTCGCGGTCGGCATGATGCGCGTCTCCGAGCGGGTGTACATCGACGTGGCCGAGGTGTGGGTGGACGACATCCGGTTGGGCGACGTCGTGGACGACGTCGGGCTCGCGGGCGCGCTCGACATCACGCTCTCCGCCGCGAACGTGGCGGACTTCTCGCTGTCCGTCACGCGCCGCGACGGGCAGTTCCGCCAGCTGGGCGAGGACCCGTCCTATGTCACCAACGATGCGCTCGCCGTCGGGGGCACGGTGCGCCTGGAGCGGTTCCTTCCGGTCGCCTGGGGCCTCGCCCTGCCCGTGACCGCGCGGGTCGTCACGTCGTCCGCCGATCCCTTCTACCTGAACCGGACCGACGTCCGGGCCGACGTGCTCGACGGCCTGCGGACGCCGACCTCCCGCGTGGAGAGCTACTCGGCGTCCGTGCGGCGGGTGCGCCGCTCGGGGAACTGGCTGGCGCGCTGGCTGCTCGACCCCGTGGGCCTCTCGGGCTCCTACACCCGCGGCACCAGCCGCTCGGAGTACGCGGACGCGCGCAGCAGGGGGTACACCGCCAACCTCGACTACCTCGCCATCCCCACGACGGTGCAGGTCGGGCTGGCGGGGGTGCCGCTGCGCCTCACGCCGACGAGCGTGCGGTTCCGGACCGGGCTGGCCGGCGGCGACGGCGACCGGTCGACGTTCCAGGTCCCGGTGGCGCTCGGCACCGACTCGCTGGTCGTGCCGCAGCGCTCGACGTCGCGGTTGTGGCGCAGCTCCGCCGGCTTCGATCTGCTGCCCGTGACGGGGCTGCAGATCCGTCTCGACGGCGCCTGGCTGCGCGACCTGCGGGACTACGGCGATTCGACCTCGATGGGCCGCGTCGTGGGCACCGAGCAGGAGACGCTCTTCGGCCTCAACGCCGGGTTCGAGGCCCAGCGATCGCTCACCTCGCTGGCCAGCGCCACGACCGAGATCTGGGGTGTCCTGCGGCCCCGCGCCACGCTCGCCACCACGTTCCTGCTGACCCGCGACCCCAACGCGCCCCAGCCCGTCCGCGCGGGCGACAGCACGGGGGCGTTCCGCATTCCGACCTCGTTCAACAACACCCGCCGCACCGACCTGGGGCTGCAGATCGACCTGCGCCGGGCCGGCAGCCGCCTGTTCGGTGACAGCGCCACCGGTGGCCGCATCGCGCGCCTGTTCCAGCCGATCGACCTCTCCTTCGGCCGGACACTCGCCTCGGTGTACTCCCGCACCGGGATCGATCCCTCGACGGGGTACGCCTTCGCGCTCGCGGGCTTCGATGCGTTCCGCCAGCAGGACGGCGTGCCGGCGCAGTCCGCCTCGGACCTGCGCAACCTCGCGGCCCGGGGCGGGGCCAACCTGCCGCTCGGCCTGCGGGTGGGAGTCGAGTTTCAGCGGTCCCAGGGCGAGACGTGGACGATCCGCACCGGCGAGCAGGTCCCCATCCGCACGCGCAGCCGCCTGTGGCCCGGCGGCAACGTGGGGTGGTCGTACACGCCCCGCCACCTGTTCTCCGGCCTGCTCACCAGCATCTCGGCGCAGGCCACCTACCGGGAGTCGCAGGGCGCGACCGAGCAGCCCGGTTTCGGCGGCGGGGCGGCGGCAACGTCGGTGACCTCGACCGCCGACCGGACCTTCGCCCCCTCGGTGGCACTCGCCTGGCGGGTCGGGCTCCTGACGACCTTCGACGCCTCGGCGACCCGGAACGAGCAGTCGCAGGCGGGGACGCGGTACCGGACGGCCACCGACGTCCGCAACGCCAACATCGCCTTCACGCTCACGCCGGGGTTCCTGCCGCTGCCCGGCGGGATCCGGACCAACGCCCGCTTCTCGCAGAACGGCACCACGCGGTGCATCCAGTCGCCCGGTCAGACGGCCTGCGTGCCGTACGTGGACAGCCGCCAGACCTCCACGCAGCTCACCATGGACACGGACTTGCCGCCGAGCCTCGGCGCGGGGTTACAAGTGGCCTACCTCCTCAATGAAGAGCGACAGACCAACCGCAAGACGTCGCAGTTCGTCATCACGGCGTTCGTGAGCTTCACCACGTCCGTGGGCCAGCTCCGATGAGCCGCCGGCGGACGGCCGCGGCGCTGGCGCTGGTGCTCGCGGCATGCAATGCCGGGAGCGCCCGCTCGAGCGGTGAGTTCGACGGGGCCCGCGCCCTGGCGTACGTCGAGCGACAGCTCGCCTTCGGCCCCCGGATCCCCAACACCGCGGGGCACCGGGGCGCGGGCGACTGGCTCGCCGCGGAGCTCGCGGGCCGCGCCGACACCGTGATCGTCCAGGCGTGGACGCACGTCACGGCGCGCGGCGACACCCTCGCCCTGCGCAACTTCTTCGCCCGATTCCGGCCCGCGGCGACCGACCGGGTGCTGTTCGTGGCCCACTGGGACACCCGTCCGCAGGCCGACCGCAGTGCCAACATGGCCGCACAGCGCCAGCCGGTCCCCGGCGCGAACGACGGGGCATCGGGCGTGGCCGTGCTGCTGGGGATCGCCGACGCCCTCCAGAAACACGCGCCCGCGGTGGGGGTCGACCTGCTGTTCGTCGATGGGGAGGACTGGGGCGACTTCAGCGACAGCACCGAGGCGCTGATCGGCTCGCGCTATTTCGCGGCCCACCTCCCGCCCGGCTACCAGCCCCTGTACGGCGTGCTGTTCGACATGGTGGGCGACAAGGACCTGCAGCTCTACTGGGAGGGCTACTCGCAGGCGAATGCGCCGGAGGTCGTGCAGCGAGTGTGGTCCTTCGCCGAGCGGCTGGGGTACGAGCGCATCTTCCAGCCCAGCGTCCGTCATACCCTCGTGGACGATCACGTGCCCCTGCAGGAGGCCGGCCTGCGGGTCATCGATGTGATCGATTTCGACTACCCGTACTGGCACACCACGGAGGACACCATCGACAAGGTCTCCGCTGCCTCGTTGAAGGCGGTGGGGGACGTCGCGATCGCGCTGGTCAGATAGAAGCTCGCGTTTTTCCTGCCCCGCATGAGTCAATCCGATATGGCCTCGGCGGCGGAGTCCGGTACTGTGAGGCGATGGATGACAAGCGAGCGGCCCTTCTTCTGGCGGCTCTGGCCCTGGCCGGCGCCGGCGTTCGCTGGATCCTGGCCCCGCGGGGGTCGCCCCCGGGAGAGGTACGGCTCGAGGCTGCCCGCGGCGGGCCGCGCGCGCCGTTGCAGGAGGTCGCGAGTCGGGCGGAGCGGCTGGCCCGTCCGCTCCGCCCGGGCGAGCGCATCGACGTGGACCGGGCCGACGCGGTCGAGCTGACCCGGCTGCCGCGCGTGGGGCCGGCGTTGGCGCAGCGGATGGTCGAGTGGCGCGCCGCGCACGGTCCGTTCGGCGGTCTCGCGCGCCTCGACAGCGTGCCCGGGGTGGGTCCCAAGCTGCTCGAAACGCTGCAACGGTACGTCGAATTCTCGGGTCTGCGGCCCTAATGTCTTGACACCCCCCTCCAATTCCCTAACGTTAGGCTGTTCAATCACATCGAGTGCTCTACGGCCACCGCTGCTGCCGCCACCGACAAGCTGGGCGACATCCTGGTACGCGAGGGGCTGATCAGCGCCGATCAGCTCCGGAAGGCCCTGCAGGAGCAGAAGGGCAGCGGGATGCGCCTGGGGTACACCCTGGTCAAACTCGGCATGATCGAGGAGACCGAGGTGACCAAGATGCTGGCCCGGCAGTACCGGATGCCGGCGGTGGACCTGTCGCGGTTCGAGGTCGATCCCAAGATCCTCAAGCTGCTGCCGGCCGATATCGCGGTGAAGCACACCGTCCTCCCCCTCAAACGGGACGGCCGGACCCTGACGGTGGCGATCGCCGACCCCAACAACGTCACGGCGATCGAGGATCTCAAGTTCATCACGCGGTGCGACGTGTTCCCGGTGATCGCCGGGGAGTACACGCTCCGCAATGCCATCGAGCGTCACTATCAGCAGTCCGACGCACAGCTCCAGACCCTGCTGAAGAGCGTCGAGGCCGAGGAGAACGCGGACCTCGAGGTGGTGGAGGAGCAGGAGGACGAGCAGGTCCGGGCGCAGGACCTGGCCGAGGACGCGCCGGTCGTGAAGCTGATCAACGGGATCCTGACCGACGCGGTGAAGCGGGGGGCGTCGGACGTCCACATCGAGCCGTTCGAGCACGAGATGCGGGTGCGCTACCGGGTGGACGGGGCGCTGCAGGAAGTGATGAAGCCGCCGGCCAAGTGGCGGGCGGCGCTGACGTCGCGCGTCAAGATCATGGCGCAGCTGAACATCGCCGAGCGGCGGGTGCCCCAGGACGGGCGCATCAAGCTCAAGATGGGCACCCGGGTGATCGACTTCCGGGTCTCGACCCTGCCGGTGCTGTACGGCGAGAAGATCGTGCTGCGGATCCTGGACAAGGGCAACCTGACCTTCGACCTGTCGAAGTTCGGGTTCGAGCCGAAGGCCGAGAAGGACCTGATGCGGGCCATCATGAACCCGTACGGGATGGTCCTGGTGACCGGCCCGACGGGGTCGGGGAAGACCACGACGCTGTATTCGGCGCTGTCCAAGGTCAACACGATCGACGTCAACATCATGACGGCCGAGGACCCGGTCGAGTACAACCTGATGGGCATCAATCAGGTGCTGGTGCGCAACGAGGTGGGGATGACCTTCGCGGCGGCGCTCCGCGCGTTCCTGCGCCAGGACCCGAACATCATCATGGTGGGCGAGATCCGGGACCTCGAGACCGGGTCGATCGCGATCAAGGCGGCGCTCACCGGCCACCTGGTGCTGTCGACGCTCCACACCAACGATGCGCCGTCGACGGTGACGCGCATGGTGGACATGGGGATCGAGCCCTTCAACGTGGCGAGCGCGGTCAACCTGATCGTGGCGCAGCGGCTGGTGCGGCGGATCTGCTCGGGGTGCAAGCAGGAGCACCGCTACCCGGACGAGGAGCTCGAGGCGATGGGCATCCCGCCGGGCGAAGCGCGGCAGATCGTGCTGTACAAGGGGCTCGGGTGCGACCTGTGCAACGGGACGGGCTACAAGGGCCGGCAGGGCATCTATGAAGTGATGTCGATGTCGAGCGCCCTGCGGCGGGCGGTCCTGAAGGGTGCCTCCTCGGAGGAGCTGCAGCACGCCGCGGTGAGCGAGGGCATGCTGACCCTGCGGATGGACGGGATGGTGAAGGTGAAGCGGGGGATCACCACACTCGAGGAAGTCGTGAAGGAGACTGCGGCATGACGGCTGGCGGCGGCGTCGGCACGCGCATCAATCTGCGCGCCCTGCTGGAGGAGATGATCGAGCAGGACGCGTCGGACCTGCACATCGTGGCGGGGGAGCGTCCCAAGCTCCGGGTGGACGGGGACATCACGAACTCGTCGGTGGAGGACGTCCTCACGCCGAAGGACACCCTGACGCTCGCGTACTCGGTGCTCACCGAGAACCAGAAGAAACGGTTCGAGACGGAGAGCGAGCTGGATTTCTCGTTCGGGATCCAGAACCTCGCCCGCTTCCGCGGCAACTGTTTCAAGCAGCGCGGCTGCGTATCGATGGTCATCCGGCAGATCCCGTTCACCGTGAAGACCTTCGACGATCTCGGCCTCCCACCGATCGTGGCCAAGCTCGCCGAGCGGCCGCGCGGCCTGGTGCTCGTGACGGGCCCCACCGGATCGGGCAAGAGCACCACGCTCGCGGCGATGATCGACAAGATCAACAAGGAGCTGCGTGGGCACATCATCACGGTGGAAGACCCGATCGAGTTCATCCACCGGCACCAGGGATGCATCGTCAATCAGCGCGAGATCGGCACCGACACCAACAGCTTCCAGGCGGCGCTGAAGTACGCGCTGCGGCAGGACCCCGACGTGGTGCTGGTCGGCGAGATGCGCGACCTCGACACCATCTCGTCGGCGCTCACCATCGCAGAGACGGGGCATCTCGCGTTCGCCACGCTGCACACCAACTCCGCGGCCGAAAGCATCAACCGCATCATCGACGTGTTCCCGTCGCACCAGCAGAGCCAGGTGCGTGCCCAGCTCGCGTTCGTGCTCGAGGGGGTCGTCACCCAGACGCTGCTGCAGAAGTCGAAGGGGCGCGGCCGCGTCATGGCGGCGGAGATCATGGTGTGCACCCCGGCGATCCGCGCGCTGATCCGCGACGACAAGGTGCATCAGATCGAGTCGGCGATGCAGGCCGGGAAGAAGTACGGCATGCAGACGATGAACGACGCGCTGTACCAGCTGTACGTCAACCGCGAAGTCGCCAAGGAGGAGTGCATGCGGGTGACGTCGAATCCGAACGAGTTCCTCCGCATGATCGGTGAAGCCCCGACGGACGAGCGGGGCGAGGGCGGTTCCGCGGCCGCACCGGCCGGGGCCAAGGTCGCCGCACGCCGCTGAGGCGCATTTAGGAGGACGAGATGCCGGTTTTCGAGTACACCGCGCGCAATACCAAGGGCGAGATCGTCCGCGACAAGCTGGACGCCGCCACCAAGGACGACGTCCTCGCGCAGTTGCGCCGCAACCGCCTCCAGGTGGTCCGGGTGGAGGAGGCGAAGGCCGGCGCACCGAAGTTCCGATTCGGCGCCGGGATCCGGACGCGCGACGTCGTGATCCTGACCCGGCAGTTCGCCACGATGATCAACGCCGGGTTGCCGCTGGTCCAGGCCCTCGACATCCTGGCGCAGCAGACCGAGAACAAGGCGCTGGCGGAGGTCACCCGTCACGTGGTGTACGACGTGGAGAGCGGCCACACCCTCGCCGACGCGCTGCGCAAGCACCCCAAGGCGTTCAGCGATCTCTACGTGAACATGGTGGCCGCGGGCGAAGCGGGCGGTATCCTCGACACCATCCTGCTGCGGCTGGCCCAGTTCCTCGAGAAGAACGACGCCATCATCCGCAAGGTGAAGGGCGCCATGGTGTATCCGGCGGTCATCATCTCGGTCGCGGTGATCGCCATCGCGGTGCTGCTCATCTTCGTGATCCCGACCTTCCAGACCATGTTCGCGTCGGTGAACATGGAGCTGCCGCTCCCGACCCGCATCGTCATCGGCGCGAGCAACCTCCTGACGAACTACTGGTGGGCCATGATCGGGGTCATCGCGCTCGGCGTGTTCGGGCTGTTCCGCTGGTACAAGACTCCCACCGGCCGCCTGCAGATGGACGCCCTGCTCCTGAAGATGCCCGTGCTCGGCGACCTGGTCCGGAAGTCGGCGGTGTCGCGGTTCACGCGCACGCTCGGCACCCTGATCTCGAGCGGCGTGTCCATCCTCGAAGGGCTCGAGATCACCGCCCGCACGGCCGGCAACATGGTCGTCCACAACGCCGTGATGGAATCACGCGCCTCGATCGCCGGCGGCGAGACCATCGCCGCGCCGCTCCAGAAGTCCCGGGTGTTCCCGCCGATGGTGATCTCGATGATCGCCGTCGGCGAACAGACCGGTGGTCTCGACGAGATGCTGTCGAAGATCGCGGACTTCTACGACGAGGAAGTGGACGCGGCCGTGAGCGCCCTGCTGTCCCTGATGGAGCCGATCATGATCGTCGTGCTCGGCGTCGTCGTCGGCGGCATGGTGGTGGCGATGTACCTGCCCATCTTCGACATGGTGAACGCGGTCCAATAAGCCCGGGCCCCGGGCAGGGCCCGCACCGCGCAGCCTCCGCCATGAGCGATCTCCCCCGCGCCCCCGGGGCCGCCGCGCTGGCCGCGGCGCTCGCCGCCTGCGCCGGCGCCACGGTCCCGCGGACCGATCCGGCTCCCCCGGTGCCCGCCGCCGCCGTGGCCGTGTCGCTGTTCCTCGTGGGCGACGCCGGCGAGCCGGACCCCGGGGGCGAGCCCACGCTCGCCGCGCTCCGCACCGCGATCAGCGCCGCCGCGGGCGAGCGCGTCGTCGTCTTCCTCGGCGATAACATCTACCCCCGGGGTCTGCCCGATTCCGCCGCACGCGACCGCGCCGAGTCCGAACGGCGCCTCACGACGCAGCTCGAAGCCGTCGGGGACCGCGCCCGGATCCTCCTGATCCCCGGCAACCACGATTGGGCGCGCGGCGGCTGGGACGGGTGGGCGGCGGTGCGCCGCCAGGAGGCGTTCCTCGCGACCCGTGGCGCCACGTTGCTCCCCGGCGGCGGCTGCCCCGGCCCGGCGGTGGTCGACGTCGGCACCCGGTTGCGACTCGTCTTGATCGACACGCAGTGGTGGCTCCAGAGTCGGGCCCGGCCCGAGGACGCCGCCGGTGGCTGCCTCCCGGCGGGGCCGGGTGGGGTCGCGGACTCGCTGCGGGGCGCTCTGCGTGACGCCGGGGCCCGGCACGTGGTCGTCCTGGGGCACCACCCGCTGGCGACCGGCGGACCGCACGGTGGCCATTTCACCTGGCGGGAGCACATTTTCCCGCTGACCGAGGTGGTGCCGTGGCTGTGGCTGCCCCTGCCCGTGATCGGGTCGGCATACCCGCTCGCCCGGCAGAACGGCTGGTCCGACCAGGATCAGTCTGGCAGCCGCAATCGCGCCATGCACGATTCTCTGGTGGCCGCGTTTGCCAGCCGGCCGCCGCTGGTGTACGCTGCCGGGCACGAGCACGCGATGCAGGTGCTCGATGGTCTGGGGGCCCGGCACCTGATCGTCAGCGGGGCGGGGCGGTTCGGGAACACCAGCCACGTGACGGCCATCCCGGGCACGCGGTTCGTCGCATCCACCGGGGGCTTCGCGCGGCTCGACGTGCTGACCGATGGTCGGGTGCGCCTCGGCGTCATCCTCGCGGACGCCTCCGGCCGCGGTGAAGAACGGTTCTCGATGTGGCTCGATACGACGGCCGGCCCCTGAGGGACCGGCATCACTCGCGGTACCGGGAGACGATCATGCGTCACGCAGTGGGTACGCTCGTGCTTGCCGTCGCGGTCGCCGCCACGCCGCCCGCGCTCGCGGGCCAGTCGCTGTTCAGCTTCGCCGCGCGGACCGGCTACAGCGGCTTCACCGGCGCGGATTTCGACGCCGCGGGCGCGGCGCTGATCCTCGACCTCAGCCTGCGGTACGGGCAGCGTCACGGGTTCGCCCTGGCGGTCGGGGGACACTTCAGCAATCACACGGTAGCGGACACGGTGGACCTCGACGTCCTGGGACTCTACGGTGAGGCCCGCTACACGTTCCCCACCGTCTCGACCAACGTGCTCCCGTTCGTGACATTCCGGGGCGGCTACGCGCGCCAGCTGTTCACGGCCGGCTCCGGCGGCGGCACCCAGGACGCCACCCAGGACGGGTATGCGCTCGGCGGGACCCTGGGCGTGGACTACGAGCTGTCCGAGCGTTTCGATGTCGAGATCGCGGGGCTGTACAACGTGGTGGCGCTCGACGACGCCAGCGTGAACGGCAACGTGGTCCCGGGGACGGAGCGGAACGGAGGGCAGTGGGCGGTGCTGGTCGGAGTGGTGTTCCGGGCGGCCGGCCGGTAGGAGCGTCCTGAGTCGCGATGAGCGGCCTCCGCTGGTGCGTGATCGTCGTGCTGGGCGGCTGCGCGGCCGGGGCGGCGGGGGCGCAGGTCCGGGGCGACACCGTCCTCGCCGCGGGACCGCGGTACGGGGCCGGCGCGATCCACCGGTTCCTGTTCGGCGCGGACTACCGGGATCTCTGGACGACGCCGGTTCGCGTCCCCCTCATCGACCTGGCGTCGTTCGGGGGCGGGCTCACCCCGACCACGGCGGGCGGCGGCAAGCAGACCAAGTCGCTGCGCTTCCGCGGCGCGGACGGCCGGGAGTACGGATTCCGTTCGATCGACAAGGATCCCGGTAACGTCCTGCCTCCAGACCTGCAAGGCACGTTCGTCGAGGGCCTGGTCCGCGACCAGACGAGCTCCGCGTTCCCGTTCGGGCCCACCGTGGCTGCGGCACTGATGTCCGCGGCCGGCATCCTCCACGCCGAGCCCACCCTGGTGGTCCTCCCCGACGATCCCGCGCTGGGGGATCACCGCGAGCGCTTCGCCGGGACGGTCGGATACGTCGAGGCGCGCGCGGTCGCACGCGCGGGCGCCCCGGCGTTCGCCGGCGCGGACGAGATCATCGCCGGGCAGGCGATGATCGACCGCCGGCTGTCCGGCCCGGGGGACGCCGTCGATGTCCCGGCGCTGCTGCTGTGCCGGCTCTTCGATCTCCTCATCGGTGATTGGGACCGTCACCGCGACCAGTGGCGCTGGGCGCGGTTCGGCGCGGCGCGGCCGGCGCGCTGGACGCCGATTCCGGAGGACCGGGACCAGGCGTTCGTCCGGTTCGACGGACTGCTGCTCGCGATCGCGCGGAACAACGTCCCGCAGCTCGTGAACTTCGGCCCCAAGCATGCCGCGATCGCCGGCGCCGCGTGGAACGGGCGGGACGTGGACCGCCTGTTCCTGGTCGAGCTCGAGCGGTCCGTGTGGGACTCGGTGACCGCCGTCCTGCGGATGCGCGTGTCCGACAGCGCGATCGCCGGCGCCGTCGCCACGCTGCCGGACGAGGTGCGCGCCCGTCGCGGGGAGTGGCTGGCGGCGGCCCTGCGCGCCCGGCGCGACGGGCTCGGTGCCGCCGCGGCCGCGTTCTACCGGCTGCTCGCGCGCGAGGTCGACCTGCAGGCCACGGCGCAGGCGGACACGGCGGAGATCGAACGCGTCGCCGACGGCTCGGTGGCGGTCCGGGTGCGGTCGGGCGGTGTCGAGTATCTGCGGCGACGGTTCCACGCCGACGAGACCCGGGAGATCCGGCTCCACCTCGGTCCGGGCGCGGACCAGGTCGTCGTGCGGGGTGCGGGCCCCGACCGGATCGTGCTGCGGGTCGTGGGGAGCGGCGACGACCGGCTGGCCGACTCCTCCACGGCGGGGGGCGTGCGGTTCTACGCCGCCGCGGCGGATTCCGCGGCAGGGCCGGGACGCGTGCGGGTCGATCGCCGCCCGTACGTCCTCCCGCCCCGGGATCCCACCGCGCTTCCGCCGCGCGACTGGGGGTCGCGCTGGCAGACGGTCGCCGTCGTGGGCGCGGCGCCGGATCTGGGGTTCGTGTTCGGCGCCGGGTTCCAGCGCACGGGCTACGGCTTCCGCCACCTGCCCGACGCATCGCAGCTGCGCGTGCGGGCGGGCTACGCGACCGGTGCCGTGACGGGGCGGACCGACGTGCTCGCCGTGGCGCGGCGCGAGAACTCCCGCGCCCGCGTGGAGGTCAACGCGCTGGTGTCGGGCCTCGAGGTGATCCGCTATCACGGCCTCGGCAACGAGACCGCCGCCCCGCAGGACGACGCGTACTACCGGGTCAACCAGGCGACGTTCGTCATCGCACCGGAGGTGGTGCTGCCGGTGGGCCGCCCCGATCTCGCCTTGGGGCTCGTGGTGCGGTACGCCGACACGCGCGAGACCCCGGGCCGCATCGTCGCGGACGCGCCCCCCTACGGGGCCGGCAACTTCGGGCAGGCGGGCCTGCGCGCGGAGCTGCGCTTCGACGGGCGTGACGTGCCCGGCCGGCCGACCCGCGGGGCGCGGTTCAACGCCGGCGGTGCCTGGTATCCGGCCCTGTGGGACGTCGATTCCGCGTTCAGTGAGGTGCACGCCGAGATCGCGACGTATCTCAGCGCGGCCGGGGTGCCGCTGCGCCCCACCCTCGCGCTCCGCGCCGGCGGCAAACACGTCTGGGGACCGTATCCGTTCCACGAGGCCGCGTTCCTCGGGGACGGCCGCACCGTGCGTCTGGGGCGGCAGAACCGCTACGGCGGCGACGCGGCGGCGTGGGGGAACGCGGAGCTGCGGCTGCGGCTCGGGTCGGTCTTCGTCCTGCTGCCGGG
>Ga0210073_1000100_pt1 | contig 17120 bp, 13 predicted proteins | sample Browns_ThreeSqC__2_FD_184853 | JGI IMG/M metagenome (GOLD analysis project Ga0210073, IMG submission 184853) | Wetland microbial communities from San Francisco Bay, California, USA, that impact long-term carbon sequestration - Browns_ThreeSqC_D2... | ecosystem: Environmental > Aquatic > Marine >...
GCACGTACGTGATCCGGTTCACATCGAAGAAGCCCCGGTTCTTGATGCCCGCGCGGAGTCCCCAGTAGGGTGTGAGGGTGCCGAGGAACTTGACCGGGGTGTGTTCGACGTTCACGCGGAACTTCAGCCCCGTCTCGAACACGAAGTCCCAGTCCTTCACCGTCCCGCCGGCGCTGTCGGGTTCCTCGTCCTGCTCACCCCCCGCCGCGATGTAGGTGTCCATCCAGCGCGACGCCGACGGCGTGTACAGGGCCATCCAGCCGAAGTCCCGCAGCCGCTCGTCGGTGAAGTACATCCGCTGGACGATGTAGCCGCCCGTCATCGGCTCCTCGAGATGCTTCACGATGAAGAACGGGAACACGAAGGACAGGCCGACCGCGCCACTGCCGTCGACCCGTGCCGCGATGGACAGCGACTTCAGCGCCGCTCCTTCCTCGACCCAATTCCCCCATTGCTTCGCGTCGTTGAGCCTCCCGACCTCGGGCCAGCCCGGGACCTCGTGGTTCTGGATGATGTGGGCGAGGGCGTGATCGTCGCCGGCGATCGCGGACGTCGGGTAGGGCCGCAGCTCGTACACCGCGTGCGGCGCGCCGTCGATATCCTCGAGCATCCGCCGGCGGAGCGGGCTGTCGTCCGGCAGGGGCGGGAACACGCGGTCTTGCGGCTGGCGCACCTTCGCCATCCACGGCTCGAAGCCGCCGGAGACGAGCAGGCCGGTGCGCATGTTGTCGCGCACGCCCCAGGCATCGTTGACACGGACGTTCACGTCGTATCCCGGCGTGAAGTAGCCGTCGCCGTTCTTGTCGGTGGCGATCCCGTGCTTGCCCTCCTCGACGAGCAGATGCATCGGGAACTCGATCTGCTCGTCCTGCCGGGTGTCGACCACGTTCCAGAACCAGACCAGGCCGTGCGCCTTGGCCGAGACCCGGGTGACCAGCAGCACCCGGTGCGGCTGGTCGCAGCGGGCATTGGGGTAGCGCTTGAACGTCTCCCACGTGCTGGGGAGGGCCACGACGCGGAACTCGGTGGTCTCGGTGTCGTGCTTGTGAGCGCCCAGCCCCGCCTCGTCCGAGAAGTAGGCGACGAAGATCATGGTGATGGCACCGACGGCGTCGAGATCGATGCTGCCGCGGCCCGGATCGCTGGTGTCGGGGAGGAACGCCTCATGCTGCTGACCCGGGCGCGCCAGGATGCGGTTCACCTGATAGTGGACCACCGGGCGCTCGGTGGGAGGCTCACCGGGGATCGCTTCGGGGATGCGGATGTCCGCCCCCCGCCGGCGCTGCAGCAGCGGCTCGTCGGGCGAGAACCAGTAGATCGGCGCGGCGTACGCGGCGAGTCGCGACAGCGACATGTGCGCCTCCGTGCCCCACCAGATCACGCCGGGCACATCGCTGAAGTCGCACGGCGCGCTCGCCGCCCGTTGGGCGCCGAGGCCCGGGGCGAGGAGCGTCCCCAGGACGGCGGCGAGGATGGACGTACGGGGGCTCGGGGTCATGAATCCCTCGGTGGTGTGGGGTCGGAGGCGGGCGCGAGCCGGAACGACTGCACGGCCGCCGTGAGGTGGTCGGACGCCTCGGCGAGCTGGCCGGCCGAGGAGGCGATTTCCTGCGTGGAGGCGCTCTGCTGCTCGCTCGATGCCGCGATCTCCTCCGCCGACGCGAGCAGCGACTCGGTGCCGTGGGCGAGCGCGCCGAGGCGCTTGGCGATGCCGTCCACCAGCGCGCGCACGTCGCCCGCCGAGGCGGCGATCTCCCGGCTCCAGGCGTCATTCGCCTGCACCTCGCCCGCCACCGCCGCGAGTCCCGCGGCGCCCGCCTCGGCGGCGGCGCGGGCGGCCGCGCCGCCCTGCGCGAGGCGCGCGAGCCGGTCGCGGTTCGCCTGCACCCGCGCCACCACGCCCCCCATCGTCTGGGCCGTCTCGGTGGCGGCGCCCGCGGCGACGCTGGCGAGCTTGCGAACCTCGTCCGCCACGACGGCGAACCCGCGGCCCTGCTGCCCCGCCCGCGCCGCTTCGATCGCCGCGTTGAGGGCGAGCATGTTCGTCTGCATCGCGATCGACTTCGTCTGCGTCACGAACCGCTGGATCTCCTCCGACGCGCGCGCGAGCGCGTCCGCTTCGTCGAACCCCTGCGCGACTTCCTCGGCGAGATGGGCGAGCGCCGCCGCGCTCTGGGCGAGTCGGTCACGGTGCTGCTGGGTGGTCTCCGACAGGGCGGCGTTCCGCCGGACGGATTCCTCAGCGCCCTGGGCCAGCGCCGACGCGATCGCGAGGATGCGGCTCGCATCTTCCGCGGTGGCGCGCACCAGCGCGGCCTGGTCCGCCGTGCGGCGCGACAGGTCCTGGCACGTCGAGGCCATCTCCTGGGTGGAGGCGGTCATCTCCTCGGTGGACGCGGAGATCTCCGCCGCCATCGCCGCGGCGTCGTCGGCGGCGCTGCGGATCGCGTGCACCAGCCGGCGCAGCGCCCCCACCATGTCCTGCAGCGCGCCGCTGAGATCGGCGACCTCCGCGGTCTCTGCCTGCTCGTGGGGCACCGCGACCGACAGGTCCCCGGATGCCACTTGTCCGGCGAGGACCGCCGCGCGCCGCACCGGCGCGGTGATCCGACGCTCGACCCAGCGCTGTGACTGCCACAACAGGATGGCGGTCACCGCCAGGAGCCCGAGCATCCCCGTGTAGATCGCGCGCACGGCCGCGTTGGCGGCCGCGTAGACCTGCGCGTCCGGCTGGCGGAACAGCACCCACCAGCGCCCGTCGGGCGTCGGGACCGATGCCACGAGCTCACGCCCGGCCGCCGTCGCGACGGTCGCGGACACGGGCGCGCCGCTCCGCGGGATCGCGGCGGCCTCCGCGATGGGCTCGAGCCGGAACAGGGAGTCGGGAGGGACGAGGAGACGGCCCTGCGAATCCACCACCTGCAGGTACGCGCCGTCACCCAGGTCGCCCGCGGACAGGAGAGCGGCCAGCTCGGTCAGCGGCGTGACGGCCTTGAGCACCCCGGCGGGCTGTCCCGCGGCACCGCGCAGGAGCACGGCGTGCTCGAGCGCTGCCATCCCGGCGGAGGAATCGTAGCGGGGGGGGCCCTCCCAGGTCCCGGCACGGACCGCCGCCTGCCACCAGTCCTCGTCCGACTGTGCGAAGTCCGACGTCCGCCCGGTGGCGAGCACCACCAAGCCGCGGCGCTCCGTGAAGAACACCTCGGCGAACCCGCCGCGAGCGGCGGCCTCGCGGAGTACCCGCAGCGGGGCGGCGTCCCCCCCCAGCTGGCGCCGGCCCGCGAACCGCGCCTCGAGGGCGGCGACGGGGACTCCGTCCAGGCCCTGGGCGGTCGCGCGGCGGGCGGCGTCCTCGGCGGCGGCGGCGAGGGTCGGGTCGAGCGCGAGCAGTTCCACCGCGCGGCGGCGTTCCGTCAGGTACGCGCCGGCGAGGATCCCGACGCGGGTCGCCACGTCGAGACTGCGCTGGCGTGCCACCCGGAGGGCGTCGGCCCGGATGGCACGCCGGGCGATGAGGGTCATCGCCGCGGCGAGCACCACGGCGACGGCGGCGGCGGTGACCACCAGGCGGCGGCGGAGCCGGGGTGTCTGCGCGCCGCGCGGGGTGTGCAAGAGGTCGTTCACGCTGTGGCGGCCAAGTCTACGAGCGATTGGTGATGGACGCAATCCTGTGTAGTTTCAAACACTTATGTCGAACGTCCCGGCGTACGATCCGCAGGCCGTCGAGGCGGCGTGGCAGGCCCGGTGGGTCGAGCGCCACACCAATGAGCCGGACCTCGACCGCCCGCGGCGACCGTTCTACAACCTCATGATGTTCCCCTATCCCTCGGCCGAGGGGCTGCACGTGGGGAACCTGTTCGCGTTCACCGGCGCCGACATCTTCGGGCGCTTCCGCCGGCTCCAGGGGTTCGACGTGTTCGAGCCCATGGGGTTCGATGCGTTCGGCATCCACTCCGAGAACTACGCGCTGGCGGTGGGGACCCATCCGGCGAAGCTCATCCCCCGGAACATCGAGACGTTCCGGCGGCAGCTGCGGCGCTTCGGGGGGATGTTCGACTGGCGGCACGAGCTCTCGACGACGGACCCGGCGTATTACAAGTGGACGCAGTGGCTGTTCCTCCAGCTCTTCCAGCGCGGGCTGGCCTACCGCAAGCGGGCGGCCGTGAACTGGTGCCCGGCGTGCAAGACGGTGCTCGCCAACGAGCAGGTGATCAACGGGTACTGCGAGCGCCATCCCGACGTGAAGGTCGAGCAGCGGTTCCTCGAGCAGTGGTTCTTCGCCATCACCCGCTACGCCGAGCGCCTGCTCGATCACCTGGCCCACCTCGACTGGTCGGACAGCACGGTGGCGCTGCAGCGCAACTGGATCGGGCGCAGTGAGGGTGCGGAGCTCGTGTTCGAAACGCCCGCGGGGTCGTCCATCAAGGTGTTCACCACGCGCCCCGACACGGTGTTCGGGGCGACGTACCTGGTGCTCGCTCCGGAGCACCCGCTCGTCGATGCCCTGGCGGGTCACGAGCAGCGCCGCGCGGTCCGGGAGTACCAGCGCGAGGTGCAGGGCCGGGACATCGTGTCCCGCAAGGTCGGGGATCGCACCAAGACCGGCGTGTTCATCGGGTCCTACGCGCGGAACCCGGCCACCGGCGAGTCGATCCCCATCTGGATCGCGGACTATGTCCTGATGGAGTACGGCACGGGCGCGATCATGGCGGTGCCGGCCCATGACAAGCGGGATTTCGAGTTCGCCACCCAGTTCGGCCTCCCGATCCGCCAGGTGGTGCGGGTGGAGGGCGAGGCGCTGCCGGTGGTGTCGGACGGGACGCTCGTGAACTCGGCGCCGTTCGACGGGATGCCGTGCGCGGAGGCCTCGCGGGAGATCGTGCAGTGGCTCGAGCGCAGCGGCTCGGCCCGGGCGCAGGTCCAGTACCGGCTGCACGACTGGTGTATCTCGCGTCAGCGCTACTGGGGGCCGCCCATCCCGATCATCTACTGCGATGCGTGCGGGCCGGTGGCGGTGCCCGAGGCCGATCTCCCGGTCGAGCTGCCGTTCATCGAGGACTTCAAGCCCGACGATTCGGGGGTGAGCCCGCTGGCGCGTCACGCCGAGTGGTACCACGTGGCGTGTCCCCAGTGCGGCGCGCCGGGGCGCCGCGAGACTGACGTGTCGGACACGTTCCTCGATTCGTCGTGGTACTTCCTCCGCTATCCCTCGACCGAGTTCGACGACCGGCCGTTCGACGCCGGCCGCATCAAGACGTGGCTGCCGGTCACGACCTACATCGGCGGCAACGAGCACGCCGTGCTGCACCTGCTCTACTCGCGCTTCATCACGATGGTGTTGCACGAGCTCGGGCACGTGCACTTCGAGGAGCCGTTCCCCAAGCTTCGCGCCCACGGGTTGATCGTGAAGGATGGCGCCAAGATGTCCAAGTCGCGCGGCAACGTGGTCGTGCCCGATGCCTACATCCAGAAATGGGGCGCCGACACGTTCCGCATGTACCTGATGTTCCTCGGCCCCTTCCAGGAGGGCGGGGACTTCCGCGATGAGGGGATCACGGGCATCCGGCGCTTTCTCGACAAGGTCTGGATCCTCGGCCACGAGGCGGCCAGGGCCGGAACGGGACCGCTCCCGCCCGCGGTGGAGCGCAAGCTTCACCAGACCATCCGCAAGGTGACGGACGACACCGAGGCGCTGCGCTACAACACGGCGATCGCGGCGATGATGGAGTACGTGAACGAAGCGCGGAGCGCGGAGTGCGCAACGCGGAACGCCGTCGAGCCGCTGCTGGTGATGCTGGCGCCCTATGCGCCGCACCTGTGCGAGGAGCTGTGGGCGGCGCTCGGGCGCCCGGACTCGATCTTCGGCTCGGGGCGGTGGCCGGCGTACGACGAGCACCTGGCGGCCGAGGAGGAGGTCGAGCTGGTGGTGCAGGTGAACGGGAAGCTCCGGGCCCGCCTCACCGTGCCCCGCGGCGTGACCCAGGCCGACGCGGTGGCGCGCGCCCAGCGCGAAGAGGCCGTCCGCAGGTTCGTGGACGGCAAGGACGTGCGCAAAGTGGTGTACGTGCCGGACCGGCTGGTGAACCTCGTGGTGTAATGCCTGACTACAGCCACTTCGCCACCAGGTCTCCGACAAAGTACCCCACCACGGCGACGCCGAGGCCGACCACGAACATGTCGAGGCCGGAGCGGAACAGGCCACGTCCGGTGAACAGGCTGCGGGCGGCCCCGACGCCGAAGTGCGACAGCATGGCGAGCGCGAACGCGACCCACATCGCCGCCGCGCCGTCGAGCACGAGGAACGGGGCCACCGGAATGAATGCGCCGACCGCCGTCGCGACCCCCGTGACCCAGCCCTCCCGCAGCGGCGTGGCGTGCGCCTCGCCGATCTTCAGCTCTTCGCGCACCTTCTCCTCGAGCGCCCGTTCCGGGTCCCGCATCACGTCCGCCGCCATCTGCCGGGCGCGGGCCGGCTCGATGCCCTTGGCCTGGTAGACCAGGGCGAGCTCTTCCTCCTCCACCTCCGGCATCAGGCGGATCTCCTCGCGCTCGGTCGCAATCTCGTGCGCGTAGACCTCCTGCTCGCTCTTGGCCGCGAGGTATCCGGACGACCCCATCGAGAGCGCGTCCGCGATCATCCCGGCCACGCCGGAGATGAGCACCACGTGCGCGCCGACCTCCGCACCGATCACGCCCGCGACCAGCCCGAAGTTGGCCGTGAGGCCGTCGTTGAAGCCGTACACCACGTTGCGCAGGAAGCCGCCGGACTCGGTGCGATGCCACGGCTCCGGGCCCGAGCCGGTCAGTCCTGCGAGCGTCTCGGCGTGGTGTGCGGACTCGCGCGCCAGCGTGAGCGACACGTCGCGGGCCGCGCCCGGGTCGGTGCGCCGATGGAGGTCGAGGTAGCCCTTCACCTCGCGACCCTCCTCCCGCAGCAGCGCGGGGAGCAGGTAGCGCGGACCGAAGCGGCGGCCCAGCCACGCCATGACGCGGGCCTGGACGCTGGGCGCCGGGCCCCCCTCCGGAACGGGATGGCCATGGTCCCGCAGCAGCGTGGCCCACAGGTCGGTGTGACGGCGCTCGACGTCGGCGAGCTGGACGAAGATCTCGCGGCGGCCGCCGTCGGGCTCGGCCGCGGCGAGGACGCCGTACAGGAACGCGGCGTCGGCTTCGTCCTGATAGTGGTGCAGCCAGGTGTTGAGGTCGGGGGTCGTCATGGACAGGGAAGATACCGCGACGGAATGTAAGTGCAAGTGTGACAAAAGGTTACGAACTGCGTGGTGAGTGGTGGGTCGTTCGTTCCGCGCGGGGGCCGGCTCCGCAGCGGCGTGAACCACTCACCACGCACTACGCACCACGCCCTCTGCTGCGACGCTTCAGCCCCCTGTCGCATCATAACTTGCAGTCGATGACGCTGTCTCTTGCGGTACCGGACATCCTGGTCGCGCGCGCCAAGGCCGGGGACGAAGAGGCACTCGAGGCCCTGTACCGGGCATTCGAGACGCCCGTGTACAACCTCGCCCGGCGCATGCTGCGCAACTCCGAGGACGCCGAGGACGTGCTCCAGGAGACGTTCCTCGAGGTGGTGCGCAGCATCGGGCGGTATCGTGGGGACGGGTCGCTCTGGGGCTGGATCCGGCAGATCGCGGCGTCGAAAGCGCTGATGCGGATCCGCCGCGAGCAGGTCCGCAGCACCGAGGAGCTGCTCGAGGACACGACGGGGCGGCCGGCGCCGCCGGTGGGGCTGGCACTCGATCTGGAGCGCGCGTTCGAGACGCTGAGCGAAACGTCGCGCGCGGTGGTGTGGCTGTACGACGTGGAGGGATATACGCACGAGGAGATCGCCGAGCTGATGGGCAAGACGGTGAGCTTCTCGAAGTCCCAGCTGGCGCGGGCGCACGCGCGCCTGCGGCGACAGCTGGGCGGGGCGGAGGGACGGTCGGTATGACGCACTGCACGATGGAAGACCTGCTCGATCTGCGTGCCGGTGAAGGCTCGGTGGCCGCGCGGCGGCACGTGACGGAATGCACGGCGTGCGGAGCCGAGCTCGAGGCTCTGCACCAGCGCGCGGCCCAGCTGCGGGCGCTGCCGCCGCGGCGGCCGAGCCGGGACCGGTGGCCCGCGGTGCGCGAGACGCTCGCGGCCGAGCGACGGCTCCACCGGCGCCGTCTCGCGTGGCGGATCGCCGGCCTCGCCGCCGCCGCCGGCCTGTTCGGGATCGTCGTGCTGCGGGGCGTGGGCCCCGGAGCGGCCCAGGCGTATGGGGACGATCTCGCGCTGGCGAAGCGGGAGTCGGCGGCCATCGAGGAACGGCTGGGGACGTACGATGCACCAGGCGTGATGAGCGGCCGGGAAGCGGCCCTCGCCGCCGAGCTGGAGGACCGAATCGCCGTGATCGACGGAGCGCTCGCGCAGACGGCGCGCGAGGCGGAGCTCCTGCAGCTGTGGCAGCGGCGGGTGGACCTGATGGAGCAGCTGTTCGAGGTTCGCGTCAGCCGCGCCGCGTACGTGGCATTCTGAACGAAAGGGATGAGGTGGACATGAATCGGCATGGGATGGTCGCGGTGCTGGCGCTGCTCGTGGCGGCACCCGCAGTGCTGGTGGCGCAGGAGGAGGCACCCCGCGCGCGCGAGCGGGACCGCTATCGCGTCTACACGTGGAACGACAACCGCGGCCGCATCGGGGTCGTGGTGAGCACCGATGCCAATGCGACGACCGACCGGCTCGGCGCGCGCATCGAAGGCGTCACGCCCGCCGGCCCCGCCGACCGGGCGGGGATCAAGGCCGGGGACGTCATCACGAAGTTCAACGGCGCAGCACTGGGCGGCGCCCCGGCCGACGCGGGCGACGAATCCGGTCCGGGGATGAAGCTCCTCGAGCTGGCCCGCGCACTCGAGCCCGGGGATACGGTGCGCGTCGAGTACCGGCGCGGCACCGACGTCAAGACAGCGACGCTCGTGGCCGAGGACCTCGGTGGCGGGCCGCGCTTCGAGATGCGGACCCCCGGGCCGATGGTCGGCCCGATGCCCGACATGCGGATGTTCATCCCCGAGATGGATGAACTGCGCGGTGAGTTCGAGTGGTCCGGGATGCACTCCCCCTGGAGCGGCCTCGAGTTCGTTTCGGTGGAGCGCGACCTCGGCGAGTATTTCGGGGTGACGGAGGGCCTGCTGGTCGTGAAGGTGCGTGCGGATTCGGCCATGCCCCTCAGGGCCGGGGACGTCATCCTCGCAATCGACGGTCGCAAGCCGACATCCCCGTCCCACGCGCTCCGCATCCTGCGGTCGTACGAAACGGGGGAGTCGGTGAAGCTCGACATCCAGCGCAAGCAGCGGAAGCAGACCGTGACGTGGACCGTTCCCGAGCGGGCGGAGCTGCATTGGCGGACGCCGCGGCCGGCGCGGCCGCCTCGGCCCCCGCAGGAGCGCAGCGAGGAGAGCTGAGTACGTAGTACGTAGTACGTAGTGCGTTGTGCGTTGTGCGTCGTCAATGGCGGGCACAGCGCACAACGCACTACGCGTTACCGCGTCGGCCCCACCAGCATCGCGTTGGTCACGAGGCGCGCCGTGCCGCGCCAGAACCCGCGGAACAGCGGATCGCCCAGGAACAGCACCACCCGCCCGCTCCCCTGATTCTCCACCACCGCCCACGCGGTCTTGCGGAGGAGACGCACCGTGTTGTCGGGCCATACGAACCCCGACAGCACGAGCGAATCCGCGGCGAACACGACCGGATTGGCGCCCCCCTTGGACGGCGTCCAGAACGTGGATCCGTCGAGGAACACCGGCAGCTCGGCCTGCTCGTAGCCCAGCGTGAGCCAGTGGGTACGGTCGAGCGTGGCGCGGAAGATCGCTCCCGGCAGCCATTCGGGTTCGTCCCGAGCCGGTGCCGTAGTCGACGCGAGCGGCGGCGACTCGGCGCGCACGGTGGTGTCGGCCTTGGCGGACGTATCCGCGCCCACCGCCGCCACGGACGTCAGCCCCACCTCCTTGTCCGCCAGCAGATCGACCGCACCGCCGACGGCGACGATCGCGCCCCCTGACCGCACCCAGTCCTTGAGCTTCTTCACGCCGCCCTCGCCCAGCTGCCGCTGCATCGCGCTGCCCGAGCCGTCGGGGAGGAACAGGACGTTGAACTGCTCCAGGTCCGTCATCCGGCCGATGTTGCGGAGGGCGACCGGCGTGAACGGCGCCCCGAGGTCGTTCTGGAGGAAGTCCCACAGCCAGCCCCAGCTGGTCTCCGACACGCCATCGCCCACCCCGACCAGGATCCGGGGCGGGTTGAGGGCGAGGATGTCGCCCGATCCGGTCCCCACGTTGCCGGTGTCGGCGAAGGCGCTCCGGACCCCGGTGACGGCCACCCCGTAGCCCGGCGCCAGCGCGGCGATGCGCTCGTGCAGGGCGACGGGATTGCGCTGCACGCGGGCGAGGAACGTCCCGCGCGGCCAGCTGCGGCCGTCGGCGCGCAGCGGCTGCAGCGCCACGGCCAGCTTGAACCCCTCGCGCTCGAGCGCCAGGGCGAGCTTCGCGGCGCCGAGATTGTCGTTCGCGAACAGATACGCCGAGCGGGCCCGGGCGGGAGCCGGCGGCGCGGGGAGCGCCGCCTCCGTCACCGGCTCGGTGACCCACGTGGGCGCATCCTCGGTCCAGTACGCCTCGAGATTGAACGAATAGGGCAGGGACCAGGCGGTGATGTCGTAGAAGCCGTAGTCCTCCTTGTCGGTGTCCTCGCCGCGGCGCCGGTTGCGCAGGAAGCGCGCGATCTGGTCGTCCACGAACGAGCGCTCCAGCACGGCAGCCGGCTCGAGCAGCGCCTTGGCCAGGCGGCGCTGCGGCTGCCCCAGGTCGATCACCCAACTGCCGGCCGGGAAGGTGCGCCGCGCCGCCGCGCCGCCCAGATACGACCGGGCCGCGCCGGACGCCCCATCCTGCGTGAGCCGCGATACCTCGATGCCGTGACGCAGCAGCAGGCCCACGACGTGCGCCGTCATGGCCGGATCGTTCCCCGGCGCGAGCACGACCCGCTTGGTGCGATCCCCGCCCGCCTCGTCCATGGCGGACTGCCGGAACGACCAGTAGTCGAGGAGGCGGGCCTGGCGGTTGTTCGCGGCCGTCTCCAGGGTGGCGAGTGAGGCGACGAAGTGGTGCGCGATGCCGTCGCGGAACGTGGTGATGGTGCCGTCATCGCGACGCCTGTTGAACTCGGGGCCGCCATCCGTCTCGTAGGTCATCCCGGTCGCGCCCTGGAACGTGGCCCACTCGTCCCAGTACCCCACGTAGAAGAAGTCGAACTCCCCCCGCACGAAGTACTGCCATCCCATCTGGTCGAACGCCGCCGCGTTGCCGCGGCCGAACACGTCGAACCAGTGCGTGGCCTGCGCGGGGAGATTCTGGTTCACCGCCGGCGCCACGGGCGGGAAGAAGTACGTCGGCGTGGTGGAATGGTGATCCACGAACACCTGCGGATGCCAGCGCAGCAGTCCGTCCATCATGATCCGCACCTCGCGCTGGCTCTGCGCGATCAGGTCACGGTTCATGTCGAAGCGGAAGTGATTGTAGCGGCCGGTCACGCTCCACGGCAGCAGCTGCTCGAACGCGAGGGGGTGGTCGGCACCGACCGCCACCGAGTTGTACCAGGCGGCAAAGCGCTCGTGGCCATCCGGGTTGGCCGAAGGGTTGAGCACCAGGACGACGTTCCGGCGAACGAGCTGCGTCAGCGAGTCCTCACCCGCCAGCATCTGGTAGGCCACCTGCATGGCGGCCTCGAACCCCGCCGGCTCGTCCCCATGGACCGAGTACTGGAACAGCACCACGAGCGGCTCGCGCGCGGCGATCTCCGCGGCCCGGGCCTGGGTGGTGCGGCGCGGATCGGCGAGCTCGGCGATGCGGGCGCGGATCTCACCCAGCCGGGCCAGGTTCGCGGGGTCGGAGATGATCAGGGCGCGGTATGGCCGGAGCTCGGTCGTGAGGCCCCACACTTCGCTCTGCGCGCGATCCCCCGCGGTGGCGAGCAGCGTGTCGATATAGCGCTGCATCACCGCGTCCATCGTGTGCTGCGCGCCCGCCGGGTAACCGGTGACCTGCTCGGGGCGCGGGACCGCGGCGCGGTAGGGGCCGCGTGCATAGAAGTCGAAGTTCTGGGCCGCCGCGGTCGCGGGCAGGAGCAGCAGGATGGCGAGGAGCGTCCGCATTCGGATCCGGTGACTTGGTGGAGGACGGCGATGAAGATACCCGTCCGCCACGAAGCCGCAACTCGTTGCCATTGACGATCTTGCCGCGCCGCTGCCGGGGCGCTGAAACACGATATATCGTTACGACGTATCGTCACGTAACAACGACAGGAGGACGCCATGCGACACGCTTGGGACTGGAGCGGCTTCGGGTTCGGCGCCGGGCACCGCGGCGCGTTCATGCGGGGACGGCGGCGGCGCTGGTTCGAGGCGGGTGACATGAAGTACGTGATCCTCAAGCTGCTGCGCGACAAGCCGCGCCACGGATACGAGGTCATGAAGGAGCTGGAGGACCGCTTCGAGGGTTACTCGCCCTCGCCGGGGACGGTGTACCCCACGCTGCAGTGGCTCGAAGACGAAGGCCTCGTGTCCGCGCAGGACGTCGCGGGGAAGAAGGTCTACGAGATCACGGACGCAGGGCGGGCGTTCCTCGAGGAGCACCGCGACGTGGTGGAGGACATCTTCGAGCGGGTGCGCGATGCCGTGGACCAGGCGCTGGGCGGCGCCATGGGTGAAGTGAACGATGCCGTGGGTCGCCTCATGAAGACCGCGTACCGCACGGCGTGGCGCTCGCGCGACGACACGGTGCGCCGCAAGGTCGCCGATGCCCTGCGCCGCGCGGCCGCGGAGATCGATGGGCTGGTCGTCTAGCCGAGCAGGGCCGGCACCGTGAGCAGCACCCAGAGCGTGGCAGCCCAGGCACCCGTACGCCAGGTCAGTCGCGGTCCCGTGCCGGTGACGGCATCACTGCGCCACAGCGATGTCGCGATCACCACGAGCCACACCACCCACGCGGGGAGCGCGAGCGCCGCGAGTGGTCGCAGCAGGCGCGACGCCACGCCGACGGGCTCGAGCGCCACGAGGAGCGCGAGCGGTGACAGCGCGAGCCCGGCGCTGCCGAGTCGCGGGTCGAACAGAGGATCGCGGCGCATCGTGAAGGCGAGGCACAGGGTCCAGAGACACAGGGCGAGGGTCGCCGTGTGCTCGCCCACCCCCATGCCGGCGTAGCGGTTGAACGAGCCCTCCACCAGCGCGATCGCCTGGCGCGTGACGTCCGGGACGCCGGGATCGGTGAGCGCGCGGGCCAGATAGGGGGTCAGCACCACCCAGCGCACGAAGCCGAGCGCCTGCAGGACCCCGGCGATGATGCCGAACACCAGGCCGAGCACGGCGAGCGTCCGGCCGCGGTCGCGGAGCGTCTGGTGCAGGAACACCGCCAGCACGACCTGGGTGAACCCCGTCAGGGTGAGGACCCAGTACGCCGGCCGCACCACGCCCTGCACCCGCTGGAACAGGTCCAGCCGCTCGGTCGCCGGCCGGCGCAGCACCTCCGGAAAATCGAACACCAACGCCAGCACTGTGAACGCCGCGTACACGAGGAGCACGTGCGCGAGGATCGCCAGCGCGGCGCCGCGGTAGGCGGACCGATCCGGCCGCACCTCCCCGCCCGTCATCCGATCCCGTACCGCTCTCGCAGGATCGCCACGTGATGCAGCTCGTGACCGGCGATGATGAACGCGAGGGCCCGCACGCTCACGGTGCGCCCGCTGGCGATCCCCGTTCGCTCGAACGCTTCGCCCGGCATCCCCCGGAAGAGGGCGAGCGTGGCTTGCCGCACGGCCGTGAGCTCGTCCACCAGGTCGGTCAGCGTCCGCCGGTCGAAGCTCCCGGCGGGCGTGTAGGCGTTCTCGTCGAACGGCGCGAGCGGCGTGGCGTCGCCCCGCGCGATGCGCAGCGCCCGGTACGCGAAGATGCGCTCGGCGTCGGCGATGTGCCCGACCACCTCGGCCACGCTCCACTTGCCCGTCGCGTAGCGGTGTACCGCCCGGCTGGGGGGCAGGTCCCGCAGCAGCGCGCGGGTCTCCTCGATCTGGCGCGCCAGGTGGTCGAGCACCTCGCCCTCGGAGACGCGGTTGACGTAGCCGGCGTAGTGCGGCGCGTACTCGGACGGTGCGGGCCTGGGGATCATCGATTCACCTCCGGTCACGAGAGACCCGGCCAGCGACAGGCCGAGAGATGGCGCAGCTCGTCGCGCAGGCCGCGCGGCGCGAACCGGACCACGCGCTCGCCGCCGAGCGCGCGGTAGCGCAGATCCAGCGACTCCGCGTCGAGCAGTTTGGCGAAGAACGCCTCCGAGAACAGCGGGCCGGTGGTGTCGCCGACGAGCGCCACGTGCGCGCCGGCGCCGTCCAGCATCTTCCAGTAGTGACGCGCGTGGGTCCGGCCGCCGTCGAAGGACGCCTCGGCGTAGGCCGCTCCATCCCCCCCGAAGGGATAGAGGGGCTCCGCGGCATTGAGGAGGAGGGTGCGGCCCGCGCCGCCCGGCAGCCGGTCGCCGCAGGCGACGACCAGCGTGGCGCCGCCCGGGGTCCAGCCCTCGGCCCGCAGGATCAGGCGCGTGTCCTGCGCGCCGGTCAGCTCGTCCTGCGTCTGCACCAGCCGCCAGCTGGACCCCTGCGCGGCGAGCGCCGGCGCCCCCACGGCGAGCGCCGCGTACGTGACCCATCCCCACCGGACCATGCCGATCCCTCGTGTGACGTTCGCAGGACAATCTACACGACGCCGGGGTTCCGGGGCCCTTCCACGAGGCGGCTGCGGTGGGGCAGATTCCGTCATCCCCTGGACGCGAGGCCTGGTCGCATGCGATGGGAGTCGGGGCGGCGGAGCGAGAACGTCGAGGACCGGCGTGGCAGCCGGGTGACCCGCGGCCTCGCCGGCGGGGGGCTGGGCGCCCTGGTCCTCATCGTCGTCGCGATGCTGTTCGGCGTCGACCCGCGGCTGTTGCTGCAGGGTGTGGGGGCCGGGGGTAGCGAGACCGTCGAGCCCTATCAGCCGGCACCGGAAGAGGAGCGTCTCGCCGACTTCGTGCGCGTCGTCCTGGGAGACACCGAGGACACGTGGACGGCGCTGTTCCAGGGATCCGGCGGTACCTACGAGGTGCCGACCCTGGTGCTGTTCTCGGGCGCGGTGCCCTCCGCCTGCGGGTACGCCGACGCCGCGGTGGGGCCGTTCTACTGTCCCGGCGACCGCAAGCTCTACATCGACCTGTCGTTCTATCAGGAGATGCAGACGCGCTTCGGGGCGCCGGGCGACTTCGCCCAGGCGTACGTGATCGCGCACGAGGTCGGGCATCACGTGCAGAACCTGATCGGCGTGGCCGACGAAGTGAACGCCGCGCGCCGCGGCGCCGGCGCAGCGGAAGCCAACGCCCTGTCGGTGCGTCAGGAGCTCCAGGCCGATTGCTTCGCGGGCGTCTGGGCCTACCACGCCCAGCGCGCGCGCAATGTGCTGGAGCAGGGGGATCTGGAGGAGGCGTTGAACGCCGCGGCCGCGATCGGCGACGACCGGCTGCAGCGGCAGTCGCAGGGGTACGTGGTGCCGGAGACGTTCACGCACGGCACCTCGGAGCAGCGGGTGCGGTGGTTCCGCGAGGGCTTCCGCACGGGCGACACGGCTCGCTGCGACACTTTCCGGGCGGCGACGCCGTAGCCCGGGCCGGCCTCAGACTTCCCGCAGGTATCCCCACGTGTGCAGGCGGTCGTGGTCGTCGAACCAGCGGTCGCCGATGTCGGTGCGGTAGTACATGTCGGGGATCATTATGTTGCGGATGCGGCCGTAGGCCTGGGTCTGCGCCTGGTGCAACGTGGGGCCCAGGCCCACCACGACGAGCACCACCCCCGACGTCCCCGCCACGAACCACTGGCCGTTCACCAGCTTCGCGTCCTCGATGTGCACCTCCTCCGGCGCGCCCTTCTTGAAGAGGATGGCGGCGTTCTTGGAGGTGGCGGCGAAGGTGGCTTCGTCGTCGAACGGGAACGGCGGCACCACGATGCGCACGCCGATCTGGAAGCCGCTCTTCACGCGGAACTTGTCGAGGGTCCCGTGGGCGAGGTCGTGCAGGAACTCCCCCGTCGGCGTCAGCAGGCCCTCCTGCTGGATGAAGATCGTCGGGTACCCGAACCGGGACGTGAACTCGAGCGGGTAGATGCCGTTGCCGTTCACGATGCAGTTCAGGTCGATGTAGCCGACGTATCCCTCCTGGGCGAGCCTCGCCTCCATCTTCTTCAGGGTCTGGTTGAACAGGCGGTTCGGGCCGCTCCAGAACATCGACGTCCCCATCTCGCCCGTGGACGGCCCGATATTGCCGGGGAAGAGCTTCTTGTGCTCGAAGTTGACGTTGATCGGCGTGGCGAAGGCCTTGCCGTTGAAGAACGCGCCGACCGCGATCTCGACCCCCACCACCCGGCGCTGCAGCTGGAACACCTTGATCTCGCTGGCGAAGGCCTTCTTGTAGGCCTCGAGCATGCGGATCACGTCCTCGCCGTCGTCCTCCTCGCCCACGAAGAGACGGCGCTTCACGTTCTGCGCCTCGCCACTCGGCTTGATCACGTAGCGCTCGGGGTTCTCTCGCACGTAGGGGATGGCGGTGTCGAAGTCCTCGAACTCCCGGTAGGGGAGGATGTTCACGCCGGCCTGCCGCAGCTCCTCCTGGCCGAACGAGCGATCGTCCTCGAGCCGGTCGGTGTAGGCGGTCCCGCCGACCACGGCCTTGCCGCGGGCCCGCAGGTCGTGGGCCTGGGCGCCCTGGCCCAGGGTGTCGTCGAAGACGATCACGTCGGCCCAGTCCACCTCCCGCTCCCAATCCGGCGTCTTCGGCACGAAGCCGTCGGCGACGTCCTGGTCCTTCTCCGACTTGATGAAATAGCGGACCTCGTGGCCTTCCTTCAGGACCTGCCAGGCGATGTCGCCGATGAGGCCGGACAGCGACACGAACAGGAAGCGCTTGGGTTCCATGCGAGAAGGTTAGCCGATCGTGGGAGGGGAAGACCAGACCGCTACCGATCGCGGTTCGCGACGCTGGCCGACTGGCGGATCACGTCGCGGATGGCGC
>Ga0210073_1000103_pt1 | contig 16798 bp, 10 predicted proteins | sample Browns_ThreeSqC__2_FD_184853 | JGI IMG/M metagenome (GOLD analysis project Ga0210073, IMG submission 184853) | Wetland microbial communities from San Francisco Bay, California, USA, that impact long-term carbon sequestration - Browns_ThreeSqC_D2... | ecosystem: Environmental > Aquatic > Marine >...
CGAGGGGCACATGGCGAAGCAGAAGTTCGAGCGGACGAAGCCGCATGTGAACGTGGGGACGATCGGCCACGTCGATCACGGCAAGACGACGTTGACGGCGGCGCTCACGAAGGTGGCGGCGGAGAAGGGGCTGGCGACGTACGTGTCGTACGACCAGGTGGCGAAGGCGTCGGAATCGCAGGGGCGGCGGGATGCCACCAAGATCCTGACGATCGCGACGAGCCACGTGGAGTACAGCTCGGAGAAGCGCCACTACGCGCACGTGGACTGCCCGGGGCACGCCGACTACGTGAAGAACATGATCACGGGCGCGGCGCAGATGGATGGGGCGATCCTGGTGGTGAGCGCGGTGGACGGGCCGATGCCGCAGACGCGGGAGCACATCCTGCTGGCGCGGCAGGTGAACGTGCCCTACATCGTGGTGTTCCTCAACAAGTGCGACCTGGTGGACGACCCGGAGCTCTTGGACCTGGTGGAGCTGGAGGTGCGGGAGCTCCTGAGCAAGTACGAGTTCCCGGGCGACGACGTGCCGGTGGTCCGGGGGTCGGCGCTGAAGGCGATCGAAGGGGATGCCGGCTACGTGGCGAAGGTGTGGGAGCTGCTGGAGGCGTTGGACTCGCACGTACCGCAGCCGAAGCGGGACATCGACAAGCCGTTCCTGCTGCCGGTGGAGGACGTGTTCTCGATCACGGGGCGGGGGACGGTGGCGACGGGGCGGATCGAGCGGGGGAAGGTGAAGGTGCAGGACGAGGTGGAGATGGTGGGGTTCGGGACGGACAAGAAGGCGGTGGTGACGGGGGTGGAGATGTTCCGGAAGCTGCTGGACGAGGGGCAGGCCGGGGACAACGTGGGGCTGTTGCTGCGGGGGGTGGAGAAGCACGAGATCGAGCGGGGGATGGTGCTGGCGAAGCCCGGGTCGATCACGCCGCACACGCGTTGTGAGGCGGAGGTGTACGTGCTGACGAAGGAGGAGGGGGGCCGGCACACGCCCTTTTTCAAGGGGTATCGGCCGCAGTTCTACTTCCGCACGACGGACGTGACGGGGAACGTGGAGCTGCCGGCGGGAGTGGAGATGGTGATGCCGGGGGACAACACGAAGATGACGATCGAGCTGATCACGCCGATCGCGATGGAGGAGCAGGTGCGGTTCGCGATCCGGGAGGGCGGGCGGACGGTGGGCGCCGGCGTGGTCACCAAGATCCTGAAGTGATGAGGTAGGGATGCCGCGCGAGAACATCATCCTCGAGTGCACGGTGTGCAAGGACCGGAACTACTTCACCACGAAGAACCGGCGCAAGCACCCCGAGCGCGTCGAATGGAAGAAATACTGCCCCCGGTGCGTCAAGCACCAGGCGCACAAGGAATCGAAGTAGCGTGAGCACCGAAGCGCTGACCACCCAGTCGGGGGGCGCGCTCGCGCGCGCGCGCCAGTTCTACCTGGACGTGCTGGGCGAGATGCGCAAGGTGACCTGGCCCACCCGGGACGAGGTGAAGAAGGCGACGATCGCCATCGTGCTGTTCGTCGCCGCCCTGGGGATCGCGATCGGCCTGATGGACTCGCTGTTCCAGGCGGTGCTCGTCAAGCTGGTGGCGCGACTGTTCTGATGGATGAGCATCGCTGGTACGCCATCCAGACGACGGCGGGGCACGAGAACAAGGTCCGCTCGCTGATCGAGCGGCGCATCCAGGAGGACACCCGTCCCGAGGAGGAGCGGCCGATCCGCCGCGCCCTCGTGCCGGTGCAGGACGTGGTCGAGATCAAGAACGGCAAGAAGGTGACGGTCGAGCGGAAGATCTACCCCGGCTACGTGCTGGTGGAGATGGTGATGAATCAGGAGACGATCCACACCATCAACAGCATCCAGGGGGTGATCAAGTTCGTGGGCACGAGCCGCCTGCCCCAGCCGCTGCGCCAGGACGAGGTGAACCGGCTGCTGGGGATCGAGGAGCCGGTCGCCGAGGAAGCGCCGCAGCTCGAGATCCCGTTCCTCGTCGGGCAGGTGGTGGAGATCGTCGAGGGGCCGTTCTCGGACTTCAGCGGGACCGTCGAGGAAGTGATCCCCGACAAGGGGAAGGTGCGCGTGTCGGTGTCGCTCTTCGGGCGCCCGACCTCGGTCGAGCTGGACTTTCTGCAGTTGAAGGTGCACTGAGGCATTCGGACGGCCGGTGCCGTCCCCCCGCCACCACGCGGGACACTCGTGGGAGCTCGCGCGGTCCGGTGAGCGAGAGGAGAGGAGACGTATGGCGAAGCCGATCGTCGCCATGGTGAAGCTGCAGGTGCCGGCCGGGCAGGCGACCCCGGCCCCGCCCGTCGGGACCGCCCTGGGTCCCCACGGGGTGAACATCATGGAGTTCGTGAAGCAGTTCAACGCGCGGACCCAGGGCGCGATGGGCATGGTGACGCCCGTCGAGGTCACGATCTTCAAGGATCGGACCTTCACGTTCATCACCAAGACTCCCCCGGCGGCGGTGCTCCTCAAGAAGGACGCGGGCATCGAGAAGGGCTCCCCGACCTCGAACCGGCAGAAGGTCGGGAAGGTCACGCGCGCCCAGGTCCGCAAGATCGCCGAGCTCAAGATGCCCGACCTGAACGCCACGTCGATCGAGGCCGCCATGAAGATGGTGGCCGGGACGGCGCGCTCGGCCGGCATCGAGGTCGTGGACTGATGCGCACGCACGGCAAGCGGTTCCGGGCGGCGGTGGCCACGATCGACCGGACCCAGCACTACGCCGCCGCCGACGCGATCGAGCGGGTGAAGGCGGCGGCCACCGCCAAGTTCGACGAGTCGGTGGACGTGGCGGTGCGGCTGGGCGTCGATCCCAAGCACGCCGACCAGGTGGTGCGCGGCACCGTGTCGCTGCCGCACGGCACCGGCAAGGCGGTGCGCGTGCTGGTGATCGCGTCGGGCGACAAGGCCAAGGAAGGCGAAGCGGCCGGCGCCGACTTCGCCGGCGTCGACTACGTGCAGAAGATCAAGGACGGGTGGCTCGAGGCGGACGTGATCGTGGCCACCCCGGACGTGATGGGCCAGCTCGGCCCCCTGGGCAAGATCCTCGGCCCCCGGGGCCTGATGCCGAACCCCAAGGCAGGCACGGTGACGATGGACGTGGCCCGGGCGGTGAAGGAGCTGAAGGCCGGCAAGATCGAGTTCCGCGTCGACAAGGCGGGCATCGTGCACGCGCCGATCGGCAAGAGGTCGTTCGCGGCGGACCACCTCACGGCCAACCTCCACGCGTTCATGGAGGCCGTGCTGCGGGCCAAGCCGTCGGCGGCCAAGGGGACCTACGTGCGCTCGGTGACGGTATCGAGCACGATGGGGCCGGGCGTGCGGCTCGACCCGCAGGGGTACCACACATGATCGCGACCAAGGAACGCAAGGCCGAGACGGTGCAGACGCTCGTCGGGCGCCTGCAACGCTCGCCGACGATCTATCTCACGGACTTCACCGGCCTCGACGTGGCGCGGCTCACCGATCTGCGCCGCAAGCTCCGCGCGGCGGGCGTCGAGTACGTGGTGGTGAAGAACACGCTCGCCCGGCGCGCGTTCGGCGAGGCGCGGGTGGCCGGGCTGGACGCCCATCTGCAGGGCCCGACGGGGCTGGTGCTCGCGGGGACCGATCCGGTGACCGCCGCCCGGGTGCTCACGGATTTCGCGAAGGAGCACACCACGCTCGCCGTGAAGGTGGGCCTGGTGGAAGGCAAGGCGATCGCTCCCGATCAGGTCACCCGGCTGGCGCATCTGCCGTCCAAGATGGAGCTGCTGGGCCAGCTGGGGGGCGCGTTCCAGGCGCCGCTCGCGGGCCTGCTCGGAGCGATGAACGGACTGCTGACGATGATGGTGGGTGCCCTCGAGGCGCTCAAGGACCAGCGCGCGTCGAGCGCGGCCTCTTAACCGGCTAGGAGAGACACATGGCGACCCAGACCCTGAGCAAGGACGACATCCTCGAAGCGATCGGCAACATGTCGGTCTTCGAGCTGGCCGAGCTGATCGAGGCCTTCAAGAGCCGGTTCGGCGTGACGATCGCGGCGCCGGTGGCGGCGGCTCCCGCGGGCGGCGCGGGCGGTGCGGCGGGGGCGCCGGCGGCCGAGGAGCAGACCGAGTTCACGGTGATGCTCATGAGCGGCGGCGACAAGAAGATCCAGGTGATCAAGGAAGTCCGGGCGATCACGAACCTCGGCCTCAAGGAGGCCAAGGACCTGGTGGAGAGTGCGCCAGCGGTCGTCAAGGAAGGCGTGTCGAAGCAGGAAGCCGAAGAGATCAAGAAGAAGCTCGAGGCGCAGGGCGCCGCCGTCCAACTCAAGTAACCCGCGGGCAGGCTCGGGAGGCCACGGGGGCCTTCCGAATCACGCTGGTGACTTGCAGCTGGACGACATGCGCCGAGACCTGATACACACACGCAGTGCGCATCCCGGGGTTCGTTCGCGCCCCCGGCCCGACTTTCCGGGCGCGGGGGCCGCGGGCGCTTTGTGCCGTACTGAAGAGGACGTGACATGACGAAGACCACGCCGGTCCTGTCGTTCGCCAAGCTCGAGGCGGGGATGCCGATGCCCCACCTCCTCGACATCCAGACGCAGGCGTTCAAGGCCCTCCTGCAGCCGGGGGGCCGCGAGGCCGAGCGCACCGACGTCGGGTTGGAGCGGGTGTTCAAGGAGATCTTCCCGATCAGCGACGTGAACGGGAACTACTCCCTCGAGTTCGTGAAGTACGCGCTCGGGGAGCCGAAGTACACGGTCGAGGAGTGCATCGAGCGCGACATGACGTATTCCGTCCCCCTCAAGGCCACGCTCCAGCTGGTGGTCATGGAGGAGGTCGGCGAGACGGTCAAGACCAAGCGCCCGAAGAACATCATCGAGAAGGAAGTGTACCTGGGCGAGCTGCCGATCCTCACGGCCCTCGGCACCTTCGTCATCAACGGCGCCGAGCGCGTGATCGTGTCGCAGCTGCACCGCTCCCCGGGCACCGTCTTCGAGGAGAGCATCCACCCCAACGGCCAGCGCCTCTTCTCGGCGCGGATCATCCCGTTCCGGGGCTCGTGGGTCGAGTTCACCGTCGACATCCACGACGTGATCTTCGTCCACATCGACAAGAAGAAGAAGTTCCCGGCGACCGCCCTGCTGCGCGCCTTCGGTTACGGCACCAACGCCGACCTGCTGCGGCTGTTCTACGCGACCAAGGAGCTGGACATCACCGGCCGCTTCGAGGGCCGCGCCCAGAAGCGCGAGGTCCTCGGCACGCTGCTCGCGGCCGACGTTCCCGATCCCGAGCACAAGAAGGGCGAGCCCCTCGCCCGGATGGGCGACGAGCTGACGCTCGACCGGCTCAACGCCTTCCGCCGCGCGGGGATCACCGCCGTGAAGGTGTTCGCGGGCTACACCGCGCTCGACCTGCGCGACGAGGGCCAGCCCACGACGGTCCGCGAGAAGGAAGGGAAGGCGATCCTCGCCTTCGACGTGGCGGACCCGGAGACGGGCGAGGTCCTGGCGGAGGCCGGCCGCGAGATCTCGGACACCATGAAGAAGAAGCTCATCAAGGCCGGGGTGACGCGGGTCGACATCCTGCTGCCCCCGGGCCGGGCGGAATCGCCGCTGATCAAGAACACCCTGGTCAAGGACCCGACGCACACCGAGGCCGAGGCGCTGGAGCAGATCTACCAGCTGCTGCGCCCGGGCGAAGCGCCCAACCTCGACACCGCGCGCCAGGCGCTGGAGCGGCTGTTCTTCCATCCGAAGCGGTACGACCTGGGCCGTGTGGGGCGCTACAAGATCAACCAGCGCCTCAAGGTGGGCGTCGCGCTGGACCACACCGTCCTCACCGAGGACGACTTCATCGCGATCATCCGCTACCTGATCGAGCTGTCCGAGGGGCGCGGCTACACCGACGACATCGACCACCTCGGCAACCGCCGGGTGCGCTCGGTCGGCGAGCTGATCGCCAATCAGTTCTCGGTGGGCCTGTCGCGCATGGCGCGGCTGATCAAGGAGCGGATGAGCATCAACAACGACCCGGAGCGCATCACGCTCGACGACCTGGTCAACGCGCGGACGGTGAGCGCGGTGATCCAGGCGTTCTTCGGGTCGTCCCAGCTGTCGCAGTTCATGGACCAGACCAACCCGCTCGCCGAGCTGACGCACAAGCGGCGGCTGTCGGCCCTCGGGCCGGGCGGCCTGACGCGCGAGCGCGCCGGATTCGAGGTGCGCGACGTCCACTATTCGCAGTACGGCCGCATGTGCCCGATCGAGACGCCGGAAGGCCCGAACATCGGCCTGATCACCAGCCTCTCGACCTACGCGCGGGTGAACGACCTCGGCTTCGTCGAGACGCCCTACCGGATCGTGAAGAACGGCCGCGTGACCGACGAGATCCGCTGGCTCTCCGCCTCCGAGGAGGAGGAGTTCTCGGTGGCGCAGGCCAACGCGGCCCTCACCCCCGACGGGCACTTCGCCGACGAGCTGGTGCTGTGCCGCAAGCGCGACGACTACCCGCTCCTGGCGCCGGCACGGATCGATTTCATGGACGTGGCGCCGGAGCAGCTCGTGTCGATCGCGGCGGCGCTGATCCCGTTCCTCGAGCACGACGACGCCAACCGCGCGCTGATGGGCAGCAACATGCAGCGCCAGTCGGTGCCGCTGCTCTTCCCGCAGCGCCCCAACGTGGGCACGGGTCTCGAGGAGAAGGTGGCCCGCGACTCCGGTGCCGTGGTGATCGCGCGGCGGGCGGGCGTGGTCACGCGCGTCACCGCCGACGAGATCATCGTCGATGCCGGTGAGGAGGAGGTGCGCGGCGGCGACCATCCCCTGGCGCGGCTCAAGCAGCACGACCGCTACCGCCTCAAGAAGTTCTGGCGCACCAACCAGGACACCGCCATCAACCAGCGGCCCCTGGTCCAGATCGGCCAGAAGGTGAAGGCGGGTCAGGTGATCGCCGACGGCGCGGGGACCGACCGCGGCGAGTTGGCGCTGGGCGCCAACGTGCTGGTGGCGTTCATGCCGTGGTACGGCCACAACTTCGAGGACGCCATCGTGCTGTCGGAGCGCCTGGTGAAGGACGACGTGTACTCGTCGATCCACATCCAGGAGCTCGAGCTGCACGTGCGCGACACCAAGCGCGGCCGCGAAGAGATCACTCGCGAGATCCCGAACGTCTCCGAGGAGTCGATCGTGGACTTGGACGAGCGCGGCATCGTCCGCCTCGGCGCCCACGTGAAGGCGGGTGACATCCTCGTCGGCAAGATCACCCCGAAGGGCGAGACGGAGCTGTCGCCCGAGGAGAAGCTGCTCACGGCGATCTTCGGCGAGAAGGCCAAGGACGTGAAGGACTCCTCGCTCAAGGTGCCGCCCGGGATGGAGGGCGTGGTCATCGACGTGAAGATCTTCTCGCGCATCGAGGACCAGGTCGTCGAGAAGGACCGCGGCGAGCGCATCGGCGAGGTGCGCCGCCTCGAGGGCGACGAGAAGGCGCGCATCTCCGACGCGATGGTGGCGGAACTGCGCGACGCGCTCGCGAGCCAGGAGGTCGGCCTGATGCTCAAGGCCGGCACCGTCGAGGAGTTCCTCCCGGCGGGCACCCGGCTCACGCGCGCCCAGCTCGACGAGATCGACTTCACCGAGGTGGACCTGAAGACGCTGCGCGTCGCCAACAAGGGCGTGAACGAGCGGATCCGCGCGGTACTCGACGCGGCGCAGGGGGAGCGCGCCAAGATCGAGGAGAAGGCGGAGGACCAGATCGACAAGATCCTCCAGCCCGACGAGCTGCCCCCGGGCGTGATCCAGCTGGTCAAGGTCTACCTCGCCGAGAAGCGCAAGATCTCGGTGGGCGACAAGATGGCCGGCCGGCACGGCAACAAGGGCATCATCGCGCGCATCGTGCCCGAGGAGGACATGCCGTTCCTCCCCGACGGCTCGCCGGTGGACATCGTGCTCAACCCGCTGGGCGTGCCCTCGCGCATGAACGTGGGGCAGATCCTCGAGACCCACCTGGGGTGGGCCGCGGGGATCCTCGGATTCGACGCCAAGACCCCCGTGTTCCAGGGGGCGGACGAGACGGAGATCGGCGTGCTGATGCGGCTCGCCGGGATCACGTGGGTGGCGGAATCGCTCCGGCTGGACGTGCGCCCGCCGGCGCTCGATCCGGCGACGCTGCGCGGCATCGTGGACGACCTGGGCCGGCTGCCCGCGACCAACGGCGGGCGGCCCGACGTCACGCACGCGGGCGTCAGTCTGCTCGCGTCGCGCGCCATGTCGGCCGGGACCCGGGAGCTGGCGCACAAGCTGACCGACTTCGTGGTGTTCGCGGCCAAGGAGCTGGCGGCGCGCGGGCTCGACCAGCTGCGTGTGGAGCAGGAATGCCACGAGGCGATGCTCGAGACCGAGCGGCTGCCCAAGGCGGCGCTGAAGACGGCGCTCCGGGAGATCGGCAAGGCGCTGGAGCACGACAAGGCGGCGGAGGTGCTGGAGGCCGCCGGTCGCACCGCCCTCGCGTCGATGCTGGGACCGCGCTCCGAGGCCGACGTGGACGCCGCGGTGGACGAGCTGCTGCGCACCGCGGGGCTGACGCCGTACGGCAAGGCCCGCCTGCGCGACGGGCGCTCGGGGGAGTACTTCTCCTCGGAGGTGACCGTCGGCTCGATCTACATGATGAAGCTGTCGCACCTGGTGGACGACAAGATCCACGCGCGGTCCATCGGGCCGTACTCGCTGGTGACGCAGCAGCCGCTCGCCGGCAAGGCGCAATTCGGCGGCCAGCGGTTCGGCGAGATGGAGGTGTGGGCGCTCGAGGCGTACGGCGCGGCCCACACGCTCCAGGAGATCCTCACCGTCAAGTCGGACGACGTGAACGGCCGGAGCCGCGTGTACGAGGCGATCGTGAAGGGACAGAACCTGCCGAAACCCGGAATCCCCGAGTCCTTCAACGTGCTCGTGAAGGAACTGCAGGCGCTGGGGCTGAAGGTGACCCTGGGCACCACCGAGGACGTCGAGGAATAAGGGGAGGAGCCACGGATGATCGATTTCCGCAGCGGGCGCGAGCCGAAGAGCTCGAGCTTCGACTACATCCAGATCCGGATCGCCTCGCCCGAGGAGATCCGCGGACCCCGCGACTCGAAGGAGCGTGAACGCCTCGAGCTGCAGGGCTCGCGCACGTGGTGGTCGTCGGGCGAGGTGACCAAGCCGGAGACGATCAACTACCGGTCCTTCAAGCCGGAGCGCGACGGCCTGTTCTGCGAGCGCATCTTCGGCCCCGTGAAGGACTGGGAGTGTCACTGCGGCAAGTACAAGCGGATCCGCTATCGCGGCGTGATCTGCGACCGCTGCGGCGTCGAGGTGACCCTGTCCAAGGTGCGGCGCGAGCGCATGGGCCACATCGAGCTCGCCGTGCCGGTGGCGCACATCTGGTTCTTCAAGACGCTACCGTCGCCGATGGGCAACCTGCTCGACATGACCCTGCGGGACCTCGAGCGGGTGATCTACTACACCAACTACGTGGTCATCGACCCGGGCAAGCAGGAGCTGCAGGACCGCGAGCTGCTCGACGAGGACCGCTTCCTCGAAGTGCGGGCCAAGGCCCGGGCCGAGGGCGATGCCGCCTTCCGCGCCGACATCGGCGCGCCGGCGGTGCGAGCCCTGCTCGAGCGGCTCAACGTGGACAAGCTGGCCGACGAGCTGCGCGAGGCGGTGGCCGTCGAGACGAGCCAGCACCGCAAGAAGCAGATGCTCAAGCGGCTCAAGATCATCGACGCCTTCCGCAACTCGGGGAACACCGGCGAGGGGCGCAACAACCCCGCCTGGATGATCCTCGACGTCGTGCCGGTCATCCCGCCCGACCTGCGGCCGCTGGTGCCGCTCGACGGCGGGCGCTTCGCCACGTCGGACCTGAACGACCTGTACCGCCGCGTGATCAACCGGAACAACCGGCTGCAGAAGCTGATCCTGCACCGGGCGCCGGAGGTCATCCTGCGCAACGAGAAGCGGATGCTGCAGGAGGCGGTGGACGCGCTGTTCGACAACGGCCGCCGCTCCAAGGCGATCCGCGGCCGGGGCAAGCGGCCGCTCAAGTCGCTCTCGGACATGCTCAAGGGCAAGCAGGGCCGGTTCCGCCAGAACCTGCTCGGCAAGCGGGTGGACTACTCCGGCCGCTCGGTCATCGTGGTCGGCCCGGAGCTGCGGTTGCACCAGTGCGGCCTGCCGAAGGCGATGGCGGTCGAGCTGTTCAAGCCGTTCATCATCCACAAGCTGGTCCAGAAGGGCATCGCGGAGACGGTCAAGCGGGCCAAGAAGATCGTCGAGAAGGAGAGCCCGGAGGTCTACGAGATCCTGGAAGAGATCATCCAGGACCATCCGGTGCTGCTGAACCGCGCGCCCACGCTGCACCGCCTGGGCATCCAGGCGTTCGAGCCGGTCCTGGTCGAGGGCAAGGCGATCCGCATCCACCCGCTGGTCTGCGCGGCGTTCAACGCCGACTTCGACGGCGATCAGATGGCGGTGCACGTGCCGCTCTCGTTCGAGGCGCAGCTCGAGGCGCGCGTGCTGATGATCTCGGCGAACAACGTGCTGAAGCCGTCCGACGGCCGGCCGGTGGCGGAGCCGTCGCAGGACATGGTGCTGGGCTGCCACTTCCTCACCAAGGAGCCCGCCGCGTTCGAGAAGGCGCTGCTCAAGGCGCCGCGCATCGGGTCGTACGCCGAGATCGAGATGGCGCTCGCGGTGAAGCGGCTCGAGTACCACTCGCCGGTGCACTTCTGGTACGAGCCGCCCCACATCCCGGGGCTGCCCGACAGCGAGGCGCCCGGCTGGGTCGCGACCACCGTGGGCCGGGTGATCTTCAACAGCATCCTGCCCGACTCGCTCAAGCGGCGGCAGGGGTTCCAGAACGCGGTGATGCGGAAGAAGGCGCTCTCCGAGCTGGTGTTCGAGTCGTACCGCCGCGCGGGCCTCGCGCCGACGGTGCAGTTCCTCGACGGCCTGAAGGAGTTCGGCTTCCGCTATGCCACGATGGGCGGCGTGTCCATCGGCGTCTCGGACCTCGAGATCCCGGACGAGAAGGCGACGCTGCTGCACGAGGCGGAGCAGCGCGTGGAGCGGTTCCAGCGCGCCTACGCCACCGGCCAGATCACCTTCGGGGAGCGCTACAACAAGGTGATCGACGCCTGGACCCACGCGAACAACGACATCGCCGAGGCGATGATCGGCACGATGCGGCGGTCCAAGGGCGGCTTCAACCCGGTGTTCATGATGTTCGACTCCGGCAGCCGCGGCTCGCGCGACCAGATCCGCCAGCTCGCGGGGATGCGCGGCCTGATGGCGAAGCCGCAGAAGAAGCTCACCGGCGGCATCGGGGAGATCATCGAGAGCCCGATCCGGTCGAACTTCCGGGAGGGGCTGTCGGTGCTCGAGTACTTCATCTCGACCCACGGCGCCCGCAAGGGCCTCGCCGACACCGCCCTCAAGACCGCCGACGCCGGCTACCTCACGCGGCGGCTGGTGGACGTGGCACAGGACGTCACCGTCACCGAGGAGGATTGCGGCACCATCCTCGGCCTCGAGATGGCGGCCCTCAAGGAGGGCGAGGACATCATCGAGCCGCTGCGCGAGCGCCTGGTCGGCAACGTCGCGCTGGACGAGGTGTCGGACCCGCACGAGCTCGACGAGCACGGCCACCCCAAGGTCCTGGTCGAGGCGGGGAGCCTGATCGACGAGGAGACCTCACAGGCGATCGAGGACGCCGGCATCGAGATGGTGAAGATCCGCTCGGTGCTGACGTGCGAGGCCCGGCGCGGCATCTGCCGCATGTGCTACGGCCGCAACCTCGCCACCATGGAGATGGTGGACCTGGGCGAGGCCGTCGGCATCCTCGCCGCGCAGTCGATCGGCGAGCCGGGGACGCAGCTCACCCTGCGGACCTTCCACATCGGCGGCACCGCGGCGCGCATCGCGGAGCAGACCGTGCGCAAGACGAAGGTGGAGGGCGTCATCGAGTACGGCGACCGCCTCACCTTCGTGGTGACGCCGGAGCACCAGAAGATCGTGACGAGCTACGAGGGCGAGCTGGTGCTGAAGACCGGCGCCCACGGCGAGGTCAGCCCCAAGAAGCTGCAGGTGCACTCGCGCTTCCACGTGCCGCTCGGCGCGACCCTCATCGCCGAGGACGGCCAGAAGGTCGCCCGCGACGGCGTGCTGTTCACCTGGGACCCGTACACCAACCCGATCCTCACCGACGTGCCGGGCATCGTCCGGTTCGTGGACATCGTCGAGGACGAGACGGTGCGCGAGGAGCTGGACGAGCTGACCGGGCGGCGCCAGCGGGTGATCATCGAGGACCGGGAGAAGAAGCTGCACCCGCACATCGAGATCATCCAGAAGAAGGGCGAGAAGGAGAAGCGCCTCCGCGACTTCGTCATCCCGGAGGGCGCCCAGCTCACCGTGGAGGACGGCGAGGAGGTGTTCGCGGGGCTGGTGCTCGCCAAGGTGTCGCGCGAGGCGTACAAGACGCGCGACATCACCGGCGGCCTGCCGCGCGTCGCCGAGCTGTTCGAGGCCCGGCGGCCCAAGGACCCGGCCACCATCTCGGAGATCGACGGGACCGTCCGCTTCGGGGACATCAAGCGCGGCAAGCGCGAAGTGTTCGTGCAGCCCGAGGCCGGCGACCCGCAGCTCTACGACGTGCCGGCCGGCAAGCACCTGCGCGTGCACGAGGGCGACCGCGTGCGCGCCGGCGACCGCCTCACCGAAGGCCCCGTCAACCCGCACGACATCCTGCGGATCAAGGGCCCGCGCGCGGTGCAGGAATACCTGCTGAACGAGGTGCAGGAGGTGTACCGGCTGCAGGGCGTGAAGATCAACGATAAGCACATCGGCGTGATCGTGCGCCAGATGCTGCAGAAGGTGCGCATCGTCGAGCCCGGCGACACCGAGTTCCTCGAGGGCGAGAACGTCGACAAGCTCACCTTCAAGGAGGCGGTCGAGCGCGCCGTGAAAAAGGGCGGCACGCCGGCCACCGTCGAGCCCCTGCTGCTCGGCATCACCAAGGCCAGCCTGACGACGCAGTCGTTCATCTCGGCGGCGTCGTTCCAGGAGACCACCCGCGTGCTGACCGACGCGGCGATCCGCGGGGCCCGGGACGACCTCCTCGGCTTGAAGGAGAACATCATCATCGGCCACCTCATCCCGGCGGGCACCGGCATCTACCGGTACCACGACGTCGAGGTGGAGCCGCCCCCGGGATTCGTGCCCCCGCCGCCCCCGCCGGAGCTGGTGCCCGGTGCGGCAGTCCCGGAGGAGGTCGAGGCGGACTAGGAACGGGGAACGGGGAACGGGGAACGGGGGAAGGGTACGCGGCTGGTACCCTTCCCCCTTCCCTCTTCCCCCTTCCCGGTGGGTCTACCGCATCGTCCCCGCCGGCTGGACGACGCTCGCCGACAGCGCCTGCCTGACCCGCTCACGCGAATCGGCGTAGTGCGCCCGGGTCGAGGCGTCGAGGCCCGAGGCCGCCCCCGCACGCTCGAGCGCCGTGCCCAGCCGTACCAGCGTGGCGCGGGCCACGCTGCGCGCGTCCTCGGGCGTGCCCGCCGCCGGGGCGAGCAGCATCCGCGTCAGCTGCTGCAACGTGTAGCGCTGCAGGTCGCGGCGGATCGATCCCGCGTTGCGCGCCCGACCCCCGCCGTACCCGGCCTCCGCCCACGCCGCGCGCGTGACCGCGTCGATCACCTCCGGGATGCTCAGGGCCTCGCCCGGCCGGGTGGCCCGCAGCTCGGCGTCGCGCAGCCGGTCGAGCACGCCCGGCTCCCACACCAGGTCCACCAGCATCGTCTGGTAGGCGAACGCGTACTCGTGCAGCGGGAAGTCGATCCGGCCCGCGTCGAACGGGTTCGCGCCCCAGTGGTACCAGCGGTTCGGCGCGAGGCGCCGCAACAGCTCGGGCCGGAACTGGTAGACGTGCTCGCCCAGCCCGTCGCGGGCGATGAACCCCAGCGCCTCGCGCTGCCGCGCCGCCGGCACGTCCACGATCGCGGGGCGGCCGTTCGGGTCGCCGCGGTGATCGCGCGCCGTGGTGGCGCCGCCGATGAACTTGGTGGCGTACAGGGTCGCCTGCCAGCGCGTGCCGAGCATGTTGGCGAAGCCGGACCGGAGCTTGGTGTAGGCATCGCCCGGACCCACCAGCCGGTATTCGAGCGAGTCCATCAGGCGGTTGATCAGGCCCACGTAGTCCTTCCCCCACGCCAGCGGGTCCGCCGTCAGGTCGTAGCGCGTGATCGTCGGGTCGAGGCCGTAGGCGCCGAACCCCGCGTCCTCGTCCGAGCCGTAGAGGTGCGCCGGATCGGCCGCTTCGGACGCGATGCGGGCCAGTCCCGGCCGCTCGGCGTCCGCCGTGGCGCCGCCGGCGTCGGCGTACCCGTACTCGATCGCCCAGCGGTCGTAGGAGCCGATGGTGGTGTTGAAGTAGTCGCCCTGCCGGCTGCGGTCGAGCGATACCGCCGGCGGGTTGTAGTCCATCACCGACCCGGACGTGCCCTCACGCGCGGTGAACGCGCGGTCGGTGAGCCGCTCCGCCGGGATGATCGAGGTGCCGCGGAAGTTGTGGCGCAGGCCGAGCGTATGCCCGACCTCGTGCATCACCAGCTCCTTCAGCGCCTGTCCGACGTACTCTCTGGGAACGGGTTGGCCCGGCGCGATCACCCCGGCGGCGACCAGCGCGGCCTGCAGCACCGCGGCGTGCTGCTCGAATCCGTTCGCGTAGGTGCACAGGCGCAGTCGGCCGGCGGGGTCGGCACGCAGCAGCGAGTCCTCGCGGAACACGGCCCGCACCTGGTCCGCGGGCCCGCTGAACCGCCGGTACTGGCCCTGGAAGGCCTGGATCCACGAGGCCGCGATCAGGATGTCGGCGTTGAGGATCTCGCCGGTGCGCGGGTCCACGTCCGATGGACCGATCGCGTACGTCGAGAAGTAATTCGCCATCCAGCGCACCGTGCTGTAGCGCGCGTCCTCGGCGGACCACAGGGAGTCGTCCGGTGCGTCGGGGGCCTGGATCGCGTTCTTGATGCCCGCCTCCTCGAACGCCCGGTTCCACTCGAGGATGCCGGCGCGCACGTAGGGCCGCCACTCCTCGGGCACCGTGCGATCCACGTAGTAGACGATCGGGTGCACCGGCTCGCTCACCGCCGCGGAGGGGTCCTTCTTTTCGAGGCGCCAGCGGTTCACGTAGCGCACGAAGAACGACTCCGCCGTGTCGCGCGACAGGTCCATCATCGCGGAGATGAAGTACCCGACCCGGTCGTCGGCGTAGCGCGGGCGCATCGGCGTGGCCGGCAGCTCGATCAGCGAGTAGTGCACGCCGAGCGGGATGTAGCGGTAGTCGGCCAGCGTGGCGATGCCGAGGTTGCGGCTCGCCCGGAAGGTGAGGCGCGCCTCGGCCTCGAGATTGCCCGGGAAGACCCGCAGGCTCTGGAAGCTCGAGCGCTCCTTGTCGAAGCTCACGCCGCCGCGCAGCTGCAGCGCCTGCACCACGAAGTCGAAGAAGCCGCCCGCGTCCACCCAGTCGGACACGAGGAACGGGGCCAGGTCCACCAGCACCGCGTTGGTGGTGTCGTGCACCGACGCGATGGCGAACGACTGCGCTACCGAGTGGCCGAACGAGTACGCCGCCGTCCGGGCCATCGGCGTGTTCGGGGCGGCGGTGACCCACGGGTTCACCACCCACAGCTCGACCTTGTCGCCCGCGCGGTGGAACCGCACCAGGTCCGAGCGCATCGAGCTGCCGCCGTCGAACCCGAAATCGCCGATCCCCTGCGACAGCTGGGTCACCAGCAGGTAGTCGTGGTCGAACTGCGCGGGCTGGATCTCGAGATAGACGTTGTCGCGCTTCAGGTACGCCGTGAACATCCCGGTCGCCACGCGGGCATCCTTCACCACGTCCTTCCACGGCTTCCACGGCAGGTCCTTCTTCGCCGAGTCGGCCTTGGCGGAGTCCCGCTGTGCCGCGCTGGGGGCCGCGCCCGCCGTGCCGCCGCGGCCGGCGCATGCGAGGGTGAGGACGCCGGCGACGGCCAGGGCGGCGAGGCCGGTCGAACGAGGCAATGAGCGCACGGGTGGCTCCACGAGAGCGGGGAAGCAGGAATGCTACGCCCCCGTGAGGCGGGGCTCAAGCGCGTTCCCCCGTGCCGCCTCCGGGGGCATATTTGCGGACGTGCTCGCCCTGCTGCTCCTCGCGCTCCAGAGCGCCGCCCCGGCGCCCGACAAGTGCACCAGGTACGCCGACCAGGTCGTGGCCGGCGTCGTGCCCGGGGCCGACCGGGGGCTGGCGCTCGGCGCGGCGCGGCGACTCAACCGCGAGTGCCGCAACGACTTCGCCGCGCTGTTCCGCGCGGGGCAGGCGCTCTCCCGGGCCTCGGGGTTCGAGAAGGGCGGTGACCGCGACCTGCGCCAGGCCGCCCGCCCGCTGCTCGACCGCGCCACCCAGCTCCGCACCCGCCACGCCGGCGCCTGGCTCGAGTTCGGCCTGCTGCTGCGCAAGCAGGGGGGCATCCAGGTCGACGCCCAGCGCGCCCTGCGGCACGCGCTCGAGCTGGCGGATCAGTTCCCCGACTCGACGCCCCCAGCCGCCCTGGCCGAGATCAACTTCCAGCGCGGGCGCTACCACCAGGACATGCTCGACCGGATGCGCTGGCTCAAGGACGCGGGTCCGATCGGCGTCTCGACCCCGGCGTGCGTCGGCATGGGAGCGTTCTGCGAGAACTACACGCGGCCCGCGGAGTTCAACGAGCGCCTCGCGAGCACCCCGGTGGCGGTGCGCGACTTCGCCGAGCGGCGG
>Ga0210073_1000104_pt1 | contig 16696 bp, 19 predicted proteins | sample Browns_ThreeSqC__2_FD_184853 | JGI IMG/M metagenome (GOLD analysis project Ga0210073, IMG submission 184853) | Wetland microbial communities from San Francisco Bay, California, USA, that impact long-term carbon sequestration - Browns_ThreeSqC_D2... | ecosystem: Environmental > Aquatic > Marine >...
GGCCGGTCGCGCGATAGAAGGCGCCCTCGATCCCCACGTTGGCCGACATCTGGAGGATCTCGCCCACGATCTCGTCACCCCACTTCTCGGCGACGTACGACCAGAGCGCGTGTCCGAACCGGTACGGGAAGTACGTATAGGGATCCAGCGTCATCTGCTCGATGGTCGGCAGCTTGCCCTCGAGCGCGGCGTCGCGCAGCCACATCGCCGTGTGGGGCTCGATCGGTCCCACCGACAGGAACTCCGCCATGCCCTCCGAGAACCACAGGGGCGGATTGACCGTGACCAGGGTCTGGACACCGCCGCCGACGCGCCCCCGGCTGTACACGTCATACTGGAACTGGTGGGTCAGCTCGTGCAGCAGGACGTGCTCGAAATCCGCGTACGATCCCGTGAACGGCAGGACCATGCGGTGCTTGTAGAACTCCGTGACGCCGCCCGTGCCTTCGCCCAGCTCGCCCGAGATGGCGTTGGTCTGCTGGAAGTCCGAGTGCGAGGCGTAGAGCAGCACCGGCTTGCGGGCCTGGAACTGGTGGTTCAGCACGCGCGACAGCTTGGCGTATCCGCGTTCGGCCATTCGCGCGGCGTCGAGCGCCGCCTCCCGCTCCTCCGAGTAGTAGTAGATCTCGAAGTGCTCGGTGAGGATGATCTTGAAGTCGAACGCGCGGTACTGGACCTTGTTCTGCCCGAAGTACTGGGCCGACAGGGGTGTCGCGACCGTCGCCGCGACCAGGACCCACGCCGCTCCCCACAGGCTGCGCTTCATCCGCGTCATCCTTTCGCCACCCCCTCGCGGGGCGGGCCGCCGTCCTCGGCGGGTACGATCACCGGAGCGTCGCTCCAGAGACGCTCGAGCTGGTAGAACGCGCGCTGTTCGGGATGGAACAGGTGCGCCACCACGTCCACGTAATCGAGCAACACCCAGCGGCCCTGCGCCAGCCCCTCCACGTGATGCGGCCGCTCGTCCCCGGTCTCCCGGTCCCCCACCAGCCGGTCCGCCATCCCGCGCACGTGTGCCTCGGACGTCCCCGAGGCGATCACGAAATAGTCGGTGGCCGAACACAGCCCGCGGACGTCGAGCACGATCGGGTCGACCGCCTTGCGGTCCGCCAGCACCCGCGTGATCCGCCACAACACCAGCGGGGGGCCTACCGGTTCCCGGCGCTGGCCCCGCGACCGCCCACGGGTCGTCATAGTGCCGACATCACCGGTTTGTTCCGTCCTCCACTCCGTCCTCCACCTGGTAGAACACCCCCCAGGCACCGATGCCGGCGTGGGCGGCGATCACCGGCGTGATCGGCGCGAGGAGGCAGGACCTGGGCTGGTATCGGGCCGCGAGCTCCACCTGGAGCGCGGCGGCGAAATGTGGGATGTCCGCGTGCACCACGGCCAGCCGGAGCTCGCGGGGTCGCGGCGTGAGCGCCCGGTCGAGCAGCTCGAGGATCTTGCGGCGGGCCGCCGCCGAGCCTCGCGCCCGCGCCACCGGCACGAGCTTCCCCTCGCGCGAGAGCCCGAGGACCGGCTTCATGTTCAGGGTCCGGCCCAGCCACGCGCGGCCGCGGGAGAGCCGGCCCGAGCGCACCAGGCGGTCGAAGTCCTCGATCGTGAGGAACACGCCGGACTGGTCGCGCACCCGCTCGAGCTCCGCGGCGATCGCGGCCGGCGCCCACCCCAGGGCGGCGAGCTCCACCCCCCGCATCACCAGCAGGCCCTGGCCCAGGGAGGCGCTGCGTCCGTTGACGACCGTCAGCCGACCGGTGAACCCGCGTGCCGCGTGCTCGGCGTTGGCGAAGGTGCCCGAGAGGGCCTTGGAGAGCACCATCGCGATCACGTGGTCGGCGGTCCGGGTCGCGTCCTCGAACGCGTCCGTGAAGTCCTGCGGGGCGGGCTGCGACGTCGACGCGGCGGCCTCGGTGCGGAGCCGGGCGAAGAAGTCCCGGGAGGTGATCTCGAGCCGGTCCTTGTAGGCGCGCCCATCGAGGATCAGCTGCAGCGGCACCAGCCCGATCCGGTGCTCCGCGATGTAGGCGTCGTCCAGGTCGCACGCCGTATCGGTCACGAATCCGATCGCCCGCCGCGCGGTGAGGGCGGCGTGCTGGGACCGCATGTCCTCGACCTGCGTCGACGCGATCGTGCCCCAACCCCGGGCGATCGCGAAGACCGCGTCGGGCCCATCGGTGTGCACGTGGGCCTTGAGCATCTCGCCCGTGTGCAGGACCACGATGGACCCGCCATGCGGGCGCAGCGCCCCGCGCACGGTGGCCACGTCGGGCAGGGCGGGCCCCCGCACCAGCACTTCGGTGCAGTAGCGGAAGTCCCGCTCGGCCGCCACGGCCGTGGTGGCGGCCGCGTCGGTCGGGATGAGCCGCTCCATGGCGCCCGCGGCGATGTGGCCCTCCTCGATCATCCGCTTCAATCCGTCGAGGAACCGCACGAACCCCTTCGCCCCCGCATCCACCACGCCGGCGGCCCGCAGCACGGCGAGCAGCTCCGGCGTGCGCGCCAGAGCGTCCTCGGCGCGCCGCACCACGCGCTGCATGAAGACCTTGATGTCGCGCTCGTGGCGCGCGGAGTCCGCCTCGAGGGCGGCCTCGCGCGCCACCGTGAGGATCGTTCCCTCCACCGGCTCGTCGAGCGAGCCCGCCAGGCGTGCGAAGCCGCGCTGCATCGCGTCCGCCAACTCCCGCGCGGAGGCGCGGGCGCGCTCGCCGAGCCCTTCCCGGAAGCCCAGCAGGAACTGCGAGAACATCAGTCCCGAGTTCCCGTGCGCGCCGCGCACGCTGGCGTGCGCCATCGTCTGGGTGACGCGGGGCAGGGGTGCGTCGCCCAGGTCGCGCAGCGCGCTCGCCACCGCGCGGAGCGTGAGACAGAGGTTGGTCCCCGTGTCGCCATCGGGCACGGGGAACACGTTGATGCGGTTCAGCTCGTCGCGTGCCGCCGCGACCCAGTCCGCCGCCGCGAGCAGCGAGCGGCGGAACCGTGGGCCGTCGACGTAGCCGATCGCGACCGTCACGGGCTAGGGCGTCATTCCTTGACGACGTGGACCGCGATCTCGGGGCGGACGTCGGGATGGATCCGGACGCCGACCCGGAAGTCGCCGAGCGAGCGGAGCGGCTCCGGCAGCTCGATCTTCCGTTTGTCGACGTGGATGCCCTGCTCCTCGAGCTGGCGCTGGATGTCGCTCGCGGTGACCGATCCGTAGAGCCGGTCCTCTTCGCCGACCTTCACCGTGAAGGTGAGCTCGACCGTCGCGAGGCGCCCCGCCTCCGATTCGGCGGCCGTGCGCTCGGCGGCGCGCTGCTTCGCGATCCGCTGGGCCTCGTAGGTGATCTTCTTCTTGTTGGCCTCCGTCGCCGGATAGGCGAGGCCCTTCGGCAGGAGGAAGTTCCGCGCGTAGCCGTCCTTCACCTTGACGACCTCGCCGGCCTTGCCGAGATGCTGCACGTCTTCCCGCAGGATGATCTCCATACCGTCCTATGCTCCCGTCGAGCCGGTCCGCGCCGCGAGGCGCCGCCGGTACTCGAACCACGTGTCGGTCACCCCGAGCGTCCACACGCCGGGGACGATGAACACCAGCGGCAGCGCCAGCGCGGCCGCCAGGGCCGCACTCACCACCAGCGCGCCGGTCGAGATGCCCACGGCGGCCGCGAACGCGACCACGATCGCCGCGCCCTGCAAAAAGTAGAACGCGCCGAGCACCACCGCGAGATTCTGCGCCAGCAGGTCCTGCCCCGCGAGCCACCCGCCGCCCGCCAGCACCAGGGCCCAGATCCAGACGTCGCCGAGGCGGAACTCCCGGAACGGGCGGAGCGGCTCGCCCAGCGGTCGGTCGGCGAGCCGGACGTGCAGCTGCCAGCCCAGCGCCAGACCCGCGATGGCCTGAAGGACGAACGTCGCCGGGATCGTGGCGCCCACGAACACCGCGACCTCGCGCATCACGTCCCCGGCCTCCGGGCTGGCCCAGGTCACGAGGCGGGTCGCGGCCTGTGCCTGCCGCGTGGCCTCCCAGCGTACCGCCCCGAGCCAGTCGCCGCCCCAGAGCGCCGCCGCCAGCCCTGCCAGGGCGATCGCGGCGAGTGCCGTGGCCCGGGTCGCCTGGCGCCAGAACGGCGCCGGCGCCGCCAGCACGCCGCCCACGAACGCCGCCGCCACGAGCACCGACCACGCGGCGTAAGCGGCGCCGAGCGGCGTGCGGGACGAGCCGACGAGCAGCGCGCCGCTGGCCAGCCCGGCCACCGCCGCGAGCCACACCCCGCGCCCGCGGCCGGGCCGCGTCGCCGCCACGAGCCCGGCGAACGGCAGCGCCGCGAGCGTCGGCGGCGCCCAGAGGACGAAGGCGGCGGCGCCCAAAGCGAGCCGCCACCGCCCGGGCGTCGCGGTCATCTCAGCCGACGTATCCCTTGATGTACGGCAGCAGCGCCAGCTGGCGTGCGCGCTTCACCGCCGTGGCCGCCTGCCGCTGGTGGCGGGCGCACATCCCCGAGAGCCGACTCGGCAAGATCTTGCCGCGATCGGTCAGGAAGCGGCTCAGGGTCCGCTCGTCCTTGTAGTCCAGGACCCGCGCGCCGGACTCGCACACGGGGCAGGTCTTTGCCGGGCGCTTCACTCTTCTTCCTCCACTTCGATTTCCGCGGCGACCGGGGCCGCCGCCGGGCGGGTCGGCTCTTCACCGGCCTGCACCACCAGGTAGCGCAGCACGCCCTCGTCGAGCTTCACGAGGCGCTCGTACTCGGGCAGCACCTCGCGCTCCGCCTCGAACTTGGCCACGACGTAGTAGCCGGTGTCCTTCTTCTTCAGGGTGTAGGCGAGCGTGCGCTTGCCCCAATGATTCACGTCGCTGACGGCACCCTTGCCGTCGCGGGTGAGCAGGGCGTGGAACTTCGTGAGCTTTTCGGTGACCGCCGGTTCTTCCAGGGCGGAATCGAAGATATAGACGGTCTCGTAGCGACGCGTCATAGCACCTCCCTTCGGACGTTTGGCACGACCCGGCCCTGGTGTGGGGCCGAGTAGGGGATATGTGAGGGCCAAGTATAGACCGGGGAAGGGGGACGGGGGAAGGGGGACGGGTGATGCGGCCGCCGACCGGCGAATCGGAGCCCCGGGTTGCACACTAGGCACATGCCCCGGGTGACGTTCACGGCCAGCATCCAGCGCCAGGGATTTGTGGGAAGCGGCGAGTGAGCACCTGCCGCCGATCTATTGCGTCAGATGGGGATGACGGTTGGCTCCGCTCACACGTTGAATCGAAACAGCAGCACGTCCCCGTCCGTCACGACGTAGTCCCGGCCCTCGGCGCGCACCAGGCCCTGCTCGCGCGCGCCCTTGTACCCGCCGGCCCGGACGAAGTCCTCGAACGCCACCGTCTCGGCCCGGATGAACCCCCGCTGGAAGTCGCTGTGGATCTCGCCCGCCGCGTCCCAGGCGGTCTCGCCCCGGTGGATGGTCCAGGCCCGCACCTCGGTCTCGCCCACCGTGAAGAACGTCTGGAGCCCGAGCAGGCGATAGCCCGCGTGGATCAGCCGATCGAGCCCCGGCTCGGCGATCCCGGCGCCGCCGAGATACTCCTGCCGCTCCGCGCCCCCCAGCTCGGCCAGCTCGGCTTCGAACCGCGCCGAGAACGGGACGATTTCGGCTTCCTCGTGATGAGATTGCACAGCGAGGCGCAGCGCCGCGATGGGCGGTCCTCCGCCCGCCGTGAGGTCGTCCTCGCTCACGTTGGCGGCGTACAGGATCGGCTTCGCGGTCAGGAGACCGAGCCGCCGCAGGCTCGCGACGGCCTCGTCGCTCTCGCCCGCTTCGCGCGCGCCGCGGCCGGCGTCGAGCTCGGCCACCACCCGCTCGAGCAGGACCACCTCGGCCTGCGCCTCGGGGTCGCCGGCACGCGCGGTCTTGCGCTGCTTGTCGAGCCGGCGCTCGACCACCGCGAGGTCGGCCAGGGCCAGCTCCGCCGTGATCACGTCGTGGTCCCGCACCGGGTCCACCGGCCCCATCACGTGGACGACATCGGGGTTCTCGAAGCAGCGGATCACGTGCACCACCGCGTCGACCTCGCGGATGTGCGACAGGAACTGGTTCCCCAGCCCCTCCCCCTGCGACGCGCCGGCCACGAGTCCGGCGATGTCGACGAACTCGACCACCGCGGGGACCCGCTTCTTCGGCTGGACGATCCCGAACAGCCAGTCGAGTCGCGGATCCGGGACCTCCACGACGCCGACGTTCGGCTCGACCGTGCAGAAGGGGTAGTTCTCCGCCGCCGCCGTCGAGGAAGTGAGGGCGTTGAACAGCGTGGACTTGCCGACGTTCGGGAGACCGACGATGCCGAGACGGAGCAGGTTCAGACCGTCCAGTCGGGGTCGAGCAGGCTGAGCACCGCGAACGCGGCGACGGCGGCGAGGGCGGCACCGCAGAGTCCCGCCACGAAGAACGCCGCGAGCGCGCCGGCGCCCAGGACGCCGAGGAAGAGGGCGGTGCGCCACACGGGTGCCAGTCGCAGGCCGCCGCGCAGGCCGGCGGCGAGTCCCGTGGCGGCACCGGTGAGCGCGGCCACGAGCGGACGCGCCGGCGGCAGCGGGCGGCCGTCGGCCCCGATCAGCACCGGGTCGAACCACCCCGACACCGCCCACAGCGCGGCGACGAACACGGCGATCCCGACGGCCCGAGCCACGAACGCGCTGCCCGAGAGTCGCAGCAGCGCCGCGGCGAGCACGCCCGCCAGCACCGCTGCCGCGGCCGCGAACACCGGCAGCGCCACGGCGTCCAGGCGGTTCGCCACCGTAGGCGCGGCGGCGGCCACCACCACGGCGCCGGCCAGTGCGAGGGTGTGTGCGGCGTACCGGCCCGACGCGCCGTCCGCGTCGCGGCGCGCCAGGGCCGCGCCCGCCGCGAGCCCCGCCACGATGGCGGCGAACGCCCGCCAGGCGGCCTCGTCGTAGCCCAACGTGAGGAATGCCCGCGCCGTGAGGCCGAACGCGAGCAGCGCGAGGGCGGCGGTGGCGGACGGGGCCAGGGCGCCGGCGGCCACGCCGCCCAGGGCCCCCACCAGCGCGGCGGCCGCTCCTCGCCAGCCCCCCGCCCAGGCCACCACGACGGCCGCGGCCACGGCGAACGACAGCCGGGCGAGCGCCGCCGTCCACGCGATCCCGGCGGGCCGGCGCCACGCCGCGGTGACCCCGATCACGCCCGCCACCAGAGCGGCGAGTGGAAAGAGCGTCGCCCTCACGGCGCGGGCGCCCCGGTCACCCAGCTGTCGACTGCCTCGATCATCCGGGGGAGCAGAAGGTCGAGCTGGTCGGATTCCTCAGGGGTGAACGGATCGAGTACGAAGTCGGCCCACGCGGCGGTGCCCGGTGGCAGGGGGCCGACGCCGATACGCAGGCGGGCGTACCCCTGGGACTGGAGGGCCCCTTCGATGCTCTTGAGGCCGTTGTGCCCGCCGCTCGACCCGTCACGGCGCAGGCGGAAGGTGCCGAGGGGGATGGCGAAGTCGTCCACCAGCACCAGGAGGTCACGGGCGGGGTCGAAGTCGGGATCGGCGCGCAGGGCGGCGAGCGCCGCGCCGCTGCGGTTCATGTAGGTGGTCGGCTTCAGGAGGCGCACGGCGGTGCCGTGCACGTCGCTCTCGGAGACACGCGCGCGCTCGCCGCGGCGGAAGGGGGGGAACCCCCAGTGCGCGGCGAGCGCGTCGGCCAGCCGGAAGCCCGCGTTGTGACGCGTCGCCGCGTACTCCGGCCCGGGGTTGCCGAGCCCGACGACGGCGCGCAGGCGTCAGCCCTTGGGCGGGGCCTCGGCCTCGCCCTCTTCGCCTTCCGCTTCCTCGCGCGGCTTGCGGATGAGCTCGGGCTCGGCCACCTCGGCGACGGCTTCGGCGGTCGGCGCGGCCACTTCCTCGGTCCGCGGCGCGACGATCGTGGCGATCGTCAGGTCCCCCGACGTGAGGATCTGCGCGTTCGCGATCGTGATGTCGCGCACGTGCAGCGAGTGGCCCATCGTCAGGTTGGTGACGTCCACGTCGAGGCGGTCGGGGATGTGCTCCGGCAGCACCTCGATCTCGATCTCGCGCGCCACCTGGTCGAGCACGCCACCCTGGTTGCGCACGCCTTCGGGCGTGCCCACCAGGTGCACGGGCAGCTTCAACCGCACCCTCTCGTCGGCCCGGATCTCGTAGAAGTCCAGGTGGAGGATGTCCGGCCGCACCGGGTGTCGCTGGATCTCCCGGATCAGCGCGCGCACGGTCTTCCCGCCGATGGTGAGCTGGATCAGGGCGCTCGCCCATTCGACGTCCTTCAGCGCCTGGCTCAGGGCGAAGGCGTCGAGGGTGAGCGACTGGGTGCCGCGGCCGTGGCCGTAGATGACGGCGGGCACACGGCTGCCGAAGCGGATCTGCCGCGCCGCGCCCTTGCCCGTCCCGCTCCGCGGTTCCGCGGTCAACTCAACGATTTGTGCCATCTGCTACCTCAGTGTCAGTCAAACAGGGAACTCACCGACTGGTTCGAGTGCTCGTAGCCGATCGCCTTCGCCATCAACCCGGCGATCGACAGGATCTTCAACTTGTCGAATTTCCGCTCCTCGGGGAGCCGGATCGTGTTGGTCACCGTCACTTCGTCGATCGGCGACTCGCGCAGCCGCTCGACTGCGGGCCCCGAGAGCAGGGCGTGCGTCGCGAAGGCGAACACCCGCCGCGCGCCGAGCTTCTTCAGCGCCCGCGATGCCTCGGTGATCGTCCCCGCCGTGTCGATCATGTCGTCGGGGATGAGGCAATCCTTGTCCGCCACGTCGCCGACCACGTTGACGACCTCGGCGACGTTGGCCGACGGGCGCCGCTTGTCGATGATGGCGAGCGACGCGTTGAGCCGCTTCGCGAACCCCCGCGCCATCTTCGCCGAGCCGACGTCGGGCGCCACCACCACCGGATCGTGCAGCTCCTTCTGGCGGAAGTGGTTGACGAACGCCGGCGCCGCGTACAGGTGGTCCACCGGGATGTCGAAGAACCCCTGCAGCTGGTGGGAATGGAAATCCATCCCCAGCACGCGGTCGGCCCCGGCGTGCGTCACCAGGTTCGCCATCAGCTTCGCGCTGATCGCGACGCGCGGCTGGTCCTTGCGGTCCTGCCGCGCGTAGCCGAAGTACGGCAGTACGGCGGTCACCCGCGCCGCGCTGGCCCGGCGCGCGGCGTCGATGAGCAGCAGCAGCTCGATGTAGTTCTCCGCCGGCGGGTTCGTCGGCTGGATGATGAACACATCGCGGCCCCGCACGTTCTCGTCGATCTTCACGAACAGCTCGCCGTCGGCGAACCGGCGGAGCGTCACGGCGCAGAGCGGCTGACCGAGCTGCTGCGCCATCTCCTCCGCCAGCGGCCGATTGGCCGTGCCGGCGAGCAGCAGGAGCTGGCTCCGCGAGATCGTCAGGTCCGCCATACGAGCCCCACAACCTAGCCGGTAAGCCCACCGCCGTGAAGGGGTTGGCAACCGGGCGCCCGCGGGTATGTTTCTCCAGCCTGATCCCGGAAAGGAGACCCCGATGCGTCCGATCAGCCCCTGGAGCCTGGCCGTTCCCCTGTTCGCGCTCGCGCCGGCGGCCGCGCCGGGGCAGCAGGCCACGCCCGCCGCCGGGACCCGCTTCTCGCCGCCGCCCGACCACTGGATGACCATCGATTCGCTGGCGCATGCCGTGGGGCTCACGGTGGAGCAACGCGGGCGGGTGGCCGAGCCGTACACGGCGCTGAACGCGGTGATGCGCGACGCGGCCGCGCGCCGCCTCGCGGTGCGCGAGGCGATGCAGGCGGCGCTCGCGGGCCGGTCGCCGCAGGAGCTGAGCGAAGCGGAGCGCGCGGGTTTGCGCGCGCGGTTCGACAGCTCCCGTGCCGACCTGGAGGGCTACCAGGCGGAGGCCGACATGTGGCACGGCACCATCCGCAACCTGCTGACGCCGTCGCAGCAGGCGAAGTTCGACGCGCTGCCGCCGCCCGTGGTCCTAACGCCGCTCCGCCGCGGGGGCCCGCCCCCCCGGTGAGCGAACGGGGCCCGGTCAGGCCCCGTTCTCGTGCCCGCCTTCCCGGAGCAGCTCCTCGATCCTCGTCTTGAGGCGCCCGCTCGCCCTCCCATCCAGCTGGTGGAAGAGGTGCGCCCGTTCGCGTGCGGCGGCCGCACGCATTGCCGGCGTCGGGGCGAGTGCATGCGCGATGCCGGCCGCGAGGTCCTCCGGCGCCTCCACGTGCACGAACGCATCCTTCAGGAACTCGCGGTTGTCGAGCTCCAGGAGCGGCATGCCGTCCGAGTGCTTCAGGCGGTCGGACGGCAGGTCGTAGATGATGCCGGTGCGGTCGAGCGCCAGGAAGTCGAACACGGTGCTCGAGGCCTCGCTCAGCAGGGTGTCCGCCGCCGCCATATAAGGCATAATGTTGTACTCGCTCACCGGCAGCAGCACGGCGTGGCGCCAGTGGCGCACGCGCCGCTCGTAGATGCGGTGCTGGGCGTGCGGCGCGTACCGGCCCATCCAGCTGTAGTGGTGCAGCTTGACGATGAGGTTGCAGCCGGGTGCCGTCGCCTCGAACACCGCGTCCTTGAGCGCAAAGAGCGACGTCGGCTTGTACGTCGGCGCGTACAGCACGGTCGGCTTCGCGGGGTCGAGGCCCCAGCGCGCCAGCAGCCCGGCACGGTCGGCGTAGCGCCCCTGGAAGTACCAGTCGAGCTTCGGCAGACCGACGAGGTGCACCTCGCTCGAGCCCAGCACGCCCGACGCGCGCAGCTTCTCCACCCGGTGGGCCCCTTCCACGAAGATCTGGTAGCGGTGGTCCGGGAAGCTGGCGAGGTTGCGGTACAGGATCGTCTTGATCCCCGTGCCGTGATTGAGGAAGCAGAGCAGGGTGCGGCCGTACGCCTCGGCGTCGCGCACCGTGTCGCCGGTGATCACGACGTCGAAGCCGGCCTTTTCGCGGGTGAACCGATACCCCGCGCGCTCCCACTCGTCCACGATCGGCGGCCGGAAGGGCCAGGTGATCAACCAGCGCCGGACGCGCTCCTCGTCGAGCGCGAACCACACGTCGTAGCGGGGATCCTGGAGGAACAGCTCGATCACCGGATCGAACGCCGCCTTGTGGTACACGAAGCCGATTTTGAAGAGCAGCCGGGTCTTCACCGGTATGCCGCCAGATGGGCCTGGGCGTGGGCGTAGGCCGCGGGCGTGTCGATGTCCACCCACTCGGCCCCCGCGGGCAGGGGCAGCGCGGCGAGCGCGCGGGCGGCGATCAGCTCCCGCATCGCGTCCGAGATCCCCTCGCGCCCGGCGGCGAGCGCGGTCTCCATGGCGGAGAAGAACCGGCCGTCGAGCCGGAAGATGCCGCAGTCCACCGCGTTGTAGTGGTCGAGGTCCTTGCCGATGCGAACGATGCGCCCGTCCTCCACCCACACCTTCGTCGCGTCGTCGAGGTCGATCACGGCGTCCACCCGCGGGTCCACGAGCAGCAGGGCGGGGCCGGGGAGGGCGTCGTGCACCGCGCGCAGGGCGGCGGGGGACACGAGGTGGTCGGACATCGAGAGGAGGAACGGCTCGTCCCCGACGGCGGCGCGCGCGGCGTACACCGACAGGCCGTTGCCACGGCTCCATTCACGGTTCTCGACCACCTCGATGCGGACGCCCGGGGGCGGCGCCGCGGCGAATCGCGCGAGCTGGTCGCCGTGATACCCGGTCACGATGACGAACTCGGTGCAGCCGGCGTGTCGAAAGCTCTCGAGGATCGCGGAGAGGATCGTCCCGTCGCCCAGCGGCAGGAGGGTCTTGGGGCGGTCGTCGGTGCTCGCGAGCAGGCGGCTGCCGCGGCCCGCGGCGACGATGACGGTCTTCATGGCGCGCTAGGTCGGTGGCGAATCGAGCCAGAGCGTCCCATCGTGCACGGCGCGGAACACCTGGGTGGCGACAAAGTAGTCCTGCGCGAAGACCTCGAACATGCGGCTCATGCCGAACAGGACGTCCTGCGGAGCGATGATGGCGCACCGGCCGAACTGCACGCGCGCACGGATGCGCGCGATGATCAAGGTCACGTCGCGCAGCTGATCGCGGGCCGGCAGGGACGTCATCTCACTGAGATCGAGCAGGACGTCCAGGCGATCCGGGCACGTCGGGTCCTCGATCAGGACGGCGAAATGCTCCGAGACTTCGTCGGGCGTGACCGATCCCACGCATCGGGTATGGATGAGGCGCTTCGCCGCGTCGATGTGGTACGTGATCGGCATGGGATTGGCCCCCTTGGATTCGAACCAAGATTCCCGGATCCAAAGTCCGGTGTCCTGCCGTTGGACGAGGGGCCAGTGGTGTGCTGCGCGCTAACTTAGCCGCTCGACCGGCGACGTAACAGGTGGACGGTCCTGGCCGCGGAGCCGGTCACCGGCCCGCCGCCGGCAGCAGCCGGGGGTCCGCGGCGAGCGGCGTACCCAGGCGCACGAACACGATCTCCGTGTCGTCGGCGGCGAGCGGCCCGCGGCGATCGGCGCTGCGGCCGCGCGAGCGCCCGTTGGAGAACGGGAAGTTGTTGTCGGACGCGATCAGCAGCGTGTGCGCATCGACCACGTGCACCGACTCGATCGTGTAAAAGGGAAGGCGGAAGAAGTCTCCGTCCCCGCCCACGCCCGACGGGTCGGGGATCGCGAGCAGGTCGAGCAGCAGGGTCTTGCCGACGTAGCCGTCCTGCTCGGCCGCCCGCGACAGGTCGAGCAGGAACACCTTCTTGAAGCGCGGCGCCGTCAGGTCGTCGCCGTGGTTGTCCCGCTCGATCACCAGCAGCTCCCGGTCGTTCACCGCCTTGAGCTCCCCGATCGAGACCGGCCCGGCCGGCGGCGCGACGGCGCCCGGATAGACCCGGGTGCCCGAGGCGTCGGTGAGCGGCGCGAGATTGACCCGCTGGCTCGGCCTCTCGAGGCGCATCCGGAGGAACCCCACGAACGCGCGCCGCCCCACGTCGAATACGTAGATGCGCAGGTCGCGGGCGTCGTCTCCCGCCACGGCCCCTTCCAGCAACGCGTAGAGCCGGGACCCGTCGGGACTGATCGCCACCCCCTCGAAGCCGCGGCTCGCCGCCACCGTCGGTGCCTCGGCATGCGCCCGATCGGTGATGGCGAGGAGCGGGCTCTGCGGCGAACGGACGCCGGGCACCGGCACGGGCGGCTCGAGCACCCGGCCGTCGGCGGCGACGTGCAGGAGGAACGGGCCGAACTCCTCGCCCACCCAGAACGTGCCGTCCGTGGCGCGGACGAACGACTCCGGATCGAAGTCGAAGCCGGTCAGGACCCGCCGCGCGGGCTCGCCGCCGCACGCCGGCGGCGGGGAAGGCATCACGTTGAACGAGAAGTCGGGCAGGGCGGCGCCGTGCCCCGGGTCGCACACGATGGTCCACGGGATGTGGCGGTCGGGATCGCGCAGCAGGACCGTCTCCAGGATCACCGGGCCGCCGGGATCGGCGGGACGGACATCCAGCCGGTACATGGCCAGCTGAAAGTCGGCGGAGTTCGTTCGCCAGGCGTAGCCGTTGTCCGTCAGGGCCCACCACGTCCCGTCCGCCGCGGGCACCATGCTCGAGAATCCCTGCACCGGCTGCTCGCCGAGGTACGGCCCGTTGGCAGGCCCCACCACGCCGTTGGCCAGAGCGCTGGCGCGCTCGGCCGCCGAGAAGAACGCGCCCGACGGCGGCGATCCGGACCGGGTGGTCGCGGCCGGGAGCACGCGGCGGGCGATGAGGCGCGCCTGCTGTCCCGGGAGTGGCGCCGCCACCAGTGCCGCGACACCGACGGCGAGGGCGATCGGCGGACCGTGCCCCCTCACCGTTCCTCCGCTCGCGCCGCGAGCGCGCGCTCGATCCGCGGGTCGGGCACGAGCCACAGCAGCGCCACCGCGAGGTAGAGCGCGCAGGAGAGCCAGGGCGTGATCACCGATGCCGGGATCGCCACCGCGTACACCGCCACGGATGCCCGTCCCTTACGGTCATCGCCGATCGCCGCGGCCAGCGCCGATTCCCGGCCGTGCCGGGTGATGAGCGCGCGCACCAGCAGGTAGTAGGCGCAGGCCGCCAGCAGCAGCACGATCCCGTAGGCCGCGACCGGTACGGTGGCGAAGTGCGAGTCGCCCATCCACGCGGTGCAGAAAGGGAAGAGGGACAGCCAGAACAGCAGGTGAAGATTGGCCCACAGGACCCGTCCGTTCACGTGCCGCGCGGCCTGGAGGAGATGGTGGTGGTTGTTCCAGTAGATGGCGAGATAGAGGAAGCTGAGGACGTAGCTGCCGAACACCGGGAGCAGCGGGCGCAGCGCGGACCAGGTGTGCCCGTGCGGCGCGCGCAGCTCGAGCACCATGATGGTGATGATGATGGCGAGCACGCCGTCGCTGAAGGCTTCCAGCCGGCCCTTGGTCATGACGTCGTCACCCCACCCGCCGCATCAGCATCGCGCCGTTCCAGTACGTCGGGTGACGGTCGCGCGGCGTGCGCGCGTCGAGCAGGGTCTCGTAACGGCTGCCGGTGCTCGCCAGGAAGTCCAGCGTCGCCTGCCGCACCGGGGCCGCGTTGGTGTCGTCGATCAGGACGAGACAGTCGTCGGTGAAGAACGGCTCCGCGAGCCGCAGGTTGAGCAGCTGGTGATCGTAACTGTGGTCGGCGTCGTACAAATAGAACCCGATCGGCTCCTGGTGCACCCGTGCGAAGTACTCTTCGTAACCCATCCCGTGGAACTCGTGCCGGTCGGTCTTCAGCTGATGGAACCGCCCGAGGAACGGCCCGTCGGGCGACACGGTGCGCGGCCCGTTGTCCACGCCGATGCAGCGCGCGGCCGGATTGCCGACCATCCCGGCGAACAGGGTGAAGCCGTTGAGCACGCCGATATTGAGGTAGGCCGTGCCGGGGCGCAGATCGGAGACGATGCGATTGATGATCAGCGCGAGGGCGAGCGTGGACTGCTTGCGCACGCGGAAGATCGAACGGAGGCGCTCCTTGCGGGCTTCCTCCCCTGGTGGCACGCGGGTGTTCGGGAACTGGAACGACAGGCCGATGGCGTCGCCGCGCCGCAGCAGGGAGGACAGCAGCCGGGGGAACGGCGTCTCCGGCTGCACGTACCGGAACGAAATGCCGGACAGGAACGCCCGGTAGTCTATCGGAGCCTGCGGCATCCCGTCCCCCTCGCACCGTCGTCGTGAACGATAACGACAGGCGGTCGGGGTTTGCCTCGCTCACCCCGACCGCCTCCGTCCGTCTCGTCCGTCTCGTCCGTCGTTATTGCATCACGGGAACGTGAAGCCGGTGCCGATGGTCACCCCGGAGCCCGCGCCCCCGCCGTCGCCCGTGCCGGTGAACTGGCCCTGGAATGCCTGGACCGCATGCCCGGCGACGCGGATGGTCACGACGTAATTGGTCGCCGCCGCGCCGCAGGCGTCCCAGTAGTCCAGTCGCACGACGTACGCACCGCTCGGCGGCGTGACGCTCGGGTAGGTGATGTTCTCGTTGCGTGGGCCGTCGGAGCCGCACGCCGCGTTCGAGTCGAGATCGAGTACGCCCCCGGCAGCCGACGCGGAATTGCCGTAGTAGATCTCCTCGGTGCCCGGCTCGACGACGTGCAGGTCCACGTCGGCTGGCGAATCCCAGGAGACGCTGACCTGGATGTCCCCGCTGAGCACCGGGATGAACGTCACGGCCGCGCCCGTGAAGTTGCCCGCGCTGCCGGCGTTGGCGCCGACGCCCCACTGCCACTGGAACGACGCGTTGAGGCTGGTGCTGATCGTGACCAGCATCGTCGCGCTCGTCACCGCCGACGGCAGGTTGAGCACGTAGTAGTCCGGCTGGCCGGACACGAAGACCACGACTGTCTGGAACGCCGTGCCGCTCGTCACCTGGATCTGCGCCGAGCCGCCGTTGATCACCGCCAGCGGGCTGTTCACGGCCAGCGTCCCGGCCGGTCCCCCCGAGTTGGGCGCCTGACCCGAGGTCAGGATGCCGTGGAGATTCGGGTTGCTGGCGAGTACGACATCGGCGATGACGTTGGCGACCGACGGCAGCGACGCCGTCGGGTCGCGCGAACAGCTCAGCACCGCGGCCAATACGGGCAGGAGGCCCGCGATCCGGAGGCGGCGGGCAGGCGTGACGAAACGCATCGGGCTCCCTCGCGTATGGATGGACGACTCGTTAGGGTCCTGGAACGCTCCCAATCTAGGAAACTCGACCCCCAAAATTCCAATCCGGGACCCCGTGACCGCCGTCGCCCTCGCCCTGCTCCAGCTGGCCCTGCCCCCGCCGCGGGGGTTCGTCAACGATTTCGCCGGTGTCCTCGCCCCCAGGGCGGTCGCCCGCCTGGACTCGGTGATCGCGGGCCTCCACGCCCGCACCGACGCCGAGATCGTCGTGGTCACGCTGCGCGATCTGGGCGGGCGGCCCGCCGCCGACGTGGCGCTGCACATCGGGCGGGCATGGGGAGTGGGGGCGCGAGGGGAGGCGGGGGACCCGCGCCGCAATCTGGGCGTCGTGATCCTGCTCAAGCCGCTCGAGAACGGCCGGCCGGGGACGGGCGAACTGTTCATCGCGACCGGCCGCGGCGCGGAGGGCGTGCTGCCCGATGCGCGCGTGGGGCGGATCCGTGACGCGATGGTCCCGTACCTCGCCCGGGAGGACTACGCGGCGGGGCTCGGGCTGGGCGTCGACTCGGTGGCGGCGGCGCTCGCGGAGGCGGTG
>Ga0210073_1000106_pt1 | contig 16052 bp, 13 predicted proteins | sample Browns_ThreeSqC__2_FD_184853 | JGI IMG/M metagenome (GOLD analysis project Ga0210073, IMG submission 184853) | Wetland microbial communities from San Francisco Bay, California, USA, that impact long-term carbon sequestration - Browns_ThreeSqC_D2... | ecosystem: Environmental > Aquatic > Marine >...
CCGCCACAATGATCAGTAACAATACGATCTTCACCATGCCGCCATATCGCGTCTCATCCGTCAGTGTTGTCTTCCGGCCCGTCATGGCATCGGAGATCCCTGTCGCGCAGACAGTGCAGCAGCAGACTGCGTTCAGCCGCCGACATGCGACGAAAGGCAGCGAGCAGCTCGGTTTCCTGTGCAACACCGGTTTCGGTGATGCCGGACTCAACCAGCTTGATGCCCAGGATACTGCCGATGTGACGGAGGATTCCGACACCGGGGGTGCTGCGGCCGCTCAGCCACCGTCCGACAGTGGTCTGGTTGACGCCCAGTTCCGTGGCGAGTTGCAGGTTGGTCATGCCGCGCCGTTTCATGGCGTCCCTGACTTTATCGTTCCAGTCACTCATGGTTTGGTTGCGTGACGCGCAGGACGCGCTCGAAGCGGGCGCGATGCCAGGCGACGTAGTCCTGGAATTCCGGGTCATTGCGTTCCTCGAGTATCAGCAGCCGGGTCATCTCCGGGATGACCGACGCGAGATTGCGGGCGACCTGTTGCAGGGGTATGACCGCGATGTATCCCCAGCGCGGCAGGGCCGAGCAATCGATGAAGTGCGCGTCGGTTTCCAGCCATACATGGGGTTTGATGTCATGACGCAGCGGGGTGTCCGGGTAGTAGAGTACGGCCCCGCCTTTCAGGCGGGCAGGTATACCCCTGAGGGCGAGAATATACTGCCCGGCAAGAGCGTAGTAGAGGCAGGCATGCAGCAGTTCCCAGTCGGACGGCGTGGTGCGTTCCGTGAGCGCCTCGATCGCAGGAGCCAGACGGTTCATGAGCGTTATCAATCGCCGCGTGTACTCAGGCGTCTGGCCCGCGGCCATCCTGGTCAGCGTGAGAAGAAAACCGGCCACGAAAGCGGAGGCGATGAAACGGCGTCTGGTGATACGAATTCCCCCTGCAATTAACGCTGTGACTGGCGATGAGCGGTTCGCGTCAGTCCGATCCCTGGTCGGCGGCGCGTTCCAGGTGATCGACCGGTGGTGGCTGACCGGCATTTTATAAGGACCCGGTGTTGTCTGACCATCGCGGCGTATCGGCAACGGCGGGTGTTGCCAGCGCCAGCTTTTTCAGCACGTGCGCCGTGGCTACCAGGCCAAAGGTGGCGGTGACGGCCATGGACGATCCCAGTCCACCGGCACAGTTGAGGCGTCCGATGCCCGCCCCGTGCGGCTTGTCATGGCAGACGTTACCGTCCCCGGCGGGGAACAGCGGCTGCTCGTCGGAATAGACGCAGGGGACGTCGAAGCGGCGTTTCAGGTTTTTCGGGAAGCCATAGTCCTGGCGCAGCAGCTTGCGGGTCTTGGAGAACAGAGCGTCGTGTTCCGTACGACTCAGATCGGCGACCCGAACCCGCGTCGGATCCGTTTGCCCGCCGGCGCCGCCGACCGTTACCAGCCGGATGCGCTGGCGCCGGCAATGAGCGATCAGCGCGGCCTTGACGCGGAAGCCGTCGATGCAGTCGATGACATGGTCATAGTCCGTGTGCAGCAGAGTCGCTAGATTCTCCAGAGTGAGGAAGTCCTCGATGGCCGTGACGCGACAATCGGGGTTGATCTGCCGGATACGCGCCACCATGACCTGCGCCTTGGCCATGCCGAGCGTGTCGGTCAGGGCGTGCAACTGGCGGTTGATATTGGATTCCGCGACATGATCGAGATCAATCAGCGTCAGACGGCCGACGGCCGTGCGGGCCAGGGCCTCGGCCGCCCAGGAACCGACGCCGCCGATGCCTATGACGCAGACATGCGATTCCCGGAATCTTTCCAGCGCGCAAGTCCCGTACAGACGTCGTGTGCCGCCGAAACGGCGCTCGAGGTCCGCCGCTCTGCTGTCCTGTTCCGTTGTGACCATGAGATCGACCCTGCCGTGAGGCGCAGAACATACCAGAAAACGGCTGGGGTTGAACGCGCCGACGTCATACAATCCGGTCCGTGGAACTCATCGATACCCATTGCCACCTCGATGTTGCGGAATTCGACCCGGACCGGCAGGCAGTGCTGGCGCGTGCGCGCGCCAATGGTGTGACGGCGATCGTCATTCCGGGGGTTATGGCGCCGGGCTGGGATTATTTGTGGCGGTTCTGCGCCGGCGAACCCGATCTCTATCCTGCGCTCGGACTGCATCCGGTCTACCTCGGGCGGCATCATCCGGCGGACCTTGCGGCGCTGGAGTCCCTGCTGGCAGAGCACCGTCCCGTGGCCGTGGGCGAGATCGGTCTGGACTATTTCGTTGACGGACTGGACCGGGCGCGCCAGCAGACGCTGTTCGAGGCTCAGCTTGTATTGGCGCGGGACGCTGATCTACCCGTCATTCTGCACGTACGCAAGGCGCATGACGCGGTGCTCGCCACGCTCCGGCGTATTCGCGTACCGGGCGGAATCGCGCACGCCTATAATGGCAGCCTGCAGCAGGCGCAGCAGTATATCGACCTCGGCTTCAAGCTGGGATTCGGTGGCATGCTGACCTACGAGCGCTCGCGCCGGCTGCGCCTGCTGGCGCAGGAACTGCCGGCAGCAGCCATCGTGCTGGAGACGGACGCGCCGGACCTGACCGTGGCGCAGCATCGGGGGATGCGCAACAGTCCGGAGTATCTTCCCTACTGCCTGGCGGCCCTGTCGGAGGTGCGCGGGGAGAGCCAGGAGGATCTTGCCCGCCAGACCAGCACGAATGCACGCGCCGTGCTGGGGCTGGACAGCCGTACGAAGCAGTCCGGATAATAATCGCAAGACCGGCTGTCCCGGTAAGGTCAACCTGGAATACGATTTCACGATGCGTCTTTTCGCCTACGGTACCCTGCAGTTTCCCGATGTCCTGTCCGCGGTGACAGGTTGCCACCTGGAGGGCGATAGGGCCGTGCTGGACGATTACGCCTGTTACCTCGTCAGGGGGAAAACCTATCCCGGCATCACCCCCGAACATGAAGCCAGTGTCGAAGGCGTGGTTTATACCGGTGTCGGCGAGGCCCACTTCAGGAAACTGGACCGCTTCGAGGGTGAGCTCTACGAACGGGTGCGGGTCTGCCTGACGGACTCGGAAGGCAACCCGCTACAGGCCTGGACCTACGTGATCAGGGATGCCCTGTGCGATCAGCTCACGCGCACGCCGTGGAACAAGAAAGATTTCGAGCTGGAACACCTGCCGGCATTCCTGAAAAAATGCCGGGCCGGTGAACCTGCCTGAACAGCTGGCGCGCCGGTGAACAGCCGCAGGTAATAGCGCGATGGCACCGGGCAAGCTGATCCTGTTGCTCGGCCTCGTGCTGGTTGTGCTTGGACTGGTGCTCGGCTTCGCTCCGGGATTGCTGGGCTGGTTCGGTCACCTGCCGGGAGACATCCGCATCGAGCGGGAGAACGGCACGTTCATTTTCCCGGTGACCTCCATGATCATTGTCAGCCTCGTGTTGACGATTCTCGTCAATCTGATTTTCCGGCGTTAGTGTATAAACCAGAAGATGATTGCGCCGGTAACGGCTCCCAGCACCAGTAAAAAGCCGGCGGCCGCCACGGTTCGGTTCAGTCGCTGTTTCTGCATTCGCAGCTGCGCCTCTGTGTCCTGAAAGAGGTTCTGCTGCAGTTTTTTTTCAACCTCGAGCCTCTGTTCCAGTGCCTTGACCTGGTTGTTCGTCGCTTCATACAGTGTGGAGGTGGAAGAGCGGGAAGCCTCGAATTGCCGTGTCTGTTCTGCCAGCCGCATTCGCAATGCGCGTATTTCGCTATCCATGGCTTCAAATCGGTTTGATACATCCACCAGTGAGGTTTCGAGCGCCACGATCTGTTCGTGTGCGGCATCCTGCCGGTGAAGGAGTTCGTTATCCCTGGTTTCCAGTCGGCTTGATGCTTCCGCCAGTGAGGTTTTGAGGGCCTGCAGCTGTTCGCGTGCGGAATCCTGGAGGAACTTGAGCTGGTTGTCCCTGGTTTCCAGCCGGCTTTTTGTCTCGGTAAGGAAGTCCTCGAGCGCCTTGATCCGCTCACCCACCAGTGTGCGCTCCGATTGGATCTCGACAATCAGCTGTTCAAGCGTGGACAGTCTTTGGGCGTCGGCGGCTCTGGCGGTCCCGGCTTCCCGGTAGACTTGCTCCAGGGTTTCGTACTTCCGGAGTTCCTCTGACCTGAGTTGCTCGGAATCAGCGCGGAACCGTTCCAGTCTTCCGGCAAGGGTTTGATTTTCCAGGGTGAGGGCCAGCAGCTCGCGTTCGAGTTCCTGCAGACGCGGCTGGGGTTCCGCTTGTCGTTCGAACCCCTTGCTTATACTGGCTGCCGCCTTGCGCAGATAGTGCTGGAAGGTGCTCAACAGTATTGCCTTTTATTATGTTGCCGTGCTTTATTGCCTGCTTGCGGCTTGTCTTTCAATATGAAGTATAAAGAGCCGGTGGGTGATATGCCAGACGCGGGCAGTCCCGACCGGGCCAGGAAACGCATCCTCACGGGATTGCGGGTCTGCACACCACCATGCCGGATACCAGGTATCCTGCCGTAATTCTCCTGGAAAATCTGACCGGTGTCTGCCGACCATGCGTTAACGAATTGATCCATAGGGTGAATTCACATTGTTCGTGAACGCCAGGCCGGGTATGGCCAGGTGCTGGGCCGCGTCCTGCGGCGACGCCATCGCAGCATTTTTCATTTGTCGGGTGATCGGGTTGGCAGTCCTGCGGTAATATTCATATACGTTCGATTCGACTGTGCTAAAAAATATAATCATTCAGAGCCAGAGGTTTTCCGGATTGATGCCACAGAACCCGATCATCCTTCCCAGGCTGCCTGCCACCGGTGTTTGCAACGGGTGCGCGAACTGCATGCGCTGAACTATGAGTCGTCATTCGGAACTCAAAAAGGCGGTATTGCGGAGTGTCTATGAAGACAACGCAGGTATCCCGCGTTCCGGTCAGGATCCACGCCGGACCAGACATGCCACCGTAGCGCCTGCACCGGCGCCTGGCTCGGGGTATCGCAATAAGGTGGTCCTGGCCGTGTTGCTGATGGTCATCGCCCTGCTCGGCGTCAATTTCCGCCTGGTCACGGTCGACGGCTCCGGGCCGGTCGCCAAACAGGTGCAGGATAATCAGTCATCGAACCTGACAACCGCCTCGCTGTTCTTGCCTGACGCTTCGGAGGGTGAGCCTGCCCTTGATAAGAAACGACCTGCAGACCTTGAGCCCGCCCGGATTCTGAAGGATTCCGCCAGGGTCACCAGCAGTCACTACGACGCCATGCTGGCCAGTCTTGGCATGTCCATGGCGGATCTGTTCAATCTCAAGGTGCAGACAATTGTCATCGATCCGGGACACGGCGGCATCGACCCGGGCGCCACGGGTCAGCGGGGGCTGAAGGAGAAGGATGTCACCCTGGATATCGCCAGGCGTCTCCGGGACAAACTCGCTGCGTCCGGGGATTACCGTGTCCTGCTCACCCGCGAGGAAGACCGGAAGGTTTTTCTGAAAGAGCGAGTGGCCTTCGCTAAAACCAGCCATGCGGACCTGTTCATCTCCATTCATATCAATTCCCTGCCGCCAGGGGCCGAATCCGTGAATTATCTCGAGACCTATTATTTCGGACCCCACACGGACCAGCGCTCGCTCGAACTGGCGGAGAAGGAAAACCGGGAATCCGACTATGCCATAGGCGATTTTCGGGGGGTGATCGCCAGGATCGGCGATACCCTGAAGACCCAGGAATCGAGGGATCTCGCCGATTCCATTCACAGGCACCTTTTCAGCGATCTGAAACGCATCAACCATGATCTCTCTGACGCCGGGTCCAAGACAGGACCGTTTATGGTACTGTTGGGTGTTGATGTTCCTAGCGTGCTTGTCGAGGTTTCCTGCATCAGCAACAAGGCGGAGGAAACCCGTCTGGGCCGGCCGGAGTACCGGGACAGCGTGGCGGATTTCCTGAAATCGGGGATCGTCGAATACCTTGAACGGCGTTCATACCCAGGAACGATACAGAAAGGAAAAACACAATATGTCGTCAAGCAAGAAAGATAAAATGATCTACATCGGTATTGATCTGGGTACGTCCAGATCGGTGGTATCCGCCAGCAACGGTAACCGCAAATGGGTGGAAAGCTACGTCGGCTGGCCCAAGGACTTCGTCGCCAAGAAGATGCTCGGCAAGCGCGTGCTGTTCGGCAGCGAAGCTCTGGATCACCGTCTCGCGCTGAACCTGTCGCGGCCGCTGGAGAACGGGGTCATCAAGGAAGGCACCGAGCGGGATGATGCCGCCGTGCATGAACTGATCGGCCACCTGATCGAACTGGCCGGTGTCGGTCCCGATGACGAGGTCTGCGTCGCAGTCGGCGTCCCGGCCGAAGCGCTCAAGGTTAACAAGATCGCCATCCGCAATGCGGTAACCGATCACGCCAAGAAAATGATGGTCGTCTCCGAACCCTTCTCCGTCGCTTACGGACTGGGCACGCTGGACAACGCCATGATTATCGACATCGGCGCCGGCACCGTGGATTTCTGCATCATGCACGGCACGGTCCCCACGGAAGAGGACCAGCGCAGTCTGCTCGTGGCGGGGGACTACGTGGATGAACAACTCATGAAGCTGCTGACCGAGAAACATCCCGAGGCCGATTTTTCGCTGAACATGGTGCGCCGGTTCAAGGAAAAACATGGCTTCGTGGGCGAGCCGAAAAGGCGGGTCAAGGTCGAGGCCCCGGTAGACGGCAAGTTCACGGAATTCGATATTACCGAGGAGATGCGCAAGGCCTGCGAAAGCCCCATGCCTGCGATTGTCGAAACCGTCATCGATCTCGTCGCCAACTTCGATCCGGAATTTCAGGAAAGCGTACGCAAGAACATCATCGTGGCCGGCGGCGGCAGCCAGCTCAGCGGCCTGGACAGCTATCTCGGCGAGGCTACGAGGCAATTCGCTCCCTGCACCTTCACCTGCATCAGTGATCCCCTGTATGCGGGCGCGGACGGCGCGCTGGAACTGGCGACGGACATGCCCGAGGAGTTTCTGGAAAAACTCTGAGATACCACCGGATTCGAGGAACGAGGCAGCCGCCTGATTGCGGCTTGTTAAACAGGTGATTCTGCCGGGTTGCGCCGCCCGCCAGTCGATGGCCAACGCCTACGGCTTGGCGGGAACCAGCTCCACCTCGACCCGGTTGTTGATCGCGGCGATGCGATTCCACACGGACGCCGTGATGTCGGAATCCCTGGAGGGATAATCCAGTTTGGGATCGCTGAACTGGTGGGGAATGATCTCGATGCTGATGCCGCTGCCATTCACAAGCGGTGAAGTGGAGAGGAAATTCGCAAAGGCAATCGACTGCTGTTCACCCACTGAGGGCAGCTGCTGCTGGGGATGACCGAACAAGGTGCAGTTATGCACCGGCAGGTCGGGCGGGGCTAGGGTATAACCATCGACATCATTACCGGTCAGGCAGAATTCACCCAGGTGGGAGTGCAACTGAACCACGCCCTTGAAGCCCAGTGACTGCAGGCGTGAAATGAGTTCATAGACGACTGCCAACCGCTTGTCGCTGAAGGGTTCTTCCTTGAAATTATAGGAACTGCCCTGGTTGACAGCCCAGGCGATGCTTTTGTAAATCAGGGCGGGATTCGTGCCGGAGCGGCTGGCTTTCTTGTCCAGTTGAGCGCGCAGCGAATCGCGTTCCTCGCTGGCGATCTGGGCTTCCTGCTGTAGCCGTCGCAGACCGTCGATCTCGATTTTTGTATTGGCCAATTCCCGCTGGCTCTCATCGTAGTGACGGTAAAGCCAGACCGAGGGCACCAGCATTATGCCGACCAGTACGAGGGCAATCAGCAAGCCACCCATACGCGCCAGCGCCTGACGCGAGGCATACCCCTTGCCGGTGTTGAGTTCGGACTCGCCGAACTGCTCCAGACGATGCCGAAGATCCCGGATCTCTTTTCTGATTGCCCCGTAATGCTCTTCAATCAGTTCTTCAATATTAGAATGTATCTCATTGTTTTTATTTACTGATACGGCCGCTTGTCGTGCGATTTCCTGGATATCCTCACGCGTCGCGGAGACGGCGATCTCGGGCGTGGTGTCGAGCAGGACAAATGAACTTCTGTCCGCCGCCGACTTTACCCGCCGGTCCTTGACCAGCCCGAGGTTGTTGAGCACCCGATAGAGTTCGGCCGGCTGCACTTCCTTGGGCATGATGCCGACGGCGCCGAGGGCGCGCGCCTGACTGAGGTAGAGGTCGCCGCCCTTGGACGTAAACATCATGATGGGAATGGTGGCGGTGGCCGGATTGTTCTTGATGGCCTCGACCGCCTGGAAGCCATCCATGCCGGGCATCATGTGATCCATGAAGATCACGTCCGGGACCTTTTCGACAAGGTAGTGCAGGGCTTCCTGCGCTGATTCCAGCGTGTCGACATCCAGACCCTGCTTTTCCAGCATGCGCTGCAGGGTCATGCGTGCTGTTCTGGAATCATCGACAACCAGTGCAAGTCGGGTTGCCATATGCAAGGTGACTCCGGTCGGTGAAAGTGCGGTTACTATACCCTATAGGCGGCCTGTTCCGCGAACGCTTGAGGGTGTGTATCCCGGCGGCCTCAGCCAGTGTTGCGCATGCCGCTGGCGATGGCATTGATGGAGCGCAGCAGGGGCTGCAGCCAGCGCTCCCGCTGATCATCGTCGAGGGAGGTGTCGCGGTAGCGTGCGAGCAGCGTTACCTGGATGTTGTTCAAGGGGTCTATATAGGGATTGCGCCGGTACAGCGACAGGCCGAGTGACGGGCTTTCCTCCAGCAGTATGTGTACGCCGCAGACATTCAGCACCTGGGTGACGGTGCGCCGGTACTCGTCGCGTATTTTGTTGTAGATGGACTCCGCGGACTGCCGGTCGACGGCGAGCCGGGTGTATTCCTGCGCGATGTTCATCTCGCCCTTGAACAGTGACATCTGGATGTTGCTCAGCAGTGCGCGGAAGAACGGCCAGTGCTGGTACATCGATTGCAGTGTGACGAGTCGGGCTGTGTCGCCCCGGCGCCATTGTTCCAGCGCCGTGCCGAGGCCGTACCAGGCCGGCAGGGTATGGCGTGACTGCGCCCAGCCGAACACCCAGGGTATGGCGCGTATGGAGGATTTTGAGCGGTCCTGCCGGTTGCGGTGCGAGGGGCGCGAGCCGATATTGAGTAATCCGATTTCGGTTACCGGCGTCACCTCGTAGAAGTAATCGAACAGCCCCGGGGTCTCATCGACAAGGTCACGATAGCTCGCCTCTCCCAGGCGGGTCAGTTCGTCCATGATGGCCATATAGTCGCGCCGGTCTTCCTCGTGGGGTTTGATCACGATGAGGCTTGCCTTCAGCAGCCCGGTGAGTCCCATGGACAGTTCATAGACCGCGGTCTCGGCGTTGCTGTACTTGTAGCGCAGCACCTCCCCCTGTTCGGTGAACTTGATCTGGCCGTGTACGGTGCCAGGCGGCTGGGACAGGATCGACTCATGAGTGGGGCCGCCGCCGCGGCCGATGGTGCCGCCGCGCCCGTGAAACAGCCGCACCCGGATATGGTGGTGATCGGCGATGGCGATGATTTTCTTCTGCGCCTCGTACAGGCTCCAGTTGGAGGCGAGGATGCCGCCGTCCTTGCAGGAATCGGAATAGCCCAGCATGATTTCCTGGCATTTGCCGGGGCAGTCCAGCAACGTCCGGTAGGTGGCGTTGCCCAGCAGCTGCGTCAGCACATCCTCGATGTGATTGAGATCATCTATGGTCTCGAACAGGGGGCTGATGCGGATTTTGCAGAACCATTCGTCCCCGGTCCTTCCGGCCAGGCCGGTCAGCCAGGCGAGGAACATGACCTCGAGGATATGACTGGCGGTGTGGGTCATGGAGATCACGTAGTTGCCGAAGGCGTTTTCGCTGACCTCCTGTTGCATGCACTGCATGACCTCGAAGACCTCCAGGGTTTGCCGGGTCTCGTCGGAGAGCGTGTCGCGCTGCAGCGCCGGCGGCGCCGACTCAAGCACCCCCGTGAGAAATGCCTGGCGTGCGGATTCATCGAGCGACGCGTAATCGACCGGGTCCGGGAGGGCCTTGCAGATGTCGCTGATGGCATCGGTATGGCGCATCGACTCCTGACGGATGTCGAGCTGCATGAGGAAAAAGCCGAAGGTTTCCACCAGGCGGATGAGGTCCTTTAGCCGACCTTCGGCGAGGCTGGCGTCGTTGTTGGCATTGAGAGAATCGCGGATCAGCAGCAGATCCTGCAGAAAAATCCGCTCGCTGGCGTAGCCAATCCGCTGTTCCGCCGGTTCGATGGCCGCATCGTCCATGCGCTGGATGACCGCCGCGAGATTGAGTTTCAGGCGATAGCGCATGAAACCGAGCTTGCGACGATAGGGTTCGTGCAGGTAACGCCTGGGGCTATCGGCGAAGGCGGCGGGGAAATTCGCTTCATCCGCCTGGATGCTTTCGAGTAGCGTGGGCGAGAAACTGCACAGCCGCTCTGAGTGCGTGAGGCGATTGCCCAGTTCCTCCACCCGGCGCAGATAGGCGATCAGCACCTCGCGCATGTGCAGGCGCAGCGCAGTCACGGTTGTCGCCGGAGTGACGAAAGGGTTGCCGTCGCGGTCACCGCCAATCCACGACCCGAACCGCAGCAGTCCGCCGGGGACGGTGACAGCCGGGGCGCCGTCTTCCGTGGAGTAAACGCGTTTGACGGCCTTCTCCAGGTAGCGATAGGTCTGCGGCACGGCGTCGAACAGACTCGCACGGAAGTAATACAATCCGTTGCGAATTTCATCCTCGACAGTCGGCTTGTGCAGGCGCACCTCGTCGGTTTTCCACAGCACCTGAATCTGCTGTTTCACGTCATGGATGATGTCGGCGCGTTCCTCGCGCGTCAGCCGCCGGTCGTTGAGCTTTTCGCCGGTCAGGAAAAGGCGGCGCAGTCCCAGCATGACGGTGCGGCGAATGGCTTCGGTCGGATGGGCCGTGAAGACGGGCAGATACAGCGCCTGGTTCAGCAGGAGCTGCAGCTGGTACGGTTCCACGCCCTGGTCGTGGAATTCCTGCAGGGTGTGACTGAAGGAACCGAACCATAACGGGCCTTGCTGGCGGGCAAGACGGCGGCGCTGGCTGTGCCCGAAGGACTCCTCGGCAATGTTGACGAGGCTGAAATAGATGTTGAAGGCGCGGATGACATAGGCCAGTTCATTGGGCTGCAACCCCTCGATGAGCCGCAACAGGCGAATGCGCAGAGCGGGATTTTCCTGCCTGCGCAGGCGGATGTAACCCTTGCGCAAGGTCTCGACGGCGTACAGCAGTCCCGTGCCGGCCTGCTCTTGCAGGATCTCCCCCAGCAGGTCGCCGAACAGCCGCACACGACTGCGAAGTTCGCGGTCGCGAGGCTGGTCGAATGGCGGAGCGGTATTTCGGGTCATGGAAGCAAACAGGCCACGTCGGAGCGTGGCCTGATCCAGGTTGTCGAGCGATGAATTATACGCAGCATGTGCGGTTCTGCGTCAAACGCCGGTCCCGGGGACATCCCGAGAAGTACTGCCTGACTAGTGTTCATCGATAAACACCGCTTTCACCGCAGAGACGCAAAGGACGCAGAGAAATTATTTAATAGAAACAATTAAAAACTTCGCATTCTCTGCGTCTCTGCGATGAGTATATTTGTTTATGGATGGTCACTAACCAACACCAGGATTGTCGGCAGTTTGCGTCACGCGCCGCGTTGCTCCAGCACGCGCTCGTAGAGTTCGATGTAGTGTTCCGCGCTGCGGCGCCAGCTGAAATCCTGGCGCATGCCGGTGTCGATCAGTTGCTCCCAGAGATCGGGTGCACGGAAGTGGTGAATGGCGCGTTCCACGGCCTCCCACAGCGCCGGGGCCGTGGGTGCGTCGAAACAGAAACCAGTGGCGGTTTTATCCGCCAGCGTGGCGGGCGTGGAATCGACGACCGTGTCGGCCAGGCCGCCGGTGCGGCGTACGACGGGAACCGTTCCATAGCGCAGGCTGTAGATCTGATTCAGGCCACAGGGTTCGAAACGCGAGGGCATCAGGAAGGCATCCGCACCGGCCTCGATATGGTGCGCCAGCGACTCGTCGTAACCAATGTGCAGACCGATGGCTTCCGGATGCTGTGTGCGTGCCTTGCGCAGGGCGGCTTCCAGAAACTTGTCGCCGCTGCCCAGCACCACCAGTTGTGCGCCCTGTTGCAGCAGCATCGGCAGGATTTCCAGAATCAGGTCGATGCCTTTTTGCCCGACCAGACGGCTGATGATGGCAAACAGGGGCGCCGCGTCCTTCACCGGAAGTCCCATGCGTTCCAGCAGGGCGCGCTTGTTCTCGCCCTTGTGGACCAGGGAGCGGCGGTTGTACTGGGCCGGGATATGCGGGTCACCGGCGGGATTCCAGACGGTGTAATCCACGCCGTTGAGGATGCCGGTCAGGGTGTCCTCGCGGTGGTTGAGCAGACCCTCCAGTCCGTAGCCGAAAGCCGGGGTACGGATCTCCTGCGCGTAGGTCGGACTGACCGTGGTGAGCCAGTCGGAGAACACCAGTCCGCCCTTGATGAACGAGAACTGGTCATGAAATTCCAGCGCGTCCATCGACCACCAGTGCGGCGGAAGCCCGAGGGTATCGAACGTATCCCGGTCGAACTGCCCCTGGTATGCGAGATTGTGAATGGTGAAGACCGAGGCCGGCGCCTGGGGTGTTTCCACCAGCATCGGTGGCACCAGACCGGTTTGCCAATCGTTGCAATGCACGATATCCGCCCGCCAGCCCAGTCCGGCTGCGTCCACGGCGATGGCATGAACCGCGCGGCAGAACACACTGAACCGCTCGGCGTTATCCGGCCAGGGATTGCCGTCTTCCATGGTGTAGGGATTGCCCTCGCGGTCGAAGTGAGTCGGTGAGTCGACCAGATAGAGGATGACCTTGCTGCCGGGCAGACGCCCGCCAAGGATCCGGACCGGTTCATCGACACCCGGCAGTTCGAGATAGGCGGCAAGTTCCATGCGGTTGCCCTGTTTCAGCACCTGCCGGTAGGCGGGGATGATCAGCCGGATGTCATGTTGCTGATTGAGGATGGCGCGAGGGAGGCTTCCAGAGACGTCGGCGAGTCCGCCGGTTTTGACAAGCGGGTGGGCTTCGCTGCTGGCGAACAGGATTTTCATTGCGATAAAGGCCTTGGTGTGAATTAAACCGGAGAGGTGAGACAGGCGTAAGGGTGAAGCATGCACGGGATGGCGTCAAGTAGAAACAGATAGTTACGCCATGTTTCTGTGAAAATTATCAGGTCGTGTCCTGGTAATATTATTCAGGCGCCCTGCATTCCTCTATACTCTTTTCCGGGAGTCGGCCAGACAGTCGCTGGGAAAACGGGATCGGAGTCAATTCAGGATCGGGATGCCTTTCAGTTCCATGCCGGGAGTTGACAGGCAGAAGTTGATTCCGACCCGTTTTCCTGGAGGAAAGTCCGGGCTCCACAGGGCAGGGTGCCAGGTAACGCCTGGGAGGCGCGAGCCTACGGAAAGTGCCACAGAAAATATACCGCCGGCGCTACGGCACCGGTAAGGGTGAAATGGTGCGGTAAGAGCGCACCGCGCGTCTGGCAACAGACGTGGCAGGGAAAACCCCACCCGGAGCAAGACCAAATAGGGGAACGATCATGCGGCCCGCATGGTTCCCGGGTAGGTTGCTTGAGGTGCACGGTGACGTGCATCCCAGAGGAATGGCTGTCCACGACAGAACCCGGCTTACCGGCCGGCTCCCTTCTGATTCAGCTACGGAAGCACACGGAATAACGCGGAAAAAATTGTCTCTATCATCGGCACCCTGCCAGGGGACGGCGAAAATACAAAGATTGAATACTTGAAATCCCGCTTCCGCGAGAGCGCGTTTTGATTGAACGTCAGAAGGAACGCAGGTTTCATGTCTTCCAGTAACCGCACGAACCAATGCCCATGCAGGCTGGCAGATCATCACAGCCAACCTCCCGACCCGGATACAACCCGTGTTCCCGAGGTTTTTTATGGGCATTTTTCCGTATCATTCCGTGTGCTTCCGTGGCCATTTGGGTTTTATCGGTGGTGATAACCCGCATGGAAACCCGTTGGTAAACAAAGTATATTGAGGCAGTTCCGTTATCTTTCTGAAGTCGGATGACACGTAAACTCTATATCAAGACGCACGGTTGCCAGATGAACGAGTACGATTCCTCCCGGATGGCGGACGTGCTCGCGGCCTCGCACCAGCTCGAGGTTGTGCAGGATCCCGCCCTGGCGGATGTCCTGCTGCTCAATACCTGCTCCATACGCGAGAAGGCCCAGGAAAAGGTCTTCTCGGAACTCGGCCGCTGGAAGGAACTGAAAGACCGCAACCCGTCCCTGGTGATCGGTGTGGGGGGGTGCGTGGCCAGCCAGGAAGGCGAGGCGATCCGTGACCGCGCGCCCTATGTCGACCTGGTGTTCGGGCCGCAGACACTGCACCGTCTGCCGCAGATGCTGGATGAGTCGCGGCGTGCGCGCCGACCGGTCATCGATGTGAGCTTTCCCGAGATCGAGAAGTTTGATTGCCTGCCTGCCCCGCGTGCCGAAGGTCCGACGGCCTTCGTTTCCGTCATGGAAGGATGCAGCAAGTACTGCAGTTTCTGCGTCGTGCCCTACACCCGCGGCGAAGAGGTCAGCCGGCCCTTCGACGACGTCATCGACGAGTGCGTGTCGCTTGCCGTACAGGGAGTGCGAGAGATCACGCTGCTGGGACAGAACGTCAACGCCTATCGCGGCGCGATGCACGACGGCGAGAATGCCGATCTGGCGTTATTGATAACCTGCCTCGCTGCTGTCGACGGCATCGAGCGCATCCGCTACACCACCTCGCATCCGCTGCAGATGAGCGACAGCCTGATTCAGGCCTATGCCGAGGTGCCGGAGCTGGTCGCACACCTGCATCTTCCGGTGCAGAGCGGCTCGGACCGCGTTCTGGCGATGATGAAGCGCAACCACACCGCGCTGGAATACCGCTCCATAATCCGTCGCCTGCGCGAGGCGCGTCCCGGCATCAGCCTGTCGTCTGATTTCATCGTCGGCTTTCCCGGCGAATCCGATGCGGATTTCGAGCAGACCATGGCGCTGATCGAGACGGTCGGCTTTGATCATTCCTTCAGTTTCATCTATAGCCGCCGTCCCGGCACGCCGGCCGCCGATTTGCCGGATGACGTACTGATGGCGGTCAAACGGGAACGGCTGGCGCGGCTGCAGGCACGCATCGGCGAGCTGGCGGCCGGGATCAGCCGTAACATGATCGGCCGTGTTGAACGTGTCCTCGTGGAACATCCCTCACGTAAACGCAGTGACCAGTTGTGCGGACGCACGGAGAACAACCGTGTCGTCAATTTCGACGGCGATCCCGGGTTGATCGGCCGCTTCGTCGATGTGCGCATTACCGAGGCCCTGCCGAATTCACTGCGTGGTGTGGTCGTGGCGACAGAGGCGATCGCTCACCGCGTCGGTGAGGCCGCCGTAGCCGGTGCCTGAGACAGTTTTGGATCCCTCCATCCATTCCCTCGACATGGCGATCGAGCCTGCGGACAATGAGCGTCTGGCCGAGTTGTGCGGTCAGTTCGACCAGCACCTGCACCAGCTCGAACAGCGCCTCGGCGTGGAGATCAACAACCGTGGTCACCAGTTCCGCATCATCGGCGACGCCGGCTCGGTGCGGCGCGCGGGCAGTATCATCGAAGGCCTGTATGCGGAAACCGCGAAGGGCGCGCTGACGCCCGAGAAGATTCATCTCTACGTGCAGGAAGTTGAGGCCGTCGCGGAAAATCCCGACAGGGCCGGGGATGATCACGGCATCGTGATCCGCACGCCGCATTCCTTCATCACCCCGCGCGGCGTGAACCAGCGACATTACCTGCAGAATATTCTGAAGCACGATCTGAATTTCGGCATCGGGCCTGCGGGTACCGGCAAGACCTATCTGGCGGTCGCCTGCGCCGTGCAGGCGCTGGAGCAGGAAAAGGTCAGCCGGCTGGTGCTGGTGCGCCCGGCTGTGGAGGCGGGC
>Ga0210073_1000109_pt1 | contig 15878 bp, 7 predicted proteins | sample Browns_ThreeSqC__2_FD_184853 | JGI IMG/M metagenome (GOLD analysis project Ga0210073, IMG submission 184853) | Wetland microbial communities from San Francisco Bay, California, USA, that impact long-term carbon sequestration - Browns_ThreeSqC_D2... | ecosystem: Environmental > Aquatic > Marine >...
CCGACGGCGCAGGCGATCATCGCGCGGGTGATGACCGAGGAGCCGCGGTCGCTGACGCTGCAGCGCCGGACCATCCCGCCGCACGTCGAGGCGGCGGTGACCGTGGCCCTGGCCAAGCTCCCGGCGGACCGCTTCCAGACGGCGGCGCAGTTCGCCGAGGCGCTGAGCCGCCCCGGCGCGCTCACCTTGCCGCAAGCGACGGCGGCCCGCACGCTCGCTCACCCCGCGGCGCGCACCCGGCGCGAGCGGGCGCTGGCGCACGCGCCCTGGATCCTCGCCGTGCTCGCGGTCGGGGCCGCCGCCTGGGGATGGCTGGGACGGCCCGCGCGGCCGGGCGCGAGCTGGCAGTACATCTCGTTCCACGACGGACCCACCCCCACGATCATCGGGCCCGCGCTGGCGCTCTCGCCCGACGGGGCCAGCCTGGTCGTGAAGGACGAGATCCAGAACGGGCGGCTGTGGATCAAGCGGCGCGGGGATCTCGATCCCGTCCCCCTGCCGGGCACCGAGCGCGCGAGCAACCCGGCGTTCTCACCCGACGGCCAGTGGCTCGCGTTCATCGCGGACGGGCGCCTCAAGAAGATCCGGCCGGCTGGCGGCGCGGCGATCACGCTGGCCGATTCGGCCGCCGCGCCGTTCGGCGGCGCGACGTGGCTCGACGATGGCACCCTGATCTACGTCGGAGCGAACCTCAGCGACCTGCTGCGGGTCAGCGCCGCGGGCGGGCCGAGCAGCGTGGTGCTGCGCGACTCCGCGCTGGCGGGCTTCGGCATCGCCGGGCCAAACCCCCTGCCCGGCTCGCGCGGGTTGCTGTTCACGGTGTGCACCTCGGGGTGCGTGACGATGGGCGTGCACGTCCTCGACCTGCGCAGCGGACAGCGGCGCGTCCTGCTCGAGGACGTGGTGCGCGCGTCGTACCTGCCCACCGGGCAGCTGTTGTACGTGCGCCGTGACGGCGCCGCACTGGTGGCGCCGTTCGACCTCGATCGCCTGGAGATCACCGGCGCGGCGGTGCCGGCGCTCGAAGGCGTGATGGTGACCACCGGAACGGCGCAGCTGGCGTGGTCCCCGGCGGGGGTCCTGGCGTATCTGCGCGGGGCCGGCCTCGCGACCGAGCGCGAGATGGTGCGGGTCGCCCGGGACGGCGCCGCCGTACCGATCGACACGGCGTGGCACGGCGGATTCAACTCGTTCGCGTTGTCGCCCGAGGGCCGCCGCCTCGCGGTGGGCGTGGGACTCGCGAGCGGCGCCCTGGGCGTGTGGATCAAGCAGCTGGACCGCGGGCCGTTCACGCGCCTGACCTTCGGCGGGCAGGACCGCCGGCCGGCGTGGTCTCCCGACGGCCGCACCGTGGCGTTCATCCGCGACAGCGTCAACGCCAGCGCGGTGTTCGCCCGGCCGGCCGACGGCAGCGCGCCCGACCGGCTGCTGGCCCGGCTCGATCGCCAGGTGCAGGCGGTGACCTGGTCCCCGGACGGGCGCTGGATCGTGATGCGTACCGACAACGGCGGCGCCGGCGCCGGAGACCTGATCGGCGTCCGCACCAGCGGCGACACCACACCCGTGCCCCTCGTGGCGAGCGAGTTCACCGAGCTGCATCCGGCCGTCTCACCCGACGGCCGCTGGCTCGCCTACACCTCGAACGAGTCGGGCGCGAACGAGGTCTACGTACGGCCCTTCCCGGTCACCTCCGGCGCCCGCTGGCAGGTGTCGAACGGCGGCGGGGCGCAGCCGTGCTGGTCGCGCGACGGGCGGGAGCTGTTCTTCCTGACCGCCACGAGCGCCCTCATCACCGCGCAGGTGCGATCGGGGCCGACATTCGAGGTGACCGAGCTGCGGACGCTGTTCGATGCCTCCCGGTTCACGATCGACGCGTTCCACCAGTCCTACGACGTGCTGCCCGACGGGCGGGGGTTCGTCTTCGTGCGCGAGCGCCGGTCGGGCCAGGGATCGAGCGCCCCCGCGATCGTGTACGTGGAGAACTGGTTCGCGGACCTGCGGGCCCGGGTGCGGCAGTAGCCCACACCCCCTGTCCCCCTCTCCCTGGCGGGAGAGGGGGAACGCCAAGGGTGCAACCAATCGGGCGGGCCGGACGTCTGATTAGTGATATGCGTGCCGTCGTCTGCATGCTCGCCCTCGCCGTCGGGGCCGTGCCCGCGGCGTCCCAGAACGTCCATTCCCGGGCTGCCCCGGAGACCCGCGCGACCCCCCTCGCCGGACCGATCACGCTCGACGGGCGGCTCGACGAGCCGGCTTGGCACTCGCCCCCCGCCGCGGGCGAGTTCCGGCAGATGCAGCCCAAGGAGGGCGAGCCCGCCACGCAGCGCACGGAGGTGCGGTTCGCCTACGACGGCGCGGCGCTGTACGTCGGCGCGCGGATGTACGAGGACTCCGGCGCCGCGGGGGTGCGGACGCGGCTGGTGCGCCGCGACGGCCAGCTCAACTCGGACTACCTCGAAGTCATCTTCGATCCCTACCACGACCACATCGGCCGGCTGTTCTTCATGGTGAACCCGTCGGGCGTGCGCGGCGACGCCAACGGGCTGGGCGGCGGCGGGGACGATTCGTGGGACCCGGTGTGGGAGGTGAAGACCGCCATCGACTCGCTCGGCTGGACCGCCGAGCTGCGCATCCCGTTCTCGCAGCTGCGCTATCCGGTGACGTCCGCGGAGCAGACCTGGGGTCTCCAGATCTGGCGCCAGGAGAACCGCCTCAACGAGCTGTCGATGTGGTCGTGGTGGCCGCTCACCGAATCGGGCGGGCCGCCGCTGTTCGGTCACCTGACGGGGATGGTGATCGAGCGCGCGCCGGGACGGGCGGAGATCCTGCCCTACGTGGTCGGCCGCTCGTCCAACGTCCCGGTGAGCGATCCGAACGATCCGTTCCAGGATCCGCACGTGCTGGACGCGCAGGCGGGCGTGGACGCGCGCATCCTCCTCAATTCGAACCTCACGCTCAATGCCACGATCAACCCCGACTTCGGGCAGGTCGAGGTGGACCCGGCGGTGGTGAACCTCTCCGCGTACGAGACGTTCCTGCAGGAGCGCCGGCCGTTCTTCGTGGAGGGCGCCGGATACTTCGGGTTCGGCGGATTGAACTGCTACTTCTGCTCCAACGTCTCGAGCTTGTCGATGTTCTACACCCGGCGCGTCGGGCGCAGTCCCCAGGCCTCGGGCAACGCCTACGCGTCGGGCGCCGACTACGCCGATATCCCCACCAGCACAGCGATCATCGGCGCCGCCAAGCTCACCGGCCGCACTCCGTCGGGGTGGTCGATCGGCGCCCTGGACGCCGTGACCAAGGCCGAGCATGCGCGGATGCAGTTCCCGGACAGCTCGCTGGGCGACGCCACCGTCGAGCCGTTGACGAACTACTTCGTGGGGCGGGTGGCCAAGGACCTGCGCGGCGGCGCCACCCAGATCCGTGCGATCGCGACCTCCGTGATCCGGGACCTCGACGACCCGTACATCAGGGCCCGGCTCAGCCGGCACGCCGAGTCGTTCGGGGTCGCGACGGACATGTGGTTCCGGCGGCGCTCCTACCGGCTGATGGCGCAGGCGGCGTACGCGCAGGTGTCGGGCGACTCGGGCGCCATCCGGCGGCTGCAGGAGTCGTCGGCCCACTACCTCCAGCGGCCCGACCGGAGCGCCGGCCAGAACCAGATCCTGACGGGCCGGTACGATCCGACGCTCACGCAGCTGCGCGGCATCGGCGCGTACGCACGCTTCTCGCGCGAGTCGGGCAACACCCTGTGGGAGATCTCCACCAATCTCCGGACGCGGGGGTTCGAGAACAACGACATCGCGTTCCTCTCCCGCACCGACTACTGGTGGATGGGCGGCAACGTCTTACGGCAGTGGACCCGTCCGACGCGCTGGTATCGCCAGGTGTTCTTCATCGTGGGCGGTCAGCAGCAGTACAACTTCGACGGGGACCTGACCGACCGGCAGGTGCAGCTGTACGGCTACTACCAACCCCTCAACTACTGGGACTTCAACGGCTTCTGGATCCACCGCCCCGGCCTGCTCGACGACCAGCTGGCCCGGGGCGGGCCGGTGCTGCGCCGGCCGGGGATCGACTTCTTTTCGACCAACATCTCGACCGATTCGCGCAAGCGGGTCGTCGGCAACGTCTTCGCGGAGCTGGGGTGCGCCACCGACGGCACGTGCGACCGGGCCGTGGGGCTCAACCTGCAGATCCGGCCGGCCTCGAACGTGTCGCTCAGCGTCGGTCCGTCGCTGTCGCACGACGAGACCAGGCTCCAGTACGTGACCGCCTACGACGACCCCGCCGCGACGGGGTTCTACGGCAGCCGCTACGTGTTCGCCGACGTGACGCAGGACGAGGTGTCGATGAACACGCGGTTCAACGTCACCTTCTCACCGAACCTGACGTTCGAGCTGTTCCTGCAACCGCTCATCTCGAGCGGGGATTACTCGCGCTACAAGGAGTTCGCGGAGCCCCGCTCGGACCGGACCCTGGAGTACGGCCAGGACTTCGGCATCATCGCCGTGACGCCGGATCCCGCGGGCGGCGCCGACAGCATCACCGTGGACCCGGACGGCGCCGGCGGGTCGCCGGGGACGTGGTTCCGGGACCCGACCTTCACGCTGCGGTCGCTGCGTGGCAATGCCGTGCTGCGCTGGGAGTACCGGCCCGGCTCGACTGTGTACCTGGTGTGGACGCGGAGCAGCGCGTCGGAGGAGCCGCGGGGTACGATCGATTTCCAGACGGACGTGCACGCGGTGTTCCGCGGTCCGGCGGAGAACATCTTCCTGGTGAAGTTCAGCTACTGGTTGGGGCTGTAGGCATAGCCCACACCCCCTGTCCCCCTCTCCCTGGCGGGAGAGGGGGAACGACGGTCAACTCTGCGGTTCAGGGGAGACCTGCTCCCGCTCCGGCTGTTGCTCCTGCCTCCAACGCTCGATCTGGCTCGCGAATTCCCGCACCACCAGATCGAGATCGATCGGTGAGTCGGGCACCGAGTCGTCGAGCGTGGACGTCCGCTCGAGGCTGATTCTCGCCTTCTCGTAGGTCGAGTCGGCCGCCAGCGCCGCGCCGTAGGCGATGCCCGCGGCGATGCGATGCCCGGTGGCCTCGAGCGCGGTGCCGAGGTTGTTCTGGAACACCGGGGACGTGGATCGCAGCGTGGTCGCCCGCACCAGGGGACCCAGCGCCTCCCCCGCCCGGCCCTGCTGGATCAGCAGGACGCCGAGGTTGTTCATCGCCCACACGTCACCCGTGTCCAGCACGATCGCGCGCTGGTAGCAAGCGATCGCCAGCTCCACGTCACCGCGGGTATCGTGAGCCCGGGCGATCAGCCGGTGGACCTCGCCCAGCGTCGAGTCGGCCACCCGCACCAGCTCGAGCTGTGCCAGCGCCTCGTCCGGACGGCCGTCCTCGATCAGCACGCGGCTCAGGTTGAGCCGGCTCTTCACGTGGGACGAGTCGAGCTGCAGCGCCTGCCTGAACGCCTGTGCCGCGCCGATGCGGTCGCCCGACTTCCAGGTGGACAGGCCGAGCATGTAGAACCCCCACGGGTTCTGAGGGGTGTCCCGCGTGTACACGGTGAACAGCCCCACCGCTTCGTCGTAGCGACGCGCGGTGAACGACGACTCCGCCCGCTCGAAGCTCACGAGACCGATCGGCACGGGCTCGACCGGCGAGCCGCGCTCGGCGCCCCCGGGGTGCGTGACCGGCACGACGGTGACCTCGGTCGTGGTCTCGCGCGCGTCGGCGGGCGGGGGTGCGTCCTTGCCGCAGGCGGCGGCGAGGATCAAGCCGGCAGCGGCCGGCGCGATGATGAAGACTTTCACTTGGGCCTCCTGGTTGGGGCGCAACGCGCCCGGTGCGCCACCTGGTAAGGCAGGCGGGAGGCCACTGGGCTGGCCGCACGCAACCGAAGGTGCGGCAGCTACTTGGAGAATCAACCGCGGGCGTCTTGTGTACCGGTGGGCACGGTAGCGGAGGGGTCGGTGTGTTCGGGTGGACACTACCTGCTCCGGTCGGCGGATCGAAGATCAGGCCCTGCGCTGTCGTTCCCACTCTAAAGAGTGGGCCCGACAAGACACTGCGCCGAGGCGCAGCCTCCCAGGGGCTAGGGAGGAATCACTTCAGATGGGTGCCGCTGTTCCTGGCGCTGCAGGTATTCGAGAGCCTTCGAAAGCATTCTCGGGCTGACCGTCGTGACCGAGTACTCCTTGTTCCACCTCAAGCCAAGGACGTTGTCGGGTTGCCGACTCGCGGCGTAGCTGCTGCCGCCTTTGAGCAGCCTGACGATCCTCGCCAGATCGACCGTCGGCCCGGAGCGCAGAAGGAGGTGGACATGAGTGCGCAGGAATGAAAGCGCCAGGATTTCCACCCGCTCTGCGAGCGCAACTCTCCGGAAGTATTGATCGAGAAACGCTCGGGTCGGCCCATCGATCATCGGCTGGCGACTGAACGTGGACCACGTGAGGTGGAAGTAGATACGATGCGCCGCCACAGGTTCTCGCGGAAAGCCGGAAGCACGGTTGCGGGTCTGCCTCAACACCCGGTCAATGGTGGCTGCGCCTTGGCGCAGTGCAGTATCGGGCCCACGCTTCAGCGTGGGAACGACAGGGGCAGTGGCTGATCTGATTCCCCGCCGATCAGCCTGCTGGTCTGCTGATCCCGTGCCGGCGCATGATCTTGAGCAGGCTCGCGTGGTCGGCGAGCCCCAGCTCGGCGGCACTGCGGGTGACGTGCCAGTCGTTGCGCTCGAGCGCCGCCAGCACGATCTGGCGCTCCGCCTCGGCCCGGCGCTCGTGGAAGGTGCGCGGGGCCTCGCCCGATAGGACGCGGTGCGCCGCCCCGCCCTCGCGGACCTCCGCCGGGACGTCGTCGGGCCCGATCTCCTCGCCCTCGCACGCGATCAGCATCCGCTCGACGACGTTGCGCAGCTCGCGGACGTTGTTGGCCCGCCACTCGTAGCCCATCAGACACTCGAGCGCGGCCGCCGACACGCGTTTGGCCCGCATGCGGAAGCGGGCACTGGTGGAAGCCATCAGGTGATGCGCCAGCTCCGGGACATCCGACAGCCGGTCGCGCAGCGGCGGCACGCGCAGCACGTGGGCGTTGAGCCGGTACAGCAGGTCCTGGCGGAACCGGCCCGCGGCGACCTCGGCGTCCAGATCGCGGTTGGTGGCGGCGACGACGCGCGCATCCACCCGGACGGTGCGGTTGCCGCCGAGGCGCGTGACCTCCCGCTGCTCGAGGACGCGCAGCAGCTTGGCCTGCGCCGCGAGGGGCAGCTCGCCGATCTCGTCCAGCAGCAGCGTACCGCCCGCCGCCGCCTCGAACGCGCCTTTGCGGACGGCCACGGCCCCGGTGAACGCGCCGCGTTCGTGTCCGAACAGCTCGCTTTCGACCAGCTCGTGCGGCAGAGCGGCGCAGTTGACCGCGACGAACGGCCCCTTCGTGGCGCCCAGCCGGTGGAGCTCCCGCGCCACCAGCTCCTTGCCCGATCCGCTCTCGCCCACGACGAGCACCGGCGTGGGGACGGGCGCGAGCTTCGCGATATCGGCGTGCAGGCGGCCCATCGCGGGGCTCGACCCGATGAGCGGCGAATCGCGCCCAGCCTCGCGCTCGAGCGCGGCGACCTCGCGGTGCAGGCGCTCGCGCTCGAGCGTCGTGCGGATCTCCTGCAGCACGCGCTCCATCGGCTCGGCCTTGTCGATGAAGCTCCTCGCGCCCAGGCGGATCGCCTGGGCGCAGCGATCGTAGCTGCCGGTGCCGGTGTAGACGATCACCGGCACCCGCATGCCGCGCCGCTCCATGGTGCGCAGCACCTCGAGCCCGTCGATGCCCGGCAGCTCGAGATCGAGGATGACGCAGTCGACCGGCTCGGCGGCGAGCAGCTCGAGCGCCGCCGCGCCGTCGCCCGCGGTGAGCGGCTCGATCCCGCCCAGGCGCCGCAGGTCGTAGGCGTACTGCTGGGCCAGCGCCGCGACGTCGTCCACGATCAGGACCACCGTGCCGGGCCCGCCGCCGTCACGCGGCATCGCGGCGCCCCGGCAGCTCGACCACGAACGCCGTCCCCTGCCCGTTGGCGGACTCGATCCGGACGCGCCCGCCCAGGTCGAGCACCAGGCGCCGCACGATCGTGAGGCCGAGCCCCGAGCCGCCGGGCTTGGTCGTATAGAACGCCTCGAAGGCCCGGTCGCGCTCGCCCGGGCTCATCCCCTTCCCCGTATCCGCGACGGTGATGCGCACCGCCGGCGGCACGTCGTTCTCGCCCGGCACGACCTCGGTCGTCACCGACACGACGCCGGCCCCCGCATCGAGGCTCTCGATCGCGTTGCGCAGCAGGTTCTCGAGGATGCGCCGCAGGACGATGCGATCGGCCGGCACGGCCGGGATGTTGCCGCCCAGGCGGTGGTCCACCCGCGCGCGCTCCGGTACCGGCGCGGTGGCCACCGTCTCCCGCACCACCGCGTTGACGTCGCACGGGGTCTCGTCCACGGGCGTCCGCAGTCTGGCGTAGTTCGCCGCGAGGCCCTCGAGGTAGCCGAGGCCCGACTCCACGGCTTCCTTCCGTTCCTGCACCACCCGCGCCAGATCGCCCGGCCGGTCGCGCGCCACCTTCCACATGTGTCGGAAGAACTGGCGCAAGGGCGCGAGACCGTTCTTCACGTCGTGGTTCACCTGCTGCGCCAGCTCGCCGATGGTCGCGCGGCGCTCCATCTCGCGCAACCGTCCCGTGCCGGCGCGCAGCCGGGCCATCATGCCGTTGAGCACGCGGCCGAGCGCGCCGATCTCGTCGCTCCGGCCCTCCGGGAACTCGCCTTCCATCCGGTCGAAGTCCACGGCCGACGTCCGGGCGGCGAGCCGGGCGAGCGGTCGCGTCACGGTGAACGAGACCCACAGCGCGAGCAGCAGGGCGACGCCGATCGAGACGAGGACCGCCGTGCGGAGCCACTCGTCCAGACCGCGACGCCACGTCTCCAGCGCCCCGAGCGAATGGGACACGACGATGCGCGCCGGACTGATCCCGCCGAACGCCACCGCATCGATGTAGGGGACGCTGACCTCCGCCACCACGCGCTCCGCGGTCCGGTCGGGGCCGCGCGACGCCAGCGTGTCGTGCGGCGTGATCAGCTGCACCCGCAGCTCGCCATCCGGCGCGAGCGCCGCGACGGCGCCTGCGTCGAGCGCGATGCCGCCCGCGAAGCCCAGCGTCTGGTCGCCCACCCGGAACGTCTCCGCGCGCGCGAGCACCAGCAACGGGCCGTCGGGCGCCCGCACCCGCACCAGCGCCATGCCTCCCGGCACCGCCTGCAGCATCAGGTGGACCGCGGGCGGGAACCGGTCGAACTCGTTGCGGAAGTGTCCCGACGACATGACGCGGCCGCGGTCGTTCTGCAGCAGGAGCATGTCGAGACCGGCGAGGCGCATCGCGCCGCTCGCATAGTCGAGCAGGTAGGGGCGCTCGGCGCGGACGCCCAGCAGGGCGCGCCGCAGGCGGTTGTCGGCGACCGCCTCGTCGCGCAGGGCCTCGAGCCGCCGATCCACGTCGTCACCGCGGCGCCGCAGGTCGTCGCGGATGCCGGTCGCCAGCGCCTCCACCCGGCGCTGGTACTGCTCCGTCAGGCGCTCGCGTGCCACGCCGCGCGCCCCGAGCCCGAACACGATGAGCGGCACGAGGGCGACCGGCAGGAACGCCAGCAGCACGCGGATGCGGAACGACACGGGGGCGCTACCTCCAGCGCGGGACGCCGTCCCAGTCCAGGTATACCCCGGACACCGGGCGCCGGACGATGACGCGCCGCCGCACGTCCACGAGCGGCAGGACGTCGCCCGCCGGCCAGCGCGCCCGCAGGCGGCGCACGGCGAGACACGGGTCGAGCGACGCGCGCGGCAGGGCGAGCACCGCCTCGGACCCGCCGGCGCGCAACAGCGCGGCGAATTCACTCGGGCCGAACGCCACCGCTCGCTGGCGGTCGCCCCCGACGGCTACGAGGCGCTCGGCCAGACCGCGCGCCACGACGTCGCCCCGCAGGTAGCCGATCGCGGACGTGACGGCGGGTGGTTGGTCCGGCAGCAGATCGAAGCGCCGATCGTCGCAAGCGGCGCCGTCCCGCCACCAAAGGGGCAGCGCCGCCGCGCGCGCCTCCACCTGCACGGCGTCCTGCGCGAGCGCCGCGCCATCCGGCGCCGCCCCGCCGCGCCACGGTCGCAGCAGCACGTAGGTGCGGTCCCACGGCAACGGGATGGACGTGAGATCCGATCGCGCGGCGGCGTAGGCGACCGTGGCGGGATCGTCGGTCACCACCGCGTCGGCGCCGGCGTCGAGCGCGTCGCGCGCGTCGGCCACGATGGGACGGATGACCAGCACCGGCCGCGCGGGGCCCGGGCGGTCCGGCAGGGGTGACGCCGTCCGGTCCCACGCGGCCGCATCGAGCCAGTACGGAGCCGTGCCCAGGGGAGCCGGCAGCCCGGCCACCCGCTTCGCGACCGCCAGGCCGGGATCGGCGAAGGCGGGCGGCACCGCGGCGTAGGCGGTGTCGAGCCGCACGACGAGCGTGCTCTCATCGGGCGCCGACACGGCCTGGGCGACGGAGCCGGCCCAGGGGGCCAGGACGGCCGCGGTGTCCTGCGCCCGCCACGCGACGAGCACGTCGGCCGCGGTGACCGGCACGCCGTCCCAGAACCGCGCGTCGCGGCGCAGCGTGAACACCCACGTCCGGCCGCTGTCCGACGCGCGCCAGGCGCTCGCCAGTCCCGGCCGGACCACCGCGTCGCAGGTCATCTCGATGAGCGGCTCGTACAGCTGGCGGAACAGGATCCGCTCGGCGTCGGTGCGCGCCGCCGGGGCCCGGGCGGGATCGATCGCGCCCGACGCGGCGATGGTGAGCGTATCGGCAGTCGGACCGCTGCCCAGATCCAGGGCGCATGGATCGACGACCGGCGCGGGTGCCGGCGGCGGGGCCGGGGCCGGACGGCAGGCGATCAGCGTGAGCAGAGCTGCGACGGCCGGGAGCCAGCGTCTCATTGTGAGAAGATAGCGCCCGGCCGTCTCGCCCTGTCCGGGTCAGCCGTCACCAACCGACGGGTCAGGGCTCCCCGGCACCAGCCTCCAGCTGTCGCAGCACCTCTCCCAGCCGGCCGAGCTCCGCTCCGTAGCGCGCCCAGTCGCCGCTGCGCTGCGCCGCCACGGCGTTCTGATAGAGCTCGAGCGCGCGTCTCACCAGCTCGGCCGTCCCGGCGTCGGGCGCGGACGCCGCGGGCGCCGCGGCCACCACGCCGCGCGGGGCGCCGGTCGTGGCGGCGCCGAACAGCCGCGCCAGCGCCGCGTCGAGCGTCTCGTCCATCACCACCTGATTCTGATAGGCGACGACCACCCGTTTCAGCTCGGGGATCCGTCCGCCCTCGGCGCGCAGGTAGAGCGGTTGCACGTAGATCAGCGATTCCTCGATCGGGATCACCAGCAGGTTGCCGCGGACCACCTCCGAGCCGCGCTGGTCCCACAGCGAGATCTGCCGCGAGATCTCGGTGTCCTGGTTCATGCGGTTCACCACCTGCGACGGCCCGAACACGAGACTCTGCTTGGGGAAGCGGTACACCAGGAGCTGGCCGTAGTGCTCACCGTCGTTCCGCGCGATCATCCACGCGGAAAGGTTGTCCTTGCCCCGCGGCGTGAACGGGACCATCAGGATGAACTCGGCCCGTTCCTCCCCCGGCAGCCGCATCACGATGTGGCGCAGGAACGGGTCCTGCGGATCGCCCGTCCGTCCCAGAGTGGGCTTCTGCCACTGGTCCTCGCGGTGGTAGAAGATCTCGGGCTCGTCCATGTGAAACGTCGCGTACAGGTCCGCCTGGAGATGGAACAGGTCCTCGGGGTAGCGCAGGTGCGCGCGCAGGTCGGCGTCCATCGCGTCGAGGGGCTGGAACACGCCCGGGAAGGCGGCGGCGAGGGTGCGCGCCAGCGGCTCGGCTGGGTCGGTGAGATAGGCCGTGACGGTGCCGTCGAACGCGTCGATCACCACCTTCACGCTGTTGCGCATGTAGTTGATGCCGCTGGCGACCGGCTGCGCGTACGGGTAGCGCCCCGTCGCCGTGTACGCGTCCATGATCCAGCGCAATCGCCCCGAATCGGTCACCACGAGATAGGGATCGCCGTCGAACAACAGGAACGGCAGCGCCATCTCCGCCCGCACCCGGATGTTGCGGAAGTACAGGGCACGGCTCTCGTTCGTGATGTCGCTCGACAGCAGCACCTTGAGCGACCGGAAATACGACGCGAGCACCAGCCGCCGCAGCACCGAGCCGACCACCACGCCCCCCGCCCCGTTGTAGGTCGTGAAGATGTTCTCGTCGCCCGACGGATAGTCGAACTCGCGCTGCCGGGTACGCGCGAACACCCAGGAGTCGGTCAGCTCGCCGTAGTAGATCTCCGGCCGCGTGACGCGCAGCGACACCGACGACGCCGGCGGCAGGTCCTTGACGAAGAGGACGGGCAGGCCCTCGCCCGTGACCTGATTCACCGGCCCGAGCGTCAGTCCCATGCCGTGGGTGAACGTCAGCCGCTCGTTGATGAACGTCCGCGTCGGCAACGACGCCGCATTGAGCTCGCGCGGCGAGAGGAGCACCTGGCGGTACTGCCCGTCGATCCAGTAGCGATCGTCGTCGACCGAGACGAAGTCGTAATAGGTCCGGATCTCCTGCAGCTGCCCGAAGGTCTGCAGCAGCGGATCGCGGTCCCACAGGCGCACGTTGTCGATGGTCGCGCGGTTCGCGCGGATGTCCCGTTCGGTCAGGCCCGCCTCGCCGCTCAGGTCGCCCGTGGTCACCGATGCGAGCCCCCAGGCCGCGCGCGTGGCCGCGATGTGGCGGACCAGCTGGGGCGTTTCCTTCACCAGCTCGTTCGGTGCGACGATCAGCCGCTGCACGATCGTCGGGTAGATCCCCAGGCCCACGAGCGAGACCCCGAAGTACGCGCCGAGGGCGAGCGCGAGACCGCGCGCCAGCCGCCCGCTGATGCCACCCCACATCACGAGCCCGGCCGCGATGACCGCCGCGATGCCGATGAGTCGCAGCGCGGGCAGGGTGGCGTGGAGGTCGGCGTAGCTGGCGCCGACCAGCGGACCGGTGGTGGAGTACAGCAGCGCCGGAAGCCGGACCAGGAACACGCGCGCCGCCGCCAGCAGGAACAGCAGGGCGACGAGCACCGCGAGGTGCAGGCGCGCGGACGGCTCGACGTTGACGATGCGCGGCGGTGCCAGCACCACGTCGCGCCGCAGCACGTACACGAACAGGACCGCGATGAACGTGAGCAGCGTCATGGCGGTCATGAGTCCCGCCACCCCCGCGACGAGCGGCAGCGTGAAGATGTAGTAGCCGAGGTCGCGGCCGAACACCGGGTCCGTCGCCCCGAACGGGACCCGGTGGAGGAACTGCTGCACGCTGAGCCAGCCGCGCGTGGCGCCCAGCCCGAACAACAGCCCCAGTCCGATGGCCCCCGGCAACGCGAGGCGCCGCAGCAAGCGGGTCACGTCCACCGGGATCGTGCCCGGGCCGCCGACCTGGATGAGCGGCGGCTCCGGCACCACGCCGCGCTGAGCGAAGCGCAGGTTGCCGTAGAAGAACCCGAACACCGCCCCTCCCACGACGAGTGCCAGCACCGTCTCGGTGAGGAGGCGGGTGGTGAACACGCGCTGGTAGCCCACCTCCTGGAACCACAGCCACTCGGCGGCGAGCTGGATCAGCGCGGGCAGGACGAACACCAGCGCGACGAGCGGGACGAGAATGGCCAGGCCGCGGCGACGCGACGGGCGAGGACCGATACGGGCGATAGGAGGTCGGGCAGTCATGGGGGCAACCTAAGCCGGCACCCCGGATTTGGTGCCCCGGGGGCTTCGGCCTATATTCGGGCTCCATGCCAGCCCCGGCCCATCCCTTCGAACGCCTCAACGCGAGCCAGCAGGCGGCCACGGAGTACGGCACTCAGGGCCTGCCGCGCGAGCTTCCCGGGCCGCTGCTGATCATCGCCGGGGCCGGGACCGGGAAGACGAGCACGCTGGCCCACCGGGTGGCGCGGCTGCTCATCGGGCACGCCGATCCGCGGCGCATCCTGCTGCTCACGTTCACCCGGCGGGCGGCCGAGACGATGACGCGCCGCGCCCAGCGGATCGCGGCCCAGGTCACCGAAGGGCAGTCGGGTTCGGCGCGCATCCAGTGGTCGGGCACGTTCCACGCGATGGCCAATCGCCTGTTGCGGCTGCACGCCCCCGCCGTGGGCCTCGATGGCGGGTTCACCGTGCTCGACCGGTCCGACGCCGCCGACCTGATGAACCTGGTCCGCCACGAGCTGGGGCTGTCGCGGCAGGCGACGCGGTTCCCCACCAAGGGGACCTGTCTCGCCATCTATTCGCATGCGGTGAACGCCGGTGCGGGCCTCGAGCGGACGCTCGAGCGGGCGTTCCCGGCGTACGGGAATTGGGCGGACGAGTTGAAAGGGCTGTTCCGCGCCTACGTGGACGCGAAGCAGCGGCGCCACCTGCTCGACTACGACGACCTGCTGCTCTACTGGTTCCACCTGATGCAGGACCCCGGGGCGGCCACCGAGGTGCGGCGCCGCTTCGACCACGTACTGGTGGACGAGTACCAGGACACGAACGCGCTCCAGGCGGGGATCCTGCTCGGCTTGAAGCCTGACGGCCGCGGCCTCACCGTCGTGGGGGACGACGCCCAGGCGATCTACGCGTTCCGCGCGGCCACCGTGCGCAACATCCGCGACTTCCCCCACCGGTTCGATCCGCCGGCACAGGTCGTCACGCTCGAGCAGAACTATCGATCCACCCAGCCGATCCTCGACGCCGCCAACGGCGTGATGGCGCTCGCGACCGAGGGGTTCGCGAAGCGGCTGTTCTCGACCAGGGCGTCGGCCCAGCGGCCGCTGCTCGTGTCGGTGCGGGACGAGCAGGCGGAGGCCGACTACGTCGTGGAGCGGGTGCTCGAGCACCGCGAGGCGGGCATCGCGCTCAAGCGCCAGGCCGTGCTGATGCGCACCGCGCACCATTCCGACATGCTCGAGGTCGAGCTGGGCCGGCGCAACATCCCGTTCGTGAAGTTCGGCGGGCTCAAGTTCCTCGAGGCCGCCCACGTGAAGGACGTGCTGTGTGTGCTGCGTTGGGTCGAGAACCCGCGGGACGAGATGGCGGCGTTCCGCGTACTCCAGCTCCTCCCGGGGCTGGGCCCCGCGTCGGCGCGGCGGGTGCTGGACGACCTGGAGCGGGCGGAGTTCGATCTCGCCGTACTGCCGCAGCTCGAGGTGCCGGCCGCCGTCCGCGCGGACTGGCCGGCGTTCAGCGACCTGATGACCACACTCCGCCATGCCACGGAGTGGCCGGGCCAGCTCGGCGCGGTGCGGCGGTGGTACGAGCCCTGCCTCGAGCGGCTGTACGACGCCCCGCACGTCCGCATCGCCGACCTGGAGCAGCTGGAGCGGCTCGGGGCCGACCACGCCGCGCGCGAGAGCTTTCTCACGGACCTGACGCTCGACCCGCCGAGCGCGCTCGGTGACGAGGCGGGACAGCCGCTACTGGACGACGACTACCTGATCCTCTCGACGATCCACTCCGCCAAGGGGCAGGAGTGGGACGCGGTGTACGTGTTGCACGTGGTGGACGGCTGCATCCCGTCGGACATGGCGACCGGCACGCCGGACGAGATCGAGGAGGAGCGACGGCTGCTGTACGTCGCCATGACGCGCGCGCGGGACAGTCTCTACGTGCTGCAACCGCATCGGTTCTACACGGGCGGCCGGCCCGACGCCGACCGGCACGTGTACGCGCCGCGCACGCGGTTCATCCCCGCGAGCGTGGCCGAGCTGTTCGAGCGGGCGGCGCCGCCACCCCGGG
>Ga0210073_1000111_pt1 | contig 15748 bp, 14 predicted proteins | sample Browns_ThreeSqC__2_FD_184853 | JGI IMG/M metagenome (GOLD analysis project Ga0210073, IMG submission 184853) | Wetland microbial communities from San Francisco Bay, California, USA, that impact long-term carbon sequestration - Browns_ThreeSqC_D2... | ecosystem: Environmental > Aquatic > Marine >...
CACTCCGGGTCGCCCGAGCCCACGTCAATCTCGGCCTCCCGCCGTAACTTAGCCTCGCTTGCCGACTTCCCGGTTCTCTGTAAAATGAGGGCCGGTTGGAGGGGGCCCCGAAAAGGGCCGAAGGCTCCGGTTCTGCCGACCTGGCGCAACAAGCAGGGGAGGAATTGTTGCATCCACACTACGGCCAATGACTTCCGTCGCGGGTATGCATAGTCCCACCGGCGCGCAGCCCCGGATGGTGCTGTCGCGCGATCTGGCGGACTTTCTGATCGCCTTCTCGGGCGCCTTTCAGCGCTACGGGATGTACCCCGAGGGCCATCCGGCCCTCGAGGAGGCGATCCGGAATCTCCAGCGGAAACTCGAGATTCTCTTCCTCGAGCGTTCCGGTGTGACCGTCGGTGCGACCCCGATGCAGCTGATCGTGGCGGGAGTGCCCACCGATCCCGACCATTCGCTCCTGCGCGAACTGGCCGGTCACCTGCACAGTCGAGGCATCGGCGGACTCAAGATCCTGCGGGGCGCGAAGCGCGCCGAGCTGGACGGCTTGCTCACCAGGATCGCGCACGACCTGCCGGGCCAGGCGGCGTCGCCCGATCGTCCCTCCCGCGGCCGGTGGCAGCACATCCGCCTCTATCCCCTGAACTACGCGCAGCTCGAGCTGGTCGAGGAGGAGGACGAACAGGAGGCGCAGGAGATTCTCGCCGAGGGGGGCGATGCGTGGGCCAACCGGCTCTGGCGGGGTCTGGCCTGTGCCGCCCTGGGCGATGATTCGCTGGATGACGCGGCGGACATGGATCCGCTCGAGCTCGCCATCGCGATCGACGTCCACGCCTACGATCCGGAGTACGACCGAAAGATCCTGGCCAGTCTCACCGACTTCGCGGAAGCCTGCCGGGGCCGGCCCCGGACCGAGTCGGTGGCGGTGCAGCGGCACCTGGCGCGGCTGCTCTCCGCGCTGTCCCCCAAGACCCTTCAGCGCCTCCTCGCGATGCGGGGCGACGGTGCGGTTCAGCGCCACTTCCTGCTCGAGGTCAGCCACGTCATGGCCGCCGGCGTGGTGCTGCAGCTGGTCGAAGGTGCCGCGCAAGCCTCCGGCCACACCATCGCACCCGGTATGCTTCAGCTCCTGGGGAAGCTGGCGGCCCATGCGGAGAATGCGCCGCCGGCCCGTCGCCCCTGGGCCGACGAGGCCTTCCGCGAGCTGGTCCGCCAGGTGGTCGAGCGCTGGGAAGGCGCGGAGGCGGGCGCTCCGCTGCCCGCGCTCAAGGTCGCCGCGGCGGCGGAGCGGGTGCACAGCCATTCCGGCCCCCACGCGGTCAACGATGGCGCGCGGGCCTACGCGCCGGAGCCCGAGCGAATCCTGGTGATGAGTCTCGAAGGCGGGATGCTGGAGCCGGGGACCATGCGAGCCGCCGACGGGATGGTAGCCCGGGGACAGACCTGGCGACTGCTCGACATCCTGCAGCTGGTGCCGCCGCTCGATCCGGTGGGACGCGAGCTCCGGACCCGTGTCTTCCACCCTCACACGGTGAGCGTGCTGCTCAGCCTGGCACCGATCGACGTAAAGACGCTGGATCGCCTGGTGCCCAGCTGCGGCCCCGGCGCGATCGGGCCGATGCTGGACGCCCTGGCCAGCGAAAAGGACCGACGCATTCGCTCGCGACTGCTCGACCTGCTGGCCCGCTTCGGCAGCGCGGTGGGTCCCGAGGCGGTGGGCCGGATCAAGGACGCGCCGTGGTACGTGCAACGGAACCTGCTCAAGCTCCTGGGCAATCTGCCCACACTGCCGCGGGAGTTCTCGCCCACGGCCTGCATGTCGCACCCCGACGCGCGGGTCCGGATCGAGGGACTGAAGCTGCTGCTCAAGAATCCTTCGACCCGTGAGCGCGCCCTGATGGATGCGCTTCGGTCGTCCGATACGGCGACGCTGCGGCTGGGACTGGTGGCGGCGCTGGACGAGTGCCCCAAGGCGGGCGCCAGGCTGATCATCGAGCAGTTGAACTCCCACTCGATGCCGGCCGACCTCCGCTCGATCGGGCTCAAGGCGATCGCCCCGGTGCCGGAGCCCGAGGTGTTGGAGTGCCTCTGGCGTTACGCCGTGCGGCGGCGCTGGGTCTTCCTCAATCGGCTCGCGCCCAAGACCCCGGACATGGTGGCCGCGCTGGCTGGTCTCTCGACCCACTGGCGGACCCACCCCCGGGTGGGCCCGGTGATCGATGCGGGCATCGCCCACCGGGACAAAGAGGTGCGTGAGGCGGCCGGCGCCTCGCGGTTGCTGCCCGCTGCGACGCCGGGACCCAGGGTGATCATGTGAGCCAGGGCGTCCCCTACCTCCACTCGCTGGCCCATGCGCTGACCACGATGCAGCTCTACGCGGTCGGCCATCCCGCGCGGTCCCGCGTGGGGGCGATGACCTACGCCCGGCTGCGCGCCTTGCTGGACGAGGACCCCTGCCCACACTTCACCTTCATGGATGGGGCGGTGATCCTGGGGAACAACCCGCTCCCCGATCTCCAGCACTGGCCCTGGGCCAAGAAGCTGAACCAGATGGGCGTCCAGCGGCTGGAGTTCGATCCCACGGTGAGCCTGGAGTCGTACGGGCTCTTCCTCGAAGACCTGCTGGCCCGGATCACGACCGACCGCGAGCACACTATCCCGCTGCCGGCCCGGGACGGGATCAAGAGCGGCCTGGTGCGGGTCAGCGGCGAGTTGGAGGCGCCCACGCCGGAGGCGGTTTCCGCCGGCGCCACGCTCCCCTACTCGTTGGGCGAAGAGGCCGATATCGTCCGTTGGATCTACGAGCGGGCGGAAATGCTGCACGACGTGCCGCTCGACGAGGTGGAAGGGGTGGTCCGATCGCTGGCCGTAGCGATGCACGCCGACGGCGAGCTGCTGCTGCCGCTGCTCCAGCTGCGAAACTCCGACGAGTATGCCGCCCGCCACGCCATCAACGTCGCGATCATCGCCATGACCTTCGCGGAGACCCTGGACATGGCGCCCCGCGACGTGCGGGCCTTCGGGATCGCCGGCCTGCTGCACGACATCGGGATGACCCGGATTCCTAAGGAAGTCCTGTCCAAGGACACCCTCTCCACCAGCGACCGGGAGCTGCTCCGCCAGCACCCGCTGGACGGCGCCCGGCTCCTGCTCCGCAAGAGCGATGAGCACGAGATCGCGGCGGTGGCGGCCTACGAGCACCACGCCCGCCCCGACGGGTCAGGATATCCGGTGCTCCGGTTCCCCCGGAATTTCCACTATGTGAGCAAGGTGATCGCGGTGTGTGACGCCTACGATGCGCTCCGTTCGCCCAAATCCTATCGAGCGGCCTGGACCCACGAGCAGTCCCTGGCGCACATCGAAGGCGAAGCCGGCAGCTCCTTTGACCATGCGGTAGCCAATTCGTTCGTGGCCATGATGCGGCGACTGGAAGGGCGGATGACGCACGGCGACCATCCGGGCGAGCTGCCCCCGCTGCTCCCCGAGGTGAGCTCCTTCGACTACCGGCCGAGTGGCGTGCCCCGACTCCTCGGCAACGGGGCTCAAGGGAACGGGAGCTGAGGGGCATGGAGGACGCCAAGAGGGACAGGATGGACAGGATGGACAAGACGGACAGGACGGTCAAGACGGGCAGGGCGGTCAGGAGCCTCATACTCAGAACCCAGAACTCAGAACCCAGAACCCTACTCCCGATACCCCACTCGCAACTTGATCGGCCAGGACACTCGGCGCCGGCGTGCCGGGTCCCCCCACGACGCCTTGAGCGCCCGCTCGAGTGCCGATAGTTCCTCTCCCCTGCCTGCGGCGGCCAGTTGGCCCACCGCTGACCAGGTCCGCACGTAGTTCATCAGGTCGGTCAGGGTCCAATCCGTGAACATCTCGAAGGCGGGCGGGGCGACTTCTCCGAAGGGAAACGGTACCATCTGGTATCCGGACTCGATGATGGCCCGTTCGTGCGGCCAGTAGGGGCCGGCGATGTCGTAGTGGAAGTGATGGAGGGTCGCGGTGAGGGCAGGATCGTCCAACGTCGCGGCCACGTATCCCCAGATCGCCACCACGCCGCCGGGCCTCATCACGCGACGCGCTTCGTCGTAGAAGGACGGGAGATTGAACCAGTGCAGCGCCTGGGCCACGGTGAGCAGGTCGACGCTCTCAGGTTCGATTCCGCTCCGCTCCGCTGCCGCCACCCGGTAGGCGATCTTCGGATCGGCAATCGCCTCGGCGAGCTGAGCCGGACTAGCGTCAGTGGCGATCACTTCCCGGAAATGCGCGGCAAGCGCGCGGGCCGCCTGCCCGCTCCCGGTCCCGCAATCCCACGCCCGTTCACGTCCTGGCGAGAGGCCCGCGAGATACGCGAAGAGCGCATCCGGATAGGTCGGCCGCGCCGAGGCGTACAGGCCGGCGACGGAGGAGAAGTGGTCAGGGAAAGGGGGCATTGGTTCGGCGGTCAGGGCGGCACGAGTTCGGAGTTCGGGGTTCCGGGTTCTGAGTACACGACCATCTCGAGGACCCTTGACCGTGGACCCAAGACGCTCAGCACCGTCCTCAGTCCTCAGTCCTCAGTCCTCAGTCCTACCTACCAGCGGCCCACACTACTTACCATTCCTGCATGCGAAAGGCCATCAACTTCATCGGCGCCACCATCGGCGGCTATGCCGGTTGGTACTTGGGCGCGCGCGGTGGCACCATGACCGGGTTCATCGTGAGCGTCATCGGGAGCGGTATCGGACTCTATCTCGCCATCCGCTGGTCCGCCGACAATCTCCCCTAGCCGATTCATCCGCTCGGCCAGACGCTGTCAAGCCCGCACCCGAGTCGATTGGGCGCAACCGGTTGACTCATCTCAGGTCCGCGAGCGATTGGTCAAACGCAATCGCGCCGAGCGACCGGCATGGTGAGGGGCAGGCGCAAGCCCGGGAGAGGCCCCTGCTGTGGAGCCGGCTCCCGGGCTGCGACACCGGTTCAATCGTCTCGGTCTTCCGCTTCGCCTCTCCTCTGCTCCCTGGTCCCGTTCATCCCCCGGGCGCCGGCCTCATCCTCGCCCCCCGTGCGTTCACCAGCGCCGGTCATGCCTCCTGCGCCCGCGATGCCCCGCATGGCGCCCTCAGGGTACACCAGCTGGCCTCCGGAGTGCCCGACCTGAATACCGGCGGCCACCAGCGCAAGGGAGGCCACTGTGGCGGCAATCCTCAACGTCCGCCCGATCCGATCGCGAAGCAAGCCACCGGCCATGACGACGAGCACCAGGCCGGATAGGGCGAGGAAACGCTCGGCCGCCTCTTCATGTGTTGCGACGGCGGCTTCTCCGACTGCATCGGACACCGCATCCTCCTGGGATTCGCCGGTGGCGAGCGCGGCCCATGCGCTCAGGGTGAGGGCGCCGGCGAGCGCTACGGGCATGGCCCAGGCCCGGAACGGGGACGCTCCCCGGCGGATAACCCACAGGGTTACTAAGGCCACAATGGGCAGAAACACCATCAGGACGATGGGGAAATGAACGATGGCGGGGTGCAACGGAGTCGGGAGCACGGGAATACCTCGGTATTAGAGTCGGCTCATGATGATGCACCGGCTCCGGGCGCACCATCCGACATTTGACGGATCTACACCGACGGCCACAAGTTACGGCCTCCTCCGACCAATGCCGGAGGGCTTTATGGATGACTTCAACGGGCGACTGCGGTTCCCCCTCACGCTTCTTCTCCTGGCGATTGCGGTCGGTGGCGCGATCGATCTGGTGCTGGACCGTCCCCAACACCTGTTCTCACTGCACACCATCTACGAGATCGGCCTGGTGCTGGGCGCGTCGGCCACAGCGGTCTGGCTCTGGCGAGGCTGGCACCGGGCTGACAGCCTCAATGTGCAGCTGCGGCGAACGCTGGTCGAGCGTCAGGCGGAGCGTGATGCCTGGCGGGCAACCGCGGAACGGGCGCTGACGGGGCTTGGCGCCGCAATCGGTGCTCAGTTCGAGGCCTGGGGACTGAGCCCCGCCGAGCGGGAGGTGGCCCTGCAGCTATTGAAGGGGAAGAGCCACAAGGAAATCGCCGGGGAAACCGGTCGCAGCGAGAGGACCGTCCGGCAGCATGCGGCGACGGCGTATGAGAAGGCCGGACTGGGCGGAAGAGCCGAGCTGGCTGCCTACTTCCTCGAGGGCCTCATGCTGCCGACGACACCGCCATCCGGGGGCAGCGCGGAGCGTGCCCCGGCTTCGGCCGAGCGCGGAGGCCAATAAGAAGAGCCGTCGGATAGATCGCGCGACCGCTTGGAATTCCACGAGGATGATGCAGGCCGGGCCGAGTCGTCTCCCTGATCCGGACCACCTGGACTCATCTCAGATCCAACGCCGGACCCGGGAACAGTACTGCCGGTAGGACTCCCCGAACTTCTGGGCCAGGAATCCCTCCTCCATCCGGATGAATCTGGTCTGAATCACGGCCACGAATATCGGCACGACCACCAACGGCGCCCAGGCGCGCAACCCCAGCGCCGCCGCCAGCAGGACGATCACCAGGCCGACATAGATCGGATTCCGGCTGTAGCGAAACCAACCATCGGTGACGAGGACGCTGGGTTCGTCGAAGGGGTCGATGGTGGTCTGCCGGCGATGGAACTCCGCTGCCGGGGCGACGATCAGGACCAGGCCGGCGATGAGGAGCGGAATGGCCAGGAGGTGGAACGGCGGCGGTACCGGCAGCGGGTAGGGGAGGAGGTAGCGCAGGGCCACCATGGAGAGCAGGGCCAGCAGGAAATAGTGCGGTGGCCGGAAACGCCACGGATCCTTGATCACTTTGGTGTCCTCAGAGAATTACTTCATCCCGCACGAGTGCCGTTGGGGACCGGTCGCTCCGGCACCGCCAGGGCCGGGAGGATGCCGTCCTCGTATCCCAGATCGAACAGCATCGCCTCCGAGACCCGGCCCGCCATCCTGCGCGGCTCCAGGTTCACCACGAAGAGGGCCTGGCGTCCCACCAGTTCAGCCGGTTGGGCCCGCTCCCGCTTGAGTCCGGCCAGGATCTGACGCCGGTGGTCGCCCAGGTCCACGGTCAGCTCCACCAGCTTGGACGAGTCGGGGACGTCGGCCACGGCCGTGATGGTGCCCACCCGGATGTCGAGCTGGTCCAGGCTCGCATGGGACACCGGCGGCTTGATGGGCGCCGGCGTGAATGGAGGAGGGTCCGCTTCGACGGCGGGGGGCACCTTCTTCACGCTCCACTCCCCGGAGCGGTATCCGGATTCTCCTCGGCGGAGTCGAGCCGGAGCAGGCGCCCGTCCAGATCGGCGAGCAGGCGTTCGTAGGCGTCCCGACCGAGCGTACCGTCGTGTTCCGCGTCGATGACTTGCTCCTTCTCGATCAGCAGCAGGTGGCGGCGGGCGATGCGCAATTCGTCCTCCCGAAGTTCGGTTCGCTTCACGTGAAGGTCTCGGAGCAGCCCTCGCTCGGTGGCCACCCGCTCCTCATAGTCGCGCCGGAGCGTGGCGAGCACCTCCTGGTCCAGTCCGCCTGACTGCGCCATCCGATCCAGTTCCACGAGAGCCGCCTGGGCCGCCCGGATTCCTCCTCGGGCGAGCTGGTAGGCGATCTGCTCGCCTCTCGACCGTACCAACCCCAGGCTCCGGAGGAGTGGGGCCATGCTGAGTCCCTGCACGAGGATGGAAAGGACCACCACCCCGAAGGTCGTCGCGACCAGCAGCTCCCGGTTGGGAATCTGGGGTGGAAGACTGAGCGCCAGGACCATGGACAGTCCGCCGCGGAGGCCACCCCAGGTGAGCACCCCACTCCAGGCTGGCGGAAGTCGCTCGGTCGTCCGGGCCAGGATCCCCGATACCGAGTACACCACCACCGCCCGCCCGGTCACGACCGCCAGGAAGGCGAAGAGTATCAGCTGCCACGAGGCCAGCAGCTCGGTCACGTGCACCTCGAAGCCGATCAGGAGAAAGACGATCGAGTTGAGTGCGAAGGCGACGTATTCCCAGAAGGTCTCCACGGCGATCCGGGTGGAGGGCGACATCCCGGTCCGGGCCCCGTAATTCCCGCAGAGCATGCCGGCGACCACGGTCGCGATCACGCCGGAGCCATGGGCCTGCTCGGCTACGACGAAGGAGCCGTACGCGGCGATCGTGGTGAGCGTGATTTCGACCATCGGGTCGTCGATCCGCTTGGTCACCGCGGAAAGAGTCACCCCGCTCAGAAACCCCACCGCCGCCCCGATGCCGACCACTTGGGCAAACCCCAGCACCATGCCGCTGGCAGTAGCCGGGGTGCCGAGGACCAGGCCCAGCACCAGAGAGAAGATCACGATCGAGGTCCCGTCGTTCAGCAGGCTCTCGCCCTCGATCAGGGTCGCCAGGCGACGGGGCACCCCGAGGTTGCGGAAGAGCCCCACCACCGCGATCGGGTCGGTGGCGGCGATCAACGCGCCAAAGAGGAGGGCATGATTCCAGGTCAGGCTTTCGCTCAGGTGGAGCAGCGATGAGGCGGGGAGCAGAATCAGGGCGGTGAGCAGGATCGACGCCACGACTCCGGGAAGCGCGAGCGCGAATATCACCAGGGAATTCTGACGAAACGCCGTGAGTTCCAGGTGGAATGCGGCCTCGAAAATCAGTCCGGGCAGAAACACGGCGAAGAGGAGGTCCCTGGTCAGGTGAGGCGCCTCGAAGGCCCGCAGCAGGCCCAGTCCCAGGCCCGCCAATACCAGGGCGATGGTGTACGGCACCCGCAGCCGTCGGGCCAGCACCGCGACGGTCGTGGCGATGATGAAGAGGATGATGAGAGCTGACTCCAGCTGCATCAGTCGGTCCGCCGGCCCTTAGGGGCCCTTCGGGTGGATGCGAGACGGCGACTCATCCGGACCGGGGAGGCTCCGGCTGGCCGACCTGGGTGAGCCGAAACGCCGGGGCTTGATATGCGGGCGGCAGGTGGTCGGCCGGAATCGTCGTCCGGTTCCCGTCCCGGAGCGCCCCGTAATGGGGCGACATGATCTCGACCCCGCCCCGATTGAAGTGATCCTGGATGTTCTGGTGAAGCAGAGAATAGGTGTCCGCCATCAGCGCCGGTCGGTCGGTGAAGGCGTTGATCTGGTAGCTTACGTAGGAATCATCGAGGCTGGTCTGGAACACGAACGGCGCCGGGTCTTCCCTGATGTGGTCCGTGGCACGGGCGGCGGCGATGAGCAACTCGTGAACCTTTCGCCAGGGCGCGTCATAGCCGATGGTGACGGTGGTGTGCAGAATGAGCCCGCTGTTGGCTGCGTGGGTCGTGTAGTTGATGACCTGGCTCGAGAGCACGGCGCCGTTAGGAATGGTGATCTCGACGTTCTTGATAGTCCGGATCTTGGTGACCAGGAGGGTACAAGCGGCCACGTCGCCCTCGGTGTCCCCGATGCGGACCCGGTCCCCCAGCCGAAAGGCGCGAGTGTAGGTCAACACCACGCCGGCGACCATGTTGCTCACCGCGCTGGATGAGCCCAGCGAAAAGAGCACGCCCACGAAGAGTGAGACCCCCTTGAAGGCATCCGAGCCGGAGCCGGGAAGGTAGGGGAAGATCATGATGGCGGCGAAGGCAATGACCAGGAACCGCACGATGTTGTAGGTCGGCGGAGCCCAGTCGCGCTCGAACCCGGACAGAGTGACCGCCCCGATCTCGATCGCCCGGAAGAACAGTTGGATGCCTTTGAGCAGGTACCGGGCGACCACCACGATCACGGCGATGAAGAAGAGGTTGGGCAGGTAGTTGAGCAGCCCCAGCCCCACGGCCTTGAGCGGGGTGATGATATAGCTCACGATCTTGCGGGAGTACGGCGCGGTCCAGGGGAAGAAGCTGAGGACCAGGGGGACGTAGATGTACAGCAGGGTCGCGATGACCAGAATCTTCAGCGCCCGGACCACGAGGGTGAGCACCTCACCGAGGCGGGCCGCGGAGACCAGCTCGAGGTGCTGAATGCGCAGGGCGGGCATTCGAGGCCCGGACAACATCGTGGTCAGGCGACGGGAGGCCGCGCCGAGGAGCAGCAGGAGTCCGAGCAGTACACCAGTGGCCAGAAGCGTGTAGACGACGTCGAGGGCCAGCTCCTTGAGGTTGGCTCTGCTTGGCTGCCGCGCCGCCGCCTCCCGGATCCGGACCGCCAGCTGGGCGGCGAGGGTGGCGGGCTCCTGGCCTGAGGCGACCGCATCGGAGTCGAGAACGGTCAGAAGGACCTCGTCTCCCACCATCAGCTGTTCGGTACCGTGTTGCTCCACCACCCGGATCGAGTCCTCACCGGCGGCCAGCGCGGGGCCCCAGAGAGCAATCAGCCGACTGGCATGGGCCGCCCGATCCGGAGCGCTGAAGGGCCCCAGCCGGCCGTAGAGCAGGAACAAGGTGTCGGTGCCGAGCACGACCGCCGCCCCGGAGCGCTGCGGGGATCCGGAATCCCGCGGTGTCTGGGCGCTCAGGGCCGGGGCCAGGAGCGTCAGTCCGACCAGAACGGGAGCCATCACAGGACATCTGGACCGTGTGGCCATCATATTATCCCCTCGAGAATAAGCGGATCACCGATACTGGAAACCGGTCGGGGCGGGCGACCCGATCCGGATCGAGTCAGCCGTTCGGGGCCCATGATATCACCCCAATGAGGTGAGGGGAACGGCAGGCTGGTCGCCCCGTGACAATCGCGAGTGCTATCGCTCGGGGAGGTCGTTGACCGCGTCGGTGTACCGCAGCACCGGCGCCCCGACCGTGATCACCTCGCCCGAGGCGAACCGGAGAAGGATGGGCACCGTATCGCCGATCGCCAGGGATCGCCGGACGCCCCCGAGCATGAGATGATACGAGCCGGGGATCAGCGCGACTCGGCCATGGGCAGGAATTTCGATGCGGGACACCGGCGTCATGCGTCCGCCGGTCACGTCATGTATTACGACCGAATCGGCGAGCGGTGATTGACTCCCGGTCAACGCATTCAGAGTGGCGCTCCGATTCTCCACCACGAGGAAGGCGGAGCCCTCTACCGGCGACGGCGGCAAGGGCACCACCGCATGGCTGACGAGGAGACCGCCCGCGGCGGCCTGGCCACCCCGGGCGGATCGGCACCCGGCGACCGTGGCCAGCAGCAGAATCCACACCGGGCCAAACCGGCTCCCACTCCCGCACCGCCAGCGTCGGCGTGTAATGAACCGCAGGCTCGGCGACGGGCTTCCTGGTCGGCCGCCGGCCCTCAAGCGCCCGGCGGGATGTTCTTGTTCATTCGGAAGCGGTTCGCCGGATCCCACTTGCGCTTCACCTCGATCAGCCGGCGATAGTTGTCTCCATAGGCCGCCCGGGTCCGATCCTCGCCTTCGTCCTCGGTCTGGAAGTTGATGTAGGTGCCGCCGGTGGAAAATCGCTTGAGGTCCTCCCAGGCGGCGCGAGCCCACCCGATGTGCCTCTGGTCCTCCTCCGGCCTCTCCCATGCACCGGTAATGTTGAGGACCGACTTGGCATCCCGGTTTCCGACCGGGGAATGGCCAGGGGGAAGGCGGTTGAGCGCGCCATCGAGGGGAAACAGGACGATCGCCGAGTGGGGCGACTCGATGCGGCCGGCGTGTTGGATCGCCCCCGAGAGGAGGTCGGGAGAGATCCCGGGCAGGTACTCCGACTTCCAGTAGTACCGGCGGCCCTTGGGTTGGGTGGCGTCGAGCAGGGCCTGCTGGGACACGTAGGATCTGCGCTGGAGCACGTCGCCCACCGGAGAGCCGAACGCCTTGATCGGAGCGGTGAGCCGCTCGCCCTCCGCCACCGGTCCCGAGTGACAGGCGAAGATCGCCACGATCGGCTTGCCGTGGACTTCCTTGGCAATCCATGGGGCCGGAGGGGCGAGGCGAAGCACCGCGATGCAGGCGAGCTCAGGCGGCGCGTCGGCGATAAGGCGGCGATAGAGCTCCAGCACCTGCGGCGCTAGTTCGCCTCGCCAGGCCACGGCGCCGGCCACGACCTCGGGCCCCACGGGGTAGAGCGTGTATTCGAAGCCGGTTACCACCCCGAAGTTTCCGCCACCGCCACGCAAGCCCCAGAAGAGGTCGGGGTGCTCGTCCTCGCTGGCCCGGACCAGTTGTCCTTCGGGGGTAACGACCTCGAGCGAGCGGAGGGTGTCGCTGGTCCATCCGAAACGGCGAGTCAGGTAGCCGAAGCCGCCGCCCAGCGTCAGACCGCCGATTCCGGTGTTCGACACGAAGCCGAGCACTGCGGCGAGTCCGTGGAGCTGAGTCTCTCGATCCACGTCGCCCAGCAGACAACCCCCCTGGGCCCGGGCCACTCTCCGCACCGGATCCACCCACACCCCGCGCATCGCGCCCAGGTCCAGCATCAGGCCTCCATCGCAGACCGCGAGCCCGGCGATGTTGTGGCCCCCGCCCTTGACCGAGACCAGGAGTTCGTGCTGCCGCGCGAAGTCCAGGGCGGCCATCACGTCCCCGGTGCCCAGGCAGCGGACCACCAGGCCCGGGCGCCGATCGATCATTCCGTTCCAGAGCGAGCGAGCCTCGTCGTACCCGGGATCTCCGTTGAGGAGTACCTGTCCCCGGATCCCGGCCCGCAGCGGCTGCAGCAGCCCCGCCTCCAAGGGCAGGGAGCCGCCGTCGATGGTTTTAGCTGCCAATGTCATGATCTTCCCTCACCTGTCACTGCCGGCTGTGATGGCCCCGCCGAAACGGGGTGGCGGTTCGATCCGCGGAATCTTAGGTCTGGCCCACGCCGTAGCGTTGGCGCAGGACGCCCAGGTGATGTTCGACGTGGCCGGGGATGATGTAGAGCAGCGCCCGGGCGCTGATGGTCTTGCCACTGGCGGTGCCGCGCCGCTCCCAGGCGTCGGGGTCCATGCTCCGGACCAGGGCCAGTGTGGAGGCGCGGACCGCGATGAACTCGGCCAATATGCTCTTGAGCGTCCGCGAATCGAAGCCTGCCCTCTTCATGAACTCGTTCTCGTCGAATCCGGGAAGCGGCGTCGTGTCGGCCCGCGCGACCCGGAGCATCCGGTAGCTGAAGACCCGCTCGCTGTCCGACAGGTGGCCGATCACTTCCTTGATGCTCCACTTCTCGGGCGCGTAACGGTATCCGGCTCGCGTTTCGTCAACCCCGGCCAGCAGTGAGGGCACCGACTCGAGCTGAGCGGTCAGCTCGAGGGCCGGATCGGAATCTGTGGGGACCTTGGAGATGTAACTCTCGTAGAACGGCGAATATTCGTCGGCCCCGGGGCGGGGAACGCTGAGCGTCATGATCGAAATCCTTGGGATGGCTGCCGGAATGGTTCAGTCGGCGGGCCGGATGCGCAAGAGCATGCCTGGGTAAGTCCTGAGTGCTGAGTGCTGAGTCCTGAGTGAGGAGGACTGAGGACTGGGGACTAGGGATTGAGGACTGAGGACTGAGTCGAAGGTCACAGGTCGCAAGTCGCAGGGGCTTGCGAGTCGCAGCTCGTGACTCACCCTGCGGTCCGCCCTGTCCGCCCTGTCCGCCCTGTCCGCCCTGTCCGCCCTGTCCGCCCTGTCCGCCCTGTCCGCCCTGTCCGCCCCACTCAGTCCTCAGTCCTCAGTCCTGACCTCCCGGCCTCTTCCCCCACAACCTGAAATACAGTCGCAACTCTCCTCTCATATTTCTCCCCTGCGGCACTCGTCCTCCGCTCGCGCCGATCACGGCTTCGTACAACCAGCGGGCTTCGATGGGGACCTTGCGGGTGAATCCGCTGGAGAAGGTGACGCCTCCACTGACGATTGTGGCGCTGGCCGAGGACGCGGTGGTGAGCTCCCCGGCGGCGACATTGGGTACTGAATCCGCCACCGCCTGGTAGACCACTCGATCCGCCCCTCGGTGCCAGTAATCCAGGCCGGCGTGAATAGCGAAGGTTGAGGCCAGCCGGAAGAAGGGTCGTACCCCGAGGGTGACCTGGTCGCCGGGATCGATATTGAGGTTGGCCAATCGATAGGCGTACGGCATGGGGAAAGAAGGATCGCTCACTCGGCGCACCCGGAAACGCTGCTGCCAGCGGTCGTAGTATCCGTTAAGCCGCATGCCCACACGGCCCTTCCCGAGATCGGCAGTCGCGCCGACGCCGAACCGGTAGAACCCGGTGCCGGTCCCCAGGTCCGTGAAGTTATTGGAAAGATCGGTGGTGCCGGTGGGGAGGGTGATCGCCCCGGTGATCGCCAGGCGGGCGCCGCCCATGTGATGGGGCCGGTCCCACTTGTCGATCGGGGTGAGCACCGCGCCCACCTGGATGTCGCCCAGTTTGGTGATGAGCTGATCGCTGATCGGGACTCCCGCGACCGGCCCGCCCGGATTGCTGATGAAATTGTCGATGTCCTGCTGCCCCAGCCGCTGGGTCGGCAGATCGAGAGGCTGAGTGAATCCGCCCACGCCCAGGCTCCCGGACAGGGTTGTCTGGAGTGAGGTCACCACATTGGTCATCGCCAGTCCGGCGGCGCTCCCACCGGTGGGCACGAACGGCGACGCGGTGCTCGGATTCACCAGCAGGTTGTCGAGATGGGTCCGGAGGTCCGTCCCGCTGGCCAGGGTGGCCTGGGCCAGCGCCTTCTGGGCCGGGTTGGCGTCGTAGACCCCGCCATTGATGTTGGCCTGGAGCGCCGCCAGTGCCGCGTCGAATTGATTGAAAAAGGCGGTAGTCGCCGCCGCTCCGCTGCCGAACGCGGGATCGGCCGGATTGAATCCGACGTCTCCGTTGGTCGAGTCGAGCGCGAACCGGGGCTGGACTCGGACGCGGACGATCGGCACGTTGCCGAAGAGCGTAAGAAAACTGGAGATTCCGATCGCGGCGCCGAGGTTGGTGGTGCCGATGTTGACTTCGGTCGTCGCAGTGGTGCGCCCCAGATTTATCCGGTAGCCTGCCTGCCCGATGATCGCGGCGACGGTGGTATCGGCGCTGACCAACTCGGGCCAGAGGTTGCTCCCGGCGGAGTCCCGAATGAAGTCGCCCGCGTAATCCTGGGTTCCGTCCTGATAGAAGCGTTGGTTGTAGTTCTCGAGCGCGCCACCCACCTGCAGGCGCAGCAAACCCGGGGGCACGCCGACCGGCTCCAGCTGGGCCCGGGCCGCCGGCGTGATACCCAGCGCCAGCCCCAGGACCAACAGCAGGATCCGTTGTCTCACGTAGTCCCCGGGAATACTCTCCACTCGTGCGGCCTCCCAGTCCGATTCGCCTCGCAACATCGCTGTTCCAGGGCGCGTTTGCCACCCGACCAGCTGTCGCGGCCTCCGCGCCGGGCCGGATCTTCCTGCTGGGCGGCGGCGATGCGCCTCGCGAGCCTACGATTACCATGGGGATCGATCGCCGTACGGCGGTGGCGGCGGCGCGGGCCTGGACCTGGGAGGCGGTTTCGGGTCGGGACTCGGTGGTGGACCCCTTCGACCCCGAGGCTCCCGATGCTTCGCGCTGGACCGACCATCTCGCCGAAGTGGTCCGGGGCCTTCGCGCGCATGGAGTCTCGATAACGGGGGCCCGGCTAGCGGTCGCTTCTTCGCTGGCGCGTCACGCGGGATTCGGCGCGGCGATGGCGCTGCGGGTTGCCGCGGCCAAGGCGCTCTGCCTCCTGGCCGGACAGCGGGTCTCGGATGTGGAATTGGTCTCCGCCGTCTGTGGTCCCCCGACCGCGCAAAGGGCAGCCGGACAGTGGCGCGACGCTTCCGCGATTGCGCTGGCGAGACGGGGAGCCCTGATGTGGCTCGACCCGATCGGCGAGCTGGCCGGCCTGCATTCGTCCAACATTCAATTGACGGTTGTCGAGACGG
>Ga0210073_1000115_pt1 | contig 15562 bp, 14 predicted proteins | sample Browns_ThreeSqC__2_FD_184853 | JGI IMG/M metagenome (GOLD analysis project Ga0210073, IMG submission 184853) | Wetland microbial communities from San Francisco Bay, California, USA, that impact long-term carbon sequestration - Browns_ThreeSqC_D2... | ecosystem: Environmental > Aquatic > Marine >...
CGGTGACTATGGCCTCGGTAAATATCGAACCGAACATGCCCGGGTGAACCAGGTAGTCAACCACGGTGGTGATTGAACCCAGAATGGTGGCAATCAATCCCCGTTTTTTCTTTCTTGAAAACAGGATGGCGATGGTGGCAGCCGTGCCGGCAGTGATCCCGGTCTGCGACGCAATGATCAGGTGGCTTACCCCGATGGCCAATACGTTTCCCTGCACCATCGTGAGCAGGCAGGCCACGGTTGCTTCCGAAACATTCTCAATCAGATAGCTGATCTTATGGTTCATTCGGGAACGATCCTGCTGTGTGTTCTCAATATCCGTCATGCATGATCTGATTGGACTTCTCCGCACTGCCCATTTTCTCCATCTGCTGATGATACACCCGAGCGATCCCTAGATTCAGACTCGTCCACGGCCTGTCTGTTCTCAATATTCATCCGCGATCTTCGATACGATGGCTCCATTGGCCGACCGATTGCCGATGCACCATCAACGACGAACAGGACGGATATTGAGAACACACAAGCCGCCAGTATGACTCAAGAATGGCCGTGCCAAGACGAGCCGAAAACGTGAGCGATCTCTCTGCCGATGAACATTGAGAACGCATAGGCTGGTTTTTGATACACTACGCGGTGACGGATGTGGAGCCGAAGCCGTCCATCTGTGGCCGGCGTACTCCGAGCAGCTCACCCCAGGTGCGGGGGCCGCGGCCGCAGGCGATCTCATCCGCGCGCGGTTGCTTCAGTTCCTGGGCCAGCCCCAGGTGTTCGAGCACCCGGAGCGTCCACCAGGCCAAATCCAGCTGCCATCGGCGAAGACCGAGGCGGGACGACGAGGGAAAGGCGTGGTGGTTGTTGTGCCATCCCTCGCCGAAGCTGGCCAGCGCCACCCAGACGTGATTGGTCGAGAGGTCATCGCGCGGATAGGAGCGGAAGCCCCAGCCGTGGCTGATCGAGTTGACCGACCAGACGGCGGTGGAGGTGAGCACGTAGCGCACCAGGAAGCCCCAGAGCACCCAGTCCGTACCCCCGAGAAGATAGAGAGGTACCACCTGGAGGACGATGCGCAGCCAGAGTTTGTCTCGTGTTCGTTGGTAGAACGGCTGCCGAATCAGGTCGGGGGCGTACCGCTCGATCTTCTCGGGCGAGCTCATCGGGAGGAAGCGATCCCGGGTCCAGAGCGCGTGGGCGTGGAGGAAGCCTCGAAGAGGCGTGTGGGCATCGTCCTGAGTGTCCGCGTAGCGATGGTGCTGCCGGTGGATCGTTGCCCAGCGGACCGGGTCACCGTGGAGTGCCAGGGAGCCTAGAAAGGCGAAGAAGTACTCGAGTGAGCGGGGGAGTCTGGCGCTTCGATGCGAGAGCACACGGTGGTAAGCGATGGAGATTCCCAGACATCCGATGAAGAAGTGGAGGATCAGGGCGAGAGCCAGCCCGTCCCAGCGGAAGCGGAACACGATTGTCCACGCGGCGACCAGATGCGCCAAGACCAGAAGGGCGATCGGGAGCGTCGTACGCGTGGGCGCCAAGACGTCACTAGCCGTCGGTGGAGGCCAAGGCTGGGTCAGGATTCTGGGCCTAGCGGACACTATATTGAAAACCTTGCAGCGAATCGCGAACAAGCATCGTCGCGTTGCGGTCGGCATAGCTTCCGTTGAAGCGTTGGGACCAGCCGGTCTCGGCGCTCAGGGCTGCGGGTTTGATGTCACCGAGGCGCTGACCGCGTTTCAAACAGTGCTGAATGTAGCTTGCGTGTCCGGCCGACCGGACGATGAAGATGCGAAGCGGGCCGAGCTGCCCGAGCTTGCGGCAATATTGGTAGTGCGGATTTTCCGCCAAGGCGGCATCGATCTCGCGATCGTTTACTCCTGCTGCTGCATCCGGTGCCTGGAGGTACAGCGTGTATCCGATCTCGGTTGCTCGCTCGTCGGGGGCGAGCATCGCGAAGTGAGTCTGGGGCGGCAGGCGCTCACGCAAAACCCGCGCGACGAAGCCGTCGTCGAGCTTTTCGCCAAATCGATCGGAGACGCGATCCTCCTTCCCGATGAAACGAAGCGAGGGGGTCCGCTCCACGAATCCACCCACCTGAACACGGTCTCGCATCGGATAGCGGTAGAGTCCACCGCCCGTTGAGACCACGAGCGAGTACTCCTCGCCCTCGACCAGTTCGTGAAGCAATCGGGGTTGGTCGGTGCTGTCGATGAACTCGAAGAAGTGAGAGAGTGCCGCAACCGGCCGGCCGCCACGAAACGGCAAGCTGACGAATGCCTCGGTTGCGAGCAACCCCTTCGGCTGCAACTCCACATCGGGTAGGCTGCTGGCAAGTGCTCCGAACGCACTCGCGGCATGCGCGTCTCCCCAGCAGCTCACGAGCGATAGGTTCGGCCAGACGCCCGTCCACGCGCCAGGCCCGCACGAGGCGAGCTCGTCGGCGCGGCGATGATTGCCTCGCGCTGTCAGTGCCTCCCGCACCGCATCGCTGAGCTCCGCGCTCGGAAGTCCCGAGCGTACGTCGTGCACGAGCTCCTCCCAGCGTCGCTCCATTGTCTCGAAGAGCAGGGTCAGAAACGACGGATGCCAAATGGAGACGAACCTCAGCTCCCGAGCCCGCATGAGCTCGAGCGCCGTCGCGTAGCGAAAGGTCTCGATGTCGGAGATCCGTTGAACGACAGGGTTGACCGCGAGCGTGGCCCCAACGACGCGCCCGAGAATCCTGCCGACATATGCCGAGTCATGTTCGAAGCCGACCGGTACTCGGGATGTAGCTTCGACGTCCACGGAAACCGCGGGCGTGATGGACCAATATCCCAAGCCACCCAACAGTGCAGGGTGGTTTCGATAGAGGTCGGAAATCCAAGCACTTACGCCGCGTGCAAACTCCGAAAGCAGCACCGATGTGTAGGGAATGAGCTTTGCGGCGGCCGTCGATCCGCTGGTGGGTACCAGGCGTTCGACCGGCGCGCTCGTCAGCACGCGCGACTCCCCGGCGCGGATCCGGTCGATCCACGGAACGTACGCGTCGAATCCGGAGAGGGGAACGGATTCCTGATAGGCCGCAGCCGAGCCGATCGAGAAAGCGATGACGGCGATGGACGCCGAGGTACGCAAAAGCGTCTTGGTCATGCGGTGTTCCTCCTCCTCAGATTTCTATGCGCCGAGTCCCTGCGGCCCGGCGTGTCGTAGGGCTGAATGGACGCAACCCGGACCGTACTGGTACCACGGCGCAGCGCCAAATGCCAAGCCAGATTTGCAGCGGGGGATTTTGCACTGCGGGATGCGCAGCCGGCGGCCGCAATGCGGTGCGCAGGGTGCCGGAAGAGAGACTCGAACTCTCACGGTGTTGCCACCGGCGGATTTTGAGTCCGCTGCGTCTACCAGTTCCGCCATTCCGGCCCGATGTGGCCACGCGGTCGCGCCGATCCCGGGAGCCCGACGCAGCGATTCAATCGGAGGCCGAATTCTATAATGCGTCGCCATGCGCCTGAGCGAATTCGACTACGCGCTTCCCGAGGAGCTCGTGGCGCAACAGCCCGCGGCCGAACGCGCGCAGAGCCGCCTGTTGCACCTCGACGCCTCCGGCACGTTGCACGACCGGCGTTTCCCCGACCTGCCGGGGCTGATCGCGCCGCAGGACGTGGTGGTGCTGAACGACACGCGGGTCATCAAGGCGCGGTTGTTCGGTCGCAAGCCCACCGGCGGCAGGGTCGAGGTGTTGGTCGAGCGCATCGTGGCCGAGCGCGAAGCGCTCGCGCTCGCGCGCGCCGGGCATCCGCTCAAGGCGGGCCATCGGCTGATCCTGGGCGACGGCGTCGAAGCCGAGGTGCTTGGGCGCGAGGAGGATCTTTTCCGCGTGCGATTTGCGCAACCGGTGGCGGGCGTGCTCGAGCGCTGCGGCTGGGTGCCATTGCCGCCCTACATCCGGCATGCGCCCGACGCGCGCGACTTGGAGCGCTACCAGACCGTGTTCGCCGACAAACCGGGCGCGGTCGCCGCGCCCACCGCCGGACTGCATTTCGATCGCGACATGCTCGAGGCGATCGCGCGGCGCGGTACCGGCATCGCACGGATCACGCTGCACATAGGAGCGGGAACATTTCAGCCGATCCGGGGCGAGACGGTGGAGGGCCATCGCATGCACAGCGAGCGCTACGAGGTACCGGCGCAGGCCGTCGGCGCAATCGATGCCGCGCGCGGGCGCGGCGGCCGGGTGCTCGCGGTGGGCACGACTGTGCTGCGCGCGCTCGAGTCGGCCGCACGCGGCGGTGCGCTGCGCGCCGCGTCGGGCGAGACCGATCTGTTCGTTGCACCCGGCTTCGAGTTTCGCGTCGTCGAACGGCTGCTCACCAATTTTCACCTGCCGCGTTCCAGCCTGCTGGTGCTGGTCGCCGCATTCGCCGGCCTCGAAGCCATTCACCGCGCCTACGCGCACGCGATCTCGGCGCGTTACCGTTTCTATTCCTACGGCGACGCGATGCTGATCGAAAGGCCTGCATGAAATTCGCGCCGACCCACCACGACGGCGCAGCGCGCTGCGGCGTGCTCGAGCTGGCGCACGGCCGCGTCGACACCCCGGCCTTCATGCCGGTCGGCACCTACGGCTCGGTCAAGGCGATGGCACCCGAGGAGCTCGAGGCCATGGGTGTGCAGATCGTGCTTGGCAACACCTTCCATCTATGGCTGCGCCCGGGGCTCGAGGTCATCCGTGCGCACGGCGGCCTGCACCGCTTCATGGGCTGGCGCCGTCCGCTGCTGAGCGATTCCGGCGGTTTCCAGGTGTTCAGCCTGGGCGCGCTGCGCACGGTGCGCGAGGACGGCGTTCGCTTCGCCTCGCCGATCAACGGCGATCGCCTGCTTCTCACTCCCGAGTTGTCGATGGAGATTCAGGTGGCGCTCGATTCCGACATCGCCATGGTGTTCGACGAATGCACGCCCTATCCTGTCGCGCCGAAGGCCGCCGAGCGCTCGATGCAGCTGTCGCTGCGCTGGGCGGAGCGCTCCAAGACGGCGTGGTCGAAGCTCGGCACGCGCAACGCGCTGTTCGGCATCGTGCAGGGCGGCATGCACGAGACGCTGCGCGAGGTCTCGCTCGAGGGCCTGCGCAGCATCGGTTTCGACGGTTACGCGATTGGCGGCCTGTCGGTCGGGGAGCCGAAAGACGAGCGACGGCGCATTCTTGAGCATACCGCGCCGCGCCTGCCCGCGGACCGACCGCGCTATCTGATGGGCATGGGCACCCCGGAGGACATCATCGAGGCGGTGCGTGCCGGCATCGATATGTTCGACTGCGTGCTGCCCACGCGCAACGCGCGCAACGGCTGGCTGTTCACGCGCCACGGCGACGTCAAGATCCGCAACGCGCGGCATCGCGACGACACGGGTCCGCTCGATCCGGACTGCGCCTGTGCGACTTGTCGCTCCTACAGCCGCGCCTACCTGCATCACCTGCAGAAGGCGAACGAGATCCTGGGTGCCCGCCTCAACACGCTGCACAACCTGCACTACTACCAGGAGCTGATGCGCGGGCTGCGCACTGCAATCGAGAGCCGGCGGCTAGACGAGGTCGCCGAGGCGCTGCTTGCCGCCCGGCGCGCCGCGCGATGATCGGCGTCGATCGACGGCGGGCGCGGGACGCGCGATGGCGCGGGCGCGCAGTGCTATAATTTCGCGCTTTTCCTGACTATCCAAGGAGTTATCGGTGCTCATATCCCCCGCATTTGCGCAGGCATCGGGTGGCGGCGCAGGCGATGGCGGTCTGGTGACCCTGCTGCCGATTCTGCTGATGTTCGTCCTGCTCTACTTCATCATGATCCGCCCGCAGATGAAGCGCCAGAAGGAGCACCGCACGATGGTCGAAGGACTGCAAAAGGGCGACGAAGTCATCACCTCGGGCGGCGTCGTCGGCAAGATCTCGGAGCTGGGCGACGCCTACGTCTCGCTCGAGGTCGCGCCGAACACCGAGATCAGCGTCCAGCGGGCGGCCGTGCAGACGCTGCTGCCGAAGGGCACGATCAAGAGCATCAAATAGCGAGCGCGCTGCCCTGCGTGCCGCGCGCGATGCGCGACGCGACCGCCCTGCGCGCCGAAACCGCACGCCATGAACCGCTTTCCCGTCTGGAAATACGCACTGATCGCGCTCTGCGTCGTCGTCGCGTTCGTCTATACGGTGCCGAATTTCTTCGGCGAATCTCCCGCGGTGCAGGTTTCCAGCGGCAAGGCGACGCTCAAGGTCGACCCGGCACTGCTCGAGAAGGTCGAGGCGGCACTGAAATCCGCCGGCGTGCCGTATACGGCGGTGCTGCTCGACCCGAACAGCGTGCGGGTGCGCTTCGCCGACACCGACATACAGCTCAAGGCGAAGGATGTCATCGATAAAGCGGTGAATCCGGACTCCGCCAATCCGAGCTACGTCGTTGCGCTGAACCTGCTGTCGTCCTCGCCGAGCTGGCTAAGCTCGATCGGCGCGCTGCCGATGTATCTCGGCCTCGATCTGCGCGGCGGCGTCCATTTCCTGCTGCAAGTCGACATGGAAGGCGCAGTCACCAAGCGCCTCGAGAGCCTGGCGGGCGATCTGCGCACCCAGCTGCGCGAAAAGCGCATCCGCCACGGCGGTATCCAGCGCGAGGGCCAGACGCTGCGCATACGCTTTCGCGACGCGGAAGAGCGCGACCGCGCGCGCGCGCAGATCCTCGCCAGCGTCCCCGACCTCGCGCTCACGGAGCGCGACGATGGCCAGGGCGTCCAGCTCGTCGCTGCGCTCAAGCCCGAGGCGCTGAAACGCACGCAGGACTATGCCCTCAAGCAGAACATCACGACGCTGCACAACCGGATCAACGAACTCGGCGTCGCCGAGCCGGTCATCCAGCAGCAGGGAGCGGACCGGGTCGTTGTCCAGCTGCCCGGCGTGCAGGACACGGCCAAGGCGAAGGACATCCTCGGGCGCACCGCGAGTCTCGAAGTGCGCATGGTCGACGAGGAAAAGATGAATGCCGAGAGCCTGGCGCTTGCCAAGGCAGGCAACCCGCCCTTCGGCACCGAGTACTACGTAGAGCGCAACGGCGCGCCGCTGCTGGTGAAGAAGCAGGTGGTGCTCACCGGCGACCGGCTGACCGACGCGCAGCCCGGCTTCGATGCGCAGACCAACGAACCGGCGGTGCACCTTACGCTCGACGGCGCAGGCGCGCGCATTTTCCGCGACGTGACGCGCGACAACGTCGGCAAGCGCATGGCGATCCTGCTGATCGAGAAGGGTAACGCCGAGGTCATCACGGCGCCCGTGATCCGCAGCGAGATCGGCGGCGGGCGCGTGCAGATCACCGGACGCATGACCACCACCGAGGCGAACGACATCGCGCTGTTGTTGCGTGCCGGATCACTCGCCGCGCCGATGGAAATCGTCGAGGAGCGCACCGTCGGCCCGAGCCTCGGACGCGAGAACATCGAGAAGGGGTTCGACGCAACACGCTGGGGCTTCCTCGCGATCGTCGTCTTCATGTCGATTTACTATTTGCTGTTCGGCGTCATCTCGTCGGTCGCGCTGGCGGCGAACCTGCTGATGCTGATCGCGCTGCTCTCGCTGCTGCAGGCGACGCTGACACTGCCGGGCATCGCGGCGATCGCGCTGACGCTCGGCATGGCGATCGATGCCAATGTCCTCATAAACGAGCGCATCCGCGAGGAGCTGCGCGGCGGGGCGACGCCGCAGGCCGCTATCGCCGCAGGCTACGAGCGTGCCTGGGGCACGATTCTCGACTCGAACCTCACCACGCTGATCGCCGGCATCGCGCTGCTCACGTTCGGCCAGGGACCGGTACGCGGCTTCGCGGTGGTGCACTGCCTCGGCATCCTGACGTCGATGTTCTCCGCGGTGACCGTCTCTCGCGGCATCGTCAATCTCGTTTACGGGCACCGGCGTCGCGTGGCCAAGCTCTCGATCGGCAACACGGCCTGGAAATAACGCGGAGCTGAGCCATGGAGTTCTTTAAGATCCGCCGCGTCATCCCGTTCATGCGCTATGCGCTGGCGTTCAACATCATTTCGATCGCCACCTTCGTCGCCGCGGTGGCCTTCATCACGATCCGCGGCCTGAACTTCTCCATCGAGTTCACCGGCGGCACGCTGATGGAAGTCTCCTACGCGCAGTCGGCGAACGTCGAAGCGATCCGGCAGACACTGGAGAGCGCCGGCCTCAAGGCGGAAGTGCAGAACTTCGGGTCCTCGCGCGACGTGCTCGTCCGCATGCCGATCGAGAAGGATCAGTCGACCGCGGCGCTGTCGCAGCGGGTGGAGAAACTGCTGCGCACGGAGGACAAATCGGCGGAGGTGCGGCGTGTCGAATTCGTCGGACCGCAGGTGGGCGAGGAGCTGGCGGAATACGGCGCGCTCGCTCTGCTCGTCACCGCGCTCGGCATCGTCGCCTATCTCGCACTGCGCTTCGAGTGGAAGTTCGGCCTGTCGGCGATCATCGCCAACCTGCACGACGTGGTGATCATCGTCGGCTTCTTCGCCGCCTTCCAGTGGGAATTTTCATTGCCGGTGCTCGCCGCGGTGCTCGCGATCCTCGGCTACTCGGTGAACGAATCGGTGGTCGTGTTCGACCGGGTGCGCGAAAACTTCCGCAAGATGCGGCGCGCCTCAGTGCCCGAGATCCTCGACAGCGCGATCACCGCGAACATCTCGCGCACCATCATCACCCATGGCTCGACGCAGATCATGGCGCTCACCATGCTCCTGTTCGGCGGCCCGGCGCTGCACTACTTCGCCATCGCGCTGACCATCGGCATCCTGTTCGGGATCTACTCGTCGGTGTTCGTCGCCAGCCCGCTGCTCATGTGGCTGCGCGTCTCGCGCGCCCAGTTCGTGCGCACGCGCAAGGAGCGGCGTGACGAGAACGAGGGCGCAGTGGTCTGAGGCCACACCGGGGTCAGACCCCTGTGGATAAGTCATGGCGCGCTTCGTGTTGCGCGGTCCCGTGTGACTTATCCACAGGGGTCTGACCCCATTAAATCCGCCGTGCGAGTTCGGCCGCCTTACCCGTATAAGACGCCGGTGTCAGCGCGAGCAGGCGCTTTTTCGCTGCCTGCGGAATCTTCAGGCGCCGAACGAATGCCGCGTACTGGCGCCGATCGAGCCGCCGTCCACGGGTCAGCACCTTGAGCTGCTCGTAGGCGTCGGGCACGCCGTAACGGCGCATGATCTGCTGGACCGCCTCGGCGAGCACCTCCCAGTTGGCCTCGAGGTCCGCTGCAAGGCGGGCCGGGTCCGCCTCGAGCTTGCCGAGCCCGCGCTGGCTGGCGGCGAGGGCGAGCAGCGTGTGGCCGAGCGCGGCGCCCGCATTGCGCAGCGCGGTCGAGTCCGAAAGGTCGCGCTGCCAGCGCGAGACCGGGAGCTTTTCCGAAAGGTGGCGCAGCAGCGCGTTGGCGACGCCGACGTTGCCTTCCGAATTCTCGAAGTCGATCGGATTCACCTTGTGCGGCATGGTCGAGGAGCCGACCTCGCCCGCCTTGGGCCGCTGGCGGAAGTAGCCGAGCGCGATATAGCCCCACAGGTCGCGATCGAAATCGAGCAGGACGGTGTTCGCACGCGCATAGGCATCGAACAGCGCGGCAAACGAATCGTGCGGCTCGATCTGGATCGTGTACGGGTTGAATTCGAGCCCGAGGCGCTCGACGAAGCGCCGGCACAGGTGTTCCCAGTCGACCCCCGGATAGGCGACGAGGTGCGCGTTGTAGTTGCCGACCGCGCCGTTCAGCTTGCCGAGCAGGCTGACCGCCGCGATCCCCGCACGCGCGCGGCGCAGACGGTGGACGACGTTCGCCAGCTCCTTGCCGAGCGTGGTCGGCGATGCGGGCTGCCCGTGCGTGCGCGCGAGCATCGGCAGGCGCGCATGACGGTGCGCGAGCGTCGCAAGCGCGTCAATCAGAGCGTCTAGCCGCGGCAGCATCAGCTGCGCGCGCGATTCCGCCAGCATCAGCGCGTAGGCCAGGTTGTTGATGTCCTCCGAAGTGCAGGCGAAATGGATGAACTCGAGCGCACGCTCGACTTCGGCGTTCGCCGCGAGCTTGCCGCGCAGCCAGTACTCGATCGCTTTGACGTCGTGATTCGTCTCCGCCTCGATGTTCTTGATGTGCTCGGCATCGCGCTCGGAAAACTGCGTGACCAGGGTGCGCAGTGCCGCGCGCGTGCGACGCGTGAAAGGCCTCAGCTCGCGGATGCGCCGCTCGGTGGCGAGCGTCTGCAGCCAGGCAAGCTCGATGCGCAGGCGGTAGCGGATGAGCGCGCACTCGCTGAAATACGCGCGCAGCGGGTCGAGCGCCTTCGCGTAGCGCCCATCGAGCGGTGAAAGCGCGCTGAGCGGCGAAGGCATGAGTAGCATTATAAGCCGTGGCCCGAATCCGACGCGTCAGCCTCGAGCGCGTGGCGCGCGAAGCACGCGCCTGCCGTGTGTGCGAGGCGGTGCTGCCGCAGGCGCCGCGACCCGTGTTTCGTGTCGGTCGCGGCGCACGGCTGCTGATCATCGGTCAGGCGCCGGGCCGACGCGTGCACGAGACCGGAATACCCTGGAACGATCCTTCGGGCGACCGCCTGCGCGCCTGGCTGGCCATCGATCGCGACACGTTCTACGACAGTGCACGGATCGCCATAGTGCCGACGGGACTGTGCTACCCCGGCACGGTCAACGGCAGCGATCTGCCGCCGCGGCCCGAGTGTGCGCCGCTCTGGCATCCGCGCTTTCGCGCCGCCCTGCGCGACGTGCGTCTCACCCTGCTCGTCGGGCAGTACGCGCAGGCGCACTATCTCGGTGCCGCACGCAAGAACACGCTCGCCGATACGGTGCGTGCCTATCGCGAGTACCTTCCGACCTATTTCCCCCTCCCGCACCCGAGCTGGCGCAACACGGCATGGGTCACGCGCAACCCCTGGTTCGAGGCGATGCTGCTGCCTGCGCTGCGTCGCGTGGTTCACAAGGTCTTGCGTTGAGCCTCGCGCCGCGACGGTATAATCCGGCGCCCCGATCGTCGTTCGATACCGCGCTCTCGCAATGAAGCTCTTCGCGTCGCCCGCCAGTCCTTATGCACGCAAGGTGCGCATCGTGCTCAGCGAGAAGCGCATGGAATGCGAGCTTGAGCTGGTCGACGTCACGCAGCCCGACCACGCCGCACTCGCGCACAATCCGCTCGGCAAGATCCCGGTCCTGCTGCTAGACGACGGCACCCCGCTCTACGATTCGCGCGTCATCGTCGAGTTTCTCGACAATATCTCCCCGATTCGCCGCCTCATCCCCAAGGGCAACCGCGAGCGCATCGCAGTGCGCCGCTGGGAAGCGCTCGCCGACGGCGTGCTCGATGCCGCCGTGCTGGTTCGTGCCGAGAGCCTGCGCCCGAACAACGAGCAAAGCGCGGGGTGGATGGCGCGGCACCTCGGCAAGGCCGAGCGCGGGCTGGCGCAGATGGCCGAGGAGCTCGGCGAACGCAACTGGTGCCACTACGACAGGTATACGCTCGCCGACATCGCGCTCGGCTGCTGCCTGGGCTGGCTCGAGTTCCGCAAGCCGGGCGGCATCGACTGGAGCAGCAAGCATCCCAGGCTCGCGCGCCACTTCGCCAAACTGTCGAAACGCGCAGCCTTCGTCGAGACTGCTCCGACCGCCTGAGCGCGCTCAGCGGGCAGCGTGCACTGCCGGCATTGCGGCTTCGCGCTCGGCGTGCCCTGCGCGGCTGATGATCGCACCGCCGAGGCAGGTTTCCGCGTCGTACAAAACCACCGACTGTCCCGGCGTCACCGCCCATTGCGCCGCATCGAATTCAACTGCCAGCCGATCGCCTTGCACGCGCCGCAGCGTGCAAGCCGCGGCCGACTGCCGGTAGCGTGTCATGGCCATGTGCCGTGACGGCGCCGCCGGCGCGATGCCTGCGATCCAGCTCGAGTCGACGCCGTCGAGCCGTTCGCTCATCAGTAGCGGATGATCGTGTCCCTGCACGATCGTCAGGGTATTGCTCGCGAGATCCTTCTGCGCGACGTACCAGGCTTCGCCGGACGCGCCACGCCGCCCGCCGATGCCGATGCCCTTCCTCTGCCCAATGGTGTAGAAAGCGAGGCCGATGTGCTCCCCGACTCGGCGCCCGTCACCGGTCACGATCGGTCCTGGCGTGCGCGGCAGGTAGCGGTTGAGAAACTCGCGAAACGGCCGTTCGCCGATGAAGCAGATGCCGGTCGAATCCTTCTTCGCGTGATTCGGCAGCCCCGCTTCGGCCGCGATCCGGCGCACCTCGGTCTTCTGCAGCGCGCCGACCGGAAACAGTACGCGAGCGAGCTGTGCCTGCGTCAGGCGATGCAGAAAGTAGCTCTGATCTTTCGCGCGGTCGCCGCCGCGCAGCAGTTCGACCGCGTCTTCGCGCGCGCGCAGTTGCGCGTAGTGCCCGGTGGCGATGCATTGTGCGCCGAGCCGAAGCGCGTGATCGAGAAACGCCTTGAACTTGATTTCCGCATTGCACAGCACGTCCGGATTCGGCGTGCGTCCGGCGCCGTACTCGGCGAGAAAGCTCGCGAACACCCGCTCCTTGTACTCGGCGGCGAAGTTCACCGCCTCGAGCGGGATGCCGATCACGTCGGCCGCGGCGGCCGCATCGACCAGGTCCTGGCGCGTCGAGCAATACGCATCATCGTCGTCGTCCTCCCAGTTCTTCATGAACAGGCCGATGACGTCGTAGCCCGCGCGCTTGAGCAGCAGCGCGGCGACGGAGGAATCGACCCCGCCCGACATGCCGACCACAACCCTTTCAGTGCGCCCGCTCATTCGCTCTTCCGGTGGGGACTCAGGAGAACTCCTTCGACAGCACATCGAGCGGGAAGTGTCGACCCGCGAGGTAATCGTCGACACACTGCAGGACCAGCGGCGTGCGGTGCTGCGCCGCGCGCGCCGCGATCTCGTCGCGTGTCAGCCAGTGCGTGCGCACGATTTCGCGGTCGAGCCTGCGGCCTTCCTCCGCGCCGTCCGAGCGTCCGCTGAAGGTGAAGCGCAGGAAAGTGATGTCCTTCGGCGCGTAGAGATAGCGATAGACGCCGACCAGCGCCTCGGGTAGGAACCGGTGCGCCGTCTCCTCCAGCACCTCGCGCACGCAGGCGTCGATCAGGCTCTCCCCCGGATCGAGGTGACCGGCCGGCTGATTGAGCACGCGCGCGCCCTCGTGAATCTCCTCGACCAGCAGAAAACGGCCCGCCGCCTCGATGACGGCGGCGACCGTCACCGACGCTTTCCATTCGCTCACGCCGCCTTCCGCGTGTTGCTGCGGATGAAATCCGCCATGCGCGCAACGCCCTTCTCGATCGCAGCCTGCGACGCCGCGTAGGAAAAGCGCACGTGCTGTCCCTCGCCTGGCACCCGCGCGCCGAAGTGAATGTCGGCGAGCAGCGCAACGCCGGCTTCATTCAACAGGCGTTTCCTGAACTCTTCCGAATCCGCTGCGCCGATCCTGCGACAGGCCTCTGTCACGTTCGGCCAGACGTAAAACGCGCCGCCCGGCACCTGGCAGCTTACCCCGGGCACCTCGTTCAGCAGGCGCACGATGAGGTCGCGCCGCGCGAGAAATTCGGCGCGCATGCGTTCGGCCGCATCCTGCGGCCCGGTGATCGCCTCGAGTGCCGCCCACTGCGAGATCTGCGAGGCGCAGGACTCCGTATTGGTGATCCAGCGCGTGAACACCGGCGCGAGCATGGGGTTGGAGGCGAAGCCGATGCGCCAGCCCGTCATGGCCCAGGTCTTCGAGGCGCCGTCCGAGAGGATCGTGCGTTCGTACATTCCGGGCAGCTGCGCGATCGAGAAGAACGCGCCGGCGTAGACCAGGCGCGAATAGATTTCGTCGGCGTAGACCCACAGCTGCGGGTGCTTGCGCACTATCTCGGCGATCGCCTCCAGGTCGGTGCGGCTGAGCAGTCCGCCGGTCGGATTGTGGGGGTAATTGAGGATCAGCAGCTTGCTGCGCGGCGTGATCAGGCGCTCGAGCTCGGCCGGATCGAAACCGAAGCCGCGCGCCTCCCGCAGGTGGATCGGCACCGGCACCGCGCCGTTGGCCGCGATCTGCGACTCGTAGATCGGAAACCCGGGATTCGGGTAGATCACTTCGTCGCCCGCACCGTAGTCGGTGGTCGACAGGACAGCGTAAGCGATGAACGGCTTTGCGCCCGCCGCGACAACCACGTCCTCGGCGCGGATCGGCAGCCCGCCGCGCATTGCGGCCATGTATTTTGCGGCCGCTTCGCGCAGCTCGTCGATGCCGGCCGAGGGCGTGTAGCCATGCTTGCCCGACTGGATGGCGCGGATCGCGGCCGCCTGCACGTTGTCGGGCGCCGGAGAATCCGGCTGGCCGATGCAGAAGCTCATGATGTCCTTGCCCGCGCGCGCCAGCGCATTGACTTCGGCGAGCACGACGAAAGCGTTTTCCGTGCCGAGATGGCTCGCCCGGTTGCTGATCTGGGGCATGAATGCACTCCCTGACATGTCGATGCGCCGACCCGCAGTCATCGGCGCCGGAACAGCGATTCTAACGAATCGCCTCGCGGGGCCGGGCTAAGATAAGGCTTCCGCCAAGGGAGCGACGCCATGAACGATCAAGTACCCGCCACCGTGCCCGATGCCGCGTTCAACGGAGACGGCAATGCCAGACCCGCGGGCGCCGGGCTCGACTGGTGGACCAAGGCCTGGCCGCTGTTCACGGGCCAGGTCGGCATGTGGATCGGAGTCATCGTGGTGACCGTCGTCGTCATCGTCGTTGCGTCGCTGATTCCCGTGCTGGGGCAGCTCGTCACGTTCCTGTTCGGCCCGGTCATCGCCGGCGGACTGATGCTCGGTGTACGCGAAGTCGACCGCGGCCGCGCGCTGACCTTCGGCCACATCTTCGCGGGCTTCTCGAACCAGATGGGTCAGCTCGTGCTCGTCGGCGTGATCTACCTCGCGGGAATGGTCGTCGCGCTGATGATCGCCGCGCTGGTCGCGGGCATCGGGATCGGTACGATGCTTGGCGTCGGTGGAGGTGGCAATCCAGCGGCGATGGGCGCCGCCGGCGCCAGTGGCATCCTGCTCGCAGTGCTCATCGCCGTCGCGCTGGTCCTGCCGCTCTACATGGCGGTCTGGTTCGCGCCAGCGCTGGTCGTGTTCCACGAAATCGGCGCCATGGACGCGATGAAGGCGAGCTTCTTCGGTTGCCTGAAGAACGTCGTGCCGTTCCTCGTTTACGGCATCGTCGGCATGCTGCTCAGCATCGTCGCGTCGATTCCGTTCGGCCTCGGCTGGCTCGTGCTCGGTCCGGTGATGATTGCGTCCGTATACGTTTCGTACCGTGATATCTACCTGACGGTTTAGTGCGGCTTCACCCAGGTTTCCGACCACGCGAGACAGGCGCTCGAGGCCTCGCGGTCGCCTCGCGTTTCGGGCCAGGGTCTGCCGGGCGCGGTATGGCCGTTTAGCTCGATGCTTGCCACGCGCGCCGGAAAAAAGGTGCTGAATACGCCGATGGGCCGATTGTTGAAGCCGGGTGGCATGTTGAGTACGAACGGCGCCAGAAAATCG
>Ga0210073_1000117_pt1 | contig 15528 bp, 14 predicted proteins | sample Browns_ThreeSqC__2_FD_184853 | JGI IMG/M metagenome (GOLD analysis project Ga0210073, IMG submission 184853) | Wetland microbial communities from San Francisco Bay, California, USA, that impact long-term carbon sequestration - Browns_ThreeSqC_D2... | ecosystem: Environmental > Aquatic > Marine >...
CCGTGTCACTCTTGCCATCGATGGTCGCGGCAATCTTCACGACCCCCAGCGCCACCGCCGTCACCAGCTCGTGGGTGGGGTCTCCACTGGGGGCCGCTCCCAGCGTGGCCGTCGCCGGGTCGCTGCTCTTCCAGGTCACCTGACTCGCCTGCACCGCGCTGCCGCCAGCGTTGCGCGCCTGGGCGACGATTTCGATTTGCTGGTTGATGGCGATACTGGCGGTTCCGGGGGTCACGATCACCGAAGCCACCATGGATCCGCCCACCCCCTGCTGGTTGTCGCTCCCGCACCCTTCCACCCAGCCCAGCTCCGCCAAGATCAGGGCCGAGCCGGCGAGCCAGAGGCCGCGCGACATGCGCAGGCGCGCATACCTAGCGCGACTCCAGGCCAGGAGGAGAGGAGCGCGCATCATTCGCTTCACCGTGGCTTCCAGGCGGGATGGTAGCCGCCGGTGATTGGAGCGATCCAGGATCCTATTCTAAGGACTTCGATTGCCCCACTCTCGGTGAAGGCAGGATGGTGCACGAAGGCGATCTTCGAGCCGTCTGGCGACCACGTTGGATCATCATCGACACCAGGGTAATAGATGACCCGAAATGCCCCTGACCTGTCGGTGTATCCGACGTAGAGATCAGGAGACTCGAAGCAGCACTGGATGGCGTAGCTTGCGAACGAGTCCTTCGTCCCGTCAGGCGACCAAGCCAGGTGGTGGTAGCCGAAGATACCGTCACCCGGGATCCAGCGAGCTGCGCCCGTACCGTCGGCGTTCATCACCCAGATATCATCGTTCCGGTCGAAAGCGATCTTGGTCCCGTCCGGCGACCAGGCCGGATGAGCACCACCAGTCAGCAGCGTGATGCCGGACCCGTCAACGGCATTCATGACAAAGATCCGTCCACCCCGATTGAATGCGATCTTCTGACCATCGGGCGACCAGGTTGGTTCGAACTCAGGCGATCCGCTGTTTGTAAGCCGTAGGACGCCGGTTCCATCGGCGTTCATGACGTAGATGTCATAGTTTCCGTCCCGGTCGCTTACGAACGCGATGCGGCGGCCATCCGGCGACCAAGCCGGCTCATCGTCCCACGCCGGGTCGGTAGTGAGCCGGATGAATCCGTGCGCATCCGCCAGGTAAATATCCCGGTTGCCGTTCTGGTCGCTGGCGAAGGCGATGACGTCGGCCGAATCCAGGGGGAGCGTCACCCTGATGACGGCCGCACCGCTGATCCCCTCAACCGTAGCGGTCACGCGTGCGGAGCCCACGTCGACTCCGGTCACCAATCCGTTGGCATCCACCATCGCCACGCTGGGGTCCTCGCTCGTCCAGGTGGTCGGAAGGCCCGAAAGGACCCTCCCGTTGGCGTCTCGCAGCGTGTCGATCGACAGCTGGTAACGCTCCTGTCGAATCACCGTAGCCGTGTCGGGGATCACGTTCACGCGGACGGGAACTCCCCCCGAGACAGACCCAGTGGTGAAGTCCACCGTCACGCCCGCCTCGAGCGCGTCACCCCCCAGATCCCGTACGGCACGGGTCACGACCAACTGGTAGTCGGTGTTCGCGTCGAGCAGGGCTGCGGGGGTGAACACGACGCTGGTGGCGGTGCCCGCGAGTGGGCTCACGGTGCCGGCCACGGTGCTGGTGCCGCGGAGCAGCTGCAGCGACGCGGGCGTGAGGGTTCGGCTGTCAACCGGCTCGCTGAAGACCACCAGGATCCCGGTGTTGAGGGCCACGTCCCGCTTCCCGTGGTTCGGATAGGTGCGGACCACCCGGGGTGACAGGCGCGGTGGCACCACGTACGAGCGACTAACCAGGCTCGGCCCGGTCGTCACATGAACGTCGATGCGGAGGGTGTCGCCCGCGCTGGCCTCGACCGGGACCGGATCGAACCCCCCGCTGATCATGGCCGTCAGCACCGAGCTACCGCTGTGCAGATTCCAGATGGTCGCCTGGTCGCCGTCGGGAACTGTTCCGGGCACCTCCGAGACATAGACCAGCCCCGGGCTGGACGCCGAGGCGGCCACGCGGGAGCTATTAACTAGTGGACTCGCCACCGGGTCCGACAGAATCACCGAGGCGGTATCCTGCGCGAGCGTTCGCGCCGGTCCTGGCGGGCCGTCACTCCCGCATCCCCAAGTCCACCCCAGCCCCGCCAGGATCAGGGTCATGCCGGCGATCCCCAGGCCGCGCGCCGTGGCCGGTGCGCGGGGCCCGTCACTCCGGAAACGGGGTTGAGGTTCCATGGTCACCTCGCTTGCCTGGGGACCCATGAGACGGACACCGGCCGCCCAATTGCTCGGCAGGCCGGTTGACCGTCCGAACGCTGGTTCCCTCAGCGGGCACCGACCGCTGATCGGACACGGTCGCCTCCCGGTCGCCGCCGCTCGCTTCAACCTTCCCATCTCAGCGCCACCTTCCCAGCAACGACATCGTCCGGTCGCTGCCGCCCACCACCACGAACCCCGCCCAGGAAAACGGGTGCTGAGTAGCCAGCTCGGCCAGCAACGCACGCTGAGCCCGCGTGAGCGCCCGCGCCGGGTCGCCGCCCGCCGAGTACTCCGCATAGAACCGCTGCATGAGCTTCGCGGTGGCCCGGTCCTCCACCGGCCAGAGTGTTGCCACCACGTGCCGGGCCCCGGCCTCCAGAAACGCGCGGGTCAATCCGACCCAGTCGTCTCCCGGCGGCACATCCGCGAGAGAACCGCTTCCCAGACCCGTCTGGCAGGCGGAGAGCACGACCAGATCGGCCGCCAGATCCAGACCGAAGACCTCGTGCACCTCGAGTCTCCCGTCCTGGCCCTCGCCGGCCAGCAGCTCCATGTAGGAGAACAGCGGATTGGGTTTATTGAGAACGCCGTAGGTGGCGAGATGGAGAATCCGGCGCGCCGGCGCCTCTCGGCGGAACGCCGCCTCCGAGGCCTCCGCGTCGCTCAGGACCAAGGCGTCTCCTCCCACCAGTCGCCCAATCGCGGTGACCTCCTCGCGCGAGCCCGGCAGCGCGGTCGCCTTCGGGGCCAGCGCCAGCAATCCTCCGCTGGCCCGCCGCAGCCGCCGTTTCCCGAGCGCCAGCCAGACCGAGGCAGAAGGCGTAATGGCCAGCTCGTAGCGCTCCACCAGGAACCTCTCACGCCCCTTCCCCGCGGCTCCCACCAACGCCGAGAATGGCAAGTAGTGGAGTTCCGCGTGCGGCACGATCAGCAATCGGTGCACCCCCGCCAGGAGGCCGGCCTCTTCGAGTGGATCCACCAGGCTCCGATGTAACCGGCGCAAAGGCGTCAGCCACAGCGAATCGGTCGCGCCGGCCGGTTGCGGCAGCAGCGCTCCGCGGGCGAAATCCACCAGGCGGGCCAACTCCCGGCGGGTGATACCGAGATCCACGGTCGCGATGCTGTCGCGGCGCACCACGAAGGCCAGCGAGCCGGAATCGCTGACCAGGTACTCGATCAGCGCTTGATCGGGCGCGAGGGCCTGGGCCACGTCCTGCCAGGCCGCCGGAGCGTTGGAGACCAGTGCGGTGTGTCGCGGTGCCTGCTCCCGCAACTCGAGAAGCACCTCGGCGTAAGCCTGCCGTGTGCGGTCGAGAGCTTCTCGGGTCACGGGTCCGATGGGGGAAGGATCGGCACCGCGGAGGGCCTCTTCCCCCGCCGGAGCGCTGCGTTCGAGCCCCATCGTGAGTTCCCCGATCCGGCGACGGAGGTCCTGTTCGCGGTCTACCAATTCGCGCGAAGAGCTGGATGCAGCGATAACCCGACCGCGGTTCAACAATTCGAGCATTTCCCTGGCACGAAGCCGTTCCGAGGCCTCGAAGGCAGCCCCGATGCGGCCTCGACTCCGCTCGGTCAGCGCCAGCTGAGCGTACAGGTCCCACTTGTCGGCCAGGAACCCCGAGCGCCGTTCGGGAAGCACCAGCGACTGCCCCGGCACTTCCAGCTCGGCCAGGGCCGATCGTAGCTCGCGCGCGGCCTCGTCCGGTGCTCCTTGAGCACGGCGGGCCAATGCCAAGCCGGCTCGGAGACGTCCGGACACTTCGGGCGCCACCCGCCCGTGCAGGCCGGCCAAACCGGCGCGATAGAGCGACTCCGCCGCAGCTGGCAGATTCCCTCTGGCCTCGAGCACGGCTTGCTCGCCCATGGCATCTCCAGCCCCGACCGGATCGCCGGCGCGCTGAAACTCGCTCACCGCACGACTGAGCTCGCGGCGCGCGGACGCCGTATCCCCCTTGTCCCGCAACGCCTGCCCCAAGGCCACGCGGGTCCGGGCGACCGACCGGGCATCGCCAGCCGCCACCTGGGTCCGCAACGCGCCCTCGAGTAGTGGCTGAGCGCGTCCCGGCTCGTTTCGGATCAGCAGCAGGTACCCCCGGCCTTCCTGAGCCTCGGCCTGACCCTGAAGATCTCCGGCCTGACGGAATAGACTCTGCGCTTCCGCGTAGAGTCGGTCGGCATCGGCGGCGGCGTTGAACTCGACCGCGAGGTCGGCTCGGGCGAGGGCGAGGTTGCCGCGTACTCTGGCTGAGACCTGGGCCGAATCGGCCTGGTGCTGGGCGCGACGAAGCTGATCCTGAGCGCCCTGGAGGTTCCCCGCGGCGCCCAGGGCATCCGCCAGCTCCTGTCGCGCGGAAATCGCCTCGGAGATCGGGCCGGTCCGATCGTAGAGGGCGAGTGCCTCGGTGAGCGCATCCGCGGCGGCGAGATAGTCGCCCCGTCTCATCTCCAGTTGGCCCAGTCCGCGGAGAGCGTCCGCCGCATCGGCCCAGCGCTCCTGAGTGCGCCAAGTAGCGAGCGCGCTGCGGTAGAGCTGTTCGGCCCGCGCAAAGTCCCCGTTCAGACTCGCCAGCCCCGCCAGGTTGACCAGGTTGGTCGCGGCCACTTCTTCGCGGCCATCCCGGCGATTGAGCCAGAGGGCCGTCTGGAACTGGCGGCGCGCTTCGGTCAGGTCACCCGCATCTTCGGCGAGCAGGCCGAGATTGTTGTGGTCGGCCGCGGCTCCACGGGTATCGCCGATCCGCTCCCGGAGGGCGAGCGCGGTCAGATACAACTCGCGTGCGGAGGCCGGGTCTCCACGATCCTCGCTTACTCCCGCCAGGGCCCCCACCGCATTTCCCTCGACTCGAACGTCCCCGACCTTCCTGGCCAGGGCGCGCCCGCGCTGGAGGTATGCCTGGGCGGAGTCGAGCCGGTTGGTCGCCAGGAATCCCGCTCCCAGATTGGCGAAAATGGCCGCGGCATCGGCGCTGTCATCGATGGCCACGGCTCGCGACAGGGTGCGACGCCAGATGGCGATGGCGGCGGCGGGACCGTCCCGCGCAAAGGCGGCCATCCCCGCTCTCCGCGCGCTGTCCACCGCGACCTTGGCCACCCGGCGGGCCGCAGAAGACCCCGTAAACCGCGCTACCTCCCGGACGAGGAAGGAGTCGCTCCAGGCCGTCGCGAAGGCGGCGGCGAGACGTTGCGCAGCAAGGAGATCGTCTTGATTGGCTGGGGAGGCGGAAACCGAGCGCGTCAGTGCCTGGGCTACGGCGTCGTGCACGGCATAAGAACGGGACTTGACCTGGACCACGAGCGAAGACGCCGGCACCTCCAGCGCAATGAGGCGCAGCGAGTCCGCGGCCCGTGACTGGATGGCCCACGCCACCAACAGAAGTTGCGAGCCCAGCATGATCACGGCGCCGACCCACCGGTGACCGAGAACCGGGTCAGATCCGAGGCGGCCCAGCGGTTCCACCCGATCCGGGCCTCCACTTTCCATAAATAGGGCGACCCGGAACGCAGCACGATGGAATCGGGCAGGGCGACCAGCGTATCCGTCACCTCCACCTCGTACAGAACGTGTCCCTCGGCGTCGAAGAGGGTGGCCCGGTATCGATCGGCCTCGGCCACCCGGGTCCACTGGAGCGCGGGCGCGGTCAACACGGCACCCATGGGAGTCACCGGCACCGGGGTCCCCTGCCCCGTGCCGACCGGTCCCCGGTGCATCCAGCCGTCGTTCCGCCAGGGCGAGAGGAAGAGAAGAAGGAGCGCCGCCGCAGCGACCGGAACCGCAATCCGGAGCCATCGCCGCCGACTGCTCGGTTCGAGCGCCGAGACCTCGCTGGCGACCATGGGGTCGGCCAAGGCCCGGGCGATGGAGGCCACGGCTCTCCGGCAGCGGGCACACTGCGCCAGGTGGGGTAGTGCCGTAGCTCGGGCCTCGGGGCTCAGGCTTCCTTCGGCCAGCGCGGCGATCGTGTCTTCGTCCAGGCAATCCGGAGTGACCGCGCCGTCAGCTTCAGGAAGGCCGGCGCCGGCGACCAACTCGCGTCGAAGTGCGTCCAGGGGATCTAATGGGCTCACGAGGTTCGGCCCTTGCCAAAGGTCCATTTTCCCGGCATCGCCATTATGAGACGGCCACGGCTGCCTGGAGTGCTCAAAGGTCCCCCCGGCTGACCCCAGACTGTTCCAGTCGAGTACGAACCACGGCCAGCGCCCGGTAGACCTGGTTGTAAACTGCCTTAGCGTTCGGAGCTCCCAGGATCCCGGCCACCGTTGCAGCCGGCAGCTCGTCGATGACGAAGAGCTGGATCGCCAGCCGATCTTCAGGATTGAGCGCATCCAGGGCCCGGGCGATCAGCCGCCGGCGTTCGTCGCTTTCCTCCGGGCTCGAGGCGTCGGGTTCGGGTTCAGGGGGAACCGGACCTCCCAGCTCGCGAAGCAAGCCGCCTCGCCGCCCGTCAGCCACTGCTCGATAGGTTGCCCGCAGCTCGGCCTGGAACTCTCTAAACGAAAGCCCCGATTCCCCACCGGTTCTGATCAGCTCAAACGCCTCGAGGTGGCTGTGTCGGAGGAGGAAGACTTGTTCGAATATCCGGCGCTGCAGCGGCGGCAGGCGTTCCGCGATCACGGACAGGCGACGACGTCCGTCCCGGGCGCGGAAGAAATCGATGGTGATGTGGCGAACGACGGTGACCAGCCAGGTGGAGAAGCGGGCCCGGTGGGTGGGCTGGCGTGCGTAATCGCGGAGCTTTCGCAGGTCGTCCTCGCGCAGGGCCTCGCAGACCCGCGCGAAGACGTCCATTACGTCGTCGTAGTCCCGGGCGTAGTGGCGAATCGCGCCAAAGACCAGGCGGCGGTACCGCTCGAGGAAGATGGTCCAGGCGGCTTCGGGATCCCCCGCCTCGAGCGGGGCGATCCATGGTTCCGCCATGGGCACTCCGATCGTGCGGGTGAATGTACCGGTGAGGTAAGTGAGTGCAAGTTTTCTTTAACGGATGCCAAGCTTCTTAGCTCCCACGTATCGCCATATACGGGAATAGGTTATTCCCCCTTCCCCAGGCCCTGGGTGGGGCCGCCTACCTCCGGTCCAAAGGTCGGAAACCCGGGTGATTCCTTCATCCAGACTTCACGCAATGCTCCCCCGAGAAATGATACGATCAGGTCAACGGAAGCAGCCTTTGCGACGCCTCGCGCCCGATCCGCAAACGCTTACCCAGCCAGGGGAACCAGACCATGACCACATTGAGCTTCCCTCGATACTTCGAGCAGGTGCCAGGCCACACCTACCCACCGGCTACTCATGAATTCCTCTCTCACACCAGCGAAGTGCAGCTCCTGGTCCACGCGGCGACGTTTCCCGAGCTCTTCGCCGAAGCGGGCCATGCGCTGGGCCTTCTCTCGCTCAGGGGTACGCCCGACGTTCCCCAGGGAGACTGGCGGGAGATCGAGGTGGAATCGGCCGACCGGGTGGCGTTGCTGGTAGACTGGCTAAACGAGCTGATCTTCCTGGCCGAGACCGAGCGCTGGATCGGGATCGAATTCGAGGTGCGGGAGATGGGCTCCCGCTGGATCATCGCGCGGGCCCGCGGGGTGGGCGTGGCGGAACCTCCGGCGGTGGTCAAGGCAGCGACCATGCACCAGGCCCGGATCTCCCATCGCGACGCAGCCATCGAAGCCGAGGTGTTGTTCGATGTCTAGTACGCTGACCTGGCACTACCCGGTCACCTCGGTGACTCCGGACCTCCGGGAGATCCCGGCTTCGGCCCGGCAAGACATGCGAGTGCCGGCGCGGGTGTATGCCGACGACACGCTCTGGGAGCAGATCGAGGGAGACCGCTCGCTCGACCAGTTGGTCAACGTCGCCACGCTCCGCGGAGTGACGGGATGTGTCTACGGGATGCCCGACATCCACGAGGGTTACGGGTTCCCGGTCGGTGGTGTGGCTGCGTTTCGCGCCAGCGACGGGGTGATTTCACCCGGCGGAGTGGGCTACGACATCAATTGCGGCGTTCGTTTGCTGCGGTCACGGCTCGAACTCGGCGCCTTGCAACCGAAGCTCGAATCGGTGGTCCACGACCTGAGTCGGAGCATCCCGTCCGGCTCGTACCGGAATCCGGCGCTCACGCTTACCATCGAAGACCTGGATCGGGTGCTCATGGAGGGCCCGGCCTGCCTGGCGGAACGGGGGATGGTGCTTCCGCAGGACCTGGCCCACACGGAAGCCCGGGGGCATCTCACGGCAGCCGACGCGTCCAAAGTCTCCGCTCGTGCCAAGCAGCGCGGCCACGACCAGCTGGGCACCATCGGCTCGGGCAATCACTTCGTCGAAGTGCAGGTGGTGGACCAGGTATTCGATGCCGGGCCGGCGCAAGCCTTCGGGTTGACGGAGGGGCAGATCACGGTGCTGATCCACACCGGGTCGAGAGGACTGGGCCACCAGGTCTGCACCGATTACGTACGGCTGATGGACCAGGTCATGCCCCAGTACGGGATCTCGCTGCCCGACCGACAACTGGCCTGTGCGCCGCTCCAGTCCCCGGAGGGACAGGCGTACTTCGCGGCCATGTGTGCCGCGGCCAATTTCGCCTTTGCCAACCGCCAGGCCATTACCCACACCGTCCGCGAGGTGTTCCGTCGTGCGCTGGGTATGGCCGGGGACCTCACCCTGGTGTACGACGTGGCCCACAACATGGCGAAGCTGGAGCAGCACGGGGGCGAGCAACTGTGCGTGCATCGCAAGGGGGCCACCCGCGCCTTCGGTCCCAGCCATCCGGAAACCCCTATCTCCTACCGCAAGGTTGGCCAACCAGTCCTGATCCCCGGCAGTATGGGGACCGCGTCCTACGTCCTGGCCGGAACCGACGAGGCCTTGACCCGGAGCTTCGGGAGCAGCTGTCACGGCGCAGGACGCGCCATGAGTCGCTCCGAGGCGAAGCGGACCCGTTCTGGCGGAGAAATCAGGCGGGAGCTCGAGGCCCGGGGCATCGTCGTCCGTTGCCCGTCCGCCGGCGAGCTGGCCGAGGAAGCGCCCTACGCCTACAAGGACGTGGAACGCGTCGTGGATGTCGTGCACCGGGCCGGCCTGGCGAGGAAGGTGGCCCGCCTCCGGCCGCTGGGTGTGATCAAGGGATAGGCGAGTGATGCCGACTCCGTCTCCAGGAAGTCCCAGAGAGGTGAACTTCATGCAGCTCCCATTGCAAATCACCGGAAGAGACCTGTCGCTGAGCGCGGAGGAAGAGGAACTGATCCGCGAGCAGGCAGACCAGTTGAATGATTTCTATCGCAGCATCATGGCTTGCCGGGTCCTGGTCACCATCCCCAACCGCTACCCGGCCGGACCGCCGGTCAGCTACACGGTACGAGTAGACCTGACCCTCAAGGGTGGAGAGCTGGCGGTGACCCGGCAGCCGAAGCAGAGTCTGCAGGAGGCGGTGCAGGACGCCTTTGCGGCGGCCCGCCGGCAGCTTCAGGACTACGCGCGCCGCCAGCGCTCCGACGTCAAGAGCGCCCGGAAGCCGGAACGCGGCACGGTGACCAAGCTGTTCAGCTACGAGGGGTACGGGTTCCTGGATCCGGGCGACGGCCAGGAGATCTACTTCCACCGGAACAGCGTCCTGAACGAGGCCTTCGACCGCCTCGAGGTGGGCAGCAAGGTCCGCTTCACGCTCGGATCGGGAGCCGAGGGACCCCAAGCCTCCACCGTCAGCCTGCTGGCCCGGCGTCAGCCCCGCACCCGGCGGCAGCCAACCACCTGAGCGCATGCGCGCGACGCTACCAGGGTCCGCCTACGCGGGCTCCGACAACGACCCGGAGACGAAGGCCGCACCGGCGCAGGCGCTCCGGCAAAACGCCATCATGGCGCGACGGCTGGAGGAGGTCGCGGCACTACTCGAGCAACAGGGGGCGAACCCGTTTCGGGTCCGCGCCTACCGCAGCGCGGCGGCGGCCGTGCGAGCCACGCCCCGATCCGTCGCGGACATCGTCTGGTCCGAGGGCGTCGAAGGACTGGAGAAATTGCCGGGCGTAGGACCCAGCCTCGCTCGTGCGCTCCGGGACCAGGTTCGGCTGGGCCGGTTGCCGATGTTGGATCGGCTCCGGGGGGCGAGCGATCCAGAGAAACTGCTCGGCACGGTGCCGGGCATCGGACCCGTCCTGGCCGAGCGGCTGCACCACGAGCTGGGCATCGGAACCCTGGAGGATCTGGAAGCCGCGGCGCACCAGGGTCGCCTGGCAGGGGTGGAGGGGATCGGCCCGGAGCGCCTAGCCGCGATCATCGACTCACTGGCCGGCCGGCTGGGTCGGCTTCGACCTCCGGCGGCCCCGGTTGAGCTGCCGCCGCCGGTAGAGGAGATCCTCGAGGTGGATCAGGAGTATCGCGACAAGGCCTTTCATGGCGAGCTCCCCATGATCACGCCCCGTCGCTTCAATCCCGAACGCAAGGCCTGGCTGCCGGTACTGCACACCCAGCGCGGTCCCCACCATTACACCGCCTTGTACTCCAACACCGCCCGCGCCCACGAGCTCCGCCGCACCCACGACTGGGTCGTGATGTACTACGACGGCGGGCAGAGCGAGCGCCAGTGCACGGTGGTGACGGAGCATCGCGGCCCCATGGCCAACCAGAGGGTGGTCCGGGGGCGCGAGACCGAGTGCATCGAGTACTACAGGGAGAGGCGAAAGGAACCGCAACACCCATGACTGAATTGACGGCGCAGCTCTCCCGGCTCTCCCAGATCCACGCGAAAGACCACTTCGTGGTTTCCTGCTACATCCGCCTGGAGTTGCGGGATCGGGTCCGGCAGAAGTACCTGACCGCCCTCAAGAGCGCTACCAAACCGGTGGCAGACTGGCTGGAGCAGGTGGATGTGCCTCATGATATCCGCGCTGCCCTCGAGCGGGACCTGAAACGGATTCGGGACTACGCCTCTCACCGGACCAACCTGCCGGGCGCACCGGGCCTCGCCATCTTCGCTTGCGAGGACCTGCAGCTCTTCGAGGCGATTCCCCTCCCCCGCGTTTACCGGACTCGCGTGGGTGTCGGCCATACCCCCTCGATCCAGGAACTCGCAGCTGCCGAGGAAGATTTCGGCCGAGTCGTCGCGGCGGTGGTAGACCGCCGCGGGGCCCGGATCTTCGAGATCACCGCATTCGGAGGGCGGGAACTGGTCGACCTGATCGGCGCCGAGACCCGGGGCGGCAAGTTCCACAGCGACCGGGCGGACTCTCCAGGCTGGGGGGAAGCCGCCTTCCACCACCGGATCCGGGAGGAACACTTCCGCCATTACGCCCAGGTAGCGCGTCAGCTCGCAGTGTTGGACGGACAGTCGCCGGTTCGAGGCGTGGTGCTGGCCGGACCAGGCCCCGACCCCAAGGCGCTCGCTCGGTTTCTCAACCCTGCCCTTCGCCAACGGCTGTTCGGCACGGCGCGACTCAACCTCAAACAGGTGTCGGTGCCGGTCGTCCGCGAGATGGTGCTCTCCCTGCGGCGCCAGCACGAGCTGGAATCCGAGCGCGCCGCGGTGACCGAGCTGCTCAAGGGCCAGGGTACCGGGTGGGCGGTGGCGGGCCCCCGCGCGACCCTTCGAGCCCTGAGCCGGGGACAGGTCCGCGTGCTGCTGGTTCGGCCCCAGCTCACCGGATGGGGCTTCCGTTGCGGTACCACTGGCCGTCTGGTGATCGCCAAGGCGGACTGCCGGGATGAGGGGGCGCCGGAGCCGGTGGCCGATTTGGCGAACGAGGCGATCGAAGAAGCGCTTCGACAGCGGGTTACCATCGTGGCCATCGACGATCCCGAATCGGGTGAAGCGATCGACGGCATGGCCGGGCTGCTCCGCTTCCGGGGTTGAAGCAGGTTTCAACGGCCATTCAGCCTCTCTTCACGGCCTCGCCCCTATCTTGTGCCCATGCAGGAAGTTGGAAACCAGAGCGCAGGATAGAAAAAGAGGAGGGACCTATGAAACTCGTGAGAACCCCAACCCTCGGCGGGCTGAAGAGGGACATGGATGAACTGTTCGAACGGTTCTTCACGCCATTCGAGCCGGCTCCGTTCGAACCATTCGCGCGCGCCTATGAGGGCGTGTACCAGCCGGTGTTCGACCTCACGGAGAACGAGAAGGAGTATGTGATCCGCATCGAAGTCCCCGGAGTCCCGAAGGAAAATCTGGACGTGAATCTCGAGGGTGAGATGCTGACCGTGACCGGGCACAAGGAGAAGGTCGCGAAGGAGAAGGGCGAGAACTATCTGTGGGAGGAGCGGGAAGCCGGGAAGTTCATGCGGGCGATTCGGCTCCCGAAGCCGGTCGAGCCTGGCAAGATCGAGGCGGCGACGGTTGAGGGCGTGCTGACGATCCGGCTGCCCAAGAAGGAAGTCGCACTGAAGAACAAGATCCTCATCAAGGCCTGAGGAAGCATGACGGCCCAGGACACGCCCCGGGTGCCTCGCATCCGGGGCGATGTTGTCTGAAGGATGCGGGCTGCCTGACGGAAACCCCGTGCCTTGCGGGGAAATCGGTAGAGGAACCAGGGGATGCAGCCTGACCTCGTCGTCGAGAAGGTGAAACAGGCGCTTACCGAGCTGCTGGAGGCGTCCCGCTATCAGCCGCGTCCCTACCGCTACGGGTTCGTGATTCATCCGCGGCTGGAGGAGGGCCGGCTCGGTTTCGGCGTGATCACGGCCAGCGGGGAGAGCTTCCAGCTCACGTCCCATCTGCTCGCCACGCTGGCCGACGCCACCTGCTGGATCTATGGACGGCTGCCGGTCCGCCTCGACCGTCCGGGGGCATCGCCGGAAGCCAGCCCCGTGCCCCGTGCCCTTCAGGTCACGGTCCTGGACGAGGAGGACCAGAGCAAGGAAACACTCGCGCTGCTCCGGGCTCGGGGACCGGTGACGCCCGACGAACTGATCGAAGCCGTGGTGGTGCTGACCCACGAGCGCCCGGAAGGTTGGCCGGCCTGATCGGTCACTGCCCGTTACCCCTCTCGTCGCCTTCTCCCGACCCTCACGACGCCTTCATGTAGTAGCCACTAGGATGGAGCCGGAACCGCTTCCAGGAGGCGGGTATGACGGCAGTTGCCAGCATTCCGCTGGTCCGCGACGTGATGACCGCCCGACCGGTGACGGTGACGCCCGATCTTGGCGTTCTCGATCTGCACCGACTGTTCGTCGAAAAGGACCTCGAAGCCTGCCCGGTCGTGGGGGACGATGAAATCCTGGTCGGCATCGTGAGCCGACTGGACCTGCTGCGGATGCTCCGGCCGAAGCGCGAATTCGCCAGCTTGGACGTGAGCGCCGTCTCTGCGCAGATGGTGAAGGACATCATGCGCTATGGAGTCGTCACGGTCGAGCCGGAGGACCCCCTGATCACGGCGGCGGATCTGATGGTGGAGACCCGGTTGCACGTGATTCCCATTGTCCGGCGTGAGCGGAGCGACCGCTTCGTGATCGGGCTCCTCACCCAGGACCAGGTGCTGCGGGCCCTGATGCCGACGGAAGGGAGGGCGTAATGCTCACTGGAATTGAAGCCGGGCCCCTCTACCAGGATCGGGCGGAGGCGGCGGCGAGCCTGGCCTCGAGTCTGACAAAGTATCGGGGCCGGCACCCGGTGGTATTCGGGATCCCCCGGGGCGGCGTCCCGGTGGCCGCGGAGATCGCGCGACAACTCGATGGCCAGCTGGACGTCGTGGTCGCCCGAAAGCTGGGCGCGCCCTTCTCCGAAGAGCTGGCCATCGGCGCAGTCACCGCGGAGGGCGGCCGGTTTCTCAACGAGGACATCATCCGGGAGCTCGGAATCGGATCGGACTACATCGAACGGGTGACCGAGACCAAGCTGGAGGAAGCGCGGGCCCGGGAGCGGACGTTCCGGCAGGGCCGCCCGCCGACCGACCTGAAGGGCCGGGTGGCGATCGTGGTGGACGACGGCCTGGCCACCGGCGCCACCATGCGTGCGGCGGTCCGGGCGATCCGGGCCCGACAGCCGGCTGAGCTGGTGGTCGCGGTACCGGTGGGGGCCCGGGAAGCCTGCGCGGCGTTGCGGAATGAAGCCGACGCGGTGGTGTGTCCATCCGAGCCGGAGCCCTTCGGCGCGGTCGGCGTCTATTACCGTCACTTCGAGCCGGTACCGGATCGCCGGGTCCGGGAAATCCTGGCCGGGGAGGGTTGAGTGTCGACCGGGAGCGCCACGATCGCCCTCGCGGGCGACGTCATGCTGGGTCGCGTCGTAGCCGACACCATCGCGCTGCAGGGGTTCGCCCATCCCTGGGGCAATCTCTTGCCCCGCTTATGGGAGCCCGATCTCTTTCTGATCAATCTGGAATGCGCGCTCACCACTGAGACGCAGGAGTGGGGAGATCGGTCGGTCAAGCCGTTTCACTTCCGGGCCGACCCAAACGTGGTGCGGACCCTTCGGCTCGCCCGGGTGGATTGCGCGACAATAGCCAACAACCACATCGCAGATTTCGGCACCGCCGGTCTGCTGGAAACGGTTCGAACCCTCGATGCCGCGGGCATCGCGCACGCGGGCGCCGGCGCGAGCCAGACCGCGGCTCAGGCGCCGGCACGGCTCCTGGCTCGCCAGTGGCGGATTGCGGTCGTCGCCTTTGCGGACCACCCGCCGGAGTGGGCCGCCGGGCCGGAGACCGCTGGACTGAATTACACCCCCATCTCGACCTATCCACCCCAATTCGCCACGGTGGAGCGGGCGCTGGCCGCGGCGCGCGAGGGGGCGGACTTCGTGGTGTTCAGCGCCCATTGGGGGCCGAACATGCGGTCCCGCCCCACGGCGCTGTTCCGGGCCTTTGCCCGGCGAGTGGTGGACGCTGGCGCCGACGTCTTCTGGGGTCACAGCGCACACGTACCCCAGGGCGTCGAGGTCAGGAATGGGAAGCTGATCCTCTACGACACCGGTGATTTCGTGGACGACTACGCCGTGGATCGCGCGCTCCGGAACGATCTGTCCGGGCTCTTCCAGGTACGCGTCGGGACCAGTGGGGTGGAGCAGCTCGAGGTGATTCCAGTGCGGATCGGGGGCTGCCAGGTCAACCTCGCCCAGGGTTCGGAGCGATCCTGGTGCCTGAATCGGATCGCACGGCTGAGCGAGGACATGGGAACGATGTTCACCCAGACGGAGAAGGGACTGGGACTCTCCATCGGCGCGGTCCCGGAGCCGTACCGGGCGGCACGCTGAGAGGGCATGGAAATCTTCGAGGCGATCCGGGGCCGTCGTGCGGTCCGCGCCTTTACCGAGGCTGAGGTCGATCGCGAAGCCCTCACGCGCCTGATCG
>Ga0210073_1000118_pt1 | contig 15458 bp, 15 predicted proteins | sample Browns_ThreeSqC__2_FD_184853 | JGI IMG/M metagenome (GOLD analysis project Ga0210073, IMG submission 184853) | Wetland microbial communities from San Francisco Bay, California, USA, that impact long-term carbon sequestration - Browns_ThreeSqC_D2... | ecosystem: Environmental > Aquatic > Marine >...
GGCGGCGGCGCCGTACTCCGCGAACAGGCCGCGCCGCACGTCGCGGAACAGGTCCGCCAGGGCGTACGCGCTCCCCCGCGGCAGCGTCGCCTGCTGCTCGGCGATCCGCGCCAGCCGGGCATCCTGGAACAGCGTGGCCAGCAGGGCGGTCTGGCGCGTCCGCACGCGCTCCACGAACCCGGTCGGCTCGATGCGCCGCAGGATCTCGGGATCGAAGAAGTAGGCGGGGGTGGCGAAGGCGTTCGCGTTCAGGAACCGCACCGCGTCGGCCTGGCGCGCGCGCGGCACGGCGCTGTGAATGACCCCGGCCTGATCGGGGTACTTCTCGTGCCGGTAGACGCCGCCCACCACGACCGCCACGTGGGTCATCTCGAGATCCCACTGTCCGATCACGCGGCCGTACAGGTCCGTGAGGAGGTCGTAGTCCTCGAGCTGGTTGGTCGTCGCGGCCGGGATCAGCATGGGGATCAGTCGCTTGATGTTGGCGAGCCCCAGCGTGCTGGCGCGGACCGGATCGTCGCCCAGCGCTTCGCGCTGCGCGCGCGGATCGATGCCGTCCATGTTGCCGAAGCGGTACTCGGGATGCGCGTCCTGGAGCCGAGCCAGTGAATCGAGGTAGCGGCGCTCACCCTCGGGGGTGCGGGCGCCGGGGACGCGGCTGTAGCCCCAGTTGATCGCGTAGTAGTCCCACACCCCGATCTTCGGCTGCAGCTGCACGTCGTCGCCCGGCTGCGCCACGTAGTTGTTGCGGGCGTAGTCCATGATGGAGTACGACGTGCCGTGCCGCCGCGAGTAGGTCGGGCTGCGCAGTGAGTCCGTCGGGTAGAGGCCCGAGGCCAGCATGTTGTGCGGCAGGCCGAGGGTGTGGCCCACCTCGTGGGCGGCGACGTACGCGACCATCTCGCCCATCAGCGAATCCGGGAACGGCAGCTGGCGAGCGCGGGGGTCGACGGCCCCCGCCTGCACCCAGTACCACGCCTGGAGCAGGCTCGTGATGTTGTGATACCACCCGATGTTCGACTGCAGGATCTCGCCCGTCCGCGGGTCGTTGACGTGCGGGCCGTACGCGTTCTCGACCCGCGACGGCAGCCATCGGATGGTCGAGTAGCGCGCGTCGTCCACGTCGAACTCGGGGTCCTCCTCGGCGCTCGGGGCGCGCCGCGCCATGATGGCGTTGCTGAACCCGGCCGCGCGGAACACCGGCTCCCACATCCCCACGCCCGTGATCAGCCACGGCACCCACTGCTCGGGCGTGGCCGGATCGAGGTAGAAGACGATCGGCTTCACGGGATCGCTCACGGCGGCGCTCGTGTCCTTGGGCTCGAGGCGCCACCGGGTGATGTAACAGCGGGTCGGTACCTTCGCTTCGCTCGTCCCGAAGTCCTCGTAGGACACGGAGAAGAACCCCACGCGATTGTCGCACGAGCGCGGCGCCATGGGATGCTCGGGCAGGAGCACCATGGAGTAGTTCATGAGCATGGTCACGCTGTTGACGCTCCGATCTCCGGGCGCCGAGTCCACCTCGAATGTCTGGATGGCGCTGACTTCGACATTGCGGGGGAACGCGCGGGCACGCTCCACGGCCGAGCGCGCGGGGTCGAGCCGGCGCGCGCGGATCTGGCGCCGGATCGACAGCTCCGGCACATCGGTCGTGAACAGCTTCGACACTTCGATCACCGCGTTCGAGTCGGGCGTGCTCCACGCCGCGATGTCGAACGCCATGATGATGGGTGGCAGGTTGGACAGGCTCACCGCCCGGCTCACCGGAAGCGACGAATCGGCGCGCATGGCGTAGGACACGAGCCGCGCGAAGATCTTGTTGCCCAGGCGCTCCCAGCGGATGACGCGGTCCTGCACCTCCTCGCCGGCGTAGCCGATCCCGCGCATCGTGCCGCGTTGGTCGGCGACCAGGCTGAAGTCGCGGTTCAGCATCGCGCGGGGGATCTCGTAGTACAGCTTGTCCTGGATGCGGTGCACGTGGAACACGCCGGAATCGGTCGTCGCCTCCTTCGTGATCACCTGCGCGTACGGCTTGGTCCCCTGCGCGGCGGCGGCCGCGCGCCCGCTGTCCTGCGGCGGCCGAGCAGCCGCCGCGGCAGCGGGAGGGGCGCCGGGCGCCTGCGCGGGCGCGGGTGTGGCTGGGGCGGACGCCCCGCGGCTGCAGCCGAGGGTGGCGAAGGCGGCGACGAGCAGGATCGATCGCGATGTCATGCGGACTCCGGAACGGTTGGGCGTCGTACAGCGGGCGCGAGACCACGGACACACGGGACGGGTGAAGAAAGCCCCGGGATCCGGGAGGCGTCAAGTCGGCGGCGGCGTGGCGCGTCAGCCGTCGGAGAGGAGCTCCGCGTCGCGGGTCTCGTCGGCGGTGATGCGGTCGCGAATCGTACCTCCCTGCCCCTTCCCCCATCCCCCTTCCCCGTTCTATCATCCTCTCCGTTACGGACCGAGAGCATCGATGCGCCGCTTGCCAGCGTTGTTGCGCACCCTCGTGGGCCAGAAGGCCATCATGGCGGTCACGGGGGTGTTGCTCATCGTATTCGTGATCGGCCACCTCGTCGGCAACCTCAAGGTCTTCCAGGGTCCCGAGCACTTCAACGCGTACGCCGAGGGCCTCCGCACGCTGGGGGCGCCGTTCTTCGGACACGGGCAGTTCCTGTGGCTCGCCCGCATCGTCCTGCTCGCCGCGCTGCTGCTGCACGTCTGGTCCGCCGTGCGCGTCACGCTGGCGAGCCGGAGCGCCCGCCCCACGGGCTACCGCAGCCTCACCCTGGTCTACACCACGTGGGGCGCGCGGACGATGCGGGTGGGCGGCGTGCTGCTGCTGGCGTACCTCGTGCTCCACCTGCTCGACCTGACCTTCGGCTCGGCCAACCCGGCGTTCGTGGCGGGCGACGCCTATGGCAACCTCGTCGCCAGCTTCCAGCGGGTTCCGGTGTCGCTGGGCTACATCGCCGCGATGGCCGTGCTGGGCCTCCACCTCTATCACGGCCTATGGAGCGGCCTGCAGACGCTGGGGCTGCACCCGGCGCCCACCGACCGCCTGCGCCGCGGCTTCGCCGCCGGGTTCGCCGGGCTGATCTTCGCCGGATACGCGTCCATCCCGCTCGCGGTGCTCGCGGGCGTCGTGCACTAGGGGTCGCCATGGAGCTCAGGTCCAACCTGCCCTCGGGTCCCATCGACACGGCGTGGGATCGTCACCGCTTCGAGCTGAAGCTGGTCAACCCCGCCAACCGCCGGCGCTACCACGTCCTGGTGGTGGGGAGCGGCCTCGGCGGGGCCTCGGCCGCGGCGTCGCTGGCGGAGATGGGCTACCGGGTCTCGAACTTCTGCATCACCGACAGCCCGCGCCGGGCGCATTCCATCGCGGCACAGGGCGGGATCAACGCGGCCAAGAACTACCAGAACGACGGCGACTCGGTCTGGCGGCTGTTCTACGACACGGTCAAGGGCGGGGACTTCCGCGCGCGCGAGGCGAACGTCTACCGCCTGGCCCAGGTGAGCGCGAACATCATCGACCAGTGCGTGGCGCAGGGCGTGCCGTTCGCGCGCGAGTACGGCGGCCTGCTCGCCAACCGCTCCTTCGGGGGGGCGCAGGTCGCCCGTACGTTCTACGCGCGGGGCCAGACGGGCCAGCAACTGCTGCTCGGCGCCTACCAGGCCCTGGCGCGGCAGATCGGGCTCGGGCAGGTGGCGATGTACCCCCGCACCGAGATGCTCGACGTGGTGCTGGTCGACGGGCGGGCGCGGGGGATCGTGGTGCGGGACCTTGTGACCGGGGCGATCTCCTCCCACGCGGGCGACGCGGTGGTGCTCGCGACCGGCGGGTACGCCAACGTCTTCTTCCTCTCGACCAACGCCAAGGCGTGCAACGCCACCGCCACGTGGCGGGCGCACCGGCGCGGCGCGGCGTTCGCCAACCCGTGCTTCACCCAGATCCACCCGACCTGCATCCCCAACTCGAGCGAGCACCAGTCGAAGCTCACCCTGATGAGCGAGTCGCTGCGGAACGACGGCCGCATCTGGGTGCCGCAACGGGCGGGCGACGACCGGGCCCCGACGCAGATCCCGGAAGCGGAGCGGGACTACTACCTCGAGCGGATGTACCCCTCCTTCGGGAACCTCATGCCGCGCGACGTGGCGTCGCGCCGCGCCAAGGAGATGGTGGACTCGGGGCACGGGGTCGGGCCGCAGCAGAACGGCGTCTTCCTCGACTTCCGGGACCCGATCGAGCGGCTCGGGCGGGGCACGATCGCCGAGCGGTACGGCAACCTGTTCGACATGTACGAGCGCATCACGGGCGAGAACCCCTACGAGGTCCCGATGCGCATCTTCCCCGCGCCGCACTACACCATGGGCGGCCTGTGGGTGGACTACAACTTGATGAGCACCATCCCGGGCCTGCACGTGATCGGCGAGGCCAACTTCTCCGACCACGGCGCGAACCGGCTGGGCGCGAGCGCCCTGATGCAGGGGCTGGGGGACGGCTACTTCATCCTGCCGTACACGATCGGGCACTACCTCGCCACGGCCGCGCTCGCCCCGGTGGACGCGGGCCACGCGGCATTCCGCGACACGGAGCGGGAAGTGAGCGCCCGCCTCAACCGGCTGCTCGCGGCGGCCGGCACGCGCTCCGTGGACTCGTTCCATCGGGAGCTGGGGCGCATCCTGTGGGAGGCGTGCGGCATGGCGCGCACCGCGGCCGGGCTCACGGACGGAATGGCGCGCATCCGGGACCTGCGCGACCGATACCTGCGCGAAGTGTACGTGGGAGGCCCCGGCGAGGAGCTGAACCAGTCGCTCGAGAAGGCCGGGCGCGTGGCCGACTACTTCGAGCTGGCCGAGCTGATGTGCGTGGACGCGCTGCAGCGGGAGGAATCGTGCGGCGCGCACTTCCGCACGGAGTATCAGACGGCTGAGGGCGAGGCCCAGCGCAACGACGACCGCTTCGCCTACGTGGCGGCCTGGGAGTTCATGGGAGACGGGGCCGAGGCACGGCTGCAGCGGGAGCCCCTGCGCTTCGACAACGTCCAGCTCGCCCAGCGGAGCTACAAGTAATGGACCTCACCCTGCACGTGTGGCGACAGGCGGGCCCGACCGCGCGCGGTGCCTTCGTCCGCTACGAGGCGAAGGACGTGAGCGCCGACATGTCGTTCCTCGAGCTGCTCGACCTGATCAACGAGCGGCTGGTGGAGCGCAGGGAGCCGCCGATCGAGTTCGATCACGACTGCCGTGAGGGCATCTGCGGCGCCTGCGGCATGGTGATCAACGGGCGCCCCCACGGCCCCCGCGGGGCGACCACGACGTGCCAGCTGCACCTGCGCTCCTTCGACGACGGCGATGAGATCTGGGTGGAGCCGTGGCGGGCCAGGGCCCTGCCCCTGATCAAGGACCTGGTGGTCGACCGCCGGGCGCTCGACCGCCTCATCCAGGCGGGGGGCTTCATCACGGCCCGCACCGGCAGCGCCCCCGAGGCCAATGCGCTCCCGGTGCCCAAGCGTGCCGCCGACCGCGCCATGGACGCCGCCGCCTGCATCGGCTGCGGCGCCTGCGTGGCCGCGTGTCCCAACGCGTCCGCGATGTTGTTCGTGTCCGCCAAGGTCACCCACCTCGGCAGCCTGCCGCAGGGCCAGCCCGAGCGCTACGACCGGGTGGTGAAGATGGTGGCGCGGATGGACGCGGAGGGGTTCGGGGCGTGCACCAACCACGGCGAGTGCATGGCGGCGTGCCCGAAGGAGATCTCGATCGACTTCATCGCCCAGCTCAACCGCGATCTCCTCAAGGCGACCCTGGCGCCGCCGCCCGAAGGACGGAGCTGGCGCGGGGCCTAGGCCGGCGTTAGTTGGCCTGGAGCACCGCGGCGATGAAGTTAAGCGTCTTGGTTTCGACCCAGGCGGCCGATACGGCATCCGTGCCGATCGTCCCGAGGCGCTCACCGCCCGTCACCGCCCGCCGCCGGATCGGGGATGCCTTGACGTCCGCATGGACCACGATCCCGAGCTGCGGGTCGCATCGGAAGATCAGCGCGGACGCCAGGGTGATCTCCGCCTGGCCGGGCGGGAGGACGCGCGGCGTGAGCGACAGCGCCACACTGGGGTAGGCGTTCTCCCGGTCGGAGTGGTCGCGCGTGGACGCCTCGTGCCCGGCCTGGCGTAGCTCCTGCGCGAGGGTCTGCAGCACCGGCCACACGACGGCCCGCAGGCTGTCGCCGCAGACCCGCCGCTGGCGCTCGCCCTCGTCATGCCCCTTGGCGGCCGGCCGCTCGCGTTCGGCGTAGGCCTGCAGCAGGGACCGCAGCCTCCCGAGACCCGCGTCGGTCACAGCGTCACGGTCTTCATCGTCGCCTTCACGGCCGCGGCGGACTTCTCGAGCGCGGCCCGCTCCGGCGCGGTCAGCTGGACCTCGAGGATCCGCTCCAGCCCGCCCTTCCCCAGTTTGCACGGCACGCCGCAGTAGAGCCCCGACAGCCCGTACTCGCCCTCGAGCCACGCCGCGCACGGCAGCACGCGCTTCTTGTCGTGCACGATCGCCTCGACCATCTGGACCGCGGCTGCCGACGGGGCGTAGTACGCGGAGCCGGTCTTGAGGAACGCCACGATCTCCGCGCCGCCATTGCGCGTGCGGTCCACGATCTTCTCGAGCCGCTCCGGCGCGATCAGCTGGCCCACCGGGATCCCCGATACCGTGGTGTAGGACACGAGCGGCACCATGGTGTCGCCGTGGCCGCCCAGCACCATCGCCTGGATGTCCTCGACGGACACGTCCAGCGCCTCGGCCAGGAAGGCGCGGTAGCGCGCCGTGTCGAGCACGCCCGCCATCCCGATCACTCGCTCGCGGGGGAATCCCGTGACCTCCTTCGCCACCCAGCACATCACGTCGAGCGGGTTCGAGACCATCACGACGATCGCCCCCGGACAGTGCTGCCGCACCTGCCCGGAGACCTGCTTGACGATGTCGGCGTTGGTGCGCACCAGGTCGTCGCGGCTCATCCCCGGCTTGCGCGCGATCCCGGCCGTGATCACGACGATCCCGCTCCCCGCCGCCGGCCCGTAGTCGTTCGCGCCCACCACCCGCGTATCGAAGCCCTCGATCGGCGCCGACTCCCACTGGTCGAGGCCCTTGCCCTGCGGCACCCCCTCCACCACGTCCACCAGGACGACCGTGCGCGCGAGCGCCTTCTCGGCGAGACGCTGGGCCGTCGTGGCACCCACGTTCCCCGCCCCCACCACCGTGATCTTGTCGAGCATTACGTCATCTCCAGGCCGCCGAGCCGGCGGACCGCTTCGTACAGGACGATGCCCACCGCCGTCGCGAGATTGAGACTGCGCACGGCGGGGAGCATGGGAATGCGGAACACGCGGTCGGGGTACTTCAGGCGAATCCGCTCCGGTAAGCCCGCTCCCTCGTTCCCGAACACGAGGCAGCAGCGGTCGTGGAATGGCGCATCCCGGTAGGCGCGGGTTCCGTGCGCGGAGAAATATAAGCAACGCTCCCGGGAGATGGCCTCGCGGAAGTGCCGCCACCCGGGATGCACCCACACGTCCACCGCGTCCCAGTAGTCCAGTCCCGCGCGCTTCAGCTCGCGATCGTCGAGCGAGAATCCCAGCGGCTCGATGAGATGGAGCGCCGTGCCCGTCGCGGCGCACAGCCGCGCGACGTTCCCGGTGTTGGGCGGGATCTCCGGCTCGACCAGCGCTACGTGCAGCGCCATCAGCCGCCCCGCGTGTGCATCTCCCGGTGGGGGTCGGCGCGCAGGCCCGAGACCGGGACCAGCGCTTCGCGGCGCGCCACCGCGAGCCGCGCCTCCGCGCCCCGGTCGACGCGACCCCGCCACGCCTCCGCCACGAGGCGCGCCAGCTCGTCGTCCGACGCCCCCGCCCGCAGCGGCGCCCTCAGATCGAGGCCGCGTTCGGCGTAGAGGCACAGGAAGAGCGTGCCGTCGGCCGTGAGACGGGCGCGATCGCAGGTGCCGCAGAAGGGGGCGGTGGTCGACGCGATGATGCCGACCGTCATGCCGTCGGGAAGCCGGAACCGCTCGGCGGGCGCGCTGCTCCCGGGGTCGGGGAGCGGGGTGACGCTTCCGTAACGCGCCGCGAGGCGCCGCAGCAGGTCGTCCCGGCTCACCACCTGGTCCGCCGACCAGCGCGTCGCCCCGCCGACGTCCATGTACTCGATGAACCGCGGCTCCGCGTCGTGCGGGCGGGCGAATTCCACCAGGTCCTCGATTTCGTCGTCGTTGAACCCGCGCACCACGACGGTGTTCAGCTTCAGGGGCGCCAACCCCGCCCGACGGGCCGCCGCCACGCCGGCGATCACGTCGGCGTGTGCCGTGCTGCGCGCGAACTCGCGCATGCGCTCGGGGCGCAGGGTGTCGAGGCTCACCGTCACGCGTCGCAGGCCCGCCGCGCGCAGCGCCGCCGCCTGGCGGGCCAGCAGCACGCCGTTGGTTGTCAGCGCCACGTCGGCGATGCCCGGGACCCGCCCGAGCATCCCGGCGAGCGTCGGCAGGTCGTGGCGCAACAGCGGCTCGCCGCCGGTCAAGCGCACCTTCGCGACGCCCAGCCCGGCGAACACGGCTACCAGCCGCGTCAGCTCCTCGAAGGAGAGCAGCGAGTCGCGGGGCAGCCACACGTATTCGTCCTCGGGCATGCAGTAGCGGCACCGCAGATTACAGCGATCGGTGACCGATACGCGGAGCGCGCGGAGCGGCCGGCCGAAGCGGTCGGGGGTCACCGTGGCACCTCCGCCGGCCGGCCGTCGGGATCGACCCACGTCGCCGTGCCGTCCGCGTGCATCTCGCGCTTCCAGATGGGCACCCGCCGTTTCACCTGTTCGATGACGTAGCGGCAGGCGTCGAATGCGGCGGCGCGGTGGGGGGCCGCGACCGCGATGGCGATGCTCGCCTCCCCCACCGGCACGAGGCCCAGCCGATGGTGGAGGGCGACGCGGGCGCCGGGCCACCGCGCGAGCGTCTCGCTCACGATCCGGTCGAGCTCGGCCTCCGCCATCGCCTCGTAGGCGGAATACTCGATGCCCGTCACCCCGCCGTGCGCCGCCTCCTCCGGCCCGCCGCGCACCGTGCCGAGGAAGGTGCACATCCCCCCGCAGTGGGGGGCGGCGACCTCGGCCAGCAGGCGATCGATCGCGAGCGCGGCGGGGACGAGGCGCGTCATGACGGTCACCCGCCCGACAGCGGCGGCAGGAGCGCCACCTCGTCGCCCGGGGCGAGTGCCGCGTCGAGCGCGACCTGCCGCAGGTTGACGGCCACGAGCGGCCGCGCGGGGAGCGCGGCCGCCGGGTACGCGGTCCGCAGGCGCTCGAGCAGCGCGGCGACGGTGGCGGGCGCCGGCACCTCGATCGTCAGCCGCTCGGCGCCCAGCAGCTCGGCGTACCGGGCGAACAGCCGCACGGGCACCGCGAGGGTCCCGGTGGTGGGAGGCATGCCCTGGAAGATACCCCGGCCGTCACCGGCCGGCGGTGCCGGTCGCGATGCCGCTCCACAGCCGGGCCTGGCGGGCGTTCGGGGAGGGGGCGCGCGCCGCCGTGATGCGGCCGACGGTGCGCTCGCGCACCGTGGTCTGGAGCACGAGTCGCGTCCCGCCGCGTCGCACCACGATCTCGAGCGGCTGTCCCGCCTTCCCGGCGTAGCGTACGCGGAACGCGGTGGCCCAATCTCCCTCCGCGGTCACCGTGATGCCGCCCACTTCCATGAGCTCGTCGCCGGGTGCCACGCCGGCGGCGTCGGCCGAGCTGCCCGGCGTCACCGCATCGACGGCGAGCCGGCCGCTGGGCCGTACCGTCGACGACACCCCGACGAACGGGATCGCGAAGCTTTGCCGCTCGATGGCGAAGCCCGCCTTGGGGAGCACCGCCTCGTACGGCAGCGGGTCGCGGCCGTCGACGTAGCGACGGTAGAACCCGTCGACGTCGGGCATCCCCATTTCGCGCAGCAGCGCGAGCAGGTCGGCCGTGGTGAACCCGCGGCCCCGCGCGGCGAACCGCGTGAACAGCGCCCGCGTCACGTCGTCGAGGCTCTTCGCGTTGTTCGTGGCGTCCCGGATGCTGACGTCGAGCAGCAGGCCGAGCAGCGAGCCCTTGGGATAGTAGAGCTGCGAGCTGTTGACGAACACCTCGTCGATCCACGTGGCGGCGCTGCCGTCCTCCACGCTCCACGGCTCGGGGGCCGCGTCCACCTGGTCGATGTTGTGCTGGATGCTCGTGGCGAAGTCTCCCTCGCTCCACAGTCCCGCGCGCAGGTTCGCCACGTCGCCGTAGTAGTCCGTCACTCCTTCGGACCACCACAGGAGCGGCGTGTACTGCTCCCGCGTGTAGTCGTAGGGCCACATGTCGGCCGGCCGGATCCGCTTGACGTTCCAGAGATGGAACAGCTCGTGGGACACGAGCGTGTTGACGAACGCGCCGAGGTTCCCGGCGGCATCGGCGAAGGCGGGCGCCGGCAGGATGTTGAAGTGCGAGTAGCTGTGCTCCAACCCGCCGCCGTACTGGATCGGGTCGGGCACCGCGGCGAAGAACACCGTGTACACCTCGTAGGGTGGCCCGCCCATCAGCCGGTTCTGCGTGGTGGCGAGCCGCTCGAGACTGTGGCGCAGGTTGCGGGCGACGGCCGGCGTGTACGCCGCGGCGGGCCAGACGCCGAGACGCACCCAGGCGCTGTCCACCCGCAGGGAGTCACGACCGAAACGCCCGAGGAACGTCACGGCGTCCGCCAGCTCGTGGTAGTCGGGCGCGCCGTACGCACCGCCCGCGCTCGGGCGCAGCGCCGTCATCACGTCCCATCCGTCGGGCGCCCGGAAGCGCACCTCGGCCGGCCGGTCGAGCTTCCCTTCCTCGAACAGGAAGAGGTTGGTGCCGAGGAACACGGCGAAGTCGTCGGTCACGCGGGAGAGCGACAAGTCGATGGTGTCGGCGAGCAGGTCGAACTCGACGGTGACCGCGGGAGCGCCGCCCGTCACCACGCGCCACGTGTCCTTGTCGAGGCGGTCCCACGTGAGCGCGGCCGCGCCGGTGCCGCGCGCGGCGAAGTGGCGCACGTAGCGCGCGTAGTTCTGGATCGTGTAGGCGCCCGGGCTCCACGCCGGCAGCGACACGCGCAGCGTGTCCATCCCGGTCGTGGGGAACGTAGCCGCCGCGTGCAACAGATGCCCACCCACGGAGGCCACCGACACCTCGTAGCGGACCGGCGCGGGCGCCTGGGCGGCGACGCCGCCCGCGGCCAGCAGGAACGCCGTCGACAGGACCAACCGGTGGGGACGCATCACGACTCCGTCAGTGGGGATCTCGGTTCTACGCCGATGTGGCACCGAAGGTTACGCGGTCGGTGCGGAAAACACGACGGCCCCGCCTGAGTGACGGGGCCGCTCGCAACGGCAGACCGCGATGGGACTTACGGCGTCACGCCCTCGCTCGCGTCCGCCACCATCGCGCGCAACTCCTTGCTGGGCTTGAACACAGGCACCGGACGCGCCGCGACTTCGACCGGATCACCGGTGCGCGGATTGCGCGCCATCCGCGTCTTGCGCTGGCGGATCTTGAACGTGCCAAACCCGCGTATCTCAATGTTATGCTGCTCGGCTAGCGCGGCTTTCACCGCGTCCAGGAACGAGTCCACCACCCGGGCACAGTCCTTCTTGGAAATCAGAGGACCGGCGGTGCGAGCGATTTGGGCTGTCACCTTCTCGACCAGGTCGGCCTTGGTCATCCGTTCCCCCGAAGGGCCCAGGGCTGGATTCGGGGGCAATCATATGAGCTTACCTATTGACTGTCAAGAGCTTGTAAGAATTCTCGGAAGTGTCCCTGGGCGTCGTGGGGGCCCGGGGACGCCTCCGGGTGGTACTGCACCGCGAAAATGGGGGCCTCGCGGTGCCTGATCCCTTCCACAGTGCCGTCATTGAGGTTGAGGTGCGTCACCTCAACCCCCTTCGCACCCGGCACCCCGATGGTGTCGCCTTCCACGGCGAAACCGTGGTTCTGCGACGTGATAAGCACTTGTCCGGTAACGAGATCCCGCACGGGATGGTTGCCGCCGCGGTGCCCGTACGGGAGTTTCACCGTGCGCCCGCCGAGCGCCAGCCCGAGCAGCTGGTGGCCGAGGCAGATCCCGAAGATCGGGATCGATCCGTCGGCCAGGTCCCGGATCGTGTCGATCGCGTACCGCACCGCCGCCGGGTCCCCCGGGCCGTTCGAGAGGAACACCCCGCTCGGCTCGAGCTCGCGTACCCGGGCGGCCGTGGTGTCGGCCGGTACGACCGTCACCCGGCAATCGTTCTTGAGGAACAGGCGCAGGATGTTGCGCTTCATCCCGAAATCGAACGCGACGATGTGGTGCCGCGCGTCCGGGGGGCCCTCGCTGTACTCGGCCGGGATCGTCGCGGCGGTCGCGAGGTCGAGCCCGTCCATCGAGGGGGACGCGGCGAGCGCGCCGCGCACGTCGTCGCTGGGCCTCTCGCCCAGGGCGACCACGCCCCGCATCGCGCCGCGGGAGCGGATGTGGCGCGTCACCGCCCGCGTGTCCACGCCGGTCACGATCGGGGCCCGTTCGGCCGCCAGCCAGTCGAGCAGGGTGCCCGTCGCGCGCCAGTTGAACGGCACGCGCGCCAGCTCGCGCACGATCACGCCCGCCACGCGGGGGCGGTCGGACTCGACATCGTCGGGATTGATGCCGTAGTTGCCGATCATCGGCGCGGTCATGGTGACCAGCTGACCGAGGTACGACGGATCGGTGAAGACTTCCTGGTAGCCCGAGAGGTTGGTGGTGAACACTACCTCCCCGAATGACGGCTCGAACGGCAACGGCGCGGTTCCGGCGAACCAGGCGCCGTCCTCCAGGAGCACGTACGCGGGGACGGGGTCAGCGATTGGGCGGCGTGGGTGCGGGTGTCTGGGGCTGGCCCGTGGCCGGCGCGGTCTCGAGCGGCAGCGGCGTCGTCTGTACGGGCTGTGGCGCGGGGATGTTCCCCTCGAGGACCGAGGTCGGCCGTCCACCGCGGGCGGACATGATCGACAGGACGAACGCGAGGAGCAGGAAGATCCCGGCCGACCATCGCGTCACGTGGGTGAGGATGGTCACGGCCTGCCGGCCGCCCATGAGCACCTCGGTGCCCGCTCCCCCGCCGAGCGACGCGAGGCCGCCCCCCTGCCCCGCCTGGAGCAGGACCGAGGCGACGAGGACGACGCAGGTCAGAATCAGCACGACGATCAGCACGGCGTACATGGCGCGCGGATATTACTCAGGCGGCCGGGGTCTGCACAAGCTCGGCCCAGACGACGGGGTCGAGCGATGCACCGCCGACCAGCACGCCGTCCAGCTCCCGCTCGGCGAGGAGGTCCCGGATGTTCCTGGCGTTGACGCTGCCGCCGTACAGCACCGACACGCGAGTCGCTCCGCGCTCGCGCACCCAGCGGCGTACCTCCCGGTGGATCGCCGCCGCGTCGGCCGGGGTGGCGTTCTTGCCCGTACCGATCGCCCACACCGGCTCGTAGGCGACCACGATCTCGTCCAACTGGTCGGTCCGCAGCCCCTCCAGTCCCGCGGCGAGCTGGCGGACGACGACGGCGAGGGTCTGGTTCGCGTCCCGTTCCGCCAGGGTCTCGCCCACGCACAGCACCGGCGTCAGGTCGGCCTCGAGCGCCGCCCGGACCTTGCGCCCGGCCTCCTCGTCGGTCTCGCCGAAGACGTGGCGTCGCTCCGAATGGCCGACGAGCGCGCAGCGGGCCCCGGCCCGCGCGGCCATCGACGCCGAGACGGCGCCGGTGAACGCGCCCTTCGGCTCCCAGTGGATGTTCTGCACACCAGCCCGCAGCCCCGGGCGGCCGGCGATCCCCTGGGCCACGGCTTCGATCGCGACGGCCGCGGGGAAGAACCACACCGACCGGTCCGCCAGGGCCTCGTAGCGGGGCAGGAAGTCGGCCAGGTAGGCCCGGGCCTCCGCCGGGGCGAGGTGCATCTTCCAGTTGGCGGCGAAGATCAGCCGTCTCACGCGTCCTCCAGCGCCGCGACGCCCGGCAGCACCTTCCCCTCGAGCAGCTCGAGCGACGCGCCGCCCCCCGTCGAGACGTGCGACAGCCGGTCCTCGAGCCCCGCCACCGCCGCGGCCGAATCCCCGCCGCCCACGATGGTCACGGCGCCGTGCTCGCCCGCCGCCACCAGCGCCTCCGCCACCGCGCGGGTCCCCGCGTCGAACGGCGGGGTCTCGAACACGCCCATCGGGCCGTTCCACACGATGGTCCGCGCGCGCACGAGGCGCGCCCGGAAGTCGTGGCGGGTGGCCTGGTCGATGTCGTACATCGCCCAGCCGTCGGGGATCGCGTCCGCGCCGACCTCGCGGCACTCGGCCGCGCGCTCGAGCGACGGGGCGACCACGCCGCCGCGCGGCAGCACGAGCTTCTCGCCGGCGTGCTGCAGCAGCCCGCGCGCGAGCGCGACGCGGTCCGCCTCGACGAGGGACGTGCCGGTCGCGAATCCCATCGCCGCGAAGAACGTGCACGCCATCGCGCCGCCGATGAGGATCTCGTCCACACGGGGCAGCAGCGCTTCGATCACGTCGATCTTGCCCGAGATCTTGGCGCCGCCCAGCACGGCGACGAACGGCCGGCGCGGGTCCGCCAGGGCATCGCTGAGATAGCGCAGCTCTTTCTCCATCAGGAACCCGGCGACCGCGGGTTTGACGAGCTGGGCGACGGCCGCGGTGGAGCTGTGCGCGCGGTGCGCCGACCCGAAGGCGTCGTCGACGTAGAGATCACCCAGCGCCGCGAAGGTCCGGGCCAGGTCGGGATCGTTCTGCTCCTCCCCCGGCCAGAATCGGGTGTTCTCCACGAGCGCGACACCGCCCCGGGGCAGGCGTCGCGTGACGGCCGCACCGGCCGCCGGGTCCGCGATGAACTCCACGGGCGCGCCGAGCAGGGTTTCGAGCGGGCGCAGCACCTGGCGCAGCGAGTACTTCGGGTCCGGCCCGCCCTTGGGGCGACCGAAATGTGACAGCAGGACCACCCGTGCGCCGTGCTCCCGGAGGTACCGGATGGTGGGCAGCGCGGCACGGATGCGGGTGTCGTCCGTCACGGCGCCGTTCGCGACCGGCACGTTGAAATCGACACGCACCAGCGCGCGGACGCCGTCGAGCGCCGCGCCGGGGAGGTCGCGCAGCGCGCGCTTGCTCACCGGCGCGCCCCCATGTGCGCCAGGAGGTCGACGCACCGGGCCGAGTAGCCCATCTCGTTGTCGTACCACGACGACACGTGCACCAGGGTCCCCCCGATCACGTTGGTGGACGGCGCATCGACCACGCTCGAATAGAGGCTGCCGATGTAGTCGACCGACACCAGGGGCTCGTCCGAGACGTCGAGCACGCCCTTGAGCGGGCCGCGCGCCGCCTCGCGGAACGCGGCGTTGACCTCCTCGATCGTGGTGGCGCGCTCCACCGTGCAGGTGAGGTCCACCAGGG